>Ga0187852_1003156_pt1 | contig 12394 bp, 9 predicted proteins | sample June2016WEW_6_40_FD_134511 | JGI IMG/M metagenome (GOLD analysis project Ga0187852, IMG submission 134511) | Peatland microbial communities from SPRUCE experiment site at the Marcell Experimental Forest, Minnesota, USA - June2016WEW_6_40 | ecosystem: Environmental > Terrestrial > Soil > Wetlands...
CATTGGCTGGTCTCCTTTTGCACCTCGAGTGCGTGCGAACAGATTAATCTGCTTCGCGAGACCAGCCGTCTCATCCCATCTAAACGGAACGGACGTTGGAAGAAAACGATTCTGTGTTTAATGTTAGATTTATTTCATCAAGATTGTGTAGAGTTACATTCACATCCATTTCGAGGAGGTACACTCATGTCCCATCCCCATCCTGTCGTACACTTTGAGATTCTTGGCCGCGACCAGAAGTTGCTGGAGGAGTTTTATAAGGGCGTTTTCAACTGGGAGATAACGCCCGCCATGGAGGGGTATTCGCTGGTCAAGCCGGGATCCAGCATTGGCGGGGGCATCGGCGCAATGGGCGATGCGCGCGCGCACGTCACGTTTTATGTTGCAGTTGCGGACGTTGCTGCCGCGCTGGCCCTCATCGAAAGCAAGGGTGGCAAGAAGGCTTTCGGCCCACATCCCATCCCCGACGGCGGCATCATCGCCGGCTTCACCGACCCTGAAGGCCACCTGATCGGGTTGGTGCAGGGGCCGAAGTAGCCGGGGATGTGACTACAGGTTCATACCGCAAAATCAATGAAGCCGCGCTGCGGATCGGTGGAGACCAGCTTCGCGGTTACCTTGTCGCCTACGTCGAGGCCTTTGCCGCCGCTGACTACCTTGCCATCCACGTGCGGGTTGAGGGTGCGAACAAAAACTCCGTAGTTGTTGACGCCGGTTACGATAGCGGGGAAGCTCTGGCCGATGCGCGGATGCAGCACTACGGCCGCGATGCGCTTCTCCATTTCGCGCTCCACTTTGCGGGCGTTGTCCTCCATTAGCGTGCAGTGCACAGCGATGGTGTTGAGGTCGCTTTCAGAGTAGGGTTGCGGAGTTTTGGCCAGCCAGGCCTTCAGCAGCCGCTGCGTCACCATGTCGGGGAAGCGGCGGTTGGGGGCGGTGGAGTGGGTGTAGTCCTCCACGGCCAGGCCGAAATGGCCGGGGGAAACTTCATTGGGCTTGACCAGCACGTACTCGCCGGGGCCCATCAGCTTGATTACGGTCAGCGAGAGGTCCGGAAAGTGGTCGGGGTCTTTCTTTTTTTGCGCCAGCAGAAACTCGTTGAGAGCCTTGGAATCGGGTTCGACGGGCAGCTTTGTGCCAAGCCCCGCGGCCACCTCGACGATGCGGTCCCAACGCTTGGGCGTGCGCACGATGCGGCGGATGGAGGCCACGCCTGCGTCTTCAAAGGTGCGGGCGATGACGCCGTTGGCCGCCACCATGAACTCCTCAATCAGCGAGGTGGCGCGATTCTTTTCCAGTTGCTTAATCTCCACTGCCTCCTCGGCCATCATCACCGGGCGAGTTTCTATCGTCTCCAGATCCAGCGCGCCGTGCTGGAAGCGGCCGCCGACCATGCGCTGGGCTGCCGTATCTTGGAGTTTGAGTTGCGCGGCCAGATCTGCGCTTGTGGCCACCTTGGCCGGAGCCGGGCCACGTCCCTCAAGCCACGCGCCCACGCTGTTATAAGCCAGTTGTGCATGATTGCGAACGAGGGCGCGATAGGCCTTCCCGTCCGACGCCGTGCCCGCCTGGTCCACGGCAAACTCGATGACCAGCGCCACGCGATCTTCGTTCTCGTTGAGCGAGGTAATGCCCTCGGAAAGCTCGGAGGGCAACATGGGGAAGACCTTGACGCCAGTGTAGACCGAGGTCGTCTCGCTCTTGGCGTGGGCATCGATGACCGTGCCCAACGCGACGCGCGCATCCACGTCTGCCACGCCGACAAGAACCCGAATACGGCCATCGGGCAACTGCTCGGCCCATTCAATTTGGTCCAAATCCTTGGAGGTATCGTTGTCAATGGAGGACCAGAAAAGGCTGCACAGGTTCTGAGCGCCGGGGGCGGCGGGCGGTTCGGGATGGGTCTGGATGGCGTCCAGCTCCTTGTCCGTTCCGGCAGGATAATCCGGCTGAAAACCGTGCTCGATCATCGCGGCATGGGCCGCGACTACAAGATTGAAGTGAAATGGATGGCTGGTAGACATCGGTGTTTGGCTCCTTCAAACTGAAGAGCTAGGCTAACATGCCAGGGCTGTGTGGCGTGAAAGAACGCGGGCTCATTGGTTTGGTGGTTACCCACCCTTTTCGCGAAGAACACGAAAAGGATGGGGCACAAAACATCTATGGTTAAGTCAAGGATGGGCCACGCGATCATTCGTCCAGGCGCGGACGAGGACGTCCGCGCTACAGCCGGCCGGGAGGCCGGCGCTACTTTACGCTGCTTTGATAGACCAGCGCTACATTTCTACTTAGCGGCCATGCATTCCAAGTGCCCAAATCTGAGTGATCTGGGCATCCAGCATTTGTGTGGCAGCCAGCGGCGGGCTCCTATTGAATGCCGAGATCGGCAAGCACCTTGGGCTTAGCCTCATCCACAACCAGGAGGTTGTGGCAGGCTGAGCAGTCCTGGGTGATGCTGGCGCCGCCTTTGGCCGCATGCTCGCCATCGTGGCAGCGGAAGCAGCCCGGATAGTCCATGTGCCCGATGTGGTTGGGATGCGTGCCCCACGTCACCTTCATAAACGGAAAGACATTCTGGCTGTAGAGGGTCGCTAGTTGCTGGCCCGCCAACTTGACCTGAGCTGCTTTGGCAGCCAGCACCTCAGGATGCTCGGCGCGATAGAAGGCTTCAAGCTCGGCTGGAATCTTCACGCTCGCCTCGGCCTCGCTGGAGTAATTCGCCTTGAGCAGCTCCAGTCCCTTCTTGTGCACCCAGGGCAGATCAGGATTCACCGCGCCCTCTGCCATGGCCCGGTTGAGCGCGTCTTCCGCGGTCACAAAGGTGTGCGCCGCGCGGTTGTGGCAGTCGATGCAGTCCATCACCCGCCGTTCGCCCTGCGGCACTCCGTTGCCCGCCGCTGCCGTGGCAAAGACGGTCTCCGTGCCGTTGTCGTTGCGCTTCTGCACCCAGGGGATCGAGGTCCGGGTTGGATCGGTGGCAACATACTCAATGTGCCCCAGGTGAACACCGTGAATGCCGGTCAGGTGTGAAAGAGAATCCTCGCCGCCAAGGTGCAGCACAACGACAGTTTGGGTTTCGGTGTTCTTTTCGTCGTCGGCAAAGCTGGACTTCACCAGCAGCTTTTCGCCAATGAACCGGGCGGGCGTGTGGCAACCCTCGCAGGTATACCGCGCCGGGCGCAGGCTTTCCACCGGTGACGGAATCGGCGTGGGGTAACGGTCGAACGTGACTTCAAGAATCTGCTTGGTGCCGTTCACCTTGGCGGAAAAGTACGCTGCCGCACCTGAGCCGATGTGGCAGGCCACGCAATCCACATGAGAGTGCGCGGAGATCTTGTAGGCCGTGTACTCCGGGTGCATCACGTGGCAGCTCTGGCCACAGAACTGCGGCGAATCCATGTAAGCCGCGCCACGATAGCTGGCCACCGACACCACCAGCAGGTTCACGATGGTGGCTGCCAAAACGATGTCAACGCCATGACGAAAGATATGGTCGTTGAAATCGACCTTGGGAAACTCCAGCGGAATCAGCCCGGCCTTTTGCAGCTTTTTGCGGCGCACCCACATGCCTACCGGGATCAGTACTAATCCGGCGATGAACAGGGCCGGCAAAAGCAGGAAAAAGATAATACCCAGATAAGGATTGTCGTTGGGGCGGCCAAAGAGTTCGACCAGCCAATAGGCAATCATGGTCACGCCGGCGGCGGTAGTAATCGCTCCGCCGGCAAGGCTGATGGGATTGTTGCCGAAAAACAGCGCCGGGCGCACCCAGCCTTCACGGAATTTTTGCAACACTGGCACGATATTCCCTCACTCTAAAAAAGCCGGCCCGCCTCTAAGTGCGAAACCCCTACTAAGGCGCCCTGAAAGGAATTGTATAGGGTGATGATTCCCGAGGAAATCAACCCTTGTGCATTGGGCACACTGATCGTGGTATCGCTCTTGGGCGGGCCTGTCTCGTTCTGCTGCAACCCTTATTGGCCGGGCGGCAACGGCTGCGGGTTCAGGAAGCTGCGGTAGAAGATCACCGCTTCCTTGATCTGTGCCTCGGTGAGTCCCGCGATCGGCTTCATCTTGCCTTTGCCGTTCTTGACAGCGGTAATCATCTGGGCCACTGTGAGCGTTTTGATGCTGGGGTCGGTTACGGCCTTAATGCTCATCATCTTGGCCATCCCCGGACTGGGAACACCGGCAGATCCGTGGCAGCTTTGACAGTGAGCTTTGTAAATCGCCTGCCCTGCGGATTGAGCCAGGCACACGGTGCTGGCCAAAGACATCACAACGGCCGACACCAACAGGGATCGAATCATCTTTGTCATTGCAAACCTCCTTGAGTTTTTGCCGGTCAGATTGCGCGAGAGTAGCAACTGCCGGGAGTTTTCTTATTTATACTACAACCCTTGCGGCAGAGAAGAGTCGCTCTGGTTGCAGCCGGGATGGCAAGATCGAACCTCTTACATGGAACGGCGCAGTCCCTGTATTCGGGAACTGCGCCGCTGGTTAGAGAGCCCTGCCCTGTCAGAACTCGTAATGCATGGAAATGGTCACGTTGTTCGCATGGAAGGTCCGCGGCGCGGTCAGACCGGAAGTCGGTTCGGTCACACCGGTCGGATAGGTTGGAGCGAAAGAGCTGCAAAGAGCAGGTACTGCTGTTGCAGAGGTTGAAGTGCTGCAGTACTGCGAGCCGGAAGGACCGCCCTCGCCGTATCCGAAGTAGTTGTAGTCTGCCTTGAGGATCACTCCGGTATGGACCGTCCATGCAAGATTCACAAAGGGCGTCTGATACTTAGAGACCAGCGATCCGTTGACGTCGCGTGCATCGTTAAAGAACCGGGTTCCGTTCACATCGCTGATGCGATAGCCGAAATCGGTGTGAATTTCCTTGACGGGAGAGAGACGGAGAGCCGCCGACACAAACTGCGTGGGAGCATCCATGAAGTCCCTACCGACCCAATCCGAGAGCGCCGCGCCACTTACCTCCGTAGCGCCCGTAGCACCTCTTCCCCATATGTTCGGGCATACTGTGGTGGTGGCGCTTTGCACAGCTCCAGGCAATGTGGCCGTGGCGCCATTCAGATAGCAGATGTTGGTGGACGCATACACATCGCTATAGGCGTAATTGAAATCGAAGCCATAGTGCTCATTCGGCGCAATCACCGCGCCAAGACTCACCACCCGGCTGCGATCGACATGTTGGAGCGGGCCAATATACGGGGTACCGGTTGAGGCGGTTCCGTTAGGAGCTGGTGTTGCCGAAGGAGGAACGAACAACGCCGTTGTGGCCTGATTGTTGTTGGTGTTGTTATGGCGTTCCAGGTCGTTGAAGGCGCCCGAGAACGTCGCCCATGGCCTTGGCTTGTAGATGGTATGCACTCTGTAGTGCTTGGTTTGCCGCGGACCAACCGGAGTGAATGCGTTATCGTCGTAGAGCACCTCGACCGTGCCATTGAGGTCCCAATGGTTGGCGGGGCGCAAGGCGGCGTTAAAGATTCCTCCGTTTTCGTTGATGGATACGGTGCCGCCCGTACAAGTTACGCCTGTTGCACTTCCAGAGCAATCTGGGCCAGTATTACCCACGGGAAGCGGAACGTTATCGGGCATGCCCTGGGCGATGGTGTGCGCGCGGTAGCGATAGGTGAGCGAAAGCGTGGCGCGCGATGCGGCATCCCAGGTTCCGGTCAGGTTGTTGGTCAGGAACTTCTGGCCAAAATAGGATGGCAGGGGTTGATTGACGTAGGATGCTCCCGATAAAGTCGAAGTGTTATTGGCGGCAAAGGTAGTGGTCAGCGCGCCGGAGTAAGTGTAGGTTTGATTTGGGGCCGCGGGCGTCGACATAGTGGTCAAACTGGTGAAGGTGGCCGCTCCGGGCTGGTGGACATCGGAGTAGTCAATCTGATCGGAGAGGCTGACCGTCCTGGTCGCCTGCCAGACGATGCCATAGTCTCCGGAGACAACCGCCCGATTTCCGCTGGCGTTGCCGGTATACGTGATCGAACGAGCCGCCGCATCCAGGCCCTGGAAGTTATCGTAGAAGTAGGGCAGGGTCATATTCGCGTTGGTGTAGCGGATATCGCCGTTCATCGAGACGTTCTTGATGCTGGTGCTTTGGAAACGGAAGATCTCCGTGGGCGTGATAATGCGCGTAGGCTGCGTGCGCGTGTAGCTGGTCACGACATCACATGCCGCATTGATGACCGGCAGTCCTCCGCCTGACGCCGGCGAGAGGATGGTGTAGGGAGCGGTGCCCATGCTGCCGGTATTGCAACCGGCGATGCCGTAAGCTACCTGGCTGTCCCAGTTGCCCAGGTAGGCCTTTGTTCCGTCCGCCTCCTGCACCAGGAACCCGTTCGGGTCCAGCGTAAAGTAGGAGCCTGTCTTGAAGTGGGTAATCACCTCATCAAAGGTCAGCTTGGTGCCCTGCACGGGCTTCCAATCGACGCCTGCCGTGAACTCGTCGGTGCTGTTGCGCTGATACTGTCTGAGCAGGGCGTTGTACTTGGCGATGGTATAGCTGGGGCTCATGCCCGGGCCCTGGAAGATATTCTGCGAGTATCCGGCGCGGAAGGTCACCTTGGAGAGCGGATAGAGGGTGAGGTTGGTGTCCGTCATGCGGCGCACCGTGTTGAACATCACCGCCGAATGGTTAACCTCCGGCCAGACCAGCGAGCTGGTTGGCGCGGTGGTGAGCCCGATGGGAATCGACTGCCCGGTGGTGATATTCGGGTTGCCCAGCAGGTCGTAGTCGGAGTACTGCCGGTCACGGCGGAAGGTACCCGAGAACTCGTAGATCTTGCCCTTGGAAAAGTCCAGCTTGGCAAAATTGTACGGATCGCCGCCAAAACCGCTGGCGAAGGCATGGAGCAAATCGATATGGGCATGCTTGTTGGTCGGGAGCGCACGCAGCTCAAAGGTCGCGCCCAGAATGCGCGGCCCGGACTGCTGGTTGACCAGCGTGTCGTACATGGCTCCGCTGCCCTTGATGTTGTCAATGTGGCCGCCGAGGTCCACGGTCCCATGGGACTTATATCCCTCTGGGACGGCCATCGGCTGAGTCGGCGTGGGCGTCTGTGCGGCAGCGATACCCGTCATCAGCAGGAATATGGCGACGGCAAAGCCCCCAGCGATGCACTGCATCCTGGTGGTAGAGGTCTGTTGATTGGACAGCCGTGAAATCCAGCCTACCTTCTTCATATGAAGCCTCACTTGGAAAAACATTGTTGCTGAAATCAAAAATCTTGAACTCGTGAACCGAGCTTCCACGGGATAGAAGCCGCGCCATCCGATGGTTCCGGAGGGCGCGGCGCTGCTCCGTTACTTTTTGAAATACGGGTCGATATTGGAGCCATGGATCATAGTGTGGCAGTCAATGCAGGGCTGCAACTCGGCTGATCCTCCGTTCACCCCGTGAACTGTGCCGGCTGCGACCGGGCTATGGCACTGGTTGCACAGCGTGTTGATCGTGGGCATATTCATCAGCCGGGCGTTCTGCGATCCATGCGGAGTGTGGCAAGCCAGGCACCCCTCCGCCTTGACGGCAGGGTGCTCGTAGACGAATGGCCCGCGGTTCTCCATGTGGCACTTGGTGCAGATCGCGTTCTGATCGGCCGTGGCCTTGATGTTATTGTTCCCGAAGGTGCCGTGAACATCATGGCAGTCGCCGCACTTGATCAGGCCTTCATTCACCTTGTGATGGAAGGGCATGTCGAAAAACGGCTTCACGTCGTTGTGGCACTGGAAGCAGAGCGTGGGCTGGGCTGCTTTCAGCAGCGGCTCATCCTTGCTGGCGTGAATGTCGTGGCAGCTGATGCAGCCAACGCCGGCCTTGGCATGAGGGGAGCGAACGAAGTTGGGATGCGCTCCCGCGTGGCAACCCAGGCAATTGGCGTCCACATCTTTGGTAGAAGCCTTGGAAGGATCGAAAATCTTGGTGACGTCGCCGCCGCCGTCAACGTGCGCCTTGCCCGCGCCGTGACAGCTTTCGCAGGTTGCCCCGGATTTGCCATGTTGCAAGGCGATCTTCATGTGAGGATTATCGTCGAACTTCTTGGACACCTCATCATGGCAGGTGGCGCAGGTTTCGCTGCCAACATAATTCGCGGGATTGGTATCCTTCACCTGCGCGGAGGCCGGCTTATCGCCGGGCGCCGGAGCCGCCAGCACGGGGACGCACAACAATCCTGCGCCCAGAATCAACATCCAACAAGCTCGCAGTCCCGGCATCTTCCCCGGTGCCGCACCGATCAGCAATCGCGTTACAGGCCTATCTTTATGCATCAAAATACCGCCTCGGGTGCTCTCGTAGCCACTTCTGCAGCCGATCATACCGGCGTCCGGACGCCCAAAACGGCGAATTCCTCTCGGGAATGCCGCTCCGGCGGTAACCGTGCCGGTAATATTGCTGTGAAAGGTGCTCTTTGTGCGGAGCATCACTTCATGCCGGAAGATTACGTTTGCGTGATAATGGCTAGCGGTGATGCTCATCACATGTGTGGCAGCCGCTCATTGACTGTCAAGCTTTCCTGCCCCAAAGTGACTTGGATTCCCTTTTGCGCTAAATATCCTCAGCCTTGCCATACAATTCCATCCGCCCAGCGACTGCAATGCCTCTCTCCGAAACCCGCAATCCTTGGATGGAAGATTCTTCCCCTCAGCAATAAGCTTGGCGGCTGTGTAAAATCCGATTCCTTCATCTTCGCGGATTCAATTTGTGGCGAATGGCGAAGCTGTCCTGCGTTCATTTGTCACCAGCCTCCCTCCCTGCTCAACGGCCGGCAAACTGCCCCGGAACCGTTGGAAACGTGTGTATAAAAGGAACGCGCAAGGGAAAATCTCCGGCTGTTGGGGCTTGCATAGACGTGAGGCCCGTCACATCCACGGCGGCTCGGGCTCCGGCACACTCACTTCAGGACACTCACGTCAGGTAGGAGTCTCTTCCCCAGGAGGCCAGGGCATTTTTCATTTCGGTTAGGTTCCTGCACTGTGTGCAGGGCGAGTCAAGAACCGGGATGGAGAGTTTGGACCGGCGGCGTACGGAACAAGACCATGGCGCATACAGAAAACTCGGTAGCAGCGCAATCACGGCAAAAGCACATCGCACGGCAGGTTCCCGTGGGATGCGCCGCCTGCTCCAATCGCCGTCCCGGCTGGTTCTGCTCTCTGGGCAGCGCCGTGTTGGCCGACCTTGAACTGGCTACCAGCACCGTCTCCCTCCCAGCGCAGGCTTCCTTGTTCAACCAGGGCGAGGATGCGCGCTGCCTTTACCTGATCTGCGGCGGCTATCTCAAGCTCACCGCCGGGCGCCTGCAGGATCGCCAGATGATCGTCCGGGTAGCCGGACCGGGCTCCATGCTTGGCCTGTACGCGGTTCTCTCTCACGGCGTCTACGAAGTTTCGGCTGAAACGCTCACATCCGCCCAGCTCCGCCCCGTGGAGCGCGACCGGTTCCTCAGCTTCCTACATTCCCATAAAGAAGCCCAGATGCGCGCCGTCCAATGCATCTGCCAGGAGTACCGCTTCGCCCTGCAGGACGCCTGCCGCATTGCCCTGGCAGAGACTGTGGCCGCACGCCTGGGGCGCTTGCTCCTCGAGCTCGCTCACCAGATTGGCGAACACCTCGACGGAGGCGGCTTCCGCTTTCCGCTCCTTCTGACCCATGAGGAGATGGCTTCCATGGCCTGCACCACCCGCGAAACCGTCACCCGTACCCTGGGCCAGTTCCGCAAGGAAGGCTGGATCTCCATCGAAGACTCCCTGGTCACCCTCCACGAGCCAGAACAATTGCAAACATTAAGCTAGGCTCTGTTGCTTTTTTTATCGCTCTCCACAGCCGCCCTGCCTAGTCCAAGAGCTATCATCAGAAGATAGGGACAAGGGAATAGGGAACAGAGAAAATGCCTCTCCCACAAAAGCAGCCGCAACCACGGCAATTGACCCCTGATCTCTAAACCCTGATTCCTGAAGTGGAGTTCATGGTGCATATAAATCGTTTTGTTTCTGGCTTTTCTGTTTTTCTGCTCTCATGCTGCGCAGTTGTAGCTCAGAATCCGGCGCCCGCAGCGCCTCCTCCCGCCGTTACCTCGGGCGAAAGCCCCGCTATTATCGAGTTCCAGAAGATTGAAGACGCCTGGTCCAACGCCATCAACGTGCGCGACCAATACAATCTGGAACTGGTGCTATCCCCTTTGTTTGTAGACGTTTCTGCCGGTGGCGACATCACCACGCGCAACCAGCAACTGGCACAACTGATCACCGGCGAGGACAAAACCCTCCATCTTGAGCAAAAGGTGATCACCGTACGCATGATGGGAGACATCGCGGTGGCCAATGGCACCTACCTGATGCACCACAAGGTGGGCTCCGCCCAGGTAGACGAAAAAGGCGTCTTCACTCACGTTTTCGAGCGCGCCCATGGCGGCTGGATGTGCATCAACTCCCAGCGCACCAAGCTCCCTGAAGACACAAACCCCAAGCATAAGAAGCAGCCCGGCGAGGAAAATCCCTTCCATATCCCGTTTATTGGCAAGGGGTGATAAGGGCAGCTCGTAGGATTTCAGCGGCTGGTGCTAGTTGTGTTCGTACAGTACCTGGATCGAGGGGATGGGATTCTGTGCTTGGACCTTGTGCCTTACCGTTAATTCAATTTGTGTAGCAAGGTGGATTCTTATTATAGATTAGGAGCTTATTTTTATTAAGGATTCGACTACTGAATAAATCGAATTAAGGAGTTGCGTTAATAAAAGAAAGTGCTTTTCGTTTATTAAGGTTTATACTATCATTCATGCTATCGGTATGGAAATCCAGCGCCAAACCGGCAATTACAGCATCTCCTCGACGGCTGGGGAGGAGGTGATGGCATACATTCCAAAGCCCTTACCCCCAGATCCTCCCATTGACCTTATTGAACTTTACCCGTTATTAGACAGGGCCAATCAGGCGCTTGGCCGTCTGGACGGATCCACCGCACTGCTGCCCGACGCCCATCTATTTCTCTACTTCTATATTCGCAAAGAAGCCGTGATCTCCTCGCAGATTGAAGGAACACAGTCTACTCTCTCGGAACTACTGCTCTTCGAACATGGAATCGGTCCCGCTGCGCTGATGGATGATATGAGGGAGACTTCGCATTATGTCGCAGCCATGGAACACGGATTGAAGCGGCTCAGGGAGGGGTTTCCGGTTTCTCTGCGTCTGCTCTCCGAGATTCATGGTGTGCTCTTGCAAGGTGGCCGAGGAAGCGAAAGGACTCCCGGCGAATTCCGGCGCAGCCAGAACTGGATTGGAGGTACCCGGCCGGGAAACGCTCTTTTCGTTCCGCCGCCTCCCGATGCGCTAATGGAGTGTCTCGACGCCTTCGAGAAGTTCCTCTATGACAACCGGTTGCCGATGCTGATTAAGCTCGGCCTTGCACATGTGCAGTTCGAGACCATCCATCCATTTCTCGACGGCAATGGACGAGTGGGACGGCTTTTGCTTACGCTCCTGCTTTGCGAGAGCGGAGTGCTCCGCGAGCCGCTGCTCTACCTGAGCCTGTACCTTAAGACCAATCGCGACCGTTACTATGAACTTCTGCAAAAGGTGCGCCTGGAAGGCGCATGGGAGGAATGGCTGGAGTTTTTCCTGCAGGGAGTTGTCTACACTGCAGAGGAGGCATCCGAGATGGCCGCAAAATTGCGCCAGCTCTTCCGCGAAGATGGCGTGCACATACAGGGTCTTGGCAAGTCCTCCGGAACGGCAATGCAGGTACACAGCTACTTGCAGGCCAGACCCATCAGCAACATTCGGAATATCGCCTCCGGAACCTCCAAAACATTGCCAGCCGTCGCTCAAGCTCTTGCAAACCTTCAGAAGTTGGGCATTGTCACTGAGACCACTGGACGCCGCCGTAATCGCATCTTCATCTACCAGCGCTGCCTCGATCTGATTGGAGCAGGAACCGAACCGATTCCGGGAATGCGCTAACTCGCTATCCCGTCAGCCTTCGCGCCCCTTGGAGCCGGATCGACACATGCACCAGCCCCATCGCGGCCGGCGTTACACCGGGAATGCGGCTGGCCTGGCCGATGGTCACAGGCCGCACCCGCTCCAGCTTCTCGCGCATCTCTCGCGATAACCCGCTGATGACGCTGTAATCAATCCACTCCGGAATCGCAACCCCCTCGGCGGCCTTGAGTTTGGCAATGGATTTTTTCTGCTGCTCGATGTAGCCGGCAAACTTAATCTCCGTCTCCACGGCGCGTGCCTCATTGCGCAGCGTGGCTCGCGCTTCGGGAGTTTGATCGAGTCGAGCAATTAGCTCAGTCAGCAGCGGATCGGCGGCCAGCTCCTCCCGCATCGCGCCGAGCACCGTCTCAATGCCCACCTCAGGCCGCTTCAGCAGTTGCGCCCAGGTGAGGCC
>Ga0187852_1003159_pt1 | contig 12383 bp, 13 predicted proteins | sample June2016WEW_6_40_FD_134511 | JGI IMG/M metagenome (GOLD analysis project Ga0187852, IMG submission 134511) | Peatland microbial communities from SPRUCE experiment site at the Marcell Experimental Forest, Minnesota, USA - June2016WEW_6_40 | ecosystem: Environmental > Terrestrial > Soil > Wetlands...
ATACCCTCTGGAAGGAAATCGGGGAGTTGCTCAATACGGTCTCCCCAAGCGAATGCACAAATTACTTCGCCTCCTGTGGATATGTAAATACTTAAATAGAAACCGCTCTAGCGCAAAGCCACCTTTCCCGCTAGGCGGGGGAGGAGGAATCAAAGGGGGTAGGGGCGATTCGTCCCAGGGCTGTCGCCCTGGGCTACGTTATTGCACCCCTGACGGGGCTCCTCAACTTCTCGACCCCTCAACTCTTCGACTCAAACCGTCTTGTCTTTTGCGTCGCAAATCGGCTCGAGCGGGCAGTCGGCGCAGAGCGGTTTGCGCGCCTGGCAGATTTTCCTTCCAAACCAAATCACCTGATGCCCAAAGGAGATCCACCGCTCCTGCGGAATTAGTTTGAGCAGGTCCTGCTCGACTTTCTCCGGCGTCTTCTGGTTCGAGAGTTTCAGCCGATGAGCAATGCGGAACACGTGCGTGTCCACGACCACGCCGGTGGGGATACCGTAGGCTGTCCCCAGCACCACGTTAGCCGTCTTTCGCGCTACGCCTGGGAGAGTCAGCATTTCGTCCATGGTTCGGGGGACTTGGCCCTTAAAATCCGTCACCACCTTCTTGGCCATTCCGATAATGTTCTTGGCTTTGTTGCGGAAGAATCCAGTTGAGCGGATTTCCTCTTCCAGGACGGGCTGCTGGAGCCCCGCAAAGTCCTGCACAGTGGGAAATTTCTGGAACAGTCCGGGCGTGACCTTGTTCACTCTCGCGTCTGTGCACTGGGCGGAGAGTATGGTGGCCGTCAAGAGTTGGAAAGCGTTGTCGTGGCGCAAGGCGCATTGGGCTTGCGGAAAGAGATGGTCCAACGCCGCGAAGATCTTCTGCAAGCGCTCCGGCGAAGTGTAAGCTGACTTCGGTTTAGTTTTACGTCGTAGCGCGGGCGTCTCGCCCGCGGTCGCGCGGGCATCATGCCCGCGCCCGCTGGCGGGAGCGGGACGCTCCCGTGACAGCGGGCGAGACGCCCGCGCTACACCAACCGGCTTTCTGGTTGACTTGAGTTTGCCAGGCATAGCCGCACCGCCTACCCTCCGAGGAGGTCCAAGACTTCCTTCAGTTCGTGATGAATGCAGGTGAAGGTGGGAGTGTCGCGCACCGTGTAACTGGTGGCTTCGCTGTGCCGCAGTTCCATCACCAGGTCCACAAAGTGCCCGGGTTGGTCGCTCTCGAACGCCAGCACGAATTCCTGATCGTCCAGCCCGAAAGAGTAAGTAGTGTTCAGTCTCACCGTCGGATAACGGTGACCGATTTCAATGTGCTCGTCCATCATGCCTTGACGGGCATGCTTGGTGAGCCGGTACCAGGCTTTGCTCTTTACGAAGGGATAGACGAACAAATATCTGAACTGGCCGGGGACCAGCTTGAGGCGAGTTCCTTCCTGGCCCTCGTGCACGTGTTTGTCGACATAAACCGAACGCTTGGTCATCGACAAGTACGAATAGGGGCTGGTCAGGTATTTTCCCAGATCGGTCGAAAGAAGTTGCGCGCTCATCTCCTGCAGCTTGAGCGCGTCGTAGCCGATCCGCCAGAGCATGAAATCGCAGTCCCCCCGGATGCCCACCAGCGAATATGGGGTCACCAGCACATCCTGCTCCCACTTCGCAACAACATCCAGGAACTGACACTTCCCCTTCTGGCGCTCCTCAGCCTGCAGGCGGCGCCACGTCGGATCAACTTTGTAGAATGCGAAGTTAACGTACTGGCGGCGGTCGTCGCCGCTGGCAGCTTTTTCTTTTTGCTCCATGAGCTTTCAATATAGCATGAAAAGCGGTAGCACAGGCACTCTTGCCTGTGCTGTGCCCAACGGTAACTCATCGTGCCCGGGCACAGGCAAGAGTGCCTGTGCTACCCGACCGGGTTGGGCGCCGTTCTCCACTATCGCAGCAGCTAGAACTCACTGCGCAGCACATTCTCCCCGCGCCGGAACGTCTCGCGCGCGTAATCAGTCCACGCTCCCTGTCCCCAGTAACGGAAGTCGCTCGATTCCAGCAAGAGGTTGTAAAGCAACGCCCGGCGATACCTCGGCTGTTGGGTGAGCTTGTCTTTACCCACCAGAGGGTCCACCTTCTCATGAAACAGCGCGCTCAGTTGGGCCATCGGTGTCAGCACATTCTCATATCCCTTTACCCAGCTACGATCGTTTGTCCACGAGCTGCCTTCCATGTGGAAGTTGGAATTCTCCTGCTTCAATTGTTTGATGGCTTCCTCCACCGCTCCTGGTTTGAGTTTCCCGGAGGGAAGGCGCTCCCAGAGCTTATGCTGGCCCACAGGCTGGCAGGCAGGGTAACTCTCAGGAGAGCAACCGGCCGCCTCGATGAGTTCGAGGTATTCGGTGCCGGTCAGCCCCACAACTCCCCGGGTCCCGCCTCCGGCCTGCGCCATTTCCTGCCAAGCCTTCCAAAATCCGGGAACGAACTCATTCATCATGACGCCGCCGTTCTCGCCGTCGCCAATCTGAGTCACGAGGGGTGGAATTGAAACTCCGCCCAGACTTTGTCGAGAGAGGGTTTTGGCTTCGTAGTAGGGTTGCATCTGAGCCACCAGCTTGGTATCGGATCCCTGGGTCTTTATCAAGGCCGTGAGCGCCACTGTTTCACCCTGCGAATTACGCGCCACCAGCCGATGCGGCAAGTGTTTGTAGCCGAGGGCCTGGCCCGCGGGCGTCTCCACCGAATGTTCCTGAACCAACAGCCAGCGGTATCCGCACTCCTTGAGCGCCTTGATATATTCGTAAAGCGTGTCAGGATGATTGGGCAAAGCCATCTCGGGCGGTGAAAATCCCTTCACGCGCGCCAGGGCGTCCCAGCCGAAGATGGCTGCAAAATGGTGCTGCCACGCCAGGATCTGAAGTTTGAGGTCGGGAATCGGCGTCGAGGGCGCTACCGCATGTCCCCACATGGTGCCGAGCCATTCGACATAAGGCTGATAGCGAGAATCGCACGTGATGCGCTTCAGATTATCCAGAATATCACCGCGTCCCATCTGGCGCAGTCCCCAAAGCAAAGCGCCTGAGTAATCCAGCATGACCCGCGGATTCAAGCCTTGATTGACTTGCTCCGGGATGATGTCCCCCATTCGTTTGTAACAGTTGGCGAAAGGTCCGGCGTCGTGATTGTCTCCTATGTCCGGATGTTCAAACATATACTGCAGATTGCTGATCAGCTGCCCGTCGCGTCCGGCAGGGATAATCGGCTGGTGCATGTGCAAGGCCACCGCAAACGCCGAGCCGATTTGGTCGAGGCGAATATTGGTGGACGGCAGGAAAACAGGTTTCCGGCTTTGGACTACTTCCAGAACCGTGCTCTCCCAGCCTGAGAAATTTGGAAGACCGTCGAGCACCTCCGCTAACGCGGGCAGTTCACTCCTCTGATTTGTAACGGTCATAACTTTTACCTCCCATCGAAGCCCTGATAAACTTTTCCCCGATCCTCATCATACCCGTTCGGGCAGCTTCGATCCAAGTGGACCATTTGCCATCGATGTGCAAATCGTAGCGCGGGCGAGACACCCGAGCTGCACGCCGGCCGGCGGTAGAATAATTTAATATTGGGGTAACAATCTCACGTCTGCGATTCGCCGGAACGCGCCGGCGCGCGGCACGCAATCCCATCTTGTAGATCGTTGCTGCGCCATCGATTAGTCATTTCCGACGACTCGAGATCTTCCGTATCGGTGCGCCAAGTTTATCATTTACATAAATGAAACCTTGTTATTAGGCACGAGCAGGCATGGCGAAAAGCGCGAAAACGCAGGGTCTCGACAAAACTTTTTCCCTCGCGAAGTCATCATATAGAATGTGCCACTAAGGCGGGGGTTCACAAACTCCTACTGCGTTACGTAATGTTGGGTCAACACCTGTGACTGCCTCTAATAAACCCGGCCTTCGTCTTCATGCTGAAAACCGAGCAACCCCCCCTTTTCCAAATTTGTTGAGATCTGGTGGAATGGCCCCAAACGGCGGCGCACATTCGTAACGGAAAATCCACCTGCGTTTAATACTAAAGACGCTGATCCCGTGCGAGTGTGAGGCGTCGGCGGCACCGCCGTCATCCTTCTATCAAAGGTCGATGACGGCTTCAGCAGAATCAGGGTAAGGGCGAATTTACTCTTAGTAAGGAGGAAGCAGTAATGCGCATCGCGCTATTATCCTGGGAATCTCTGCATTCGATTCTCGTGGGAGGAGTTGCCGCCCACGTCACCGAATTGGGAGCGGCCCTCGAAAGGAAGGGGCATGAGGTTCACGTGTTTACCCGCCTGGGTCCCGGCCAATCACATTATCAGCTCATTCATGGCGTGCACTACCACCGCTGCCCTTTTGCGTTACATTCCAACTTCGTCGAGGAAGTCAATAACATGTGCCGGTCTTTCGTCCATTACGTTTTGGCGACGGAAGATTTCCTGGGGCCCTTTGACATCGTGCACGCCCACGACTGGCTGACCGCCAACGCCATGATCTGGATTAAACAAGGCCGCCGCCGGAAATCGGTTCTGAGACCTTCCACTCGACAGAGTACGGACGTTGCGGAAACCACTTTTATGGCGGCCAGCCTGCCCGGGTTCGTACTCAAGAACGGGCTGCGACTTACTGGGCCGACCGTGTCATAACTGTCTCACGCGCTTTGAAGAAAGAAATCATATGGATGTACGAGGTCCCGGAGTGGAAGGTTCGTCCGATCTACAATGCTGTGAATCCGCTGCATTTTGAGGGCTGGCTGAATCCCGGTGAGGTGAAGGCCCGCTACGGAATTGGTCCCATGGATCCCACGGTTTTGTTTGTGGGACGCCTGGAACTTCAAAAGGGTCCCGATCTTCTTGTGGAAGCCATTCCGGGACTCCTGAAGCATTATCCGAGAGCCAAGTTTGTTTTTGCCGGAGACGGCGAAATGCGGCGGAGTCTTGAAAATCGTGCCGGGCAATTGGGTGTGGCACATGCCACGCGCTTCTTGGGATTCAAAAACGGCCGCGAACTGCCGGAACTTTATAAGGCCTGCGATGCGGTGTGCGTGCCCAGCCGCAACGAGCCCTTTGGGATTGTAGTGCTGGAAGGCTGGAGCGCCGGCAAACCGGTGGTGGTGACCCGAAACGGCGGGCCGGACGAGTATGTCTGGAACGAGGTGAACGGCCTTAAGATCTATCCGAATCCGAACTCGGTCGGCTGGGGGCTCGGCACGCTCTTCACCAACTTCGAGTGGGCTCGTTGGATGGGTCGCAACGGCAGGGCTGCGGTCGAATCCGGCTTCACCTGGGATCAGGTTGCCGACCGGGTGCTGGATGTTTACAGCCATTAACCGGCGCGCATCGTGGCGCGGACTTCCCGCCCGCTGTGTGACGGCCATGCAGCCCGCGCAGGGCCACTTCCAGGCTGGCCGTGCCACATCAATGCGATGCCCCCGTTTTCGTTCGCTCGGCCCAATATAGCCTACACTGGGGAACCACCTCGACAATTACCTGATCCCTGGGTAGGTGCGGTTCGCGAACCGCCCCTCCGACCCCATTTAACATCCACGCTCGGGAGGTGGTGTGTCTTTGCGTAATTCTTTTCGGCTTACGCCACAGATTGACGTCGCCCTCCGCCGCAACGCGCAGCATTCCGGCGAACCGCGTTACCCCTCCAGGCCGCAGTGACCCCAACCTTGTGCCACGAACCCTCAGCACAGCTCTGGTTGCGGCCACAGCCCACGATGTACTACTATGGTCAGGTACATTCTCGGCGCGCGAAGATGCTTCGCCTGAGGACTCGCACTGGCCGTAGCCCCCGGAATTTGAAATCTGGCCGCTGGGTGAGCTCAAGTGCTCAAGAAGGAGAATTTCCTTTATGAAGTGTTGGTTTTGCGAACAAGAGGCAAGAGGAGTCTGTGCGGCGTGCGGGCGAGCTCTCTGCCATCAGCACGCACATATTCACGACGAGATGACGCTTGCCAAGTCCGACACCAGTACAGGCTACAGCACCTACTATAACGTTTACGGGGCGCTAAAATGCGGGGATTGTCGCTTGGAGTGGAAGTCCTTCCAGCCCGGCAAGTAAGAATGGTATTGCCGGAACCGCTCTGGTTCGACTGGCGAACGCCCCGACCTGTCGGGGCGTTCGCCAATCTAAAGATCGGCGCTATCCCAAACTAGGGCAGTAGCTATTCGCCGAGAATTCTGCCGAGCTGAAGCGTCCTCATAGAGAGGCCACCGTGGAGAACAGCCAGGAGGAGTCTAAGCTGTCCCTTCAGGACAGTGCATCGCCTCACATAATCCCCGGCGAAGCGGGATGCAGCGAGCAGGGGAAAAGCGAGGAACGTGAAGGGCGCACCGGTTTCGAAGATGACCGCCAGGAAATTCAGGGCGGCGGTGAGGAAACAAGGGCAGTCCTGCTTCCTGTCAATCCCCATCTCGTCCATATTTACTGGGAGATTTCGGCTCGGGACCTCGAAGAAATTGGAGAGGTGTTCAGCCGGCTTGGTCCGCGAGTTCAGCCGGTGCTGAGGTTCTACACTACCGCCCAGGCGGGATTGGACAGCGTGAATTCCACGCACCGGTTTGAGGTTGTAATCGCCCTGGGAGCCGGAAAGTGGTACGTCCGCTTGGAGAATCCTGCCAATTCCTACTGCATCGACTTGGGGCTGCGTTTGCCAGGAGGCGCGTTCCATAGCCTGGCGCGGTCCAACGTGGCGGAGATGCCCAAGGCTTGCCCGTCGGACAGACTGGAAGAGCGCTATCTAGTCGTCGAAGCAGACCACCCGCCCGCAGAGGTGGTCGTTGCCCCCGAAGACCGCATCGCCGAATCGCGAACCGTGCCGGCACATGCTGAGCCGCAGAGCAGGGAAGAGGATTGGCCGGAACCGAGCGGTGCTTCGGCCCCTGTCTCTGTGTACGCAGAGCATCCAGCCGGGGAAGGGAGCGTGGCTGCTGATCAGAGGGTCGCCCCGAGCCGCCCTCCATACGACGAGTGGCAAGGCGATGGCGACATTGATCATGAACTTGAGGGTGCGAGGCTATCCGGGGCCTCACTACCCGAAGACATGGAACGACAACTTACGGAGTTCTACGAGCAGCGGCGGCGGGAGTGGATCTGGTGGGCGCCCGGAGTGAAAGGCAAGGAAGGATCCCAATCCGCAACCCATCAGTGCGCTGACCTCACGGAATTAAGTGAGCGGAGCTTTCGCGCGGGCCTATCGTCGGGGCAGAAGTCGCCATAAAGGAAATGTCAAAGGGTTATCTCGCCATCGTCTTTCACGCCCACTTGCCGTTCGTCCGGCATCCGGAGCATCAGGACTCACTCGAGGAGAACTGGTTCTATGAAGCCTTAACGGAAGTCTATCTTCCTTTGCTCTTGGTTCTCGAGAGTCTGGTCGAGGACGGCGTGGATTTTCGGCTGACATTTTCCTTTACGCCAACGCTCCTCTCGATGCTTTTGGATCCACTTCTCCAATCGCGTTACTTGCGGCGGCTGGAGCGCCTGATCGAACTGGCCGAGAAAGAGATCGAGCGAACGGCTCAGGCGCCGGAGTTCCAGCGCTTGGCTCGACTGTATCATCAGCGCTTCCTCGATCTTCGAAATGCTTTCGCTGACCGCTATGGGTCGAACCTGGTGGAGGCTTTCCGAAGGTTTCAAGCGCTGGGAAAAATCGAGCTCCTGGGTAGCGCCGCCACTCATGCCTATTTGCCTTTGCTGTCTGTGAATCCCTCCGCGGTGCGAGCGCAGGTCCAAACGGGAATCGCCTACGGCGAACAGGTATTGGGTCGAAGGCCTGAGGGCTTCTGGTTGCCTGAATGCGGTTATTCTCCGGAAGTGGGCCAAACGCTAAGCGATGAGGGCATCCGTTTCACCATCCTGGAAACTCACGGGTTGACGCGCGCTGAGCCTCGGCCGAAGTGGGGCGTATATGCCCCCATTTACTCTCCTTCGGGGCTGGCTGCCTTCGGGCGCGATCCGGAATCCTCGCGCCAGGTCTGGAGTTCCGCGGAAGGATATCCCGGCGACTACGACTATCGCGAGTTCTATCGCGACATCGCGTATGACCTGGAAATGGATTATCTACGTCCATACATTCATCCGGACGGTATTCGACTCGACACGGGAATCAAGTATTATCGCGTCACGGGAAAGACCAACCACAAGGAGCCGTACGATCCGGTGCGGGCGGAAAACAAAGCGAGGATTCACGCGGACAACTTCATTTTCAACCGCCAGAAGCAGGTTGAATACCTGGCTTCGGTTATGGATCGAACGCCGCTGATCGTGGCGCCTTACGACGCGGAACTGTTCGGTCATTGGTGGTATGAGGGCCCGGCCTGGGTGAATCACGTGGTGCGCAAGATCGCGAGCGGCCCGGGAACCCTGCGCCTGATAACGCTCTCCGAATATCTCGGGGAATACCCGATCAACCAGACCGCTGCCCCGGCCATTTCAAGCTGGGGGTACGAAGGTTTCAATGACGTGTGGCTGAACCGGAGTAATGACTGGATCTATCCTCATTTACATCGCGCTGCCCGCCTCATGGAGAAACTGTCGGACGGTCACCGTCGCCCGGGGTTGCTGGCCGCGCGCGCGCTGGCGCAGGCCAAGAGAGAACTGTTCCTGGCCCAGGCCAGCGATTGGGCGTTCATGATTAATTCCGGGGCCATGACGGAATATGCTACACGCAGAACCGAGCGTCATCTTTCTCGCTTCTTCCGGCTGGGTGAACAAATCCAAAACAACACTATCGACGAAAGTGTGCTCCGGGATTGGGAGGCACAAGACAATATCTTCTCGTCACTGCTCTGAAGATATCCGGGAGCGCGGGCATCCTGCCCGCCATTCGTGCCGCAATCGCACGCACGCTGCGGGCAGGATGCCCGCGCTCCCGGGTAATTCATGGTTTCTGGGTGTCCGTCAGCGACGGGCATGAGCGCGTGCTATGAAAACCCCGCACAATTTTCTCGAGCATTTTCCGGTCATCATCTCGCTGCCGCTTCAGTGGGGAGATCAGGACTCTCTGGGCCACGTTAACAACATCATCTACTTTCGCTGGGCGGAGACGGCGCGCATCGATTATCTGACGCGGGCCAACGCCTGGGACGGAGCGGCAACTGCCGTGGCGGGGCCTATCCTGGCAGCGATCCACTGCGATTTCCGTTTTCCGCTCACCTTTCCGGACACCATTCAGGTTGGCGCCAGTATAACCGCGCTTGGCAATAGCAGTTTCAAAATGACGCACCGCGTCGTGAGCGCCGGACGCGGGATCGTGGCAGCAGACCTTGACTCGACGCTTGTCTGGATCGACTACGCCGCCGGCAAGGCGATCACGCTGCCGGCCAAATTGCGCGACGCCATCGAGAAACTCGAAGGCAAACGTCTGCCCACGCTCACCCGGAATCGCACGTAGCGCGGACCTTCAGGTCAGCACATGCCGACCCTTCGCTACGCTCAGGGCAGGCTCTGAAGTTCGGCGCTACATTCAAATCAGGACACTGCGCAGATTTTGGCAGTCGCGTGGACCACGTGCCCGCCCTTGTCGGGAACTGGACCGCTTCGGCCTGGAAAGTAACGCGCAACGATCGCTGCCGGCCCAAGGTCTTCGATCTCGGCGAATCCCAGGCCCGCCAATTTGCGGTGGAGCGTCTCAGCCTCAAAGTAGGTGATCCAGGCTTCCCCCAGGTCGGCTACACGTCGAGCTCTTCTGTCGTGGTAGGCACGCCCTTCCGGCGTCAAGGCTTCCGGCGGATCGCTGTAGTCGAACACTACGTGCGCGCCATGGGGTAGACCGGCGATGAAGGCTAGAGTGGTCCACACGGCCTCTTCCTTGAGGTAGGGGACGACCCCCAGCCAGGTGAAGAAGGTAGGTTGCGTGCGATCAAAACCGGCTGTCGCCAAACGCTCTGCCAGAGTTTCGTGTTCGAAATCAATGGGGACAAAAGTCAACGAAGCGGGCGCCGGAATTGCCGCGTCTCGCAGCAGTTGTTGTTTCCAGGCCTGGGTGGCAGGGTGGTCGACTTCGAAGATACGCAGGCGCTCGCCGAAGGGATTACGGTAAGCATAGGTGTCGAGCCCCGCGCCGAGCATCACGGCCTGACGGACACCGTTCTTGAACGAGACAGCCAGAGCGTCTTCCCCGAAGCGAGTTCTGACGGCGATGAACAGTCGCATGCGGCGCCCGGAGGGGTTCTCCTCGGCACGGCGCGCAACACTCTGCGCGTCCAATCCCAGGATCCGAATGGCCAGTGGATCGGCGAAGATCCGGCCCTGCTCGAGCACCTGGTGGGCGGCCCGGTGAAAGGCGGCGGCAAGCGCGGTCTGGCTTGGTTGCCCAGTTTGCATGCCCTCTGAGTTTATCAGAGGGAGGGTAGCACAGCGCGGCAAAGCCGCAACCAAATGCAGATTCTTCGCTTCGCTCAGAATGACATGTCATCCTGAGCCCGTTCGCTTCGCTCAGGGTAAACTGCGCGAAGGATCTGCTTTTCATCGTGCGCCGCGGCGGGAACATTTGGGCGCCTTTAGGCGTATGATGATGTTAGAAAGCGAAGGTGAGCCTATGCAGTGCGCTAACTGTGGTGCTCCAGTGGTGCTTGGTCAAAGATTCTGCAACAAATGCGGCCAGCCGGTTGCCGGCATGGCGCCACCCGTCACGGTCGCTGTTCCGGTGCCGCCCCCTCAACCCCTGCCCGCAATCCAGTCGAGCGCCCCCGCCCCCAGTGTCGGATACGCCCGGCCGTCGCGCGTGGCGCGGCACATCACCACGCTCGGCCTCCTCTGGATCATCTTTTCCGGCCTGCGGCTGATCCCCGGGCTGGCCTTGCTCGTCATGGGCCATACGCGCTTCCCGTTCATGATGACGCCGTTGCCTGCGCCGATGCGCCTGTTTATAGGTCCCTTTTTGGGCGGGCTCGGCTTGATCTTTTCGGGCTTTGCGATTGCAGGACTGATCGCGGGCGGAGGCCTTTTGGCGCACAGTCCTTGGGCGCGTGTGCTCACTATCGTGCTTGGCTGCATCAGCCTTATCCACTTTCCGTTGGGGACAGCTCTGGGGATTTACACCTTGTGGGTGCTGGCGCCTCAGGGTGCCTCTGTGGAGTATCAGAGTCTGGCGAGAGCCAACTGAAGGTTACGTTCATACACGCAGGCGAGACTTCCCGCCCGATGCGAAGGGCTGCAGGGTTTCTCCGCCGCAAAAATGATTCCCCTCCTCAGCGGGAGGAGGGGCAGGGGTGGTGGGGGGTCTCATCGGCAACGCGCAACCACCCCTACCCCTCCTTAACAAGGAGGGGAACCATTTTCATGCCAATTGGCGAGCCGAAAGATCATGGCATCTTCGCTCACCCTGACCAGGCGGTTGGGTTTTCGATCAGATCCAGCAGTTGGCGAAATGCTTTGCCTCGATGTGAAACGGCGTATTTCTCCTCGGGATTCAGCTCGGCAAAGGTCTTGCCGAGCGGCGCATAGAAGAAATAAGGGTCGTAGCCGAAGCCTCCCGTTCCTCGGGGTTCGTCGAGGATCACGCCGTCTGCACTTCCCTCTGTTACGCAGAGAACGCGGCCTGCTTGAGCCATAGCGATCACGCAGACGTAGTGCGCGGCGCGAGTGGGTCTGCTCTCTGGATCATGCACGCTCTCGATGCGCCGCAATTCTCCGATCACCTTGCGGTTGTTATCGTCGTCGGTCGCGTCAGGCCCTGCGAAGCGTGCGGAGAATATCCCTGGCGCGCCTCCCAGCGCGTCCACACCGATTCCCGAATCGTCCGCGAACACTGCGCTCGAGACGAACGCGCTGTAGTGCAGAGCTTTCTTGCGGGCATTCTCTTCAAAGCTGTTGCCGTTTTCGATGCAAACCGGAAGGCTCTTGAAACCCGGTAAGGGTTCTACACGAAAGCCGCGGGCCAGGGCTGCGGCGCTGAACTCGCGGAGTTTGCCAGGATTTGAGGAGGCCAGATAGAGCGGTGAATTGAGAGTGATAAGGGGCATGAGGGAAAGCGCAGTATAAAGTCTGAAGTGTAAAGTTTGAAGTATAAGGTTGCAGGTGGTTTAGGAACAACTGCCGAAATCCATTGTCGCAGTTGAAAAAGGAAACCAGGACCCCTTCACCCGACCCGCGGCGGCTGACGAAAGCGCCGTCGCGGGCCACCCTCTCCCTCAAGGGGGAGAGGGTAATTTCGTAACGACCTGCTCATCTGCCGACCTGGCCACCTGCCCATCTGCCTAGTATTACTATGTTAAGTCGTGTCGTTCCAAATTTGCTTGAACTTCGTTCCGCGGCAGGGACAGAGTCCGCTCCATCTCACCAGCCAAGGCTGGATCGTGCGGAGAATCTGTTCCCACGTCGCACCAAAAGTTTTTTTTACGCCGTAAGTAGACGGTCAGGATAAAGAGATAAGCCA
>Ga0187852_1003164_pt1 | contig 12377 bp, 11 predicted proteins | sample June2016WEW_6_40_FD_134511 | JGI IMG/M metagenome (GOLD analysis project Ga0187852, IMG submission 134511) | Peatland microbial communities from SPRUCE experiment site at the Marcell Experimental Forest, Minnesota, USA - June2016WEW_6_40 | ecosystem: Environmental > Terrestrial > Soil > Wetlands...
TCAGGTCGCCGGCGAAGGGCGCGAAGACCATGGACGCGAAGATGATGATGCTGGTCATTCCCGGCGCCGTCGAGAACATGTGCAGGAAGTTGCCAAAGATCTGCACCAGGAAGCTGCCTGTGGACTCGCTGACCAGCGGAATGCCCCATTTGTCGTGGAACATGTCGGTCGCGAGGGCCGTGAACGGGAAGATGGCGCTATAGAACGTGACGCAGAGCAGGACAACGTACCAGTAGGAAGAGTTGAACTTCCGGATGTCAGAAAAGACGATCTTGTCGCCGCCCTCCGGCTTCGGCAGCGCGAGCACCTTCTCGCCATGCAGGTCCATGGCGTTGTAGACCAGATTGCAGAGCAGGGAGAACAGGCAGAAACCCGCCGCTGCCCACAGCGCCACGCGGTAGCTGCCGAAGTAGCGGGCGATGAGTTCTTCGGTGTTGAAGCTGAAGAGTGTTCCGACGCGGCTGATGGTAAGAGCGATGCCGAAGGCAAGGGCCATCTCCTTACCTTTGAACCAGCGGCTGATAATGGCGCTCTGCACCACGATCAGCGATTCCGAGCCTGCGCCGAAGATCAACCGCCCGGCGAAGAGCTCCCACTGGGATTGGGCTGCGGCTACGATGATGGCGCCCACCAGCACGAGCATGCAGAACAGGAGGCTCGCCCTGCGCGGGCCCAGCTTGTCGTAGAGCATGCCCCCGAAGAAGACGATCAGAATGGCGGCCACGGAGTAGGCCGTGTAGAGATTGCCGATGGCGCTTCGGTTCAGATGCAGTGCCTCGATGAGCGTGGGCGCCAGAGCGCCGATGCTGTCGTAGGCGAAATAGCTTCCCAATACCAGCAAGCTGATAAACATCAGGATGGTGAAGCGGTAGGGACGCCTGGATGGATGAAAGAATCCCACGGATTCCGGAGCTGTGTTTTCGAAAATGAGCGGGCGAGGCGCGGGATCGGACATGAACGTGAGACTCCTCGAAGCGCGGCGGAGCCCCCAATCCACGCGGCGTGAGGTCCGCAGCCTAGAGGATAGCAGAGGTATAACGAGGAGCGCCGGTCTCCTGACCGGCTGTAGTGCGGATCTCCAGACCCACGCCGATCAAAGAGCGATTACGAATTCATGCGGTCTCGGTTCCGGCGCCTACTGCTTCCCGGCCTCAACGATCATGAAGGTATCCGGTTTCGGCGTAGGGCGGCGCGATCCCGGTGCCGGCGGCAGCAGCTCCGCCGTGGGCAGATAGACCGTGTGGGTGCTGTGATCGACGCCCATGGTACGCGCTCCGAGCGGCGTCTTCACCACCTGCTCGACCTCGAATTTTCCATCCTTGCGGCCCACCACAATCAACGACCCGTCGCCGCAGCTCGCGAAAGCCTGATCGCCGTCTGTCTTGACCGCATCGACGCCCGCACCGATGGGCAGATCGGCAACAACTTTGCCGTCTTCCGTGCTCATCACGATCAGCTTTTGCGGATTCCGGCAGCCGATGAAAAGGAGATGGTTCTTTTTATCGAGCGCCAGCCCTACTGGATGGCCTCCAGGCGCCACGGGCCAGCGTGCGATTACCTTGCGTGTCTTCAGGTCGACCACGGCCAGGACGTCCTTGTCCTCAAGGTTGACATAAACTTTTCCCGCGCCATCGGCGGCGAGGAATTCGGGCGCACCGCCGAGTTCGATCGGCGCATCGATCTTGCCATTCACAGGGTCGATATCCGGCTTGAACGTCATCAGCTTGTTCCCGTCGCCGGAGACGGCGAGGACCAGGTTCTGCCCCTCGTCATAGATAATGCCGTCGGAGTCGGGCATGGTGGCGAGTTTGCCGAGGACGGCATACGTCTTGAGGTCGAAGATCAGGATCGCCCCGTCGCCGCCGCCATCGGTGATGAAACCGCGGCCGACCTTCGGAACGATTGCCGTTCCATGCGAGCGCTTCTGGCCCGGAATGTCCCCCAGAACCTTGCCGCTGGCGGCGTCGATGACCATGGTGTGCGTGCTGCGCGTAACAAACAGGCGGTGCGTCTTCGAGTCGACGGTGAGATAGTCCCATCCGCCGTCGCCGCCGATATGCACGGTCTTCGTGACATCCCATTTGGCCTGGGCCAGAGTAGGCACAGAACCTGCTGCGAGCAGAGCCATCGACAGCATCGTCGCCTGTATGATTCGCATCTCAATTCTCCTGTATGAGTCCAATGCAGCGAGAGCAATCCGCAAGCACGGACTCGGCAGCAACCACGATAGCACACGAAACTGAAGGGACAATGAAGGCGGCGCTGAACCCTCGCGTCTACTCCCGCCGGAACTTGTTCGCCTGCTCGAACTCGTTGCGCAACTCCGGCGTGCGCAGGTTTTCGCGCAAATACGCCAGACGCTGCTCCAGCGCTGCAAGCGCGCGCTCCACAGCCTCGGTATTGGTGTGGGCAATGTCGCGCCACATTGAAAACGGGCTCGCGCCCAGGCGCGTCATCTCGCGCAACGCGCGCCCGCCCACGTCCTTGAGCTCGGGTGCGCCGCCCACTTCCTCTTCGAGCAGCGCGCTCAGCGCCGTGGCCGTGAACTGCGGCAAATGGCTCACCCAAGCCACCAGCTCATCGTGGCGCGCGGCATCGAGATCGAGGGTCTTCGCGCCCGTCTTCTCGACCCACTCGCGCCACTCCTTCACCAGCTCAGTCGCTTGCGGCGAACGCCCGGCCGCAGAGCCGTCCGGAAATCGCTCGTCGGTAAAAAGCCACACCGCGCCGCGAAACAGATTCGCATCGCCCAGTGACGCGCCGCCGCGTTCTTTGCCCGCCATAGGATGGCCAGGCAGAAACGCCGCGCGTTCCGGCGTGTTGTAAAGACGCGTGCCGGTCTCCGTAATCAGCCGCTTGGTGCTGCCCACGTCGGTCACAAGCTGCTCAGGCCCAAGCACGTCCGCGAGCTTCTCCATAAAATCGAGCGTGGCGTAGATCGGCACCGCCAGCACCGTCACCTGGCTCCCGCGCGCCGTTTCGATCGCATCGGCTGTAAGCGAATCGACCGCGCCCATCTTGAGCGCGAGTTGCCCCTGCTCGGGACTGCGGTTCCAGCCAGCGATCGCGCCCTCGAATCCCGCCTCGCGCAGCGCGAGACCGACCGAGGTGCCGAGTAAGCCTGTGCCGAGGATGGCGATGCGCTCGATCAAATGAAATCCTTCAAAGCGGTGTTAGCGGAGCAAGCGGCGCTCGTTGAGCCAAGAAATCCAGCTCCGCTAACTACGCTAACACCGCTAGCTCCGCTGTTCCTTACAGCGTGCGGCCGACGGCCTGCGCAATCACCCGCAACTCCGCCACCAGCTTCTCAAACTGGTCGAGGTAGAGCGTCTGCGCCGCGTCGGAAACGGCCTTATCGGCGTTGGGGTGAATCTCCACGAGCAACGCATCGGCGCCCGCGGCCACGGCCGCTTTGGCCATCGCCGGAACCATGTCCCGCCGTCCCGTGCCGTGCGAGGGGTCGCCGACCACCGGCAGGTGCGAAAGCTTTTTGAGCACCGGAATGGCCGCAATATCCATTGTGTTGCGCGTAGCCGTCTCATAAGTCCGGATGCCGCGCTCGCAGAGAATCACCTCGTAGTTGCCGCCCGAGAGGATGTACTCGCTTGAAAGCAGCAGCTCCTCCACCGTAGCCGCAATGCCGCGCTTGAGCAGGATCGGCTTGCGCACCTGCCCCAGTTCGCGCAACAGGTTGAAGTTCTGCATATTGCGCGCGCCCACCTGGAAGCAATCCACCAGCGGCAGCATGGGCTCGATCTGCGCAATCTCCATCACCTCGCTGACCACGCACAGTCCGTTCGCGTCGGCCGCCTCGCGCATAAACTCTAGACCGGGAATGCCCAGCCCCTGAAACGAGTACGGCGAGCTGCGCGGCTTGAAAGCGCCGCCGCGGAGGAATCCGCCACCCGCGGCCTTCACGCACGCGGCAATCGTGAAGATCTGGTCGCGATTCTCAACCGCGCACGGCCCGGCGATCACGGCCACCTTCTCGCCGCCGATCGTGGCGCCGTTCCTGAACTCGACAACCGTGCCCTCCGGCCGCCACGCGCGCCCGGCGAGTTTGTAGGGAGCGCTGATGCGGTGCACATGCAGCACACCCGGCAGCATTTCGAACTTCGTCAGGTCAAGCCCGGCCGTGGGGCCTACGCCGGCCAGAATTGTCTGGAACTCGCCCGTGGTGCGATGCACGTCCACGCCGGCCTCTCCCATGGCGCTGATCACGGCATCGATCTGTTCTTCGGTAGCTTTCTCCTGCATTGCGACAATCATGATTTCTTCCCTGTCTCGGGTGCCGGTCCGGGGTCTCCGGCAACGGATTTTTGTTCCTGGGATAACGGTGCACCCGCGGCGAGGCCCTGCGCTCCGCCTTCTTCTGCGGCGGCCTGGGCATGTCTCTGGCTGGCCAGCTCGTTGCGCTGCAATGCCCGCATCACGTCGATGATGCGCTCGTAGATATGCGTCAGCTCGATGTCGGGCAGCGGGCCTCTATTGGCCGCGCGCACATTCGCGTAGACGATCCTTTCGCGATCCGGCTCGTACACCGGAAGCGAAGTGGCCGCCTTCATGCGGCCGATCATCTGCGCGGCGCGCGCCCGCTCACTGAGCAGTTCGACCAGTTGGCGGTCCAGCTCGTCGATGCGGATTCGCAGTTCTTCGATGGTCATTGCATCCTCAAAAAAGCTAGCTTTCAGCTCTCAGCTTTCAGCCCGAAACTGCTGAAACAAGCTTCTACAGCCCACTCCGGCAACGAACTGGCTGATAGCTGATAGCTGAAAGCTGACGGCTGTCTCAATCACCGGGCCAGCGCCGCATGGGGCAGGCGCAGACCCTTGATAAATCGAGCCACGGCGCCGGGCGCCATTTCCGGGCCCTCTGTCCTGCATGTGCGCTCAATCAGCTCGACAATCGCGCTGCCGACGACCGCGGCATCTGCGAACTCCGCCACCTGGGCGACGTGCTCCGCGTTGCTGATGCCGAACCCCACGGCCACCGGCAGCCGGCTCCATCGCCGAATGCGCCCCACCAACGCCGCCGCGTCGCCGGCCACGCTCTGCTGCGTGCCGGTAATGCCGGTGCGCGAGATGGCGTACACAAAACCCTTGGTGTGCGCGGTGATCGCCTCCAGCCGCGCGTCGGGACTGGTCGGCGCGACGAGAAAGATCGGCGCCAACCCCACGCGATCCATCTCCGCCAGGTACTCGGCCGCCTCTTCCACGATCATGTCCGTGGCCAGCACGCCATCCATGCCCGCAGCCTTCGCATCGTCGGCAAATTTCCTGAGGCCGTAGCGCAAAATCGGATTCAAATAGCTGAAGATCACCAGGCCCGCCGCGGGACGCGCGGCGCGAATCTCACGCGCGAGTTCGAGAACGTCCCTGAGCCTTGTTCCTCTGTGTTCTGGCCCTTGGGCCAGGGCGCGTTCCATCGCGCGTTGAATGACAGGGCCGTCGGCGAGCGGATCGCTGAACGGCACACCCAGTTCGATCACATCCGCGCCCGCGTCGATGGCCGCAAGCGCAATGGCGTGCGTCGCGTCCAGAAACGGATCCCCTGCCGTCAAATAAATCACCAGACCCGGCTTGTGATCGAATCGAATCGGCATTGAAAAACTCTTAAATCCCTGCAGCTGACTTCAATGGGAGGCTTTGAAAGGGCACGGCTTTAGCCGTGCCGCAAAACCACTCTTAATAAGTTTGGGCTTTAGCCCCTGAGGGATGTTTTTTCTCCCCGCTCTCGCGGCGAAGTCAAAGCTCACCCTACAGCTTCAGCTCGTGCGCAAGGATTCCCATATCCTTGTCGCCGCGGCCTGAAAGGTTCACCACCAGTATGTCACGCGCCGAAAATGTGGGCGCGATGCGGATCGCCTCGGCCACCGCGTGCGCGCTTTCGAGCGCCGGCAGAATTCCCTCGGTCCTCGCCAGCTTCACCACCGCGTCGAGCGCGGCCGCGTCGTCCTGCGAAACGTACTCCGCGCGGCCCGTGTCGTGCAGCATGGCGTGCTCGGGGCCGATCGAAGCGTAATCCAGGCCCGCGGAAACCGAGTGCGTGAGCGCGATCTGCCCGTCGTCATCCTGCAGCACGTAAGAAAACGTGCCCTGCAGTACGCCCGGTGCGCCGCCCTGGAACCGTGCCGCGTGCTCGCCCAGCGCCGTGCCGCGCCCGCCGGCCTCCACGCCGATCAGCCGCACCTCGCGATCGTTCAGGAACTCATAGAACGCGCCAATGGCATTCGACCCGCCGCCGACGCATGCGACCACTGCCGTCGGCAGCCTACCCTCTTTTTCAAGAATCTGCGCCTTCATCTCGCGGCTGATGCAGCGATGAAAGTCGCGCACCATGGTGGGATAGGGATGCGCGCCGAGAGCGCTGCCCAGCAGATAGTAAGTCGTGCGCACGTTCGTGACCCAGTCGCGCATGGCCTCGCTGATGGCGTCTTTCAACGTTTGCGAGCCCGACGAGACGCCGCGCACCTCGGCGCCCAGCAGCCGCATGCGCTTCACGTTCAGCTCCTGGCGCTCCATGTCCACGTCGCCCATGTAGACCACGCAATCGAGCCCGAGCAGCGCACACACCGTCGCTGTGGCCACGCCGTGCTGCCCCGCGCCGGTCTCGGCAATCACGCGCTTCTTGCCCATGCGCTTGGCCAGCAGTCCCTGGCCCAGCGCGTTGTTGATCTTGTGTGCGCCCGTGTGCAGCAGATCTTCTCGTTTGAGGTAAATCTTTGCCCCGCCCAGCGATTCCGTCAGCCGCTTCGCAAAGTAGAGCGGCGTCGGCCGCCCCGCGTAATCGGTCAGCAGCAAGTTGAGTTCGGCCTCAAATGCCGCATCCGCCCTGGCCTCCGCGTAGGCGTGCTCCAGTTCATCGAGCGCGGCCACCAGCGTCTCCGGCACGTAGCGCCCGCCGTAGACACCAAAGCGCCCGGGCCGCGACTCGGAAGGACTTGCCGGAAGAATGATGGACGCCATAAACGCTCCTGCGCTACCCGGAAAGGGGAACTGTCTTAAGTGTACTAGGGATAGAATGATCGGGAACCGGCTTGAAGCTTATGACAGAGCACCCAGCGATGGAACTAGCTGTGGAGTCTTACGTTGGCCTTCTGATGTCTCTAGGGGCGATCGGCTTCGGCTGGCTTTTGGCATTTCGATCCCGAAGCATGGCCAGTTTCTTTGGCTGGGGGAAAAGAAACGGATTTGATCTCATCCGGATCGTTGAGATCTCTGGTTGGATTTCCTTGGTCGGTGGGTGCCTCTCCATCGCCACCTTTCTAATTCTGCTAGTGGTTATTGCATTTCAGTCGCTTTGGTCCTGACCTCGCTACGACTCGCGGCTCGAGATTCTCGCTGCTCGCGCCCTTTCAATAAACGCCTGCACCTTCTGCGCATCCTTGCGCTTCGGCGCGGATTCCACGCCGCTCACCACATCCACGCCCCAGGGTTGCAGCGTCGCAATCGCTTCCGCGACATTCTCCGGCGTCAATCCGCCCGCCGCCACCAGGCGCTTGCGCGCTCTTGTGTTTCGGAAAAGGGTTTTGCTGGCCGCGTCCCAATCGTAAGCCTGTCCCGTTCCGCCCGCGGCAAAAGACGTGTACGAATCCACCAGCAGCGCGTCAACATTCGCATCGTGCGCAATCGCCGCCACGCGCTCTCCGGCCGCCGCGTCGAAGTGCACCACGCCAAGAATCCGCAGCGTCGATCCGAATCGCGCCCGCAGTTGCGCCGGTAGCGCAGGCGGAGCGTCAAAATGCAGTTGCACGCCGGTCAGTCCCACCCTTTCAACCGTCGCCGCAATCCCCTCAAACTCCGCGTCCACAAACACGCCGATCTTTTCGAGCGCCGCCGGAAGACGCGGCACGATCTTCGCCACCTCTTCCGCCGTAACGCGTCGCGGGCTGGGCGCAAAGACGAATCCCACCGCATCGGCCCCGGCTTCCGCGGCCAGTTCGGCGTCGGCCAGCGAAGTATTGGCGCAGATTTTGATCCAGAGGCTCATGGTTTGCCCTTAGCGCCGTTCAGCAGTGCCGCCAGCGCTTCGCCGGGATCGGCCTGGCGTATCAGGCTCTCGCCGATCAGGAACGCATCGAATCCCGCCTTGCGCAGGCGCGCAATGTCTTCCGGCGTCGAAATGCCGCTCTCCGTCACGCGTACTACGTTGGAAGGAATGCGATCAACCAAAGCCAGGGAAATCTCCTGGCTCACGTCGAAGGTCTTCAAGTCGCGGTTATTCACGCCGATCGCGTCGGCGCCCTTCTCGCCCAGAGTAGCGAGCACGCGATCCAGTTCCTCGGCGGTGTGCACTTCCACCAGCACGTCCAACGAAAAGCCCTCCGCAACCTCGGCCAGATGCCGTATCTCTGCGTCGGTCAGCGCGGCAGCGATCAGCAGGACCGCGTCGGCGCGATGCGCGCGCGCCTCCACGATCTGGTACTCGTCGATGATGAAGTCCTTGCGCAGACAGGGCAACGGCGTAGCCGCCGAGGCCAGCTCCAGGTTGCGCAGGCTGCCTTGGAAGTACGGCTCGTCGGTCAGCACCGAAAGCGCCGCAGCGCCGCCGGTGCGGTAGCGGCGGGCCAGCCATGCAGAGTCGAAGTCGGCGCGGATCAGTCCCTTCGACGGCGAAGCCTTTTTGATTTCCGCGATCACTGCAACGCCATGCGCGGCCTGGCGGCGCAACGCCGCGGCCCATCCGCGCGGATGGTGCCCAGCGGCGCGGCGCTCGAGCTCTGCGCGCGGCACGGCTTTTTTCGCCGCGTCCAATGTGGCGCGCGTCGAGGCCAGAATCGTGGACAAGAATGTGTCGCTGCGCGTAGACATGCTCTACGCAAAGTATACGAGGACGGCGGTTAACGTTTGTTGGCAGCCGCCGGTTCGGCCGCACCTGCCAATTCCCGCGCCGCTTTGCGCCCCAGCCGGATGCAGTCGGGCACGCCGATGCCGTCATAAGCATTGCCTGCCAGGCGCAACCCGGGCAGCGCAGTCACGCGCGCGCTCACGCGCGCCATGCGCGCCTTGTGGCCCACGGCGTATTGCGCCATGGCGCGGCGCCAGCGCGTCACCTGCGCAAACTCGGGGTCGACCTCGGCGCCGATCGTCTTTGCGCCCAAAATCTCGCGCATCTCGCGCCGCACGATTGCAATCAGCGCTTCGTCGCTCTCGGCCAGCAGATCGCTGCGCTTCATGCCGCCGAGAAATGCCCTGAAAACCGCCTTGCCCGGTGGCGTGCGTCCCAGGAACTTGCGATGCGCAAAGGTGCAGGCCAGCATGGCGCGGTCCTCGATGGCCGGAACCAGAAAGCCGAATCCCTCGGGCAGAGCGCCGATCTTCGCTTCGTCGTAAATCAGGTTCACGGTGATCGACGAAGAGTACGGAATCCCGCTGAGCTCGCTCGCAAGCGCAGCATCCACCGGAACCAACAGCTCTCCGGCAGCCCACGCCGAAGCGGCCATGATCAGCGCATCGAAATCCTCGCTTCCTGCGCTCGTCGCAACCCTCCACCCTTGCGCCGTCTTCTCAACCCTTCTCACCGGCGTTGCCGTGCGCACGCTGGCCGCATTGAGGCGCGCCGTAATCGCGTCTACCAACTGCTGCATCCCGCCGCGCAGCCCCGTAAATATTGCGGCTCCGCCGTTTTGGGTTTTGGACGAAGTCTTTGCAAGCTCCCGCATCTTCCGGTGCGCCGCCAACATGCCGCGCGTCAGCGAGCCGTACTTCGTCTCCATCTCCGCCAGGCGCGGCAGCACGGTTTGCGCGCTCAGTTGCGTGGCGTCGCCGCCATAGATGCCGCTCAACAGCGGATCGGCGAGACGGTCCACGGCCTCGCGGCCAAAATGCCGCTCCACCAGCGCGGCCACGGACTCATCGCCATTGTTGGGCCGCGGCGGCAGCAGCAGCTCAAGCGCCATCCGCATCTTGGTGGGAACGCTGAACAGGCGCGTCATCGCCGTCGGCGCCAGCTTGGTCGGCACCAGGAACATGAGCCCATCGGGCAACGGCACTAGGCGATTGCGCGTAACGATATACGTTTTGCGCGCGGCGTCGTTCGAAGGGAGCAGATCGCCGCCCAGTCCCAACTCGCGGCAAAGCTCGGCTGCCGCGGGTTTTTCCGTTAGGAAGGAATCGGGCCCGCGCTCCAGCACCGCACCGTCGACAATCTCCGAGGCCAGCGAGCCGCCCAGCCGCGGCCGCTCCTCAAAGAGCGTGTATTCCACTGGCGCGCCCGCGGCGCGCGCCTTCTCGAGTTCATAGGCTGCTGCCAAACCCGCAATGCCGCCGCCAATGATTGCAATCCGCATTCCTCGACCTCATCCCATCCTTACAGCAAGTTGCGGCATCGACATGTATGGGAGGGAAAACAAGTATGACCTCGCCGGAGACGCCCGTTTAGCGCAGGCTCTGACAATAGAATCAAGCCGCGGGCCGGTTGCGGCAAGTGATTAAAGTCATTGTAAGAGCTAGAATCGGTAGCGAAGATCGGGACTGTCATCAGCCCCATCCGGAGAAGTTGTGGTTCGTTTGCTGTCTTTTGAACGTTGCATTTAACCTCCGGGCGCACCATGGGCCCGTTCACGGCTCGCACCCCACACGAGGAGGCTTTCGATGACCGCCGAGATCATTGACCGGCTGCATTTCGCCTTCACCGTCACCTTCCACTACCTGTTTCCGCAGCTCACCATGGGCCTGGCACTGCTCATCGTGGCCATGAAGACGGCGGCGTTGCGTACGGGCAGCGAAACCTGGGACCGCTCGGCGCGTTTCTGGGGCCGCATCTTCGCCATCAACTTCGTCATGGGCGTGGTCACCGGCATTCCCATGGAGTTCCAGTTCGGCACCAACTGGGCGCGTTTCTCGCGGCTCTCGGGCGGCGTCATCGGCCAGCCGCTGGCCATGGAAGGCGTCTTCAGCTTCTTTCTCGAGTCGGCATTTCTCGGCCTGTTTCTCTACGGTGAGAAACGCATCTCGCGCCGCATGCACTGGTTCTCCGCATTCATGGTCTGGCTGGGCTCCTGGATCTCCGGCTTCTTCATCATCGTGACCGATGCGTGGATGCAGCATCCGGTGGCCTACTCGCGCCTGTCCGACGGCCACTTCGAAGTGGTCAGCTTCTGGCAACTGCTGCTGAATCCCTGGGCCCTGCTGCAATACATGCACAACATGACCGGCGCGGTGGTCACGGCGGCGTTCGTGGTCAGCGCCGTCGGCGCGTTTTATCTGCTGGAGGGCCACCGCCAGGAGTACGGCCGCATCTTTCTCAAGGTGGGCGTCATTGCCGGCGTGATCTCGTCGATCCTGATTATCTTTCCCACTGGAGATCTCGCCGGCAAATACGTAGCGAAGAACCAACCTGCGGCCATTGCCGCCATGGAAGGGCTCTTCAAGAGCCAGACCGGCGCGCCCATCGTGCTCATGGGCCAGCCCAACGAGGAGACGGGCCAAATCGATAATCCCATCGTGGTGAACGACGTGCTGAGCTTCCTCGTCTATGGGACCACGAAAGCCGAAGTGCAGGGGCTCGACCAGTTTCCGCGCGACCAGTGGCCCACTGCGCTGCCGCTGCTCTACTACTCCTACCACATCATGGCGGGGCTGGGGACATGGTTTGTCCTGCTGATGATTGTGGCCGCGTTCCTGCTGTGGCGCGGGCGGCTGCACACCTCGCGCTGGGTGCTGTGGGCGCTGCTCCTGAGTTTTCCGCTGCCCTACATCGCCAACACCGCCGGCTGGATGACCGCCGAGCTGGGCCGCCAGCCCTGGCTTATTTACGGATTGATGCGCACCAGCGAGGGCTACTCCGACACGGTTTCCGCGGGCAACGGATTGTTTACGCTGCTCGGCTTCATGGGGCTTTACGCGCTGCTGAGCCTGCTCTTCACGGTGCTCGTCTATCGCGAGATCAGCCATGGGCCGGAGCACAAAGCGCAATCCGAAGAAACCGTTGCAGCCGATTGAGCAATTGCCATCGCCAACTGTGAACTAAGAACTGTGAACTGATAACTGAGGTCTTCATCATGATGGGTTTTGTGTGGTTCTGGCTGGTTGCGGTGATGATTGTCGGCTACGTCGTCCTCGACGGATTCGACCTGGGCGTGGGCATGCTGCATCTGTTTCTGGCGCGCACTGAGGCCGAGCGCAGGGCCACGCTTGCCTCTATCGGCCCCGTCTGGGACGGCAACGAGGTCTGGCTGCTGGCCGGCGGCGGCACGCTCTACTTCGCCTTTCCGCTGCTCTACGCCTCGGCCTTCTCAGGCTTCTATCTCCCGCTCATGATCGTGCTCTGGCTGCTGGTGCTGCGCGGCGTGAGCGTGGAACTGCGCAACCACATCGACGTGGGCGTCTGGCGCTCGCTCCTCGACGGCGTCTTCGATTTCGCCAGCACCCTGCTCA
>Ga0187852_1003166_pt1 | contig 12372 bp, 9 predicted proteins | sample June2016WEW_6_40_FD_134511 | JGI IMG/M metagenome (GOLD analysis project Ga0187852, IMG submission 134511) | Peatland microbial communities from SPRUCE experiment site at the Marcell Experimental Forest, Minnesota, USA - June2016WEW_6_40 | ecosystem: Environmental > Terrestrial > Soil > Wetlands...
AAAGACGCGAACCTTACCGCCAATCCCGCTCAACTGCGAGGTGTTCTGGAGCTTTCGCGTGGGCGGGCATACGAGATTGCAGCGGTGCCGGGGACGGTGCTTCCCCCTGGCGGGATGGGCGCGACTCAAGCGCATGCGGTCTTGTGGCTGACGTTGTTGCGAATCTCCGGCCTTGCTTTTCTCGGCGGCCTGTTGCTGAACCTCATGCCGTGCGTCTTTCCGGTGCTCTTCCTCAAGGGCCTCGCGCTGGTCAACTCCGGCAATGAAGAACGCAGCAAGCTGCGCGCGCATGGCTTGGTCTACGGCGCGGGCATTCTCGTCTCCTTCTGGGTGCTGGTGGCCGTGCTGCTCGGCCTGCGCGCCGCGGGGGCCACGCTGGGTTGGGGATTCCAGTTCCAGTCGCCGGTCTTTCTGGCACTGATGGCCGGGCTGCTCTTCTTCCTCGGTCTTTCGCTGGCCGGGCAGTTCGAGATCGGCCTCACGCTGACCTCTGCGGGTGGTTCACTGGCGGCAAAACAGGGCTACACGGGCAGCTTTTTCACCGGAGTTCTGGCGGTGGTCGTGGCCACGCCGTGCACCGCGCCGTTTATGGGAGCGGCCATCGGCTACGCGCTCGGCGCATCTGCGGCGGTCACCTTTGCCGTCTTCACGGCGCTCGCCGTTGGCTTGGCAGCGCCTTATGTCGCGCTCACGCTGCAGCCGGCCTGGACGCGGCTGCTGCCCCGTCCCGGCGCATGGATGGAGATTCTGCGCCAGGCCGTCGCGGTGCCCATTTTCGCCACCGTGATCTGGCTGGCGTGGGTGCTGGCCGCAGCTTACGGCGCCGGGATTCTGGCCGCGCTGCTGGCGAGCTTCCTGCTGCTGGCGATTGCCGGATGGTTTTTGGGCCGCTGGCCAGCCAGGCGCTGGGCAACGGTTGTTGCCGTGGTGATTTTGCTGGGTGTGGTTGCTCTAACAGTCTTCGGTGAAAGGCTGGTTGGAAACTCTGCGGAAACGGGAGTTCAGAGGGGAAGAAAGGATTTGGATTCCGTTGCTGCCGGCGGCTGGGAGTCGTGGTCGGCTGAGGCGGTCAGCCGTTATCAGGCACAGGGCCGTCCGGTCTTTGTGGACTTCACCGCCAGCTGGTGCCTGAGCTGCCAGGTCAACGAGCGCGTGGCGCTTAGCCAGCCCTCAGTCCAGCAAGCCTTCAAGAACGCCAATGTAGCCCTGCTTCGCGCCGACTGGACACAGCACGACGATGCGATCACGCAGGCATTGACCGCGCTGGGCCGCAGCGGAGTGCCGGCTTACGCTTTGTACGCGCCAGGTGAAACGAGCCCGCGGCTCCTGCCCGAGGTGCTCACGCCGGGGATTGTGACGGATGCGGTGGGGAAGTTGCCAAAGGCTGCAACTCAGGCCAACTCCTCGGCGTCCAATCTGAAGTAAGCAAATGCAAGTTGATCGTCTTGAATTCCCCTCAGGAGGTTGACTCTCATGAAATCCAACATTCGTCTTTTGGGATGCGCGGTATTTGTGGCCACGTTGCTGCCCCTTTCTGCTGGCGCGCAAGCCGTTCGCGTGGGCGCACCTGCGCCCGCATTTACGGCCACCGATTCCCGCGGCCAGAGCGAAACACTGGCGCAGTATCGCGGCAAGTACGTTGTGCTCGAGTGGCACAACCAGAACTGTCCGTTTACCAGGAAACACTATGTCTCCGGCAACATGCAGGCTCTGCAGCGGCAGTGGACCGCCAGGGGCGTGATCTGGCTGACGGTGATCTCCTCAGCTCCTGGGAATGACGGTTACGTCACAGCTGCCGAAGAGAACGATTATCTTGCCAGGATGCATGCTGTGCCGACCGCTGTGTTGCTGGACGCCGATGGCAACCTGGGCCGTCTCTATAACGCCAAGACAACACCGGCCATGTATGTTATTGATCCGCAGGGCAAGCTGATCTACGAAGGCGCGATTGACGACCGGCGTACCGTGGAACAAGTCGATGTGCAAGGTGCCCGCAATTATGTATCCGCCGCGCTGACTGAGGCGATGGCGGGCAAGCCTGTTGCTACGCCCTACACGCGTTCCTATGGATGCTCGGTGAAGTATAAGGGCACAGACTAAAACGTCAAGAGGAAGCGATCCAGTTCAGGACTTTCTTGCGCGAATTTTGCGAATCTCTTCCATGCGCTGGGCGAGGAGTTTTTCGCGGCCTTCCTGGGTGGGGTGGTAGTAGCTGCGACCGCGCAGCGAATCGGGCAGGCAATCCATATCGGCGACCTTGCCCTCTTCGTTATGGGCGTAGAGGTAGCCCTTGCCGTAATCGAGTTCCTTCATCAGGCGTGTCGGCGCGTTGCGCAGGTGCAAAGGAACCGGCTCCTGGCGGCTCTCTTCGACTTCCTGCTGCACGGCCCCGTAGGCGGTGTAAACCGAGTTCGACTTGGGCGCAAGAGAGAGGTAGACGACGGCCTCGGCCAGCGCCAGGTCGCCCTCCGGCGAGCCGAGAAAGTCGATGGCCTCCTTGGCCGAGAGGCAGAGATTCAGCGCTTCAGGAGCGGCCAGGCCGATGTCCTCGACGGCCATGCGCACGATGCGGCGGGCCAGATAGAGCGGGTCCTCGCCGCCGGCGAACATCCGCGCCAGCCAGTAGAGCGCGGCGTCGGGGTCGCTATTGCGCACGCTCTTGTGCAGCGCGGAGATCAGGTTGTAGTGCTCCTCGCCGGACTTGTCGTACATGAGCACGCGCTGCTGCACGGCCGTAGCGGCGATGGCTTTGTCGATGCGGTTGGCTTTGCGGGGTGCCTCCGGGGCTAAAGCCCGCGCCGATTCTGTTGACGTTATGCGGGGGTTGAAACCCCCGCCTCCCTCCGAATCGAGTTTTTCCGCAGCCGGCTCCTGCGCCAGTTGTGCGGCCACTTCCAGCGTGTTGTAGGCGTTGCGGCAGTCGCCGCTGGAGTAGCCGGCGATCAACTCCAGCGCATCTTCGTCGGCGGTCAGCTCCAGAGAGCCCAGCCCGCGCTCGCGGTCATCGAGGGCGCGGCGTAAAAGAGCCGTGATCTGTTCCTCGCTCAACGGCTCCAGCACATAGACGCGGCAGCGCGAGAGCAGAGCGGAGATGATTTCGAAAGAAGGATTCTCAGTGGTGGCGCCGATGAGGCGGATGGTTCCGCGCTCGACGTAGGGCAGGAAGGCATCCTGCTGAGCCTTGTTGAAGCGGTGAATCTCATCGATGAAGAGGATGGTGCGGGAGTGCATCTGCGAGGCCCGGGCGGCGGCGACCATCACCTGCTTGATCTCCTTGATGCCGCTCATGACGGCGGAGAACTCGATGAAGGTGGCCTTGGTGGTCTCGGCGATGATCTTGGCCAGAGTGGTCTTGCCCGAGCCGGGCGGACCCCAAAAAATCATGGAGCCTGGATCGTCGCGCTCGATCTGGACGCGCAAGGGCTTACCAGGGCCGACCAGGTGCTCCTGGCCGCTCAACTCTTCCAGGCTGTGCGGTCTCATGCGCTCGGCCAGTGGCGCGGTGCGCAGCGGGCCTTTGGGGCCTTCGGGTTCGCCGTCAAAGAGGCTCATCGCAGACTCCCTCTGTGGTCAATAGGTCCGCCGCTCAAGACGGAACGCTGCCGCGATGCCTCGTAGAGCAGCACACTGGCGGCGACAGCAGCGTTCAGGCTTTCGACCGGGCCGGGGCAGGGAATCGTCAGGCGGCCACTGGCCTTGGCGGCCAAGTGATCGGAGACGCCGTTGCCTTCATTGCCGATGAGCAGCGCGACCGGCCCGGCCAGATCGACCAGATCGGCAGGTTGAGCCCCACGCACGGTGGTAGTCCATATCTTTACGCCAGTTTCCAGCAGCCTCGCAAAGCAGTCCTGCTCGCTAACCGCGAGTAGCGGAAGGCGAAAGACGCTGCCCGCCGAAGCACGAACCGCCTTGGGGTTCCAGGCGCTGACGGTTCCGGGCAGGCTCAGGACGCCATCGGCGCCAAAGGCATCTGCGGAGCGGAGAATTGTGCCCAGGTTGCCGGGGTCCTGGAGGCCATCCAGGATCAGGACGAGCGGCGCGGCGCTCAATTGGCCGCCGAGCAGGTGCGCCCAGCTCCAATCCGGCGGCTCGACCAGGGCGGCAATGGGCTGGGGCGTCTCGGTGGCCAGCGCGGAGTCCAACAGAGCCTTGGGCATGAGAAGAATTTCAGTTCCGGCCGGCAGCGGCAGGGATTCCAGCAGGCGCTCAAAGCCCTGGGCCGCGAAGACGCAAGCCATGCGCAAACCGGCGTGGAGAGCTTCTTCGAGCAGGTTCAGGCCCTCGATTCCGGCCAAGCCACGCTGGTCACGATCAAAATTGGGGCCGGGGTGGGCCAGCGCTCTCCGGAGTTCTTTGAGGCGGGCATTCTGCTTACTCTGTACAATGCGGACAGGCATCTGAAGCGAACCATTTTATTCGCTTAGCCGATTTTAAGCCGTTTTGACGGGCGGCGAGCAGGCGAGTGCAACAGCCCAACTTGCACCAAGGCTGGTGCTGTGATAGTTTCCGATTTTATAGCGCCTGCAACTCGGGAACCGAGGTAGACATCCTTGTCCGCGGAGATCTTGCGCGTTCATCCCGATGACCCCCAACCAGACCGGATCGACTACATTGTCTCCTGTCTGCGCAAGGGCGGTGTTATTGCCCTGCCCACCGACACCTTCTATGGACTGGCGGTGGACCCGGTCAATCTGCATGCCGTGGAACAGATCTACCAGTTGAAGACCCGCCAGAAGCATAAGCCTCTCTCGCTGTTGATCTCCTCTTTAGCCCAGGCCTATGAGCTGGCGCGCAATACCGACCCGTTGCTGGACAAGCTGGCGGATCGCTTTTGGCCCGGTCCGCTCACGATTATCGTTCGCGCGGGCGCCAAGCTGCCGCTGCGCTCGACTGCCAATACCGGCAACGTGGCATTGCGCGTGCCGGACGCGGCCATTCCGCGGGCGGTTGTGGAGCGCTTCGGGCTGCCCATCACGGCAACCTCGGCCAACCTGCAGGGAGCGCCGGAGTGCACCAACGCAGCCTGCGTCCGAGACCAGATCGGCGACCGCATTCCGCTGATCGTCGACGGTGGTCCCACGGTCCGCGCGCAGCCTACAACCATCGTCGATCTTTCGCTGGGTTCCGGCCGCTGGGCGGTTCTGCGCGAGGGCGCCATTCCGACCCACGAGATCGTCACGGCTTTGCAGCGGTAGCCGAGATCAGGGAACAGAGAATAGGAGCAGAGCTTTCATTCAGTGGTACACAGATCGTTGACCGCGGATACACTGATACCTGAACCCTGATCTCTGCATCGGAAGGTTACGCGTGAAGCGCCGCCGGGCAAACCCGAAGCCGCGCAGGCCAAAGCGCCGCAGCAGGATTCTGCGCATCGCGCTCTTGCTATTACTGGCCCTGGCAATTGGCGCTCTGAGTTGGTGCCGCTGGGTCTATGTGCAAATTGAGACTTATGCCGGCCGGGATCATGCTGCGCCCTCGGACGCCATCGGAGTGTTTGGCGCGGCGGAGTACGACGGGCGGCCGTCACCGGTGTACCGCGCCAGGCTGGACCACGCCCTCTCGCTTTACGGCCGCGGAATTGCGCCTCTGATCATCACCCTGGGCGGAAACGGCGGCGATCAATACAACGAGGGCGCCGTGGGCCGCGAGTACCTGATGGGCATGGGCGTTCCCCAAGAAGCCATCATTGCCGAGACTGTGAGCCGCAACACCGAGGATTCGGCTCGCCGTATTGCCGTGATCGCCCGCGCCAACGGGCTGCGGCGGCTGGTGATTGTCAGCGACGGCACTCATCTTTTCAGGATTCACGAGATCTGCGCGGCGGATGGCCTCGATGTGTTGACTTCGCCGCGGCCGCGCGTGGCTGTCGAGGGCGGGACAAAAGGGGATGTGGGAGACGGCGAGCGCATCGCCCACGAGATACTCAGCTATACGGCCTGGCGGCTGCATCTGCACTGAAGATGACAGCGTGTCAGCAAGTTAGCCGCCTCGCAAGCAGCGTTCGTGAGGTCGCTCGGTGACTATCTCATTCAAGAATGGGAAAGGATCGCCAACAGGCCCAGCGCGAAGGCTGCGGCACTGGCGGTGGAGAGGAAATTGACCGCGTCGTTGTTGAGCCAGCCGCGGCGCTCCAGGGTTGCTCCCAGCAGGCTGTCGAAGACGAAGCCGAAGAGACCTCCGGCGCAACCGATCCAGAACAGGTCAAAGTCGCCGCGCAGGGCCAGGGTTCCAGCAAGGGCTATGATTCCCGCGGCTGTCACGCCGGCCAGGGTGCCGGCCAGGCTGATGGCGCCGTCCGTGCCGGGCTCGACGGAGCGCAGGGTGGTGATCATGCGCGGCCGGCCGCCGAGCACCTGGCCCACTTCGGAGGAAACCGTGTCTGCCGCGGCTTCGGAAAGCGCCGCCAGCCCCACGGCAAAGAGGGGCATGGGCGCGAGAGTGGCGCGCATGAACCAGTGGGTATCGGTTAACCAGGACTGCGCCAGTTGACCGGAGGCGAGCGCGGCCACGCCCAGATTGGCGGCCACCTGGGACGCGGTCCGGCCTTGCCGTCTCTCGGCCGTGCCGAGGCGCTCCTTTTGAGCGCGGCCCAGCCGGGTAGCAAAATAGGCGAGCAGGGAGACCGCCAGCACCGGGATCAGGGCCGTACGCCACGGCTGATAAGGAAACGTTACTGTGGAAAACATGAGGCTGGCGGTGATGACGGCGCCGGTTGCGGCTCCTGTCGGCGTGGCTGCCTTCAGCTTGAGGACCACGAGGCCCAGCAGCAGGCTGAGTCCCACTGTCCACACGGCTACCGGAGCCGCTTGCGCGGCCCACCAGGGGGTTTGGAGCACTACGCCGATGGCCGCACAGGGCAAAACGGCCAGCAGCACCAGCTTCGATTGCCAGGCCAGCTTCATTTGAGCCACGCTTCATCGTATCGTCCGGCGGCAAGGTGGGGAAGGCGCGCGGGCCATTCGATTGGGAAAGTGCGAGTGAATCGGTTTACACTGATCTTCGCGGCGCTTTTTCGAGCGCTTGTACTGATTACGGAGTCTTCAATGAAAAGGTTTTCAATCGCTCTTGCCGTTTTGGCCGGAATCGTTTTCACGGCAGCTGCCGCGCTGGCGCAGAATCCCGCCCAGCGGCTCGAACTTGATCGCAGAGGCGAGACCATTGTGCTGGAGCCCTATGCGCCGAACATTCTGCGCGTGACCCTCAGCTTGCAGCGGGAACCGGCGCAGGCCGCTCCCGGCTATGGTTTTGTTGCCGCTCCCAATGGCGAAGGCTGGAGCTCGGCCCGGACGGAGCAGTCCGACGTGTACCGCTCGGCGCGGATCGTAGCCACCGTGGAGCGTGAGCACTCGAGCAGCAGGCCGCCGGATCCCAATCAGGCGGCCCTTGGCAAATACTTCAGCGGCTCGGCGCCTGGCGCACACATCACCTTCACCACGCCGGAGGGCAAGAAGCTGCTGGAGATGACCGGCTGGGAGCAGGCGATTCTCAACCAGAAAGATGGCACCGCCGAACCGCTGCACGACCGGCGCGCGACGGACCCGGAGTTCTTCACCGTGGGCGCGAGCTTTGTTTCGCCGGAGGATGAGCACTACTACGGACTGGGCCAGAACCAGGAGGGATTTCTCGACCATCGCGGCCATGTGGTTCGCTGCTGGCACGATTACCTGGCCTCGGCCGGCCAGAGCGTGTGCGTGCCGTTTATGGTGACCAACAAGGGCTACGGGCTGGTGTGGGACAACCCCTCGAAGACCACCATCGAGCCGGGCTTCAACGAGCAGACGCGCTGGACCTCGCAGGTGGGCGACCGGGTCTCCTTCTTTGTGATCGCCGGGGCGACGGCGGACGAGATCTATGCCGGCTACCGGCTGCTGACCGGACCCACGCCAATGCTGCCCAAGGCCGCCTACGGCTACATCCAGTGCAAGCAGCGCTACAGTAGCCAGAAGGAAATGCTGGACGTTGCCCAGGGCTATCGCGACCGCCATCTGCCGGCCGACGTTATGGTGGTGGACTGGTTCTACTTCACGAACATGGGCCAGTTCGACTTTGATCCGAAGTTCTGGCCCGATCCCGCGGCCATGAACAAGCAGCTCCATGCAATGGGATTTGAGACGATGATCAGCGTCTGGCCGCGGTTTGTACCCGACGACCGCTTCTATGCCGAGTTGCGGGCCAAGGGCTGGCTGATTCACCTGGCTGACGGCACGCCGATCGACGGCCTGCCCTACGACCGCGCCGGCTCGGACATCGATACCACCAACCCCGAGACCGCCGCGTGGTTCTGGAGGACGATCCGCGACAACATCCTCAGCAAGGGCTTCGATTCGCTTTGGGCCGATGAGACCGAGCCCGACCTGCCTCCCAACGGCGCGTACTTCCATATCGGCCCCGGAACGCAGTTTTTCAATGTGTACCCGCTCTTTCACACCGCGGCGCTGTTTGATGGGTTCCGCAAGGATGAACCGGAACGGCGGGCGCTGATTTTGTCGCGCGACGCTTATCTGGGCGCGCAGCGCAACGGGACGATCTTCTGGTCCTCGGATATCTATCCCACCTGGGACACGCTCAAGCGGCAGATTCCCACTGGTTTGGATTTCGCGGCTTCGGGGCTGACTTACTGGTCCAACGACACCGGCGGCTGGCAATATCTGCCCGGCGAGCACCACCCGGCGCACAAACCGCTGCTAGACCCGTCCGATGCAAGGGCGAATGTGGGCGGCTACGACGACTACCCGGAGCTGTATACACGCTGGTTCCAGTACGCGACGTTTTTGCCGATCTTCCGCACGCACGGCAGCCGTCCGGCGAATGAGGTGTGGTCGTATGGCAAGGAGGCCGAGCCGATTCTGGAGAAGTATCTGCGGCTGCGCTATGAGCTGATGCCTTACATCTATTCGCTCGGCTACCGGACATGGCTCACCGGAGCGCCGTTCATGCGCGCGCTGCCGCTGGATTTTCCCGACGACCCGAAGGTGGCCGACCTGCGTGACGAATACATGTTCGGTCCGGCCTTCCTGGTGGCGCCGGTCACGGAACAGGGTACGACCAGCAGGAAGGTTTATCTGCCGGCGGGGGCCGATTGGTACAACTATTGGACCCAGGAGCGTGTGAAGGGCGGGCAGACCATCACGGTTCAGGCGCCCATCGACGCCATTCCGCTGTTCGTGCGGGCAGGTTCGATCGTTCCGCTAGGAGCGCCGGTGGAGAGCACGCACGAAACGCAGGCCATTGCGAAGGTTCGCGTGTACCCCGGCGCGGATGCGAGCTTTACGCTCTTCTCGGACGACGGCAAAACCTATGCCTACGAGAAAGGCGCGGGATCCGTAACGCGGCTGCACTGGGACGAAGCCAAACGCCAATTGAGCCACGAGGGCGAGCCGGCCTGGAGCGGGCCGGACGCCGCGGTCGTTGAGGTCGTCGGGGAGGTCGCCGGGCACTGATTCCCGGCCATGGCATCCTGCCAACGGTCTCCAAGACAAATGGCCGCAGCGGCCACGGGCTTGCCCGCGCCAATACCCTTTCGTGCTCCGGCCGCGTCTAATCCTCCGGTTGCCTGATTTACAATCACGGAGTAAGCAGGAAAGAACTGAATGAGGCTTTTTACCATGAATTCAGGCCAGGCGCGCGCGCGGTTGGTTCAGGCGGGCTCGGTCCTTGCGGCTGTCGCCCTGATTACCGGTTGCGGGAGCACATATCGGTCGGTGGTGACGCCGATCAGCTCCAGCGGGCCAGCCGCGCAGCCGTCGTCCTATGCGGTGACGGTTTCGGCCCCATCGACAACCACGCCCGGCATTGCCACGGTCATCGACTACTCCGGCGATTCGGTGTTGGCCATTGCGCCCATCGGTCCCGGCCCGACTACCTTTTCCTTGGACGCATTTGGCGCCTATGGCTTCACCGTCAATAGCGACGGGACCTTGAGCAATTTCCCGGTTTCCCCCTCTCTGCAGGCCAAGCAGGTGTCTTATCTCACGCTGCCGAGTACGGCAGAGCCTGTGAACTTGTTCTCGCCAACGAACGGAGTGTGGGTCGCCGATCTCAATGGAAACTTCGTTGACGTTCTCACCGGGATCGTGAGCCCTCAGGTATTCAAGCTGGCCATTCCGGTGGCGCTCACGCCGGTGACTGTCGTGGGTCTGGGCTCTATCGGCCAACGCAACTACGCGATCGGCCAGAACATTCCCAATCCAATGGGCGTGGAGTGCAATACAGCGCCCTCGCCCACGACGATTCCCACCGGTTTGGCGACCCCAATGGAGGTCGCTAGCTATTCGGCTGACACGCCGATACCGTTGGGCCAGTGCCCCGTTTACGCCGTGCAGAGCCCGGACGGAAAGCGATTTTTCGTGCTGAACCGGGGAGACGACACCATTACGGTGATCAACAGCTTTGACAACACGCTGGACGCATGCACTCCGTTCCTCAATCAGAACGGCCAGACAGTGACCTGCCATCCCACTCTGCCACTTTCGCTCACCGCTGTGAAGGCTACGGGCATTACCCCTCCCAACGGAACCAGCGGCATGACCACCATCGCCGGTCCGGTCTATGCCGAGTACAACGCCGCCACCACTCAACTGGTGGTGGCCGACTATGACGGCGGAACCATCAGCGTCATCGACATGAGCCTGGATGAGTACGGCAACGACAGCCCTACCTTCGGCACCACGTATACGATCCCGGTGGGCAACAATCCCGCCAGCGTGACCGTATTGGCAGACGGCAGCCGCGCGTATACGGCCAACCAGACCGACGGAACCGTGACCATCGTAACCCTGAGCAGCCACACGGTGGAAAAGACGCTGCCCGTCATCGGCAACCCCCGCACCGTGGTTTCCACCCAGAATTCGGAGTATGGCAAGGTCTACGTGGCCTCACCGAACAGCCCTTACCTCACCATCCTTCGCACGGATCTTGATATTGTGGACACCACGATTCTGGTGGAGGGCAACATCGTGGATGTGCGCGTGACCACCCAAGCCGGGACGAGAGGCAACATCAACGCCATCAGCCGCATCCCCGGTTACGGCCAGCCCTGTAATCTGCCGCCCAGCCTGGAACCCGCGCCCACCGGCACACAAACACTGTTGCAAGCCTGCCAGGCGTTGCCGTAACGACTTTTGGGACCGGTGCGGATAGAAACGGCCAAAGGAATTCTTCCCGCAAGGGAGATTTCCTTTGGCTGTTTCCGCATCCTCTTCAGAAGGGGCGAGGCGGTTTCTTTTATCGCGTGAATCAATGGAAAAGATGACTGGCAGCGGGAAAATGCGCGTGGATCTTCTGCTGGTGGAGCGGGGTCTGGTTACCAGCCGCGAACGGGCGCGCGCGCTGATCCTGGCCGGGCGGGTTCTGGTGCGGGAACAGAAGGTGGATAAGCCGGGCACGATGGTTCAAGAGGATTCTCCCATCCGGCTGCTGGGCGAGGACACGCCCTATGTGAGCCGCGGCGGGCTCAAGCTGGCGGGAGCGCTGGAGCACTGGCAGATCACCGTAAAAGGCCGCGCTTGCCTGGATGTGGGAGCCTCTACCGGGGGATTTACCGATTGCCTGCTGCAGCACGGTGCCGCGCACGTGACCGCCGTCGATACCGGATTCGGCCAGATTGCAATGAAGCTGCGCAACGATCCGCGCGTGCGGCTGCTGGAGCGCACCAACGCCCGTTATCTTGCCAAGGGAACGCTGGAAGAGGGACGGGGCGCGGGCGCGCCGGCGCTCACGCTGCTGGCGATGGACGTGTCGTTTATTTCGGCGACACTGCTGCTGGAGCCGGTCTTTGCCGCCGCGCCGGGACTCACAGAGGCCGTCATCCTGGTCAAGCCGCAGTTTGAGGCGGGGCGCGAGCACGTGGGCAAGCGAGGAATCGTGCGCGATCCCGAGGCCCATCAACTGGCGATCGACAGAGTGGCCGATTGCGTCCGGTCGCTGGGCTGGGAGGTGGCGGAGACGATTCCCTCGCCGATTACCGGGACGGAGGGCAACCGGGAGTTCCTGCTTTATGCGCGGCGGCCTTGAGTTCAGAACCTGGCTACGCGCGCCGGTGGAACTTTTTCCCGGTCCCATCCGGTACACTGAGACCGCATGGATCACGTCGCTATTGTTTGCAAATCGCAGAAGGAAGAACTGACCCGGCTTCTGCCGGAGCTTATCGGTTGGCTGTGCCAGCATGGTTATGAGCCGCTGCTGGACCTGGAGGGCGGCCAGTACACCACGGCCGCGCCGGCAGTGGACCGGACGGAGATGCCCCGCTGGGCGCCGGGGCTGGTGATCGTATTGGGCGGCGACGGAACGCTGCTCTCCGCCGCCCGCGCCATCGGCAGCCGCGAGATCCCGCTGTTCGCCGTCAACTTAGGCGGCCTCGGTTTCCTCACCGCC
>Ga0187852_1003167_pt1 | contig 12362 bp, 10 predicted proteins | sample June2016WEW_6_40_FD_134511 | JGI IMG/M metagenome (GOLD analysis project Ga0187852, IMG submission 134511) | Peatland microbial communities from SPRUCE experiment site at the Marcell Experimental Forest, Minnesota, USA - June2016WEW_6_40 | ecosystem: Environmental > Terrestrial > Soil > Wetlands...
ACCAGCGGCATGAAGGCCGGCTGCAATGGCTGCCTGAATTTCAGCATCCTCGACGGCTGGTGGCGCGAAGGCTACGACGGCACCAATGGTTTTGCCATCAGCGGCGATTCAAATCCGGACAACGTCGAGGAACAGGATCGCGTGGACAGCGCCAATCTTTATCAGACGCTCACCGAACAGGTCATTCCGATGTTTTTCGACCGCGACGAACAAGGCATTCCGCGCCAATGGATTCAGCGCATCCGCCGCGCGATGGTCACGCTCGTGTCACAATTCACCACCGACCGCATGGTCAAGGAATACACCCGGAAATATTATTTGACGAAGTGAATGAAAGGTAGGGACAGCGCGATGCGCTGTCCGGACGCCGCAGCGCGGCGTCCCTACCCGGCCAGCTTTGACCGAGCGTTCAATTTCCGTTCTTGAATTTCAGCGCATCGTTCGTAATCTTTCCGCTGCTTTAATATGAATTACAAAATTTCTAAACGCGCCGCTTCGTTGTCACCCTCGCTCACCCTCGCCATTGACGCGAAGGCCAAGGCCATGAAGGCCGCGGGCGAGGATGTTGTGGGCTTCGGCGCCGGTGAACCAGATTTCGACACGCCGCAACACATCAAGGACGCCGCCGCCAGGGCGCTCGCCGCCGGGTTCACGAAATACACGCCGTCCAGCGGCATCCCGGAACTGCGCCAGGCCATCGCCGACAAGTTCAAGCGCGAAAACGGCCTCACTTACAAGCCGTCGCAAATCATTGTTTCCTGCGGCGGCAAACATTCGTGTTACAACGTCATTCTGGCGACGTGCCAGGAGGGCGACGAGGTCATCATCCCCGCGCCGTATTGGCTGAGTTACCCGGAGATGGTGAAGCTCGCCAGCGCGAAGCCGGTAATTCTGCAAACCACCGACCAGACCGAATTCAAAGTCACACCCGCGCAACTCCGCGCCGCCATCACGCCCAACACGCGGCTTTTCATCTTGAACTCGCCGAGCAATCCGACCGGCAGCGTTTATACGCCGGAAGAAATCAAGGCGCTGGGCGACGTTTGCGTGGAAAAGGGCGTGCTCATCATGAGCGACGAAATTTACGAGCACCTGCTCTACGAAGGCGCAGTGCACAAAAGCGTCGCCAGCTTCTCGCCGGCGCACCAGGAACACACCATCATCGTTCACGGCTTCGCCAAGGCGTGGAGCATGACCGGCTGGCGTTTGGGATTTCTCGCCGCGCCGGAGCCGATTGCCAGGGCCATTGACGCCGTGCAAAGCCACAGCACCAGCAACCCGACGTCGTTCGCGCAGAAGGGTGCGCTGGCCGCGATCACCGGTTCCATGGATCATTTGAAAGCGTGGCTGGTGGAATTCGACAAACGCCGCCGTTTCGCGCACCAGAAATTGAACAGCATTCCGGGTATTTCGTGCGTCAACGCGAAGGGCGCGTTTTACCTGTTCCCGAACATTTACAGGACCGGCCTCAAGTCCACCGAATTCTGCGCGAAGCTGCTCGAAGCGGAGAAGGTCGCCGCCGTGCCCGGCATCGCGTTCGGCGCGGACGACTATCTCCGCATCAGCTACGCCACCAGCATGGCGAACATCGAAAAAGGCTTGGAACGAATCGAAAAGTTCTGCAAGACGCTCGTGAAGTAATTTTTTATTAAAAACAAAAGGCCACGATTCGTCGCGGCCTTTTTTATTGTAGAGCAGACATTCCTGTCTGCTGGTTGAGGAACTTTCCAGTTCCGTTTCGGGTGACTGGAAAGTCACCCGAACCCGCAGGCTGGAAAGCCTGCGCTACGCCAGCGACTTCCACAAACCCAAGCACATCTACTCGTGGAAGACGCTCATCCCTGCCAGGAAGGATCCTGTCGGGAAAAATCTCAAAGGACGCCAGCGCCTCCCGCCGGGAATTGATTTCACTTAACGGCGCGGAAAGTTGTTCGAGTTTTGCGCCTTCACGCTGCCAGAGGGTTGCTTCGACCCGCGGCACATACATTTGCGTTTCCGCGGGCAGATGTTCGGCGATGACGTCGTAACTGCGCGTTTTATGGCGATCCAAAAGCTTTTGCACCGTGCCTTCACCGGCGTTGTAAGCGGCCAGGGCGAGCCGCCAATCCTTGAAACGGTCGTGAAGATATTTCAGATACTGGGCGGAAGCGGTCGCGCTCGGTTCGGGCTGAAAACGTTGATCGCGCGGCCACAAGGAAAGGCCGAACCGCTTGGCCGTGGCCGGCATCAATTGAAACAATCCCGCCGCTCCCGCCGGACTCCGGGCGCGACGGTCAAATGACGATTCCACTTCCGCCACCCAGACCAGTTCCGGCGGGGTCTTTTGCGCGGCAAAAATCGGTTTCAACTCCGGCACATATTCTTTTGCCAGGGCCGGCCAGGGACCGCCGGAAACTTTTTTTACCCAAAGCTCGCGCTCCTTTTGCGGCGGGGGGTTGGGAACCGGTTGGGGCGGCTGGTTGGTTTCAACTTTTGGCGGTGGAATCGTGAGCCGGATTTCGTCCGCGACATCCAGGTAATCCATCCGCGCCTTGAGCCACGCGGCGTAGGGCTGGGTTTCCTCGCGACTTTCCAGCAATGGCAGGACGGTGCGCGCGGTTTGCCGCAGCGCCGCAATATCCACCACGTAGTCGCCTTGAAAGCGCTGCTGCACTTCGCGAAAAAATTGCTGCACCGCGCGCTCGTCCACCTCGGGAAGCGCGTTGAGAACGTTCGTGTCGAGATTTTCCTGCGCCCATTGTTGCGCGCCTTGAATCATTTCCGGCAGCGTGACCGTGTCGTCATCCGCCCGCGCAACCAGTAAACCCGCCAGCAACAACACGAGGACGCCGCACGCTTTCATGATTTCATCCCTGCTCCATTCTGCCGCTCACATTTCCCTGCGCCGTTTCTATCAACTCACGGATGCGGCGCGCGTCGGCTTTCGTGTGGCCGTGGCTGGCCAGCGGGTCGCTGCCGCCGGACGATTCAATCAAAATGTCCGCCCAAAGGATTCCCGTTTTGATGTGAACGGACGCCACTTTGGTGATGCTGATGCTGATTTCGTCCTTGCTGAACCACGACCGTCTGCGCCGGATGACCGCCTGGTCCGTCACCTCGATGACGGTGGGAAAAAGGAAATTCCCGCGCGTCCAGCGGCTCGCCTGAAATGTTTCTGTAGCCATGACCGCATCATAGGTCAAAGCGCTGGCAGGGCAACGGATTTTTGGACGCGAATGCGCGAATTTAATTCGCGGAAATTCGTGAAAATAGCGTCCAAATTTTCAGCACGTCCGCCAATCTTTTTACCTAGCTCTCGCCTTTGATTTGGCCGACTCGTCGTGTTTGACGTGAAAGCCGATTTCGCGGCGCTTGGGTTCGGGCGGTGGCAGCAGGAGCGGACGGATTTTCTCGTACAGATCGCGCAATGCGCCGTCGTGCTTCATCAGGGACTTCTCAATCTCGGCCAGCCGCCGCGCCACAGTTTCGTTGACGGTCAATTCCCGCCGGATGCGCACAAACGCACGGATGACATACACACTCATTTCGACCGCGCGCGGGCTGCTCAAGACGTTGGCAGCCATGAGCGCCCCGTGCTCGGTGAAGGCATAAGGGAGATAGCGGACGTTGCGTCTGGATGCGGTGCCAGATTGGCATCGCATGGCTTCCTCGGTGGCAAGCTTGAATAGAAAATCCTCTGGAAACCGATCAAGGTTGCGCTTGACAGCGCGGTTCAACTGACCGGTTTTCACACCGTAAATCCACGCCAGGTCGGTGTCCAGAATCACCTTCTCGCCGCGTAGAGCGAGTATGCGCGACTCGATGTTCGGCGCGTGGGCAACAACCCGCTTCTGATTCCCGTTTCCCATCGTCTGCGCATCATAAGCCAAAGCCCCGGTTGGGCAACGGATTTTTCATCAGGTTAAGCCAAACAAGCTGAAGCTTGAACTCCAACCGTGCTGCAAACGTTATTTCAGGAAATCGCGTTGAAGCGTTTGCATCAAGTCGTTGACGGCTGGCATCAATTCGCCACGCAATTTAGCCGCGTCTTCCCCTGCGCGCGCGGCGGCGGCCGGTGATGGCAGAATCACTGGCTCCCGCCGGTTTCTTCTTTCCTTGCGCCACCAGCCCGTTGGGGTTCAACTTGGGTTCGTCGGGCAATCCTTTATATGTGGTGGTTCAAACCGTCATTTAAAAAGAAGTTCGACCAAATCAAGGGAGGCTGGAGCACGTCCCAGGTGCTGGACCTGCTGGGCAGCCCCATGGAAGTGGAGGATTCGGAAGTGCCTTTGGGTTCGAATTGGGGCAGCCAGCCCGGCATGACATTCGTGATGAAACCCGGGGACATGGCAAGACAGTGGATGTTTGAGGACGATGGTGAATTTTATTACATTTGGTTTGCCCAAGTGAGCTGCGCCGACGACGATCTCTGGCGGGTGACGCTCACAAAAAAAGTGGACCACAAGTTGTAATTCAATCGGTTCACCCGGCGGTGTCGCCCGTGGTCACTTCAAGAAATCGCGCTGGAGCGCCTGCATCAAATCGTTGACGGCCAGCATCAATTCGCCGCGCAATTCAGCCGCGTCCTCCCCGCCGGATAAATCAACCGGCTCGCGCATGACCTGGGCATAACGTCTGTTCAAAGCGAGTTGCTCTTCGTTTTGGCCGAGCCGTCGAAGCAGCCCGCGTACTTTTTCCGCAACGCGTTGCGCTTCTGCAATCATCTTCAAAGCCGCATCCGCGCCCATCTCACCCACCTGCACGCGCTTCAACAAGCCGCATTCAAACGTCCGGCAGCGCACGGGACGCTCCGCATAAACCCGGCACAGCGTGCCATCAAAACAAACGCACGGCTGTGCGAAAGCCGGTTTGCGCCCCTTTTTCACAAGCGGCAACCCAAGTTCGGCCAGTCGTTGGGCGTCATCGCCCTTGCGCAATTCCACGTCGGCAAACAAAACGCCGTTGCAGCACAAGCCGCAGTTCGGGCAAAGCTGTGAAACGAAATCGTTTGAGAGATTTTTGTTCATCGCGGGTTTTCCATTTTCCTTCGCCCTCACCTTAACCCTCTCCCCTAGGAGAGGGAACAGCATTTGTTCATCTTACGCTTTCGAAATAAACATCCGGCAATGTCAGTCTTTTGGCACTCCAACCATCGGCGAATAATTCTCCCTCTCCCGCTGGGAGAGGGCCGGGGTGAGGGGAAAACTGGGAATTTGAACCGCAATTTCATCGCCACAGGTGTTTCGGATATTTCCGCTGCAACTCGGACTTGATGCGCGGATAGTGCTCGCGCCAGAAACTGGCAAGGTCCTGTGTAATCTGGATCGGCTTCATGCCCGGAGTCAGAATGTGAACCAGCACCGGCACACGCCCCAGTGCAATCTTCGGCGTCTGGGTCACGTCGTAAAGCTCCTGGATGCGCAACGAAATATGCGGCGAGCCGGTTGCCTCGTAAGCGACCTTCGGCGTGCGGCCGTTCGGCAGCGACAACCGCTCCGGCGCGTGCTTGTCCAGCAACCCGCGTTGCGGCTCGGACAGCCACGACATCACAACCGGTTTCACTTCGCGTTCCTTGATGTCCTTGTAACTCACCGCGCCGTGGCAAAGCTGCCCGATGATATGCTTGCGATCATCTTCGGTGATGGGCGGAAGCTGGAGCTCGGGGCAATGCTGGCAAAGCAGGCGCAGCCGCAACAGCCATTGCTCGACACTGTGATCCCAATTCGGCAACGGCAATCGTCCGGCAAAAATCTCATCGGCCAGCAATCGTGACGCCAGGTCGGCAGGCGGCGGTTCAACGCGTTTGGCCGACAGCGCCAGGCCGCGAAACTTCAACAACTCCGCAGCTTGTACACGTTTCGCCATCGAATCGAATTGGACATGCAGGTCGGATGCCATGTCTTCGGGATAAAGTTCGCGCAACCAGTCCATTTCAATGGCGGTGGCCAGGGAAAGAATGGTGTTCACCTCCCGGCCTTCAACTTCGCGGACTTCGGCAGCAACAAACAAGGGACTGTGTTGCACGGCACTTTCGCGCGCCAGCACGCCGCGTCGTCCGTGAACGAGTTCGCAACGCAGCGTGCCCTGGTCAAGCCGCCGCGCCACCCGGTCAGAAAATCCGATGAGAATGCATTTCTGCAAGGCCTCGTCCTTGACCTCGCGCGGTTTCACGTCGAGGTCTTCGTCTTTTGCGATGCGAAGGAATTGGTCGAACAATGGCCCAACCTGCCGGGCGGTGACGGCGTGAATGCCGAGCCGGCGGCAGGCGTCGAGGCGGAATTGGTTTTTGGCCGCATAAGTCCACGCGCGCATGAGAATCCAGAAATCCGACGACGCCTTCTCCCCCAGCAAATCCTCGCGGAGTGAGTTTGTGTCGCGGTTCACATTGCGTAGCAGCAAGTCGCGGCCTTGCGTCAACGCGGCAACAAGGCAGGCTTGATGGACGCAACCATACTCGTGGGCGGCGAGCAACATGCGCGAGTAACGCGGGTGCAACGGAAACGCGAGCATCTTGCGGCCGATAGGGGTGATTTGTGTGGCACAGGCCTCCGGCCTGTGTTCCAGAATTGTCCCGATGTTGTTTTGATTCACAGGCGAGGACGCCTGTGCCACGATGTGAAGCGCGCCCAAATCCAGCAGCAATTCCTCCGCGTGGGTGAGCGAAATTTCGTCCGGCTTTTCCAGCCACCGGAATTTCCGCAAATCTTCGACCCCGGCGGCTTTGAGTGTCAGCACGACTTCAGCCAGATCGAGCCGCTTGATTTCCGGCAGTTCCTGAACCAGCCGATGTCCATGTTCCTCCCGCGACCAAAGCCTCATGCAAACGCCCGGCGCGGTGCGGCCCGCCCGCCCCGTCCTTTGGTCCGCTGACGATTGGCTGATCTTCTCGATGAGCAGCGTGTTGATGCCGCGATACGGATCGTAACGCGGAATGCGCGCCAGCCCGCTGTCAATCACCAGCCGGATGCCGTCAATGGTCAGCGAGGTCTCGGCGACGTTGGTGGAAACGACCACTTTGCGCTGGCCGTAACGCGCCACCGCGGCGTCCTGGTCTTTGGGTGAAAGTTCGCCGTGCAACGGAAGCAGAATAAAACCTTTCGACTCCGAAGTGTGACGGATGGCCTCAATGGTCTGCGAAATCTCATAACCCCCCGGCATGAACACCAGCACGTCACCCTCCCCGCCGGAGCCAACGTAGTGACTGAAGGCCTCGGCAGCCTGCTCCCAAACCGGTCGTTTGTCCGTGTAACCCGGCTGTGCGGCGTATTTGATTTCAACCGGGAACACACGGCCTTCGGAGGACAGGATGGAACAACCGAATTCGGAGGGCGGAGTTCCACGACGCCCCATTTTAGATGGCAAAGTTGGGGACTCGTGTAACTCGCCCCTCCGAGAATTAAGATAATCCCCCAACAACTCCGCGTCGAGCGTGGCGGACATGACGATGAGATTAAGGTCGGGCCGATGTTGTTCCTGCAAGTCAAGCGCGCGCGCCAGCGTGATGTCGCCGTAAAGATGGCGCTCATGAAATTCGTCAAAGATCAGGGTGGAAACACCGCGCAACTTCGGATCGTCAATCATCTGCCGCAACAAAACACCCTCGGTCACAAACCGGATTTTCGTCCGCGGCGAAGTGACATTTTCGAAGCGGATTTGGTAGCCGACTTCGTTGCCAAGCCGGACGCCGAGTTCCTGCGCCACGCGCGACGCGAGCAACCGCGTGGCCAGCCTGCGCGGCTGAAGAATCACGACCTGCCCGTCGCCGAGCAGTCCGTGCCGGAGCAGCATCTGCGGGACTTGCGTGGATTTGCCGGAACCGGTCGGCGCGGACAAAATCAGCCGCCGGACGGTTTTCAGCCGGGCGACGATGTCGCGCTCAATTTCGTAAATGGGCAAACGGTCGGGCATGAACACGCGTAGCGTAGCGGGTTGCGCGCGGGTAGAAAAGGACGGTTGCGCGCCGGACAATGACGCGATTTCCCCTTTGGCCAGCTTGGGCGCGAACCCTTGAAGCCCCAGCGGAATAATTCTCAATTCAGAAGGTCGTTCATCAATTCCTCTATCTCCTTGAACAAGCGAGGGGAGTAATTATTGGCATTAAAAGCCTTTCCGTATGCTCGGATCAATTCATCGAGAATTCTGCCGTATGTTAAAGCAAGAATGCCCAGTTCCTTTAGTGATACATTCGCATCTTTAAAAACCGCGCTGATTGAGATTGAAGAATCCCGGTGCACTATAAGTTTGTCGCGGAGCACACCAACCTTTCGCCAAATTGGTTTTACTTCGTTTAACTTGTTCTTCAGCGAGCATTTCTGATCCCTGCTAACCAACGACAGTTGTGAAGCTATAGAGATGCAGCGGTAGACCGATACGGGTTTGCGGGTTTGACTCCGCTGGCATTAAGGCTTAATTGTAAGGGTGATGACTGTGGAAATTCCAGAGACGATTGGCCGGCTGCTTCCCATTGAGCCGACGCAACGGATGCGCAGTGTCATGGAAGGGCTGGTGCTGGGGGCTTATACCCAGGGCATCATTACCCGCGGACGCGCCTGTGAATTGATCGGCCTGAATTATTGGGACGGCGAAAAGTTTTTTCCGGGCGCGGCGTTTTTGTGAATTATGATTTGGGCGAGTTTCAACACGACTTGGGAAACTGATTTATGGCCGTTGTCGTGTCGGACACCACTCCGCTGCATTACTTCATTCTGATTGGCCGAAAACGAGTCCTGAGTATTGACACAGGACCTCCCTCATCCCGGCCTTCTCCCCAAGGAGAAGGAGAATCGTTCGCCATCTCCATGAAAATTCGCGCGACTGGATTTGCCGGATGCTCATTCGCACAACCAAAACCGGCCAATTGCCATTTCCTCTCCTGGGGGAGAGGACAAAAGGTGAGGGCGAGCGTAAAACACAAATCTAATTCGCCCGGTCGTCTATCCCAAAATGATTTCAGAAAACCATGTTCCCGTCCGCCAAAACCCAGCCGGGGTTGATTTCCTCGTCAAGCGATGTTGGCGCGATGTTGGCCAGAAGTTTTCGTTCGGCCAGAATGCCGATCATTGCTGCGTTGTCTGTGCAAAGACTTTTTTCCGCGAGACGCAGCGTCAAACCTTCTCTCTCGCACGCGCGGGCCAGTTCGCGACGCAAGGCGCGATTGCAGGTGACGCCGCCGGAGGCAGTCACACAACGAACGTGGTTTCGTTTCGCGGCACGGATGGTTTTCTTCACGAGCACCTCGACGATGGCCGCCTGGATGCTCGCGCACAAATCGCGCACCCGTTGCGCGTCATCCAAAATCCCCGGGTGATCGCGGAGAAAATAGCGCACGGAGGTTTTCAGGCCGCTGAAGCTGAAGTCGTCACCGGGGTCATTCAGCAACGGGCGCGGAAAGTCATACGCCTTGGGATTCCCCTGCTCTGCCAGCCGGTCAATTTCCGGTCCGGCGGGATATGGCAGCCCCATCAGCTTGCCGGTTTTGTCGAAGCATTCGCCCGCCGCGTCGTCCACCGTCGAGCCGAGCACGCAATGTTTCAATTCCGATTCCACCCGCACCAGCATAGTGTGCCCGCCGCTGACGATGAGCGAAACGTTCGGTTGAAAGGTGGTGAAGTCGGCGGCGAGGGCGCCGCCGCCACGCGCAATCCAGGGTGAATACAAATGCGCCTCGTGATGGTTGATGCCGACAAACGGTTTCCGCAAGGCGAACGCGACGGCTTGCGCGGCCTTGAATCCGACGAGCAAGGCCATCGGCAAACCCGGCCCTTGCGTGGCGGCAATGGCATCCAACTCCAAATCGGTAGGGACGCGACCTGCCCCGACATTGGATGTCGGGGGAGCCTGCGCGTCCTGGCTGACCGGCAGGTCAGCCCTACCAATTTTTGCCTCGCGTAACGCGGTTTGCACGACAGGAATTAAATTCCGCAGATGTTCCCGCGCGGCAAGTTCCGGCACGACGCCGCCGTATTCGGCGTGCAACTTGATTTGCGAGGAGACGGCGCTGGACAAAACCCTGCCGTCGCGCACGACTGCGGCGCTGGTTTCGTCGCAGGAAGTTTCAAGGGCCAGCAAGGTCATGGGAAGTTAGAAGGTTTTTCAACGTTTCCAGCCGGTTCATCTCCGGGGCAAAGAATCAATGACCAAGCCCTAAACCATAATGACTAAAGAATTTCCAAATGACCCAATGACCAACACGCCAGCCAGGCCGCTTATTCGAGCTTGGGGCTTCTTTCGTCATTATGGTTTAGGAATTCGTCATTCCTCGGCATCCTTATTTCGCCGCCATTTTCCCCGCCCCATCCGCGCGTTCGCTATAAAGCAAAATGCCCTTGAGCAAATCCCTGGCGCGTTCGAGTTGGATGTCATGAACGTTTTCGATGCTGACGCGATTTGTTTCGCTGAGGGATGCCATCCCGCCGGGCGCGCGTTTCAGCAACAAAGCGGCTTCCTGTTCCTCGGTCATGGGCACTTCGATGTCCGGCGTGATGCCATGCTGGTGAATGACCTTGTGACTGGGCGTGTAATATTTGGCGGTCGTGAGTTTCAGCGCCGAGCCGTCATCGAGCGGAAAAATGCTTTGCACCGAGCCTTTGCCGAAGGTTTTCTCGCCGAGAATGACCGCGCGGTGCAAATCCTGCAAACAGCCGGTGACGATTTCCGCCGCGCTCGCGCTGCCAAGATTGACCAGCACGACCATCGGCTTTGGGGAACCGTTCTTGTTGGCAAATTCATCGCCGCTGCCGGCGGCGCGGCGGACGAAATTCTGGCCCGGATCGCGTCCTTCAGTGGTAACGACCAGCTGGCCGCGAGGCAGGAATTTTCCACAAACTTCCACCGCCTCATCCAGCAAGCCACCGGGATTCCAGCGTAAATCAATAATCAATGCCTTCATCCCCTCCGCTTTCAATTTGTTCAAGGCGGCTTCGAGTTCTTCGCCGGCTTTATCGCCAAATTCCGTGATGCGGACGTAGCCGATTTTGTCGTCGCCGAGCGGGAATTCCTTTTTGCCATTGATATCCTTGACCATGTCCATCTTGATGATGGCGCGCGTGAGCGTGTAATCCTTCACCAGGCCCGACGACGGACGCTGAATGGTCACCGTCACCTTCGTGTCCGGCTCGCCCCGAAGCAATTTCACCGCGTCCGGCAACGACATTTTCTCAGCGCTCTTGCCGTCAATCTTGATGATGCGGTCGCCGGACAAAATTCCCGCGCGAAATCCCGGCGTATCCTCCATTGGCGTGATGACGGTCACATAACTGTCCCTCATTGAAACGACGAGACCGAGTCCGCCGAACCGTCCTTCCGTGTCGTTCTGCAATTGCTGGTAATCATTTACGTCCATGAATTCGCTGTGCGGATCCAGCGAGCCGACCATGCCCTTGAGCGACGAGTAAACCAGGTCGTGATACGTCAGATTCTGCCCGTCCACATATTCCTTGCGCACCTTTTCCAGCACGTTGGCGTACAACTCCAGATTCGGATACACCGCGTCCTGCTTGCCCGCCGCCTGCGCCGACCCCAGATAAATCCGCGCGCCAATCGCCAGATTCAACACCAGCGCCACAATCACCAAACCATAAATCAAACGTCGTTTCATAAACGGGGGAAAACTACCACAAAGGCGCCCGGACACCAAGTTCTTGAAAACGGTTTGTGTCCTGGCGGTTCAAAATCAAATTTTACCTTTCAACAACGTCTCAATGAACGGCAAATCAGCCGGCACCGTGACTTTCGGATTCGGCGCCACGCTGGACACCAGCCGGACCGGCTGGCCAATCAATTCACATGCCGCCGTGTCGTCGGTGAAAATCAATTTGCGACGGCGCGCTTCCGCCAGCGCCCGGCGAATCACCTCGACCCGAAACGTCTGGGGCGTTTGCACCGTCCAAAGCCGCGACCGGTCAAACGTGCGCTGGATGAATCTGCCGTCATCGGATTCCTTGAGGGTGTCCGTTACCGGTTGTGCCGCCACCGCGGCGCCGCTTTCATCCGCCGCCTTGACCGTTGCGGCAATCAACTCTCCGCTCGTGCAGGGGCGCGCTGCATCCTGAATGGCCGCAATTTCCGCCGTCACCGACAACGCCTCCAGACCGTTCCAGACCGAATCCTGCCGTTCCGTTCCGCCAACGACGACCCGAAATGGTTTTTGAAAATGAAATTTTGCCGCGAGTTCCAGGAAGTCTTTTTCCATGCCGTCGCGGACGACGAGAATGATTTCGCCGATGCATTTCGCGTTATCGAACCGCTGCCAGGTGTGCGCGACGACCGGGCGTCCGGCCACTTCGAGAAACAATTTGTCCACACCCGCGCCCATGCGGATGCCTTTGCCGGCGGCGACAAGAATGGCGGCGTTCATGCAGTAAAAGCTGTTGCTGGCCGGTTGC
>Ga0187852_1003175_pt1 | contig 12328 bp, 11 predicted proteins | sample June2016WEW_6_40_FD_134511 | JGI IMG/M metagenome (GOLD analysis project Ga0187852, IMG submission 134511) | Peatland microbial communities from SPRUCE experiment site at the Marcell Experimental Forest, Minnesota, USA - June2016WEW_6_40 | ecosystem: Environmental > Terrestrial > Soil > Wetlands...
ATCCGCAGCCTCGGCCGCATGGTATGCCGTACCGGCAATCGGCAGGTTCTTAGCCACAGCTTCGCGCGGAATGCCTCGAATGATGTGAATGCCGAACTTCAGACCGAGCGAGTGCACGTAGTCGGCAACGGGTTTGAAGCCTGCGCCGTCGGCCGTGGAGGGGAAGCGGTTTGGCGCCGGGATAAAGCGGCCCTGGCTGTCCAAAGTAAACTTCCATGCAGGCTTACCGCCGCTTTCCGGGTTCTGCAAATACCAGCCTTCGTCGACCACCGCGTATTGCCAGCCGAACTGCTTCAGGTGCTTCGCCATCCAGTCGGCGTTGGCCTTGTAGTCTGCTTCATTGATCGTCAGGCCGTACGAGTCCCAACTGTTCCAGCCCATGGGCGGAGTGGCGGCGAGTTGCGGCCCTTGCTGCGCTCGAAGCGGCAGAAGGCCTGCCGCAATTAAGAGAATCGATAACATGGCTCGCATCAGAAGTCTCCTTTCATCCCGGCTCAAGAAGTTGTACCTGATCCGCGCTGTTGATTGCGTGTTCAAGTTATACCCACCCATGCAGTTTGTTCAACAGTTTTGTTCGATGGTGCGCAGGATTCGTCGGCACGGATCACTAGCGAGTGCCGGGAGGCAGCGGTCTGTCATGCTGAGCGAAGTGAAGGATCTCTGCAGTTCCTCATGCTCTGTTGGAACCAATGAAACTGCAGAGATCCTTCGCTTTGCTCAGGATGACAGCCGCATGAGTGCCGCCCGGAACCTGACCCATGGCCCTCGCCCCTGCCTCACCCCTTCCCTTTAAACAGAAAGACAATCTCGATGATCAGAATAATCACCACCAGAAGTTCGAGGACAAACGCCCTGCCTTGGTGGAATTGGTCGACCATAAAGCGGTAAAGGTTCTCCGCCGTATCCAGCTTTTGCTTGACAAGGTTCTTGTAGTCCTCAACGCCGACCTTACCGGCTGCCATGCGGTAGAGCCGCGCGGAGAACATATCGCTCAGGAATTTGATAGCATTGTCCGCCCGCTCGGTGAGCTCCGTGACGTCCAGGAGCAAAGTGTGGAGTCGCGCCGAAGCTCGTGCCAGCCGCCAGCGAGCGAAAAATCCAGTCCCCTTTTCGAGCGACTGATAAACGCCCTTCAGTTCGCGGGTCAGGATTTCGTCGTAATGCCGAAACTCGAGGAGTTGGGAGTTGGCATATTCGAGGAGCTGAATGGTGGTCGTCGCGCCTGACGGAGTGTCGTAGACGAACGCCGCGTTCCAGCCGGCGACGATAAGGTCGGTGGGCGAATAGGACATGCTCGACTGGAGCGCCTCCCGGCGCTCCCCTTCGGCAAGCTGCGCGTCCTCGCCTCGGACCACGCGTGCGATCTGATCGCTGCAATTCTGGAGGAGTTCTGCGGCTGTCGGCCGTCCCTCAATCTCCTGCACGTGGAAGATGTAGTAGTCTTCATTCAACCAATGCTCGTAGGGCTTGACCAACGCCGGGCTGGCTCTGCGAAGCATTTGCCGAGCCAGGAAGGCAGCTTGCCGTTCAATTTCGAGGCTCGCAAGGTACCTCGAAGAGAGGGCTACGAGCTTCTCCCAGTTCCCCTCAAAAGCCAGCTTGAACTCGACGCTCAGAACCCCGTAGTCGTAGTACTTCAGACGCCCCGTCAACTCCTCGCCGGTGGCCAGAAGGACTTTCTCCATCGGCTCCTCGACGGGTGGATTCTCGAAACGGACGTATTCGGGGGCCGGATGTTTGAAACTGGGCTCACGCCCCGCCGGCTGCAAGCCCAAAATATGCCGCAACTCCTCCAGCCGAATCTCCTCGCAAATGTCGAAAAGAATCAAGATCAGTACGGAACCGCGAAGCTGTGTTGTTGACATTCAGACCTCGAACCCGGAAGAGGATGTCGATATTATAAGAGTGGCTGGCGGCTGGTGCCTAGTGAGAAAGGTTAAAGGGTAAAGGCTAAAGGATCGTGGATCTTCAGCCTTTACCCTTTAACCTTTAGAAGGGCCACTAACCACCGCTGTTATATAATCGGTTTCATGCGTCCCGAGTTCCTGGCTATACCCTTCGAGGACACTGAAAAGGCAAGTCTGAATCTGGCGCGGCTCGAACAGCAACTGGCGCCCAGGCTGATGGTGCCCCTGGCGTCGTTGCTTGCCCACTCACCGGATGCCGACGGGGCGCTTAATCTCCTGGAACGGTACGCGCGGGAAGCCCCGGCAGAGGTGTTGGGAGAGATTGCGCGCCATCCGGCGGCCTTGTCCTACCTGGTGGCGATCTTCGGCCACAGCGGGTTTCTGGCGGAGACCCTGTTGTCGGAGCCGGCCCTTGTCATTCAGTTTGCTCGCGACCGCAACTTCACTAAGCTGAAATCCAAAGAAGACTTGATGCAGGACTACGCGCGCTTTGCCACCACCAACCCGGACCCGTGGCCGGCGGCCCAGTTGGCGCGCTTCAAACGGCGCAACTACTTGCGCATCGCGATGAAGGATGTTTTGGGGATGTCGACTCTGGGCGAAACGACTCTGGAGTTGGCCACCTTGGCGGACGTGATTTTGACGAACGCTTTTCTTTACTGCGACGGCGAACTGGAAAAACGCTACGGACAACCCCAGTACGTTGACGTGCAGGGCCGCATTGCACGCAGCGGATTCAGCATTATTTCGCTGGGAAAGCTGGGCGGCAACGAACTGAATTACAGCTCCGACATCGACCTGTTGTTTCTCTACTCCCACGACGGCGAAACCGCCGGCGGGAACGAGGCGGTAGTTTCGAACAAGGAGTACTTTGTCCGCTTGGCCAATGCCGTCACCCGCACCATTACGCAGCCAACGCCCCAGGGCGAGGTTTTCCGCGTCGATTTGCGCCTGCGCCCGGAAGGCGAGCAGGGCGACCTGGCCATTTCGCTTAAATCGTCTCTCGAGTATTACGAGCATCGGGCACGGGATTGGGAGCTGCAGATGCTGATCAAGGCGCGGCACTCCGCGGGCAATTCGATGCTGACCCGCGATTTTCTGCGTGGCGTCGAGCAGGAGATCTACGGCTCGCCGGGAGATTTTGAGGCGGTCGAAAGCGTTCTGTGGTCGCGCGAGCGGATCTCCAAAAGGATGCGCGAGAGTGGCAGCGAGGCCGTGGACGTCAAACACCACTCGGGGGGCATCCGCGACATCGAGTTTACGGTGCAGTGCCTTCAGCGGCTCTACGGACGGCAGGATCCCTGGGTGCGCTCCGGCGGCACGCTCTTCGCATTGCGTAAGCTCAATGACAAAGGTTGGCTGAGCGACCGCGACTATGCCCAGTTGACGAACGCTTACGTGTTCTTCCGCAAGGTGGAGCACTGCGTGCAGCTCGAGCGTGGCCAGCAAACCCACCGCTTGCCGGCCTCGGCGCGGGCGCTCGATCGGCTTGCCCGCCGCGTGGGGTTTGGCGTCACTTCCAGTGAAACCCTGGGCAATGCGCTGTCGCAGAAACTGCAAGGTGAGTTTGAAAAAGTGAGCGAAATCTACCAGCGCGTGATCCATCCCCGTACGGCGCCCGCCGGCGATCAGCCGTTTATGCTCAAGCCGCTTCCTTCTTTTACTCCTGACCAGGGACAGGCCTCGTACGATTCCACCCTGAATTTCCTGAGCGCGCAGGCGCCGGAATTAGCGCATTGCATTCAGGAAGCCGAAATCCCCGACCGGGCGCGTGCGGTTGCGGCGAGACTCCTTACCGCCTTGCTGGAGTCACCGGAGCGGTTTGCCTTGGTTCGCGAAAAGCCCGAGCTTCTGCGGCGCGCGCTCGAGGTGGTCAGCGAAAGTGAATACCTCGGCGAACTGCTGATCCGTCACCCCGAGGACATGATGGTTCTCGAGTCCGCGCAATCGCCGGCCTCCACCGCGCAGATGGAAATCGCACTCGGCGGATCGGAAGACTCCGAGCCTCATCATTGGGCTACGGAACCCGTACTGGCCATGCGCCAGAAGATGACGGCGCTTCGCAGGCATTTCCAGTATCGAGTCTTGGAACTCGGTGCGGCCGATTTGGCTTCTCTCGAATCCAGCCTTCCGGTCCTGAAACGCTGGTCTGCCGTGGCCGCTCGGTGCGTTTCCAGCGCCTTGCAGATTGCCGGATCGGCTCTCGAAACCAACGAAATGGAAGACAGAAACCGCGCCTGCCCCTTTGCAGTGCTGGCTCTGGGCCGCCTCGCCCTGAACGAGTTTGACCTCGCTTCGGATGCCGACCTGATTTTCGTGGCCGGCACCGGAATTGGACGAGACGAGCTGGATTTTTGGAAACGGCTGGCGGCGAGAATGATCGACGTTCTCTCGAGTTACACGAGTGAAGGAACGGTCTTCGCGGTCGATACGCGCCTTCGACCTCGCGGTCAGGAGGGCGAACTCGTCGTGACTCAAGAGGAACTGCTCAGCTATATCCATGAGCACGCCGAGGTGTGGGAGGGGCTGACCTACCTCAAGGCCTGTCACGTGGCGGGCGATGTGGAACTCGGGAGAGAGACCGTTTCTCGGCTCGTGAGCGCTATCTTCGAGCGGTTCGCCGCCCACCCCGCACTCGCGGCCGAGCTTCGCCAGATGAGGCGCAGGCTCGAAAAGGAAGTGCTTGTGCAGCCCACAAACACCAAGACCGCTCCGGGAGGCTATTACGACATCGACTTCGCCGTGTCTCTCTTGCGTTTGCGAGGACACATCGCCACTCACCCCGGCGCCAATATGGCGGAGCAGATCGCTGCGTTGCGGTCGGCTGGACTCATGAATCTCGAAGATGGAGATGTCTTGTCAAGGGCGGCGAATTTCCTGCGCTCCGTCGATCACGCCGCTCGGTTGGTGACCGGGAAGCCGGTCGAGGGACTGCCGGAGCGCAGGGGGCACGCCGAGGTAGTTGAAAAACTGGCGCGCCGCTGGGGGTTGATCTCTGGGTCGGAAACCTTGAACTTAACCCTGCAAACAACCCGGCAGCGCGTGCGCGAAGTCTATAATCGCCTGATCGAAGCCGCGCCGTAGGCTGTCGCAGCGCTGACCTTCAGGTCAGCATCTGAGAAACTGAGAATATGCCGACTAAGCCGTCAAAGATTGTAACTGCTGACGCCGGGCTCGGGAGTAGCGAGCGCCAGGCTCCGTGGGACAATTCCCTCTTCATGAAAACGTGCCGAAGAGAGCCGGTGGATCGAACCCCGGTCTGGTTGATGCGCCAGGCGGGCCGCTACATGAAGGAATACCGCGAACTCCGCGCCAAAGTGCCTTTCCTGGACCTCTGCAAGAACCCGAGTCTGGTGTCCGAGGTTACCGTGACAGCAGCCAGCCGGCTGGGTGTCGACGCAGCCATCATTTTCGCCGACCTGCTGCTGATCGTCGAGCCACTGGGATTCAACCTCGCTTACGACCAGGGTGAAGGTCCGAGCATCAAGCCCGCCCTGCGCTCGCCTCAAGACGTGGAGCGGCTTAACGAAGTGGACGCTGTGCAGTCGCTGAGTTACTTCTATGATGCGATTCGCCAGACCCGCGCCGACCTCGACCCCAAACTGCCGCTTATCGGATTCGCCGCCTGTCCGTTCACGTTAGCTTCCTACCTGGTGGAAGGCGGAGGATCGAGGAATTACCAGCACACCAAGGGGTTGATGTACTGCGATCCGCAGGCCTGGCGGGCCCTCATGGAGCACCTCGCGCGTAACTTGGCCCGGTACATTAACGGCCAGATCGCCGCAGGGGTGCAGGCTATCCAGGTTTTTGACACATGGGTCGGCTGCCTGGGGCCCGCCGACTATCGGGAGTTTGCGCTGCCCTACACTCGGATGATGATCGACGCGATTACTCCCGGCACGCCGATTATCCATTTTGGCACCGGCACGGGCATGCTACTCGAGGACATGCGGGAAGCCGGGGGCGACATCATTGGCTTGGATTCGCACGTTGAGCTCGATCAAGCCTGGGCTCGCGTGGGTTATGACGTGGGCGTGCAGGGCAACCTCGATCCCGTGGTACTATACGCCGGGCAGGATTATATCCGAGGGCGCGTGCAGAGGATTCTGGATCAGGCCGGTGGCAGGCCCGGACATATCTTCAACCTCGGCCATGGCCTGCTACCTGACACCCCGTTCGAAAATGTTGTGGCGTTGGTAGAAATGGTGCATGAGTTGAGCACATTACGCGGACCTGCTGCTGACTGAGGGTTTCATAGTATCGGGCCGGCCCCCCCTCACCTGGCCGTCGGCTGACGGACACCCTCTCCGCCAAGGGGGCTGAGGGGTGATGTCACTTAGTTCTGCAATCCTCAGTAGGTGCGCGGTTTTTTCAGGGAATTGGGCTATCCTTCCGTGACAGGCTGAGTCCGAATCGCACAGCATGGGAACTCGAAAACCAATAGTTGCTGGTGGGGAGCCTGCGGGCGTTCTCGCGGCGATCACGAATCGCCGGCGTTGGGGCATCATCGCCCTGCTGTTTGTCGCCTCGCTCATCAACTATCTGGACCGTGCCACCATCTCGGTGGCCCTGCCGCTCATCTCCGTGAGTCTGAACCTCGCCGCGGCAAGCAAAGGCCTGCTGCTTTCCGCCTTTTTTTTCTCCTATGCCCTGATGCAGGTGCCGGTCGGCTGGTGCGTGGATCGCTACAATCTGCGCTGGATGTACTCCGTCCTGTTTGCCTTGTGGTCATTCGCCTGCGGACTCACCGGCCTCGCGGGAAGCCTGGGCGTGCTGATCGCGTTCCGTGTGCTGCTGGGGATCGGCGAGTCGATCTACCTTCCCGGGGGGACCAAGATCGTCAGCGTGTTATTTGAGCCCCGGGAGCGCGGGCTCCCGTCCGGCATCTTCGACAGCGGCACGCGCGCCGGCCTTTTTCTTGGCGCGCCAGTGGTGGCGTGGCTCGTTGTCCTGCTTGGCTGGAGGAAGATGTTCTTCTTCGTGGGTTTCTCAGCCCTCGTTTGGCTGATCCCGTGGTGGCTTGTCTTTCCCGCCCGATTCTCCGAGCGAAGACCGAGCGCTGGCGTGCACGGAGCGCCTGAAACCTTCTGGGCAGTGCTCAGACACCTTCGCAGCCGGGATTTGATTGGCATTTGCCTGGGTTTTTTCTGTTTTGATTATTACTGGTACCTGCTGGTTACCTGGCTTCCCGACTACCTGGTAACGGTGCGGCATTTGACGATTCTGAAGGCCGGACTGTATGCGGCGCTTCCCTACTTCGTGTGGGGCGTCAGCGAGCCCATAGGAGGCTGGTTGGCAGACCGCCTGATCGTCATGGGCTGGGATGAAACGCGTTCGCGGAAGTGGCTCATCACCGTGGCCTTTGCTTCCGGGCTCCTGCTGGTACCTGCCGCGCGCGTCGAGAGCGCGTATACTGCGATTCTCTTTATTGCAGGCGGATCGCTGGTCGGGCTGGCCACAGGGAATCTCTTCGCGATCCTGCAATCGTGCGCTCCACCCGAGGAGGTCGGGGTGTGGACAGGGTTTGAGAATTTCGCCGGAAATGTGGGTGGGGTCATTGCCCCGGTCGCCACCGGATTTCTTATTGCCCGGACGGGCTCGTACCTCCCCGGCTTCGCCCTGGCGGCGTTGGTTCTCCTCACCGGCCTCCTGGCGTACTGGTTCGTGGTGGGGAAACTCGCGTCGCGACACGCGCCGTCCTGAGCCCTGTGCGTGTCATTCTGAGCGCAGTGAAGAATCTCAGAAGTTGCTTGCCTGCGGAGACCCGCGGCACACTGCAGAGATCCTTCGCTCCGCTCAGGATGACAGGTCAGTAAATCGGGAGGCTGAACTCTTCGACTCTCGACTTTCGACTTTTCGACTCCCGGAGGATTCTCCTTGCCACCTTGGACTCAGCCGCTCGACCCTCTTCACCATCTTCCCTTGTCCGCGCTCGCGGCCTCGATTCCGCTGGTGGTCCTCCTGGTTCTCATGGGCGGCCTGCGCAAGGGCGGTGCGGTTTCGGCCGCTTGGGGCCTTGCCAGCGCTGCCGTCCTCTCATTGGTGGTGTGGAATTTCCCGTGGAGATTGGCCTGTCTGAGCATCGCCTTTGGCTTTCTTTACGCGTTGTGGCCGATTCTGTGGCTTGTGTTTGCGTCGCTATGGCTTTACAACCTCTCCATCGCTACCGGCAGCTTCGAGCAACTCAGGCGATGGATGGCCACTCATGCCTCCGGCGATCGGTGCGTGCAGGCCATCCTGGTGGCCTTTTGCTTCGGGACACTGCTCGAAGGCACCTCCGGCTTTGGGGCGCCGGTGGCGGTCTCTGCCTTCTTACTGCTGGGCCTTGGGTTCGCCGCGCGAGATGCTGTGACCCTGTCGCTTATCGCGAATACCGCACCTGTAGCTTTCGGCGGATTGGGCATACCCATCGTGGCGCTGGCGGCGGTGACGGGCCTCGACCAGATGAAGCTCTCCGCCATGCTCGGCCGCCAACTTCCTTTCCTGTCCCTCGTCTTGCCGGGCTACCTGGTCTGGGTGTATGGGGGCCGAAAGGGCTTAAGAAGAGCCTGGCCGGCAGCCCTGGTTGGCGGCGCCAGTTATGCTCTTGCACAGTTTTTGTCCTCGAACTACTGGGGGCCCTATGCGACCGGCATTGTGTCGGCCTTGTCCGCCATTGCCTGCATGGTGCTGCTCCTGCGCGTTTGGAAACCCCGAGGTGAGGAGAGTTCTGATCCGGCGCGTGAAACGCCGGAGGCTATGCAGGCAGCGGGACAGGGATCACCCTCGCCGCGTCCCGGCACACCCGCGCCAGCCCATGATACCGCTGCGAAAGCCTTGGCCGGCTGGGGGCCCTGGCTGATTCTTGCCGGTGTGATGGTCGTGTGGTCCTATTTCAAGCTATTTCAGATCGCTCAACGAAACGTTCCCGTGCCGTATCTTCACAATGCCGTGTTCATCGTGCTATATCACAAGGTCTACGCGGCGATTTACCAGTTTCAACCTCTGGCAGCGGGCACGGCGGCCCTTACGGCCACTCTGGTAACGGCCCTGGCGTACCGCAGCCGCCCCGCGCTTGTTCTCCGGGCTGGAATCACGACACTCAAGCAGCTTCGACTGCCGGCGTTGACGGTGGGTTTGATCGTCGCCTTAGCCTATCTCTACAACTACTCTGGAATGGCTTATACGCTGGGTGCGGCCCTGGCTGGGCTGGGCAAGGTTTTTCCGCTGGTGAGCGGCTATCTCGGCTGGGTGGCGTGTTTCCTGAGCGGAAGCGACACGGCCAGCAATCTCCTTTTCGGCAATCTGCAGGTTGCGGTTGCCCGGCAGATCGGCGTAAACCCGATACTCTTGGCGGCTACCAATTCCGCCGGAGGAGTCATCGGGAAGATGATATCGCCTCAGAATATTGCCGTAGGAGTCACGACCGTGGGATTAATCGGCCACGAAGGCGAGATCTTACGCCGCACGTTTTGGCACAGCCTGCTGCTGCCGCTGGGGCTCAGCGTGCTGGCCTTCGCTCAGGCATACTGGTTGCAAGGGATGGTGCCGAAGTAGCGCGGTCCCCTGTTCTAGGCGTCCCCACCCCTGCTCACATATTGATGCGCTGCACTTTCTTCCGGTTGAGGTACCAGCACGGACTGTCGCCAAAATGGGGAAACAGGGAGTGAACGCACGCCTGGTTCTTCGGCCCGAGGAACATGAACTCGGTCTTGCCGCTTTTCAGCCCCACCGCATAATAGCTCTGGATTATCACCACTCCAAATTGCGCGCGGCCCCTCGGGATCTGATAACGGAGGGAGAGATAATCGCCGGCGTATAGAACGGCTAACGCGAGAATGACAATGAAGAACATGCGTTTCATGGTTGATTAATGATGCCTGGCTTTGGCTCGCTGGCCTTCGAGGGGCGACTTTTGTCTTTCCCTCATTACCCTGTCCAGTCTATCATGGCGATGTGGGGCGGTAAAACAGGGGCACTGACCTCCAAGGCGTGAAGCGAGTCAAAGGCAGGGTGTTAACAATGAGCGTTAGGGAATGGTTTCGACGGATATTCCTGGTTGACCTCATCAAGGGTTTGAAGTTGACCTTTTCTTATCAACGTCCGGGCGCGACCGTCACCGAACAATATCCGTTGGAAAGGCCAATAGTTGCGGAACGCTATCGGGGCGCGCCGCGCCTGAACAACCACCCTGAAAGCGGCGAGACGCTCTGCATTGCCTGCAACCTTTGCTCAATTGCGTGCCCCGAAAACCTGATCGTAGTAGGGTGGGCGCGCACCGAGGACCGCAAGAAGCGATTGACCACTTTCACCTACGACCTGTCGCGGTGCATGTTTTGTGGTTTATGCGAGGACGCGTGTCCCGTCGACGCACTCGAACTGACGCAGGACTTTGAGATCGCGCAGTATTCGCGGGAGGGTTTGATCTGGGACCGGCAGGCTCTGGAAGAAGGGCCGCGCCCTATACGTTACGGGCGCTAGCCTTCTGTCGTAGTTAGCTGTTGATCGACGGGCGAGAACAAAGCGGTCTAGCCGACAGGTTGAGACGAGGACACTCCCCACTGAACTGGCAAGCGTCAGACACCACCTTGCGCTTCTCCGCCACCGGGTTCTTGGGAGCAATTCACACAACTACGCTTCTTCTCCCGGTGAGTCCTCATCGCAACGACTTGAAACCCCACCTGCCCTGTTCCGACTGCTGAGTGCGGAGTTCGGCCAGCACGCGACCTGCGCGAGCAGCCGCGAGTCGAAATCTCGGCTCGCGGCCGAACGCTACTTCTTCTTTGGAGGCACCACGGCATCTTTGAATGCCTTGGCCAAGCGAAACTTGACAACCGTCTTGGCTGGAATGTTGATGGGCTCACCGGTCTGCGGGTTGCGACCCACACGAGCTTTACGGTGCGCCTTAACAGCTTTCCCGAGTCCAGGAACCACGAACTGCCCGCCGCCCTTGACTTCCTTCGTTGCCAACGCAGCCAGGTTCTCCAGAACTGCAGCGGCTTCCTTCTTCTGAATCCCCGTCTTTTCTGCCAGGTGGGCTACCACTTGTGATTTCGTCAGCACTTTCGCCATTTGCTGCTCCTCTCCTCTAATGATTAATGAACCCCAAAATCAACGTGGCCGAGGGACACTTTAAGAGATTAAGCGGCGTCGTGTCAAGAGGGATTTTCGTTTGGACCTCGACTGGAGCCTTGAAAAATGCGCTCGCGCCGCCGTTGAATTGTCGGCCGCCATTCGATATAGTGCAAGGGGGGGGAGACTTCAATGCCGATCTTCGAGTACAAATGCCAGGACTGCGGAGCCCGTTTTGAAAAGATCGTAAGTTCCACTTCGGCCACCGTGCTTTGCCGGAAGTGTGAAAGCCCGAAAGTGGACAAGCTGCTTTCCGTGTTTGCCGTGGCCAAGGGCTCTCACTCCGCCGCTTCTTTTGATGACGGTCCCTGCCGCACCTGTGGGGCGCGCGAGCGGGGCATGTGCGGAGAGTAGTTTGGACTACCCTCAGATTCCTAACTTGCGCCTTGGCACGTCGAGCTGGTCCAGTCAGGATTGGGTCGGCGTCTTCTATCCCGCCGGAAGCGCTCCGGCTGACTTCATTTCTGAATACGCGAAGCATTTCGACGCGGTGGAAGTGGATTCGACATTCTATCGAACTCCCTCCCCGGCGATGGTCAGGAATTGGGCGGCGCGCACCCCCTCCGGTTTCGTGCTTGCGGCCAAATTTCCTCAGGTCATCACGCATGAGAAAGTGCTGGTTGATTGCTCGGCGGAGCTCTCCGAATTCTTGAAGACGATGGACCTGCTCGGCGACAAGCTCGGGCCTCTCTTGATTCAGTTCCCCTACTTCAACAAACAGGCTTTCCCGCAGCCCCGCGATTTTCTGCTGCGGCTGTCAGACTTCCTGGAGCAACTTCCCAGCGACCGCGCCTTCGTGGTCGAGCTGCGCAACAAATACTGGATCAATGACCGGCTTCTCGATCTTCTCCGAGCCAGGAATATCGCTTTGGCGCTCATCGACCATCCCTGGATGACGCCTGTCCAACAGCTCGTGACCAGGCAGGATGTGGTGACTGCGAATTTTGCCTATCTCAGGTGGCTTGGTGATAGAAAGGGAATCGAAGAGAGGACTCAGCGCTGGGATAAAATCATCATTGACCGAACCCGCGAGATGGAGACGTGGATTCCCATTATCCGCGCGCTGCTCAAGCGCGGAATAAACATCCTGGGGTTTTTCAATAATCATTACGCCGGATTTGCTCCCGGTTCGATCAAACTTTTCCGCGAAATGTGGGAGCGGCTGAGAGATTCCGACGCGTAGAGACTCGACCGTGCCTCGTATCGAAATAAGACGCCTGAGAAGCCTCGCCGAATACCGCGACTGCGAACGTCTCCAGATGCAAGTGTGGGGGAACCTGGGAGCCGGAAGCGAGGTCCTGCAAGTCACG
>Ga0187852_1003185_pt1 | contig 12290 bp, 9 predicted proteins | sample June2016WEW_6_40_FD_134511 | JGI IMG/M metagenome (GOLD analysis project Ga0187852, IMG submission 134511) | Peatland microbial communities from SPRUCE experiment site at the Marcell Experimental Forest, Minnesota, USA - June2016WEW_6_40 | ecosystem: Environmental > Terrestrial > Soil > Wetlands...
AGGAGGACAACTGGGCGTCGGAAAGGCCGTCAAAAGCGCTGTTGACGGATCGGGCAGACCGGTTGACACACCGACCGCGGGTCAGCTGCCCAGCCTGGTTTCTTACTGTCTGAATCGCAGTTAATTCATAGCGTTTCAGTGTAATGTCTTTTAAGTTAGAGGTGCCAGGATGACTCATGTAGCGTACTGAGAGTCTCGGGCAAGGGTTGGAGCCGGAAGAGGCTTTGATTGCTCGTATCGAAAGAACGAGCTCGGGCATCCGATTAAAAAGGCAAGGGGCGTGCGGACCGGCGGAGCTATGAGCGGCACCCACAGAGTTATTATCCTGGGAGGCGGTTTTGGCGGCCTATATGCCGCACGAGCTCTCAAATCCGCGCCGGTCTCTATCACTCTCATCGACCGCCGCAACTATCACCTTTTCCAACCCTTGATGTATCAGGTGGTGACAGGATCGCTTTCCCCGGGCGAAATTGCTGCGCCTCTGCGCGGTGTCCTGCACTCTCAGAAAAACGTTCGCGTGCTGCTGGGCGAGGCAGCGGATGTTGACCCAGCGGCGCGCCAGGTGATTCTAACGGACGGCGGGGGGTTCGAATTCGATTCGCTCATTGTGGCGACGGGCTCGCAAACGTCTTACTTCGGTAATGATCATTGGCAGGAATGGGCGCCCAGCTTGAAGTCGGTGGAAGAGGCTCTCATGGTGCGGCACAAGGTTCTCTACGCCTTTGAAGCTGCCGAGCGCGCCCTAGACCCGGAAGAGCACAGCGCCTGGCTGACCTTCGTGATAGTCGGCGCGGGAACCACCGGACTCGAGCTCGCCGGCGGGCTGGCGGAGATCGCGCGGGAGACGCTTCGCCATGACTTTCGGTTGATTCACCCTGAGGAGGCTCGGATCGTTCTGATGGAGGGAGCGCCAAGAGTGCTCCCCACTTATCCCCCTGACCTTTCCGCAAAAGCGGAGCGATTGGTCAGAAAACTCGGCGTCGAGGTACGAACGAATGTGCGGGTGATTGGCGTCGACCGCGACGGCGTGGCATTCGAGACGGGCAGCGTGCGGGAGCAGCTCGAGGCACGAACAGTCTTGTGGGCCGCGGGGGTGGTTGCTTCGGATTTCGGGGCGAGGCTCGCGGCCTGCACGGGAGCAAAGACTGACAAGGCGGGGCGAATCCGAGTGAACGCCGACCTTACAATCCCGGGCTATCCCAACATCTACGTGGTGGGCGATCTTGCCCTGGCCCAACGAGCGGACGGAAAACAACTGCCCGGAGTTGCACAAGTCGCAATGCAAGGCGGCGGTTACGCGGCGAAAGCCATTATCAAACGGCTTAAGGGGGCAGTCGAGTTACCGCCCTTTCGATACTTCGACAAAGGTGATATGGCGGTCATTGGCCGTGCTGCTGCCGTGGCGAATATCTTCGGTTTCCACGTCTCCGGATGGCCGGCCTGGATCATGTGGTTGTTCATCCACCTGATGTACCTGGTGCAGTTTCAAAGCCGGATCTTGGTTTTCATTCAGTGGGGTTTTCAGTATCTGACGTTTAGCCGGGGGGCGCGGCTCATTACCGGCACCGCCGATTCCGATCTCTCCCCGGCGAAGGAACGATCCTCCACCGCGCCCCCCAGTACTTAATCGCGGAAATCGCAGTCATAACGCGGCACTCTGGAAGGGCGGGGCTTCAGAGTCTGTGTGAGAACCTCGTCTGGACTGTCATTCCGAGCGAAGCGAGGAATCTCGCACTGAGTGTTTTCAAGGCAGTCGCTCATGCCCGTCCGCCGACGGGCACCCAGAAACCATGAAGTACCCGGGAGCGCGGGCATCCTGCCCGCAGAGTGCATGCAATTGCGGCGCGAAAGGCGGGCAGGATGCCCGCGCTCCCGGATATCTTCAGAGCAGAGCGAGATTCCTCGTCGCCTTCGGCCCCCCGGCATGACATGCAAAGGAAGTTCTCACACGGACTCTTCAGTCCCGCCGCCTCCGGGAACCTGACCCGTTGGGCCTTTAGGCCCTTGGTCCCAGGCGGGCCATTTCACGCGACTGCGCGCAGGCGACGTACATATCCCGCCGTCCCGGAATACCGAGCTTTTGCATACGGTAAATCAAGCTGGTGCGTGGCACCCCCAGCCGCGCCGCTGCGCCGTGTGCGCCGCCGATCACCCATTCAGTCTCGTCGAGCGTCCGAAGGATGTGTTCCCGTTCGGCTTCTCTTAACGTCAGGGAGCGGTTTGGATGGCTGATAGCAGGAGCCCTCCCGAGTTTTTCGGACGGCAGATTCAAAGTGTTTCCTTGGGTCAGGATCACGGCGCGTTCCATGACGTTCTGTAGTTCTCGAATGTTGCCGGGCCAGTGATAGCGAGTGAGCGCCTGCATTGTCTCCTCGGGAATGTGGTCGATCGACTTGTTCATTCGCTGCGAGTATTTCCTGACGAAGTGCCATGCGAGGAAAGAAATGTCCTCGCGGCGGTCGCGCAGCGGCGGAACCATCATCGGAAAGACGTTCAGGCGATAATAGAGGTCACCGCGGAACTCGTGGTTTTCTACCATCTGCACCAAGTCGCGATTGGTGGCTGCGACCATTCGGACATCCACATGAAGTGTGCGCGCGCTGCCGAGGCGCTCGAATTCCTGCTCCTGCAAAACGCGCAAAAGCTTCGGCTGCAATTCAAGCGGGATATCGCCCACCTCATCCAGAAACAGCGTGCCCGGGTGCGCGAGTTCGAAGCGGCCGATCCGCTGGGAGACGGCGCTGGTGAAAGCGCCGCGCTCGTGCCCGAATAGCTCGCTTTCAAGCAGACCGCTGGGTATGGCGGCACAGTTAACCTTGACGAACGGCTGCTCGCGGCGGGAGCTTAAGTTGTGAAGCGCGCGCGCCAGCAGCTCTTTGCCCGTGCCGGTCTCGCCCACAATCAGAACCGTAGAGTCCGTCGGGGCCACCATCTCAACCTGCGCCAAAACCTCCGCCAGGGCCCGGCTTTGGCCAACCAGTCCGGAGTCTGCTCGGCCCCAGATAAGAGCTCTTTTTGGCGGCGGGGCATCCCGATCGCGCCATCCTTTTGCCTCTGCGCCCTCGAGATGTTCTGTGACGTAATTGCTAATGCCCATCTCTTCCTCCAAGCGCACGAAGATGCGTCGCATTATTCGTCAGTTCGCTCAAAATTCTTACCCCGTCGAACGACTCGCGAGGACCGGGCAGCCGTACACCTGCCAGCCGAGCCGTGATACCCGAGAGAAGGAGCCCGGAAACACCGACATTATGTCCCACTCAAACAGTATATCATCCCACCCTTAAACCGTCGCTTCGAGGCTCTCCTCTGAAAATGCCCGCGCTCCCGGTTGCTTCATGGTTTCTGGGCGCGTGTCAGCGGACGGGCATGCGCGATCGCTTGGATAGCAGCGGCACGCGTGGATTGCGCTTACGAATCAATGGGCCGAAGTTCGCCGAGGACCGTGAGAATAAGTTCCGAGACGGTGGGATGGATGTGCATGGCATGCTGAAGTATTTCGTAGGGAACACGGGCGTTCATGATGTCCAAAATGCAGTGGATCGCCTCGCCGCCGCCGGATGTAGGCTACATTCTGCCCGGCGCCAATGATGATCGCGTCGAATTGGCTCATCCCGGTACAACTCCTATCGCACTCTGACGTTCGGTTCTACCGACATTCCGGGCCTCAGCAGGTGTTGCGGGTCCTGCCCTTTATCGAACACTATCTTGACGGGTATCCGCTGCACCACCTTTACGTAATTCCCCGTCGCATTTTCAGGTGGCAACAGGCTGTAAAGCGCTCCGGTAGCGGCGGCGATGTTTAAGATGTGTCCGTCGTAAGTGCGGCCGTAGGTGTCCACCGAAATCCTGGCAGGTTGGCCGGAGCGCATATGCCTGAGCTGCGTTTCTTTGAAATTGGCTGTCACCCAGATGTTTTGGCTGTCCAAGGGGACGATGGTCATCAATTGCTGGCCTGGCGAAACGTTCTGGCCCGGCTGGACCGAGCGCTGTCCGACTATCCCGCTGACGGGGGCCACGATAGTCGTGTACTCGAGGTTCAACTGCGCCTGCACGAAAAGCGCGGAGGCGCGCTCGCTCTCGGCCTGTGCAGCTCGCGCTCGGGATTGCTGCACCGAGATTTGCTGAGGCCGGGTCAGCGCGTACTGCAGTTGGGCTTGAACTTGTGCCAGCTTCGCTCGTGCCTGTTCGACCACTTGTTCAGCGCCCGCGGCAGACGCTCGGGCGGCCTCGACCGCGGCGGCAGTGGCTTTCTGGCTGTCGACCGCTTGAGTGTAAAGTTGCTGAGGGACCTCATCTTTCGCGGCGAGCGGCCTGTAACGGTTAACGTCATCTTGAGCCTTAAGATCGTTTGCTTCGGCTTGCCGCAGCGCGGCCTGCTCCGCTTCAGACGCACGTTGGGCCGAAGCCACTCCGGCGTTGGCGCTATCAATGTCCGCCCGCGCACCCGACAGCATACTCGACGTGTTCACGGAGGTGAGGGGAACGCTGGTTAATGAAGCGCTGGCGCTGGCTTCATCGTTAGCGAGATTGGCCCTCGCATTCGCCACAGAGACCTTGTAGTCCTCGGGATCGAGTTGCGCCAGCACCGTCCCCGCCTCGACGTACTGGTTGTCGTCCACAGTAACCCTCGTCACGTAGCCGGCGACGCGCGCACTGACGGGATAGATGTAGCCGTTGATTTCGGCATCGTCGGTGGACTCCCAGGCAGTCAAGTGGTGATAGAGCAGGACCGACGCCGCAATCAAAGCGAGGCCGAGAACCACCAACCCGATTCGCCAGCCGGCTTTCGTGCGTCGTTTGGGCGGCGCGCCGGGGCCTACTCCCGTTCCCGTCGGCCCGGTGTCGCCGCGGTTCACTGCCGGTGTGTTCACAGTCGTTGTCGTTGCCATTGTGACCTCACTGCTTTGAAGATGTCCGGGAGCGCGGGCATTCCTTCGCTGTGCTCAGGACAGGCTCTGCCCGCTCTTCGCGCCGCAGTTGCACGCACGCTGCGGGCAGGATGCCCGCGCTCCCGGGTACTTCATGCTTTCCGGGCGCCCGTCAACTGACGCGCATGACCGAGCGCTTTGAGCCCGTCCCGCCGCTGTTCACTCCTTTCGCGCGGGAAACTCAAGTCCGCTTGTTTGCATACCGGGCCACCGCATCCAGGATGATATCAACCGCCACGTCATTGCCAGCGCCGGAATTAACCATCAGGTGGAATCGATGTCTGCCGGGCCACTCGACGTCGAAGTATCGCTTGATGAAGTCAGCGCGATCGCGGTCCACGGTTTCCGCCAGTTCCGCCGCTTCCTTCGGGTTCTTGCCTCTTGCCTGGAGCCGGCGGACCTTCTCCTCGAAGGGAGCGTAAATGAAAGCGTGAAAGGCATCAGGGCGGTCGCCAAGATAATAAGCTGACCCACGCCCCACGATCACACAGTTGCCCGCTTCGGCAACTTCGGGCAGAATCTGCCGAACCACTTCGCGCACACAGTCAGTATCCACAACTTTAAGGCGCGGGGCGTTCAGGCTTCCTTCGAAACTGCCGCGCATGAAAGCCTTGAGCAGTCGGCGATGCACCGGATCGCGTTTCTCCTCGTGCTCCTCCACCGCGCGGCGTTCGCAATCCATCCGGCGGGCGATTTCCTCGGTCAGCAACTGGTCCCAGAGTTTCCAGTCCAGGCGTGCTGCCACCGCCGCCGCAATGTCGCCTCCTCCACTGCCGTATTCGCGCTCGATCGTGATGACCCGAATCATAGCTAGACCTCTCGGATAGGCTGGTCCCCACCCTACTGAGGATTGTAGAATTAAGTGATCCTCATCCCCCGGCCCCTCTCCCCCAAGTGGGCGAGGGGAGCAATAACCCGATTTTATTCCCTCGCCCCTTTGGGGGAGAGGGTGTCCGTCAGCCGACGGACAGGTGAGGGGGTTGGTCCGTCGCGATATTATGTAACCCTCAGTGGCGGTGACCGTCGATCAGCCCTACAAAGCTGCCTCTGCCCCGCCGCCCGGCTGGTTCCTTCTCAATGCGAACGACAGCAGAAACATGATGCCCGCCCCAACACATAGGACCCAGAAAGTATCGATATAAGCCAAAGTAGTTGCCTGACCTATCAACGCTCGATAGACCCTGGCGTAAGCCTGGCTCGTAGCTCGCGACGCATCCAAACCCTGAACAGCCAGGTGCGCTGCCAAGGCCTTGACAGCCTGCGTGAAAGTCGGCTGGCCCGGGGCGATATGCCGCACCAGATACACCTGGTGGAATTGCGCCCGGCGAGCAATCAGCGAAGTGACCATGGAAGTACCGATGCTGCTCCCGATGTTCCGCATAAAGTTCACCAGGCCTGCAACACTGTTGCTCTTCTCCGCCGGCATTCCCACGTAAGAGACCAGGTTGATGGGAACGAACAGGAAGGCCAGGCCGCAGACCTGCACCATTCGTAACATGCTGGCGAATCGAAAGCTGATATCGAGATCAAGACGTTGCGTGGAATAGAACATGGCCAGCGACAGCGCCAGCCAGCCAAAGGCGATCATGTAGCGTGCCTGGATCTTCGAGGCGAGCAACCCCACCACCGGCATCTCAAAGAGCAGCAGCAGGCCGCCGCCGGAAAGCACCAGGCCCGCTGACGATGCTGTGTACCCCATCAGTGTCTGGAGGAAGAGCGGCATCATAACCAGGCTCGAGAAGAGCATGATTCCCAACACGAACATCATGGCGTTGGCGCCCAGGAAGTTCAGGTTCTTGAAGAGTCGGACTTCGATGATGGGGTTCTTATAAAACCATTCCCAGATGACCAGCGAAACGAGCCCCACGCCGGCTATGACGGCTAGCGTGAGTATGAACTGCGAACCGAACCAGTCATCTTCCTGCCCTTTGTCGAGCATGATCTGCAGGGCTCCCACTCCCAGCGTGAGCAGCGCTACACCGATATAGTCGATCCTCACCCCCGCGCCCGCCGCGCGCTTTGCCCAAGGTGGGTCTTCCACCAGTCGATAGACAAGAAACAAGGCCAGGATGCCCACCGGCAGGTTAATAAAGAAAATCCAACGCCAGGTGTAGTTGTCCGTAATCCACCCGCCCAGCGTGGGCCCAATCGTCGGCGCAATGATCGTGGTGATTCCGTAGAGCGCGAAGGCCTGCCCTCGCTGTTGCGGCGGGAAGACATCCGCCAGAATGGCTTGCGACATTGGTTGGAGCCCGCCACCGCCCGCGCCCTGCAAGATTCTGAACAGAATGATTGTCCCCAAGCTGGGCGCGAACCCACAGAGCAGAGAACTTATCGTGAACACCACGAGGCAGATCATGAAGAATCGCTTGCGCCCCAGCGCGGCCGCCAACCATCCGCTGATGGGCAGTACGATGGCGTTGGAAACCAGATAGGAAGTCAGCACCCAAGTGCTTTCGTCGTTGCTCGCGCCCAGGTTACCAGCCATGTAAGGCAGCGCGACATTCGCGATGCTGGTGTCCAACACCTCCATGAACGCCGCCATGGCGACGACGACTCCAATCAGCCATGGGTTGAACTTGGGCCGCCAGGGTTCAGCGGGAAGCGCAGGCCGAGGGATCTCGACTGGGGGGCTTCCGGATCGCGAATTGCTAAGGCCGTCGGATTTCTCCGCCATGTTTCCTGCTGATGAAAAGCGGGTAGGGGTAGGGCTTGCCCTACCCCGGATGGTGGAAGATCGCTCCAGCCAGGGGACGGCGAGCCGTCCCCCCACAATCGTGTTTCATGGCTTCCGCGTGCCCGTCCGCCGACGGGCATGAGCGGCTGCCCTGAAAATGCATGTGTCGAAGGCACCCTGGAGTGCGCTAGCGCCAGCTACCGCCGTTCGCTCGCATTCCAAGGCGGCAGCTCCGCTGCCGCACTCCATGACGCACTGCCCATTCTCATGGTTTCCGGGTGCCCGTCCGCCGACGGGCATGAGCGGCTGCGTTGACAACTGTCAGCATCAAGCTATTTCAATTTCGGTGTTCTCATGGCCCGGATTTTGCCCCGCAAAAGATGAGGGCAACCGCAGTGCCAAAGAAGCGTGTAGCTCTCGGCAGTATCTATCTCTATGCAAATCAGGCGTTAGACAGAATTAGGAAAACCGAAAGTGCGCCAATGAAGCCATCATGAGGATGATTCATAATGGCGAGTTATCGACAGGAGTCGGCATTCCGACACGCACGCCCTCACCGCCCGATAACCTCGAGCCACTGGCGGGCATCTTAGGCGAGCATCAGTCTCAGCATGAACGCGGGAACGTAGGGGAGGGGTTGAAGGAGTTCTTTGTGTAAACTGTGGCCCTCCATCGTAACACTCGCTTTTTGTTGTCCTGCTAGTGTGGTGTCCCGCATAATTCTTGACAATTAAGGTGTGTCTGCCGACCTCCTCACTCGCCTCGCTACGCTCGCCACCCTCTCCCCCAAGGGGGCGAGGGGATTGTCAAGAGTTATGCGGGACAGGACGCTAGCTTTTGATGATGTGCGAGGTTGCATCCAAGAATACCGGCTGCTTCCGGAAATAAGATTCGTTCGCCATGTGGCAAGCGATGGCGGCATGGTTGCCGAAGACGGCATCTTCAACCACCGGCTGGCGGGACTTCACCGCCTGGAAGAAATTCCACAAATGCGGACGCACGTCATCCCAATCGTTGCCGTGATAGACGGTGTCCTCCGCCAGAGGCTCCTGGCCTGGCGGAACGTCGTGCTCGGCGTGCCACTGCCTGATGTATTCGTCGCGCATCTTTTGAGGGAAGCTGCTCGAGTAGTAGCTGGGAGCGGTATCCACGCCCCGTTGCGGCGAGTAGCGGAGGTCAAACTCTCCCGCGTCGAGAATCCCCTTCGGGCCCAAGAATCGCGCCAGCTCAGGCGTCTCCGCGCCCAACCCGAGCCGGACGTAAACGGGAACACCGTGGTAATCGAACAGCACAAGGTGGAGGTCCGGCATATTGCGGCCGTCCTTCCAGCGGAAGACGCCACCCAGGGCGCATGCCGAGCGAGGCGGCTCGTTCCAGCCGAGCGTCACGAGCATGCCGCTGATGAGATGCACCATCAGGTCGCCGCCCACGCCGGTGCCGTACTCTCTCCAGCACCGCCAGCGCGCAAACCGGTACTTGTCGAACGGAATCTTCGGGGCGTCATTCAGCCAGGTGTCCCAGTCAAGGTTCTCCGGCGAGAGATCGAAGGGCGGCGGATACTCCCAGGCGCCGGTCGGATCGTTGCGCCCCAGGCTGAGCTCGACATACTCTACCTCGCCGATGGCACCGCCGTGGTAAAGTTCGCGCGCCTTGGCGCAAAGCACGGAACTGACTCGCTGCGAGCCGATCTGCACAATGCGCTGGTTGCGCTCGGCCGCCTCCACCATGTCGAAGCCCTGCGGCGCGTTGTGCGACATCGGCTTCTCGCAGTAAATGTCCTTGCCGGCGTTCGACGCATCCACCACCACTCGCTTGTGCCAGTGATCGGGCACCGCCGCCACGATGCAGTCGATGTCCTTGCGGTCGAGCAGTTCCTGGTAACGTCGCGTAGTGGGCAGGCTCGGATTGCCCGTGAGCTCTCTGGCCAGCGTGTGCCGGCCATCGTAGAGGTCGGCGGCGGCTACGCATTCGATGCCAGGAAGTGAAACGGCGGCGGGCAACAGCCCCGAACCTTGCATGCCAATGCCGATCATCCCGAAGCGCACGCGGTCGCTGGGCGGCGGCGCCGGCCTGGGCGCGGCAAACGCCTCACCATCCAGCCAAACGGTTTTGCCTGCCAGCAGGCTCCCTGCCCCGGCGGCACTACTCTTTAAGAATTGTCGACGTGAAGGTTGATTACCCATGACGATCTCCTCCGCTGAAATGAAGTGAATAATCGAGACGATGAAATACTTGAGTCTCGGCTTCGCGCGGGCCAATCTCCTCAATCCAAAGTTACCAACAAGATGCCTGCGCTACAAGCCAGATTACACGAATTCCGAAGTTGAATTTGGCACTCCCGGGCCAAGTCTTCGAATCTGAATTGCCTGCCTTGATAATCTCGAAAACGGATCGGGTGTTTGGATTCTACGGAAGCAACCCCTCACCCGTCCCGCACCGGCTGATGACTACGCCGGCTGCGGGCCACCCTCTCCCCAAGGCATGTCCTCACGTGTACTCCTTCAAAGAAGGTCAGAATGCTCAGACTGTTTTCTTCGGGTCGTGGTCTCGTTCGAGAGCACTCCGATCCCATTTGGCCAAATTGGCCGCGGCTTCATACGTCGACTGGAGAAAGTCCAGAAGGGTGTGATCCGGAGCCTCAGACTGTCGCACGATGTCATACGGCAGGATGAATTCCCGAAAATCGGCGTTGTAAGACGCCCCATCCGGCTTGACAGACGCCTCCGAGAATCCGGTTGGCTGCGGATACGCGTAGGAGTAGAACGCGGCGTAGGGGACGGCTCCCCCACCGGGCCAGAACCCGCAGCTACTCACCTCGTGTGAGTACGCCTCGCGGGTAACCCAATCAGGCAGGTTGGGAATCCCGCCGGGATGTTGCGGAGCCCGCCGCCCTGAAAACCGCGTGACCGCCAGATCCAGGGCGCCCCAGAATACGTGCACGGGACTGACCTTTCCAATGAACCGGGCGCGGAACTCCTTGAGCACCCGGTCGGCCTGCACGAGGATCTGCCAGAAACGATGGGCGTATTCCCGATCATATGACCGGTGGAATTCGTCCTGGTCGAAGTTGACCGGCTCGGAAACTTCGTTAGGTTTCTTGTGGATGACTACAGGCAACTCGAGTTTCTCCATCTCCTCCATGAGGCGGCGATAAAACGTTGCCACTGATTGAGGCTCGAGTGGAAGAGTACCGATACGCCCGTCGCTGGTTTGGATAACCAGTTGGTGATGCAGGAAATCGAAGTCGATTTGGAACGTCCGGGGGCCGTACGGAATGGGCGACGTCGTGAGCCCTCGGGAAGTCACATAAAGCGTGACATGCCAGGAGTGATTGAGCCAGGGACTTCGCACCAGGCGAATCTTGCCAACGATCTGAGTCCAAAGATGCAAAGTCGCGTAAGTGTCGCTCCAGGACTCCAAAGGAAGGCTCGGCCAAGCTTCTTCGTGCGAATCAGCCGCTCGTTTCATCACGGTCCTCCTTCGACGCAACTGCCTTCGCGCGGTCGCAATCATCTCCAGACGGGCCTGGACAAAACCGTTCGTGGAAGCCCAAGACGCAAGCACTGACAGCGTGCCTTGCCCAGGACTCGTTCATCAATTCCCCACTCCAGGAAACCGCTGCGGCGAAAATCAAGAATAATTCCACTAACACGCAGAGTCAAACGGGTATTACACGGCAACCCCTTGGCGATCGGTCCTGGAGGTCGGTTGCAACCGGCTCCCTACTCAGGCCGACGTCATCAGGCTGCCCCTCCGTTGGCACTCTTAATCCCCCGTAATCGATCGGCCCCCGCCGCGCAGGCTAGGGTCGGCAGGGCGGGATGACCTGGGGAACTCCGTGATAGCTCGTTCTCTTACGCTCACCCCCTCTGCCGCCGGTCCTTTGTTTTCTATAACATTCTCGCTTTGTTCCGGCCCTTTTGTTGTTACGCTGGCGGTTTCCTCTTTCGGACTTTCTGTCGCACCGTCCTGGGTGGCGACATTAATGTCCATGTCTGCGTCACCTTTCGGAGCGTCGAGCCCCACCAGCTTACTCAGTTCCTTGACTTCCCGGTCATTCGACTCCTGGCCGGGAGGGCTGGCCGCCGACGGGTGGCGCATACGTCCCGACGGTTTTTGTCGGGATGTATGCGCCTCTTTGGCATGTTCTTTGCGCATGGTCAGGAGGATTTTCACCTTGCGATCGATCGCCCGGTCGAGCGCCATTTCCAGGCGCAACACCATGTTCGCAGTCTCATCCTCCGGAGCCAGGCACGAGTCCCGCGCAATCGCGTCTTTCTCCTCCTGCGCCTTCATCTCGTCCGCAAACGCCGCCTCGACCGCCGCCGTCTGCTCCTCCAGCAGGCGCCCGAGTTCCTGGTAGCGGGCCTCCATCCCCGCCTCGTCCCCGAAGCTCTCCTTCACGTACTTGTCTAGCTCTGCCTGGTCCTGTTGGTCGTGGAGGTACGCCCAGTTCGTGAAGAGCCCAAGCAGGTGGCCGATCTGCCGGGGCCGCCACCCCAACTCTCCCTGGTAATAACGTTCGATCTGGTTCTGCTGGGCGAGCGTAAAGACCCGCCGTCGGACCCGCTCGCGAATCACCCCCCAAAGCGAAATCAGCATGCGCAGCCGCACCAAGGGGTGGGTGGGCTTGGGCAGGCCGAGCGCCACCGCCTCGCACTGGGAAGGTTTCGAAGGTAACGTCG
>Ga0187852_1003194_pt1 | contig 12263 bp, 11 predicted proteins | sample June2016WEW_6_40_FD_134511 | JGI IMG/M metagenome (GOLD analysis project Ga0187852, IMG submission 134511) | Peatland microbial communities from SPRUCE experiment site at the Marcell Experimental Forest, Minnesota, USA - June2016WEW_6_40 | ecosystem: Environmental > Terrestrial > Soil > Wetlands...
CCGCCGAACCAAAAACGCTCCGGCCTTCCCCCAGCCAAACGCCAGGTGTGGCCGCGGCCAATGCCGCCTGTAAAATGCCCGTGCTCCCAAGGATGGTCGAGGTGGTAGCGGGCGTCCCCAGGGCCAGTGTCGTGTCCGATCCACTTGCCGTTGGTGTGAACGTGGGGAGCTTCAGGATGGCCGGGCGCGTCACTGAAGTGTCGTGGTTGCTCAGCGGGCGCGGCGTGGGGTTGACCTTGCGTCTTCGCAGGACCGTGCGGTGGGATATAGTGGCCCCCCGCCTTCCCCTCCTTCTCTTCACCTTTTCCCTGTTCATGCTGTGCCCAGGCAGGAACCGAGAACACAAGCAATAGCGCAAGAAATCCACAGAGCCTTTTCATGTGGGTCCTCCTTCAGACCTCTCACCGCAGTGGCTCCCGCGCCTTGTAACATAGAGATGCTTTGGCGCTGGAAAGCACACTCTTCACTTTTAAGATGTTATGCCTGACAAAATGAGTGTATCGAAGTCGGGATACCAAGAAGGCATAAAATATCCGGCGCGATTGTTCGTCTACACTGGTAGATGGATGACGCGCTGAGCCTCAAACTCATGACCGACGAGCAAAACCGCCGCATCGCCGAAACAGTCGAGCGGGAACAACCTCGCCTGCGCAACTTCATTCGCAAGCGCGTTCTTGACGAAAGTGAAACTGAAGACATTCTACAAGAAGTCTTCTATGAGCTCGTGCAAGCATACCGGCTCATGAAACCTGTGGAGCGAGTGGGCGCGTGGCTGTTCCGGGTAGCGCGGAATCGTATCATCGACCGATTTCGCCAGCGAAAACCGGAGGTGGCAAGAAACGACCCTTGGCTTGAACAAATAGAGGGAGAATTCTTCCACTGGGAAGACCTGCTGCCCTCACCCGATGCGGGTCCGGAGGCGGCCTATGCACGCGGGGTTCTGCTTGATGAAATTGAAGCTGCTTTGGATGAACTTCCGGATGAACAGCGCGAGGTGTTTGTCGCCCACGAACTGGAAGGCCGGAGCTTCAAGGAACTGGCGGCAGCTACGGGACTGAGCATCAACACCCTGCTCTCCCGAAAGCACTACGCGGTGGTTTTTCTGCGCGGGCGCTTACGAGCCATTTACGACGAATTCGAGAAAGCATGAGGGTACAAACCATGAGTAGGCATCGCATTTTGCGAGTGTTGAAATTCGTGTTACTGGTGGTGCTGGCGGCAACGGTATTCAGCTTTGCAACCATGTGGCTATGGAATCGGCTAATGCCGGCCATCTTCGGTTTACATGCCATCAGCTACTGGCAAGCCTTGGGACTTCTGGTGCTGAGCAAGATCTTCTTTGGTGGGGGGTCGCGCGCGGCGGGCTTCGCGATGCACTGGCGCCACCGCATGATGGCACGATGGGAGCAGATGACCCCCGAAGAACGCGAGAAATTCCGATCCGGTTTGCGCACGGGATGTGGTCCCTTTGGGTCCTCACCTGCCACACCCAAGGCTTGATGCATGAAATAAACCCCTCTAAGGAGAAACACGATGCCGCATCGCGTTTGCCCGTGGTGGCTTGGCTATCTGCTGGCCGGCCCATTGCGGCGAATTCTGCAAGATCCTGCGGAGGTGGTGAAGCCGTACGTTCGCGAGGGCATGACCGTGCTCGAACCTGGACCGGGGATGGGTTTCTTCACACTCGAACTCGCCCGCCTGGTTGGAGCTTCTGGCCGGGTGGTGGCGGTGGATATTCAGCCGCGAATGCTCGCTGGCCTGAAGCGGAGGGCAACCCGGGCAGGCCTTCTCGAGCGCCTGGATCTCCGCTTGGCCGCCCCCGGCACACTGGGTCTTACGGATTTCACCGCTGCCGCTGATTTTACCCTGGCGTTCGCGATGGTGCATGAATTGCCGGCGGTCGCCGCCTTTTTCGGGGAAGTCGCCAAGGCCTCGAAGCCCGGTGCGGGGCTGCTCTTTGCCGAGCCGAGTGGGCATGTGAAGCCGCCGGATTTTGAAGCGGAGTTGCAGGCCGCGACCCATGCAGGGTTCGCGTTGCAAGGGCGTCCGTCGATTCGGCGAAGTCACGCGGCGTTTCTGATCAATGCGTAACGACGCGACGAGCATTGTGGATACCCCGCAAATCCCCACAACTCCCCGATACTGCCGAAAAGTCAACTCTCGAGAGTCAGTCGAAAAGTCAGTTGACAACCGTGTCCGGGGGCGTTATCGTAAGTTTAAAATGACTGACTAGTCAGTCATTCTGGAGGATGCGACGAGCACACGACTTCCCACGCACCGGAAGACTGAAAGGTCTCCAGCCCGGAGCATCCCGAACTCTCCAGCCCGGAGCGTCTCGGACTCTCCACCCCCGAGCGTCCCGAACTCTCCATCTCGGAATGCCTCGAACTCTCCATTCCGGAGCGTCCCGAACTCTCCACCCCGGAATGTCTCGAACTCTCCAACCCCAAGCGTCCCGAACTCTCCATCCCGGAATGCCTCGGACTCTCCAACCCGGAGCGCCCCAAACCCTCCAACCCGGAATACGCCAAATTCTCCACCCGGGAACGCCCCGAACTCTGCATACGGGAAAGCTCAGGAGTCTCCATACGAGAAGGCTTCGAAGTCTGCACACCTGAAGGCTGCAAAGTCTTCTCCTCGCCGGCAGGAGCAGAAGTTGCACCGGCAAGGCGAAATCCTGGCGGCGGCCTTTGAAGTTTTCGCTGCACACGGGTACGAGGCCGCTCGCATCGACGATGTCGCCCGGCAAGCCGGAATCGCCAAGGGGACGGTCTATCTCTATTTCCGGGACAAGCAACGGCTATTTCAGGCGGTGGTGCGCAACCTGATCCCCAAGCGGTTCGATGTTCTTGTCAAAAGCTTGCCGGGCCGTCCCGCCGAAGTGGTAACAGCGCTGCTTTCCCAGATGTATTTGAACGTGGTCAGGAACGAAAGGGTTCGGTCTATTGTCCGGCTGCTGGTAGCCGAGAGCGGCAGATTCCCGCATCTTGCGGAGATTTACCACCAGGAGATCGTTGTTCCGGGGATGAGGGCGATGCGACAAGCGCTGGCGAGGGGAATGGAAGACGGCGAATTCCGAGAAAGCGACGCTTTGCAATTCCCGCAGATCGTCGTGGCCCCGGCGCTGCTCGCGTTGGTGTGGCAATTGCTTTTCGCCGACAGCCACCCGCTCGACTTGGAGACCTACATGAAAGCGCACATGGAGTTTGTGCTGGGCAGCTTGGAGCGGGTGCGAGCATGAATCGGGACGCTGCGCGGCAAGGAGAATTGGTATGAGGCCGGAGGTCAGGTGGCTCGGCGTGTGTTTGGCGGTGGCTTTCGCGGGGGGAGCGGCGGGGCGCGCTCAACAGCCCCCTGCGCAGCGTCTGAGCTTGACAGACGCGATTAACCTTGCACTGAAGCAGAACCTCAGCGTCCGCGTGGCCAGCACGCAAATCGAGGAACTGAGGGGCACGAACGAGCGGCGGCGGTCAACTCTGCTCCCGCACGCAACCGCGGACGCCTTAATCAACCGGGAAAACGTGGATTTGGCCGCCCTGGGCATCTCCTTCCCCGGGGTGCCTACGGTCGTGGGGCCGTTCACGTACTACGATTTTCGCGTTTCCGCCAGCCAGTCTTTAATTGACCGCCGCGCGTATCACAATTGGAAGGCTAGCGAAAAACAAGAGGACGCGGCCAAGCTGGATTATCAAGACACGCGCGATTTGGTGATCCGCCAAGCGGCCGGGCTTTATTTTGATTCGCAAGCCTCTGCGGCGGAGGTGGAAGCGGCGGAGAGTCGCGTGACGACTTCGCAAACTCTGGAGAAACTGGCGCGCGACCAGCACGCGGAGGGACTGGCCACCGCCGTGGACGTAGTTCGTGCGCAGGTGCAGTTGGCTCGGGACCAGCAGAACCTGTTAGTGGCGCGTAATGCCTACCAGACTTCGCTGCTCGTCCTTGCCCATTACCTCGGATTGAATCCCGGCGCTCCGCTGGAGTTAGCCGAGCCCTTGAAATTCCATCACGTGGAATCAACCGGCGCAGAACAGGCACTCCGCGCCGCCCTCGAAGCGCGCTCTGATTACGCCGCCCTGCTCAAACAACAGGACTCGGTAGTCGAGCAAATTAAGGCGTCGCGGGCACGCTACTACCCCACGCTCGCGGTGAATGGTAATTACGGAGCGATTGGCCGACCGTCCGGCTCCGCGGCGGGCACGGGGGCAATTCAGGGGACCCTTACGGTTACGGTGTTTGACCGGGATCGCGCGGGAGAAAAGGTGGAACTCGAGAGCCAATTGAAACGTCTGAAGGCGCAGATGGACGACCTCAATCGCGAAATCGAACAGGAAGTGCGCAAAGCGATTTTGGATCTTGATTCCACCGAAAATCAAGTGACCGTCACCGAAGCAGCCCTCCATCTGGCTGAGCGCGAGTTGACCTTGGCGCAAGATCGCTTCCGAAATGGTGTGACGGACAATATCGAAGTGGTGACGGCACAGACCACACTGGCGGCCGCGCAGGATGATCGCATCGGCGCTCTCGCGCGCCACGCCGATGCCCTCATGGCCCTGGCGCGGGCCCTGGGCGGAACGGAGAAGATCTACAGCACGTACCTGGAAGGGCCTTGAAGAGAAGAAGGCAGTCGGCAGTGGGCAGTTGGCAGTTGGATTGCATTATCAGGAAGAGTTTAGAGGATGAGGTCGAAGGACTATGAAACGCGTAATTCCGCTCCTGGTGCTCGTGGCGATTGGCGGCGCGGTGGTTTACTTTCATCCGCAGTGGTTCCACAAAAAGCCGCCGGAGAACGCCCTCACGCTTTCCGGAAACATCGAAGCGCATGAGAGTCTGGTCAGCTTCAAAGTCACCGGCCGCATCGTGACGCTTCCCATCGAGGAAGGCATGGCCCTGAAAGCCGGCGACCTGGTGGCCCGGCTCGATGATGCTGATTACCGGCAGCAGGTAGCCGTGGACAGTGCAACAACTCACCTGCGAGGCCGCCAACTCGACTTGGCTCTGGCAGGCAGCCGGACGCAGGACGTCGAGGCTGCCAAACTCGCGATGCTCGATGCGCAAGCGGATCTTGAGCAAAAGAAGAAGGATTACGCACGTTACGAGTCCCTCTTCGAGAAGGACGAAATTCCGGGGCAAACGCGCGACCAAGCCGCCACGAATGTCACCCGCGCACAGGCTACTTATGATCGTGCGCAGCAAATTTACAACGAACTGGTGGAAGGAACCCGCAAAGAGGAACTGGCAGTTGACCGGGCCAACGTGCGCCAAGCCGAGCAGGTCATCGATATGTCTCGCGTCCGGCTGGCTTACACGGTGCTGCGCGCGCCGTTCAACGGAGTGGTCATGGTACGTCAGGCGGAAATGGGCGAGGTGGTGTTACCCGGCACGCCAATCATATCGCTGGCCGATCTGGACCACTTGTGGGTCCGCGTCTATGTCCCGGAGACAGATCTTGGCAAAATCCATTGGGATCAGGCGGTCGACGTGCGGACCGATACCTACCCCAACAAGATCTATCACGGCAGAGTCTCGTTTATCTCTTCGGAAGCGGAATTCACCCCGAAGAGCGTACAGACCGAGAAGGAACGCGTCACGCTGGTCTACCGAGTCAAAGTGGATGTGGAAAACCCGAACGGTGAGCTGAAACCCGGAATGCCGGCAGATGCGGTGATTAATGTTCAGTAGCCTGGTGTCTCGGAAATTTGCAGCATCACCCGCCGCATTCGGAGCGACGCGACCCAGCCCCGCAGGGGCGACTGATCGTAGCCCAGGGCGCAAGCCCTGGGTGGACGGCCCTCACCCCGCCTTCGGCACCCCTCTCCTGCCGGGGCGGGAGAGGGGATGGGGGAGAGAGTGGGTTCGCCGACCCATGGCTTGCGCCATGGGCTACGTTATGTCGCCCACTTTGCGGGCTAAGTTCATCATCGAACTTATGAGACACGACAATTGCGAGTCTTTTGAGAGAAACTGGAAGCCAACAGCTCACAGCGAGCGTTAGCGATGTGCTGTTAGCTGACGGCTGCTAGCTCTCGGCCGTTAGCTGTTGCGGTTGCTTGTTGCTGTTAGCTGTCGGCTGTTACCCCAATGAATTCTTCGCCCGCCATTGTCGTGTCCGCTCTCAGCAAGCGCTTCGGTAAGGTTAGCGCGGTGGACAGGCTGAGCTTTGAAGTTTATGAAGGAGAGATTTTTGGCTTGGTCGGTCCGGACGGAGCCGGCAAAACCACCACTTTACGCATGTTGGCGGGCGTGCTGGCGGCCGATTCCGGCTCGGCACAAGTAGCTGGTTTCGACGTCGTTCGTGACCCCGAGGGCGCCAAGCGCCATCTCAGTTACATGTCGCAGCGATTTGGGCTTTATGAAGATCTCACTGTGGACGAAAACCTTCGATTCTACGCGGATTTGTTTGGAGTGGTCCGCAAGCAGCGCGAGCGGCGTTCGCAGGAATTGCTGGAGGCAGCGGGACTGAGCGATTTTCGCACCCGCCTGGCAGGGAACCTTTCCGGCGGCATGAAGCAGAAGCTGGGTTTGGTCTGCGCCTTAATTCATACGCCCAAGGTGATTCTGCTCGATGAACCCACCAACGGCGTCGATCCGGTCTCGCGACGCGATTTCTGGCGGATTCTGTACTCGCTGCTGGCGGCGGGCGTGGCGATTCTCGCTTCCACCTCGTACCTGGATGAAGCGGAACGCTGCCATCGGGTAGGACTGCTGCACCAGGGCCAGATGCTTTTTTGCGACCGGCCCGAAGAGCTGAAGCGGAGATTCCCTGGCGAAATTCTGGCAGTGCACGCGACAGAGCCGGCACGGGTGCGCGCAACCGTGGCCGGCGCCCCCGGTGTACGCAGTGTGCTGCTGGTGGGCGATCGCGTCCATTTGTTCGTCGACAACGCGGCCAAGCGCCAGCCGGAGCTCTGCGCGCAGCTTGATCAAGCAGGCATTCCTTACGATTCGATGGGCACAGTCAACCCGAGTATTGAGGACCTGTTTGTTTCGGCAGTGGAGAGCAAGGAGGCAACCGCAGGAGGTTAAAGCTTCGGCGAAGGGAAGCAGATGTAGCGCCGGGCTTTAGCCCGGCACTGGAGTTTGTACATTTGCGATGAGAGCCCAACCTCCCTTAGGGAAAAGCGCAGCAGGAATGATCTGGGTTGGGTTCGTAGGGTGCGCCACGGTTCTAACCCCCTCACCCGTCTCGCTCCGGCTGATGAAAGCGCCGGTGGCGAGCCACCCTCTCCCCCAAGGGGGCGAGGGTTGTGAATTCAAAAACACTCGGCCCGAGGGGGCGAGGGAACATCTACGAAGTCCAGACGCCGGGCTTCAGCCCGGCACGTGCCACCTTACAGAACGGCGCTACGATTACGCACGAGGGTGAAGTAATGGGTAATGAAGAATCCGTGGTCGTCGAGAATCTGACGAAACGGTTCGGAAAGTTCGTGGCGGTCGACAGCATCAGCTTCGCGACGGAGCGCGGGGAAATATTCGGATTTCTGGGCCCCAATGGCGCGGGTAAATCAACGACCATCCGCGTCCTCTGCGGACTGCTCCAACCCACGTCGGGCCGCGTAGCGGTGGCGGGTATCGACGTCAGCGCGCAACCAGAAGCGGTGCGCCAGCAAATCGGCTACATGTCGCAAAAATTCTCGCTCTATAACGATTTGAAGGTCATCGAGAATCTCCGCTTTTTTGCCGGGATGTACAGCGTTCCCAGCAAAGTTCTTCCCGAGCGTTTAGCCTGGGCACTGCACATGGCCGGACTGGAAGGGCGCGACCAGTCCCCCACACGAGAGCTGGCAGTCGGTTGGAAGCAGCGGCTGGCATTGGGCTGCGCCGTGCTTCACCGCCCGCCCGTTGTTTTTCTCGACGAACCTACATCGGGTGTGGACCCCGTCTCGCGCCGCCAGTTCTGGGAGTTGATTCAGCAGATGGTGGGAGAAGGCACCACGGTGTTCGTCACCACTCACTACATGGACGAGGCCGAGTACTGCAATCGCTTGGTGCTCATCGATCGTGGGCGCATCGTGGCGATGGGAACTCCTACGGAACTCAAGACGCAGCATATGAAAGGCCAGCTCTTGCTGGTGGAGTGCGCACCCTTGGGGCCAGCCCTAGAAACGCTCGAAACTGCGCCAGGCGTATTGGACGCGGCGGTGTTTGGAAGCAATCTCCATGCCGTTGTCGCCGACGCCCAAGCCGCCATGCCTGCGATTTGTGCCGCTCTCGAGGCCCGACAAGTCCAGGTCCAACGACTGGAGCGAATTCCACCCAGCCTGGAAGACGTTTTTGTTTCGTTGACGGCAGGACGCGAAGCGAAACCCGGGAGAGTGGCATGAGCCTGCGCCGCATTTTGGCCATGACGCGTAAGGAAGTAATTCAGATCCGGCGTGACCCCCGCAGCTTGCTGATCATCATTGCCATGCCGCTGATCCAACTGTTCATTTACGGCTATGCCGTGAATCTCGACATCAGGCACATCCCCCTTTGCGTCTACGATCGAGACGGCACACAGGCGAGCCAGGACCTGCTGAAGCGCTTTCAAGCCACCGATTACTTCAACATTGTTCGCGTCTCAGCGAACTACGGGGATGTTGTCCACCACATTGATGAAGGCGCCTGCACGCTGGCCGTCGTGATCCCATCGCAGTTTGCGGAAACGCTGCACGCCGGTGGACAGGCGAGTGTGCAGACGCTGCTCGACGCGAGCGACAGCAACACCGCGAGCATTGGCATGGGGTATGCCCTCAGTATCGTACAAACCTACTCCCAAAAAGTGCAGATCGATTGGCAGCAGCGGCAGGGTATGGCTCCCGCCGTACCGAACGTTTCGTTCGAGCCGCGCACCTGGTTTAACGAGGATTTGGAGAGCATGGCCAACATCATTCCTGGCGTCGTAGCGCTGGTGATGGCGGTGGTCGGCGCGTTTCTGACTTCGCTCACCATCGCGCGCGAGTGGGAGCGCGGTACCATGGAGCAGCTTATTTCCACCCCTGTGGGTAAGTTGGAAATCGAAATCGGAAAGCTGGTTCCCTACTTCCTCATCGGCGTATTTGACACCGCGCTTTGCGCCGGCATGGGAGTGTGGTACTTCGGCGTTCCCTTCCGAGGAAGCTGGGTCTTGATGTTCGGTTGCTCCATGCTGTTCCTGATCGTGGTGCTGGCGCTTGGCTATTTGATTTCCGTGGTGGCCAAATCCCAGCTTGCCGCCAGCCAACTGGCTCTGCTCACCACGTTTCTTCCCGCCTTTCTCCTTTCCGGATTTGTATTCCCCATCGAGCAGATGCCCACTGTGGTGCAGTGGGTCACGCGAATTCTGCCCGCGCGCTATTACGTTTCGATCCTGCGAAATGTCTTTCTGAAAGGCACACCCGCGCGCCTGATGGCTGGGGACGTGACTGCCCTGGCCATCATTGCAGCGGTGGCGATCACGCTGGCCACTCGCGCTTTTCAAAAGAGGCTGGAATGAACTTTGTTGCTTCATTCAGACGAATTGTTCAAATGTTGCGGAAGGAATTCATCCAGACTCTGCGCGATCCCCGAACCCGGTGGATGCTGGTGGGTCCGCCGATCATTCAGATGCTGGTGTTTGGATACGCAGCCACTCTGGACGTGAAACATGTGGAACTCGCGATACTCGATCTGGACAACACCCAGGAGAGCCGCGATTTAATCTCATCTTTCTCCGCCAGCCGCTATTTTGATGTGAAAACCTATGCCGCCCGGCGCGAACAACTCCGCGATGGCATTGACCGGGGCGACGTTCTGGCCGCGCTGGAAATCGATTCCGGCTTTGCCCAGCGTCTGCGCAATGGACGGGGCGCCACCGTGCAGGTGCTGGTGGACTGCTCGAACTCGAACACCGCGCTGGTGGCTTTGGGCTATCTCAATCAAATTGGCGTCCGATTCGCACAGCGCTATCAGCTTGACAGCTTGCAGCGGGCGGCTCCGCAGCTCGTATCCTTCCTTCCTCAGGCCGACCTTCAGATCCGACCCTGGTTCAATGAAGGCCTGGAGAGCCGCTGGTACTTCGTTCCCAGCGTCATCGGCAACCTGACCCTGATCATGGTCATGATGCTGACCGCCTTCGCCGTGGTGCGCGAGCGGGAAATCGGCACGCTCGAACAGGTTATGGTTACACCGATACGACGCTGGGAGTTCATTCTTGGGAAGACGATTCCCTTCTTCCTTATCGGTTGCTTCGATGCGACCATCATTTCGCTGGTCGGCACGCTGTGGTTTGGGGTGCCCTTTCGCGGAAACCTGGGAGTGCTGGCGATTGGAGTCGTGGCCTTTATCTTCGCGTCGTTGGGGCTGGGCCTGCTGATTTCCACGATTTCCGTGACCCAGCAACAGGCCATGATCACATCCTTCTTTTTTACCATGCCGATGATTACGCTTTCGGGCTTCGCCACTCCGATCAGCAGCATGCCGCGTTTCTTCCAGGAGTTGACCTATCTGAATCCCATGCGATATGTCATGGTGGTCCTGCGAAGTGTCTATCTGAAAGGCGTAGGGCTCGACATCCTCTGGCCACAGGTTGCCGCGATGGCCGCTTCCGCAGTGCTGCTCTTGAGTATCAGCGTCCTGCGTTTTCATAAGTCCCTGGAATGACCGCTACTGGGGGAGCATGGCACACGGACGGCCGATTGTTTGTGATCCAACTGAAATCACAGCTCGTCACATAATTCGATCCCCTGCTAATTCACCCTATCCTGCCGCTTTCGGTCAGAAATTCACAGGGAAGGAACGTTCCACCTACCATTCACACCCCTCCATCTACCACCTACGACCTGCCACCTACCATTCGCTGGTTACCCTTGTCTCCCACGCTCAGAAAGAGTATTCTTGTTCGCCTTGGGAGCCTCGCAGCACCCTGGCCACGCTGGGGTGGATCGGACGTCCCGTCGATCCTGGCACTGTCCAAGAACTCCAGTTCTAAAAGTCCTTTCGGGGAGAGAACGTTGAAAGCCATTCCTTTTGTTCGCGCTGCTCGGATGGTAGGCCGGGGAACGTGGAGTTTCCTTACCGACCGGCCGCTGGTGGTTTCCTTTGAGGTCACGCATTCCTGCACGGCCGATTGTTTGCACTGCGACAAAGGCGGAATTAAGAGGAAGCCTGCGGGCTTGCTTCGGGCCCCCGATTACGCGCGGCTGCGCGCGCAGCTCAAACCCATGGCGGTGCAATTGTCCGGCGGGGAACCGCTGCTGCGCAAAGATCTGGAAGAGATCGTGCGCGCCGTCAAGGAACCGAGCGGTCTGCCCTACACCATCCTAGTGACGAATGGGCGTCTGTTCACGGAGGAAAAGTATCTCGCCCTGCGGGCGCTGGGGGTGAACCAATTCTCCATCTCTCTGGATTTCCCCGACGCACGCCACGACAACTTCCGCAGGTCGCCCGGCCTTTACGAACACCTCTCAACCCTCGTGCCCAAGCTGGCCGCGCACGGGTTTGATGATGTCGCGCTCAACACGGCGATCACGCGCGATAACCTGGCATCACTGCTCAATATCTATGACCGCGCCCATGAGTGGGGAGTCAGCATCTCTTTCAGCGCCTACACGCCGCTGCGCACGCATAGCATGGACCACTACATCAGCTCGCCGGCCGACCTCCTGCTGCTGCGCCAGACTCTGGATGAACTACTCAGCTTGAAGGGCAGGGATGGCGTTATCGCCAATTCTTCCTGGACGCTCTCGGGTATACACGATTTCTTCGTGCACGGGACCATTCCCGGCTGCAAAGCGGGCCGGCGCTTCCTGGTGGTAACCCCTACCGGCGGCCTGCGCGCCTGCTCGATGTTTCAAGATACCTACGCCTCGCCAGAGGAAATCCTCAAGAAGTGGGTGCCCAAGAACACCTGCGGCGAGTGCTACGTTTCCATCCGCTCCTACCTCGACGCTTCTTTCTGGACGCTGCTGAAAGACAACGTTTCCAACCGGGTCTTTTCCCATCACCCCCAGACAAAGCAGTGCTGAATCCCACCTTCGCGTGCCAGGGCCATCCGGGCCATGCCGGGGCACGGGCAGGATGCCCGTGGCACGTCCCCCCGAAGCTTCCGCCGCCGAGGCTCCACAAGCGTATGAATACAAAAGAGTTCTTAAAAATCGCCAGTGAGGAACTTGCTTTTCTGTAGCATTTCCCTAACAATACCCTGCTCGAAGGTTGGACCCCGAGGATGGACAGTGCAACTGATACCGCGTGATGAGAAGTTTTACGGTCTTTTTAACGAACAAGCGGAGAATATCCATAGAGCAGCCAAAATGTTGGTGGCGCTGTGC
>Ga0187852_1003197_pt1 | contig 12254 bp, 7 predicted proteins | sample June2016WEW_6_40_FD_134511 | JGI IMG/M metagenome (GOLD analysis project Ga0187852, IMG submission 134511) | Peatland microbial communities from SPRUCE experiment site at the Marcell Experimental Forest, Minnesota, USA - June2016WEW_6_40 | ecosystem: Environmental > Terrestrial > Soil > Wetlands...
CTTATCTCCGGAGTAAAATGCTCCCAACGGATAGGCGACCACGCCGTTGCCACCGCCGCCCCCTTGCATCATGAAATCGCCGTTCCAGGCGTCTCTCTCGGGCAGAGCCAGTGCAAAACCGATCCCGAATTCCTCACCACCGGCCCCCTTGCGGCGATGAATCACACCGTCGACACGGCAATGCACTGGCAACGGACCTGCGCTCGGAGCGCCGGGATAGAGAGGCGGGACGGTGGTTCCGGCGGGAACCAGTACGGCCTTGGTAATCTCAACGCCGTCCATCTTCAGATTCGCGACATCCGCGCAGGAGTTCGTCGACAACGCTCGCGCTTGAGGGGCAATGCACATCGCGATCATCGCCAGCAGCAGGAGATTTGATTGCTTCATAGTCACTTTTCCTTTCAACTGACGCTATGCGACCGTCGCACGAGCCCGGCGCTCCGCGGTTATTGCGCCACCGGAAAGCGGTAAATGCTGACGCTGATTGGCGCTGCGGTCAGCACGTTTGGAGGCTCGCCAATCGCAATCTCTTTGATCTCGAGTTGTTGCGGATGCCCCACCTGGTTTGCCGCATCGAGACTCGCTCCCGTCAGCAGCCATTGCTTAGAGGGCCCGGCCAAATGCACGCCCGCAACGTGCAGATCGAGCGACCGTTGCGACTCCGTCGCATTGACGACAGCAACATTCAGGTACTTACGATCCGGCGTCAAAGATGCATACACGTCAAGCGGATATGTTGGGCTGCCCGAGTTCACCTTTGGCTGGTCTCCGCCCGGGGGATACTTCGGCGAGGGTTGCGGCGAGTTGCCCGCGACCGCAACCGGAATCGTCCCCGGAAAGTTGTTGCTATACATCTTGAAGAGAAGTCCCAAGGCGTTCATCGTCGAGCTGGTGCGGTTGAAGTCGATGGTCGAGGTGCCCATGGTGTGCGCCGCCATGGTCAGGAAGTCCGTATGGCGCAGCATCTCGTTAAAGATCAGTGCGTAGGCTAAGGTTTGTTTCAGTGTCATGGGGCGGCCGAAGCCTCCGCCAAAATAGGCGTACTCGTCGACAGATAGAAAGATCTTCTTGTCGGTGATCGCCGGGAAACGCTGCTGATATCCCTGCCATTCTTCAGCCTGGGCGCGAACGATGTTAGCTGGATAGCGCGCGAACTCGAGCAGTGTCTGGTCCACCTTGACATTGGCGTGATCCGAAGGTTCGTCGGGAGCCAGGCTCCTGGCTTTATCCAGATCGAAGTGGACGCCGGGCGACGCATACCAGTGTTGAGCCATGCCATCGAAGTTGCCCAAGCAGTTCTTCAAGAAGCCGCCGGTCCAGTCGGCATCCGATCCGTAGAGCGGTCCAAGGTTGCCAACGTACTTGGCTCGATCCGGTCCTGGTACGTTTCCGTCGTCAAGCATTTGGCTCGATGCAATCAGCACGATCGAGGGGTCAACTTTTCGCATGGCCTTGGCAAAATCGTTGTGCTTCAAGAAGAAGTACTTTGGATCGGTGCGGCCAAGCTGCCACGATCCCCACGGCTCGTTGCCGATGTTCCAGAACTTGATGCGATACGGCTCTGGATGGCCGTTCTTTGCGCGCCATGCTCCCATGGGAGTGGTCGCAGCGCCGTTCATGTACTCAACTTCCTGTGCCGCCGAGTGCGCGTCGCCAAAGCCGGCATTCACGCTGATGTATGGCGCGACGCCAATCAGCTTGCAGAATTCGGCGAACTCATCGGGTCCCAGGTCATTGGTCTGTAGTGCATTCCATGCAAAGTCCCAGTCCGAAGGCCGCTTGTCTCTGTCGCCCACCGCATCGTACCAGGTGTAGTTCGACGAGTAGTTTCCGCCGAAACGCCAGAAACCCGAATTGATTTGCCGAATCAGCGCGACGGTGTCGGGACGAAAGCCGTCGATGTTGTCGGCCGGCATGAGCGAAACTGCGCCGACGTGAAAACTGCCGTCGCCCGTGCCTGCGACCTCGAAGGTTGCGTCGTCGGCATCGGCCTTTGCGGTAAAGCGTATCGGGAACTTCTTATACTCGGGAGTAATCGGGCCCAGCAAGATCGTCTGCCGATCACTCGCGCTCGAGCCCCACACAATCGAAACCTGTACCCTGGCGCCGGCACTGCCGCGAAGATAAATCCGGCCCGTGTACTGCTTGCCCTTCACTAGTGCGAGACCCGCTTGCTTGATGCCATGCGGGGTTGTTGCGTCCAGCGCGATCCTGGGGCTCTGGTCGCCGACGAACGGATGGTCGCTATCCATGGTCACAACTTCATCGGGACCGATCGGATGCCATCTGCGAGTCTGCATGCCGGGGAAACCGCCTCCCTGGCGACGACCAGCCGTCTCCGGCTCCTTCGATGTGACGGGGAAGTAGAACTTCCGGTCATCGAGCATCTCGGCCCAAAGGCTGTTGTACATGGTTTTGGCAATGTGTTCGATGAACATGCCGAAGACATAATTCGAAACCGGCGTGGCCGTTTGCGCCGCGTCGATGTTTGCCACAATCGGATCGGGAACCGCCGGCGTCGCGCTCTGCGCCGTGGCTGCCGCACAGCCAAGGCAGAATGTTGCGCAGGCGAGAATTGCAATCCGTACCTTTGTCGAAATCATCTTCTCTTCCCCCCTTACCTCTAGGCCTTCTTGTTCTGCATCTTCCAGTAGAGCGCATAACGCTGGTCATGAATCTGGTACATCGGCATCAGGTCGTACTTCGCGCCTCTGCACGAAGCCTTGAAGCTCAGATCCTTTCTGGACTCGACCTCAATCCACTGATCGGGACCCGCGCCCGCGCTTGCTGCCGGCTCGGGCAACGGATCGGGCAATGGCAGGTTCTTGGGCGAAGTATCGCCGCTGTGGATCACCGTGCTTGGCACATCCGTCGGACCGGCTCCGAGATTTGCGGCGAGCGCCAGCGGCCCATACAAAACCGCGTTCACGCTATCGTCTCCGGCGAGCGGCTCCGGCCGCAGCGTCATTGGCAGACTCACGCTGACGGTGTCGCCCTCGCGCCACACCTTGCGGATCGCAAGGTACGATCCCGGGTTCGACATGGCATCGAGTCGCTGGCCGTTGATCTTTACCTCGGCATCTTCCGTGGTCCAGCCCGGAATCCTGATGTGAATGGTGCGCGCGTCCATTCCCGAGGCTTTGATCTTCAGCGTTGTTCCCTGCTCGCTCGGGAATCGCGTCACCTGCTCGATGGTCAGGCCTTCCTCCTTCCATTCCAGCGTGGAGGCAAGGAACTGGTTCACGTACACGTCGCTGCCGCGGCGGAAATAAACGGTGTCGGCGAACTTCGCAAACTCTTCCGCGCCCGTGCCCGTGCAGCACCAGAACGACTCTTCCGGCGAATTGTAGGCACGCCAGTATCCAGCCGCGAGCGGGAAGAAATACTGCTTCAGGCCATCGGCGTTCTGCGTGCCCAGCCTGCAGTTGAAGAGCGCGCGCTCGTACGCATCCATCCAGCGCGCATCGCCGGTCCAGCCAAAGACGTGGCGCTCCAGTTTCATCAGGTTGTAAGCCACACAGCACTCCGCATTCTTCCAGGCCAGCGTTCCCTGCAACTGGCCGGGCGGCGTGCGCCAGAACTCGTCCACGCTCGTGTTGCCGATAACGTAGTCGCGCGCGGCCGTTACCTCTTCGAGGAAGTACTCGGCGATTTCGCGGTAGCGGCGATCGCCGGTCACCTCATACATGCGCGCCGCGCCAATGATCTTGGGCACATGCGTGTTCGCGTGCAGGCCCTCGAGTTCGTCGCGCCGCGCGGCCAGCGGATCAAGGAAACTCGGCTGTTCGAAAAGATGCGCGATGCCGATGTATTTATCGCTCTTCGTGAGCGCGGCGAGATTCACCAGCGCCTCGTTCATCCCGCCGTATTCGGTGCGCAGCATGCGCATGCGTTGCTCGGCGCCGATGGGCCACAAGAAGTCTCCAACCCAGTCAGCCATGCCTTCGGCAACCTTGAGCGCATCGGTGTTGCCGGTGAGCACGTACATGTCGAGCAAGCCGGCCATGATCTTGTGATAGGTGTAAAACGGCGCCCACACGGGCTTGCCCTCGACCAGCCGTTCGAACTCCTCATTGGGAAACGCGCTCAAATAGCCCGTTCCGATCTTCTTCTGGCACGCCGCCATGCCTGCCACAAGGTCGTTGCCGCGGTTCTTCAGTTCGTCGTTGCCCTGCGTCGCCGCAGCCAGCGCGGCCGCCGACAGGAAATGCCCTCCAGAGAAATGGCCACGCAGTTCGCAGCTTGGATCTTCCCAGCCCTTGTACGGAGTCGCGGTGGTTGCAATTCCGGCAGTGAGCCGGAACGTGTGCAGCAGCCGGTCGACCGTCAGTGAGTCGAGATAGCGCGCGTTGATCTCTTCCTGCTCTTTGAAGATGCCCGCAGCCAGTCGCACCGTTCCCGGCGGCATGGGCTCGATATGTCCCGTAATGTGCTCGAATGAATCGGCGTGCAGGACGCTTACGAGCGCCTGCGGATCCAGAAGGCACAGACCTGCGGCACCCGCGCTTTTCTTCAAGAAACTCCGGCGAGAACGATCTGTCGCCATGGTCCTCCAGTAGCTTGATCGCTAGCGGGAAATCACGAGAAAACGTTTTTCAGCACAAGCTATTGCTGAACAGAGAAGGTCCAGGTCGTCTCACTCGAGTAGGTCTCTCCCGGCTTTAGCTCGGTGCTCGGAAACGAGGGGTGGTTTGGAGAATCCGGGAAGTGCTGTGTCTCGAGACAAAAACCCGAACGGAGGCCGTATTTGCCGTTCGGCTCGGAGAACGTTCCATCAAGAAAGTTGCCCGTGTAAAACTGGACGCCAGGCTCGGTCGTGTCTTCCTCCAGCACGCGCCCGCTCGCCGGATCATAGACACGGGCCGCCGGATGCAGAGTGCCAATTTTCCCGTTGAGCACCCAATTGTGATCGTATCCGTGGGCCAGCTTGAGTTGCTCGTTATCGGCATTGATTCGGGCGCCAATTGTCTCGGGATGAGTGAAGTCAAATGGTGTGCCGGCGACTGCCATCAACTCGCCTGTCGGAATCAGTTGCGAATTGACTGGTGTGATCTTATCAGCGAAGACAGTCAGCTTCTCATCGAGGATGGTTCCGCTGCCAGCACCAGAAAGATTGAAATACGCGTGATTGGTCAGATTGATTACCGTGGGCTTGTCGGTTGTGGCGCTGTAATGAATCGCTATCTTGTTTCCGTGGAGTGTGTAGCGCACGTGCGCAGTGACTGAGCCCGGAAAGCCCTGGTCTCCGTCCGGGCTAACCAGCGTGAATTCCACGCCGTCCGGCACTTCTCTGCCCGTCCAATTGCGCCGATCGAAGCCCTCCTTGCCCCCATGCAGCGTGTTACTGCCCTCATTGACGCTCAGGTGGATTTCTTTGCCTTCGAGGCTGAATGTGCCATTTGCGATGCGGTTGGCATAACGCCCGGGCACCACGCCGAAGTAGGTCTTGTTGTCTTGGATGTAACTCTCAAGGTTGTCGTATCCCAGGACAACATTCGCCATCTTCCCGCGGCGGTCGGGAGTCCGAATCAACACCACGCGCGCGCCGAAGGTCATGACCTGCATCTCGACCTGAGGATTCTTGATGGTGTAGATGGTCACAGTCGACCCGTCTGGCAGTTTCCCGAATGCGGTATGCGACACTGCGCCGTAAGCCGCGGCAGCACTTGTCATCACGATCAAGATAAAGCTCCACAGTTTCATGAGTCTTGTTCTCCAATCCGAATGTGTTCCCTGAAAAGTCTCTGCCCCGTGCCCTCATTCAGCTCAAGACGATCTTGCGCGCTTGGCTTTCAGGGTCATCCACCATGCGGCATTCGTTATCCCAGATCATGGTCTTGTTGCTCTCCGGATCGGTCGGTAACCAGAGCAATTCTGGATGGCTGGGACTCCCGGTCCTGGCGAAGTTTGCCCATGCGGAGGCCATCTTTTTTGCCAGCGCCTGCGCTTCCGGCGTATTGCCCGTGCCCTGTTCGCAACGCTTGGTGTTGTCGAAGCAGAATTGGAGTTCGGCGGTGTGCCATGCGCCGGCGTCTTCCAGCATCGGCGATTGCCACGTGAAGTAGTAAGCGAAAGCCGGCGCGGCTTTCTGCTCGCACTTTAGCCTGGCCATTTTCACGATGTTGTTGCGCATGGTGAGGGTGTTCAGCCCAAAGGTGCCGCTGCACATATACGACAACGTGCGAATGCTCTTTTCCGGATGCGCCTTCTTCAATGTGGCCACAAGGGCAACCGCCTTGTCTTCGCCGTAAGCCTTGGCGAGGTTGGCGCGCCACTCCTCTTCGCTAGGGCGGTTGTGCATCTGGTTGCCTTCTTCGCTCACCGAGCCGAGCAGCATCGGCACGTTCTTCGACACCTCCGGCGCAACGTCAAAGAAGGATCGAACATTGACGATCTTGCCGTCGAAGGTTGGCGACCAGCCCACGCGCGGCGGTCCGGGAGCAAACGGGCCGAATGCGGCGCGCATCGGCGGATTGATCTTGGAGATGGCTGCATTTCCGGCAGCCACCAGCTTGGCCCACTCCATCTTTTGCAACGATGCAAGGTCATGGGGTTCGAGCCCCAGCTCTTTCATCATTTGCCGGGCAACTTCTCTTTGCTGCTCTTTAGCCGGAATATTGCCGCCGCCGCCCGATTGCACCGAGGCGCGATGGAAAAGCCCAGCCGCCGACGGCATACCCATCAGCGTGGTCACCTTCGAACCGCCGCCCGACTGGCCGTAGATCATCACGCGATCGGGATCGCCGCCAAAAGCTGCTATGTTCTCCTGGACCCATTTGAGCGAAGCCACCAGGTCGGTCATCCCGACATTGACGGAGTCCTCGTAGGCAGAACCGCCGATCTCGGAGAGATCGAGGAAGCCGAGAACGTTGAGGCGATGATTGACGGTGACCGAGACGACGTCGTGAAAGCGCGCCATCTGCGCGCCTTCCTGCGCGGGCAGTTCGTAGGCCGAGCCGAAGCTGAAACCGCCGCCGTGGAAGTAGACCATGACGGCGCGCTTGCCGGTGAGGCTGGGCGTCCAGACGTTGAGCTTGAGCATGTCCTCGCTCTGGTAGCCGTCGTCCCAATCTTGCAGGAAGGTCTGTTCGATCGCCGTCCAGGGGTGCAGGTTTTGAGGGCAATTGGCCCCATAGATCAGCGCAGGATACTCGTCTTTCCACGGCACGGGAGGCTTGGCCGGGAGCCAGCGGTTCTCGCCGCCGGTGTCCTGGCCGTAGGGAATGCCCTTGAAGGTGAATACACCGCCAGAGAGAAAGCCGCGCACCTTGCCGTATTGCGTGTTGGCAATAGTGGAGCGCGGTGTGGAGCAGTATCCCGGATCCAGGTGAGCGGCGGTCTTGGTGCTGTCGGAAGCGTGGGAGTTCTTTGCAAAAGCGAGGCCCGCGCCCGCGGCTGCCGAAAGAGCGAGCGCCTGACGGCGATTCAGACGCATGCCGGTTCTACCGTCCGGATTCATGGATTCTCTCCTGTCTCCTGTTGCCTGGTTTTGGTGCGTTGGGCGAGCCACAGCTCTGACCGGGCTCACCGATGGGCGCCCATTGGTTCTATGCAAAACGCGCGGGCGAGAAAACGTATTCTGATAGAGTACAGTAGATAGCTTTGCTTTCCGGTGTCAAGACACAGGAACATGCGCCGTGCCCATGCCGCACCATGACCGCAGCGCCGGTTTCGCGAGATTCGAGTGTGCGTTTTCGAGGGATGCGAATCATCTCAAGGCAGCTGGATGCCTCGAGCCCGCTGCACGTAAAATCTGTAAGGAACGTAATCTGCTCAAGCGAAATCTACTTGCATAGACAAGAACTTCAGATCCCGAGGATAAAAATGAAACATTGCGGAAGATTTTCTCTGGCCGCGCTCGCCGCCTTGATCGTCTCGATGACCTGCGCCGCCGTTGCGCAAGACGCTGCGAAACTGCCTTATATGAATCCCAGGCTTTCTCCCGAAGAGCGCGCCGCAGACCTGGTCCACCGCATGACACTCAAGGAAAAGGCCTCGCAACTGGTGAACGATGCCCAGGCCATTCCACGGCTCAACATTCCCGCCTACAACTGGTGGAGCGAAGCGCTGCATGGCGTAGTCGACCAGGGCGTAACGGAGTTTCCCGAGCCCATCGGCCTGGCCGCCAGCTTCGATCTCCCGGGGGTTCACGCCATGGCGATCGATATTGGGGTTGAAGGACGCATTAAGCACCTTCAGGACGTGCGCGCCGGACACGATGGCATCATGGGAGGGCTGGATTTCTGGGCCCCGAATCTCAACATCTTTCGCGACCCGCGCTGGGGACGCGGGCAGGAAACCTATGGAGAGGAACCGTTTCTCGCCGCACGCATGGGCGTCGCCTTTGTCACCGGAATGCAAGGCGACGACCCACGCTATTACCGCGTGATCGCCACTCCCAAGCACTACGACGTGCACAGCGGACCCGAGCCAACCCGTCACTTTGCCGATGTGGACGTGAGCAAGCACGACCAGCTCGACACCTACGAACCCGTCTTCCGCGCCGCCGTTGTCGAAGCCAAGGCCGAGTCGGTGATGTGTTCCTATAACGCCGTCAATGGCCAACCCGCGTGCGCCAATCAATTCCTTCTCGAGGATCAACTGCGCCAGAAGTGGAACTTTCAGGGATATGTCGTCTCCGACTGCGCCGCGATTGAGGATGTTTTCAGCGGGCATCACTACCGTCCAACGCAAGCGCAGGCCTCGGCCATTTCCCTTATGCGCGGCATGGACAACGAATGTTTCGGGGCCGGTCCCACCTCGAGAGACGATTCCGAGTACAAGCCCTACATCGAAGCGGTCGAACAGGGCTATCTTCCCGAGAGTGCGATCGACACTGCGCTGATACGCCTCTTCACCGCGCGGATAAAGCTGGGCATGTTCGACCCTCCGGAGTTGGATCCCTACTCGAAAATCGACGAGAAGGAGCTCGACAGCCCGGAGCACCGCTCCCTGGCTCGCAAGCTGGCCAATGAGTCCATGGTGCTCCTCAAGAACGACGGAACCCTTCCCCTCAAACCGGGAATTAGAAAGATCGCGGTGGTTGGGCCGCTCGCCGATCAGACGAGGGTGCTGCTCGGCAACTACAGCGGAACACCAACGCATTCTGTTTCTGTGTTGGAAGGCCTGCGGGCAGAGTTCCCGAATGCCCAAATCACATACGTTCCAGGAACTCAATTCCTGCGCAACGACGGGAATCCGGTGCCAGACAACTTGCTGACCACTCCCGACGGCAAGCCCGGCCTCAAAGCGGAGTACAACGAATCCGAGGGTTTTCGGCCGGGCCAGGCAGATCGGCCGGCGCTGGTCACGCGGGTCGAGCCGAACATCAATCTCGATGGCAGCAATCTGCCCCCGGAACTTGCCGGAAAAAAGTCGGTCGGCGTGCGTTGGACGGGATTCATGACGGCTCAGGATTCCGGGGACTATCTCATCGGCGTGCGCGGCCCAGGATTCGTAAGAGTGACGGTGAACGGCAAGCTGGTGGTAATGATCTTCGGATGGCAAGGAATCGAAGCCAAACTCGGCCGCGTTCATCTGGAGAAGGGACAAAAAGCGGCACTGAACGTGGTCTACGCCAGTTCCAACGGACAACCCCACGTGCAATTGATCTGGGCCAAAGCCAATGACGCGCCGTCGCCGGAAGCCATTGCCGCGGCACGGGATGCCGATCTCGTGATTGCGGTCGTGGGTATCACCAGCGATCTCGAGGGCGAGGAGATGCCCGTGAATGAACCTGGGTTTCTCGGCGGAGATCGCACCAGCATCGATCTGCCCGCTCCCGAAGAAAGCCTGGTCGAAGCCGTTCAAGCAACGGGCAAACCCACCGTGGTTGTGCTAATGAACGGCAGCGCTCTGGCTGTCAACTGGATCAAGGATCATGCCAACGCCGTTCTTGAAGCATGGTACTCGGGTGAAGAAGGCGGCACGGCTATCGCCGAAACGCTGAGCGGGAAGAACAATCCCGCGGGCCGGCTGCCCGCCACTTTCTACAAAGGCACGGAACAACTGCCGAACTTCGAAGATTACTCCATGGAAAGGCGGACTTATCGATATTTCAAAGGCGACCCGCTTTACCCGTTCGGATACGGACTGAGCTACACGACGTTCAGTTACAGCAATCTCAGCCTGCCCGAAGCTCCCCTTAGCGCCGGCGACCCGCTCCACGCATCCGTCACGGTGACCAACACCGGGAAAACTGCCGGAGACGAAGTGGTGCAACTCTACCTGAAGTTCCCCGATATTCCTGGAGCACCCATCCGAGCCCTCCGCGGTTTTGAGCGCGTGCACATTGAGCCAGGCGCAAGCCAGAGGGTGGAGTTTCATCTGAATACCCGAGACCTTAGCATGGTCACCGATGGCGGCGACATCATCGTGGCACAAGGTAAGTACACAGTCTCAATTGGCGGCGGCCAGCCCGGAACCGATGCCCCATCCGCCAGTGGGAGCTTCGAGATGGATGGCCAGCTGATCCTGCCGGAGTGACGCAATCGGCCGCGCCAGGCCTTTGCCGCGCCGCCGCAGCGAACCATTCCACTGTTTTCCGGCTGGCAAGAGGATACTGCGAGTTCAGGCAAAACGCTGTGGCCCGGCATGCCCCCAGGTCGCCGAACTGTCTCTGGTGTTTTCCGCGCAGACGGGATCGGAAATGCGCACCGAACCGGGAAAGCGGGTGGATGATTTTTCGGAGCAACCGCACGTACTCTAGCGCGAGATTGGGATGCAAAAGGGACACGTCAATGTGTCCCTTTTGCACCCCAACTGCATCGCGCCAATTCCAATTAAATCTTTTGGAATGTATGGCGGGGACGACGGGGCTCGAACCCGCGACCTCTGCCGTGACAGGGCAGCGCTCTAACCAAACTGAGCTACGTCCCCAGAGAACCTGGAGTGCCGGATAATGAGGCGCTTTCGCGCGGCGGCAACTTCTTGAGTGTATCAGAAATGAGAGCGGATTTGGGCGCACAAGGCGCGTCCTTCAGAGGCACCATAAGCGGCGCTCGCAAGGTTCCATCTGGGATCGCGTTATCCTTGCGCGGCTCATATGTTTGATTCGAAGATAGCCCTGCTGTGGTGAATCTGAAGTCTCTAGAAGAACAACCGCAGATACTTCGACTCAGTCGCCGCGGCGACCTCGCTCAGGATGACAGGCCGTCGCGGCTACGCCGACAGCGCCGCGCGCGCGCCGCGGCCGCTGGGAACGTAGCCCATGTCCATCGAGATGCCGCGCACACACTGCAGTAGATGATTGGCGATCGCGGGCAGCTTCTGCGCGGTGACGCGAAACGACGGCCCGGAGACGCTCACTGCCGCAACCGGCAACCGCTGCGCGTCCAGAACCGGCACGGCGATACAGCGCAGGCCCTCCTCAAGCTCCTCGTCGTCGACAGCGTAGCCGCGGCGGCGCGTCTTTTCCAGTTCCGCGCGCAAGGCCTCGGGCGTCGAGATGGTGCGCGCAGTCATGCGCTCAAAGCGGATGCGGCGCAGGATCTCCGTGGCCCGCTCCGGCGGCAGAAAGGCCAGAATCGCCTTGCCCACCGAGGTGCAGTGCACAGGGTTGCTGGCGCCGATGCGCGTAATCATGCGCACCGAGCGCGTGGGCTCGATCTTGTCGATATAGATCACACGCGCCGCTTCCAGCAGCGCCAGGTGCGCGGTCTCCTCGGTCTCGGCCACGAGCCGGCGCAAATGCGGCTGAGCGCGGTCGCGCAGGTCGTATTGCTCAATCGCCCGGTTGCCGAAGTCGAACAGGCGCAGTCCCAGGCGAAACTTGCCATTCGTGGTCCGCTCCACCATGCGGTGCCGCTCCAGAACCATCAGGAAGCGATGTGCCGTGCTCTTGTGCAGTTGCAACGAAGCTGCCACTTGCGCCAAGCCCAGCGGCGTCTCGCTCTCACCCAACAGATCCAGCACGGCAAAAGCCCGGTCGAGGGCCTGAACTTTGTAGGTGCCTTGAGGTATTCCGTCTCGCATATTGATCCTTTGTTCCGTCTACTGAGTCCTTTTCTAGCTTCTCACATGATGGGACACGCGTCAACTGGTGAAACAGGGGACTCAGCGGGCCTCATGAGCAGTACCCTGTTACAAGCCCCTGGGCAAGAGCACCCTTTGGAGGAAAAAGCAGCGTGAAAAAGAGCAAAGCGCAGAAAGCCGAGTCTCCTTCGCAGTCGATCGACGCGAGAATCGATGAACTGGGCGACTGGCGGGGCCAGATGCTCCACCGGCTCCGCGCCCTCATCAACGAAGCCGATCCC
>Ga0187852_1003199_pt1 | contig 12251 bp, 14 predicted proteins | sample June2016WEW_6_40_FD_134511 | JGI IMG/M metagenome (GOLD analysis project Ga0187852, IMG submission 134511) | Peatland microbial communities from SPRUCE experiment site at the Marcell Experimental Forest, Minnesota, USA - June2016WEW_6_40 | ecosystem: Environmental > Terrestrial > Soil > Wetlands...
CCTGCCTCCCGTGCTGCCCGATAACCGCACACGCCGGTTCGCCCCGCTGCCGAGGCAAACCGACAGAAAAACAACTGCAGCCCTCAGCAGTTGACAGGTCGCTCCATATCAGGGATGGTGTCTTTCTTCTTATTCCGTGCTCTCGGAAGCTACTCAATCTCGTGCCGACGCCGCAATTCGCTGGATCGTCTCCCGGAACATTCTCTCAATATCTGCCGCGGCAAACACCGGAAATCCCAGTTGCTCAGCGAGAGCCTCCAATTCGGGACGCCACGTCGGCGGGACTGCGAACTGCGGAGGAAAATCATGGGTAGCGCGCTCCTGAAAAACCCGCCGGGCTGATGCAAGAGCTGCCGCGTAGTCAAGCTGGCCGAGGGTTTCTATCAGGAGGATGTCCAGCACATCTCGGGCGCGGGTTGAGGACGTGTTCGGCGCCGTGCATGCGTGAAGCTTCTGACCGACCTGTTCGCTCAGGCTGATGCACCTTACGGGCGAAGTGACCTTGACGCCCATTTCATGCAGCCCGGCAATTGCGGGCTCCACGAGATCAACAGTTGTTTTGGTAGTCGGTCCCAGATCCACCTCGACGGTCTGCCACGCACGAGTCCGGTGTTGAATTGCGACCTCAACTCTCACCGTGTCAGCGAGGTCCATCTCATGGACCTGCCCCTTGAGCCTGAAGGAAAACTGGTCGAAACCCAACCTCAAGGCCTGCTCAAAAGATCGGAACCGAGTTCTGCGGTCGCCATCCAACACAAGGTCGAGATCCTTGGTCGCGCGGGCGCGCTGAGCAAAACGCAGTTCCATCGCCACGCCGCCCTTAAGATAGTACCCCGCGAGTAGGCCTTCAGTCGTTGCCCGTTCGAGCACGCCGCAGATAGTCAGGAATGACACCCACCTCCGTAATCGCTCTTGATCCAGGCCCTGATCGCGCGCGACGCGGGCGAGGGTTTTTTCCAGCCGCTCGGAAGGCTGCTGTCGCTGTGTCATCGATTTCCGCTGTCCTGCTGTTGGGTATCCGTCTCAAGGCTGCGGACATAGCCGTTGACGCGGCGGGTCAACCGTTGCGCCTCGCTGCTGTTGATGTAACCTTCACGGCGGGCGTCCGATATCGCTTGACGTACGACGCCGACTTGACCTGTGGAGGTCAACACATCCTGTACGGTTCGACCGACCGTCGTAAGGGGCAGCCCCTCGTGGAGCGTCACTTCGTCGGCCTGGAGATCTGCATGATGTACCTCAACCCATTTCGGGCGCACCCTACGGAGCCGGGCATTCCGGGGAACCGTGATGTGTACGGAAGCAGGGCTTGCATCGGAAATCCCATATGCCGCCAAGGCAGTGGCGTGCGAAAGCGCAGCATTTTGTGGACCGTCATCAGCCTTGGCCCAGAGCACGGCCTCCCGATATTGAGAGAATCGACTCGAAGGAAAGTGCGGGATTCGGTAGACTCCGCGAGCGGCCCGCTCCAGCCGCCCGCGCTGCGTGAGGCGCGCGAGGACTGAATCCGCAATCCCTGCGTCTCTCGCCTGCTTTGCGGTCAGGAGGCCGTCATGTTCTTCGGCCAGCGCAACCAATTCATCGAATCGAGTCCTCGGCACAATCTCGATTGTCCCACTCGACGCGAGCGCATGTCAATATCATTCCATAATGGAACTATATTGACAAGACGGCCCAACCGAGCTATTTCGACGATAACCGCTGCGGGACTTTTACCTTGATTACCTCACTAAGGCGGCTCTTGGAGAGCCACCATTGAAAACAGAAGACTTCCTTGACCAGAAAACAGCGCCTTAAACGCCTAAGTCCTCTATTTACAATCGAAATCCGCTTTCCCAAGCTGGACGTCGCGGGTTCGAACCCCGTCTCCCGCTCCATAAAATCAAGCACTTAGCGTCACCGCTTCCACCCTGTACTCCGTTGTACTCCATTTACATCACCACCAGCGCGTTACATCACCACCAGCGCGCGTTCGAGCTGGTCCACGAACACCTTCCGCCGCTCAACCGGCGATTTCGTATACACGTTCTGATTGACATCGAGGGAATGTCCCAACTGGTCGGCGACGAGCTTGCCCTCGACCCCCATGTTGTTCATCAGGGTTGAATGCGTTCGGCGCATCACCTGAAAGTTCACCCACGCCAACTGGACGCTCGCGAGCCTCGGTTTGATTTGCCGCAGCAGCATGTTATCACGCGATAGCGGCGTTCCCCGTTCAGACGAGAAAACCCACGCCTCCGGGCGCACGTCGATGCACAGCGCCCGCCATTGGTCCAGCCCGCAGAGCAAGCCCTCTGACAACGCGGCCCGCCTCGCCGATTGAACCGTCTTGGGGCGGTCAATTTGCCCCCTATAGACCCGCTGCCGGATGTCAGCATAATCCGGCCCGACACGCTCCCACGTCAGGCCGAGGATCTCTCCCGGCCGCATCCCGGCAATGATCGCCAGTTGCACGATCAGCCGTTCCCGCAGATCAAGAACCCCAAAGCACCGCTTCACCTCCTCAATTGTCATCACGAGCCTTTGGCCGCGCCGTGCTTCGCCCGGCGTAAACAAGAGGACCGCCGGGTTCTTTCGGATCAGATCCTCGGCAACAGCCATGTCGAAGATCTGCTTCAGATCCCACCGAAGATGGTCCACCATGCTGAACGAAAGCCCCGCAGCCTTCCCGTCGAGAAAGCCTTGTAGATCGTCCCGGTGGAACTCCTGTAGCTTGCGATCGCCGAACGCTCCAACCACGTGAGTGTTCACACGGTTGATGTTGTTGGCAGCCGTCGAGCGCTTCCACTTCCGCGTGTAGAACGGATAGTAGACGCCTTCGATGAATTGGCTCAGGCTCATATTATTGGCGACCGCGGCCCCATTTGCGTTCAACTCGCTCAGGATGCCGTCGAGCTTCTTCCTCGCGTCGGATTTGGTCATGGACGAGATCGGCCCAAGGGCGCGATTGCGCCGGTGCCCAGCCTCCCACCACTGCCCGACCCACTTCCCGCATCGTTTCTTCAAACTCCCCGATTGATACCGTTGTCTGCGCACCAGATTGCTCCTTATGCGCGTCTGCCGGCATCGACTTCAAGCGACGAAGCCATGGTAGCACCGAGTTCATTGTCGGAAAGCCATTGCTGGAGGGTGGCACGTCTGACGAGCTTTCGCCGTCCCAGTCCAATCGCCGGAAGTTGCGCCGTGCCTGAAACCTGACCGTTGATGATCTTGCAAACGTGTGCCTTTGAGCAACGCAGCATCTGCGCCACCTCGCGAATCGTGAGAATTTCGGGCAGCTTGTCCATCAGTCATCGCCTCCCATTTCTGAAGGTGCCGAGGTGAACTTGTGAACGTTGTGAAGTTCGTTGGCGATCCATGATCGAGAACACGAAGCGGCATCATGGCGCCGAGTTCCGTGGTTCTTAACAACTTTTCCGAGAGAGCAGAGTAAACGGGAAACGCTCACAACGTCACCTCACAGGCCGTCAGCAAAGTTCACGAAGTTCACATGTTCATCAACCTTGGTGCCGGCAAGTCGTTTCTGCCGTCGGACTTTTGATACCGGCGCATCAACTCCGCCAACTCATTCTGTGTGACACGAAACTGGTACCCATCGCGTGTTCTCGCTGGATGGAATCCCAGCGACCGCACTAGGTGGCCGACACGCTTGGGTGAAAACCCGCCGTCGATTCCCCAGGTGCACCCGGTTTCCGAAGCTCTCATTGCGACATCCTTAATAGCGATATTGGCTTGGTCCTGCGCCCCCAGCGCCATCCTGATTGCTTCTACGATTACCGACTGTGGACGCTCTGCGCGCTGCTCTTCGGCGTGCTGGCCCAGGAACGCGACAAGCATAGACTTGAATGCTGTGTCGAGCGAGACGCTGTAGAGCGGGGCGCCAATCTGCGTTAGGCGAGGCTCCAGGGAGAGCAAGTCCGTCTCATCGGATTGAATCCGATCATAATTCGCAAACCGCCACGCCAAGAGCTCGCTGCGCAGTTCCTGGGCCTCATCATAGAAACGCTTCGGCAACTGGCGAGGGACATCGGATCGAATCCGTCCCTCCTGTGTGTTAAGAGTGATGCAGCGCGTTTCGAGCGCGTAATCTTCAAAGGCTTTCCGAGTAGAAAGAATCTTCGGCCCGAACAAGTCAAATGCCCGAGGCTCGTAGCCGTCGTCAGATGGTTCCGAACGAAGAATGGGCATCCCCTGCATGTAACCGCTGTTGAGAATTTTGATGATCTCTGACCATAGGTCTGAACTCTTGTAATCCGCCTCATCGATGACGAGGGTTCCGCGGTAAACATCCATGAGCCGAAATATAGGTGACGAGGTTGTCGCCCCCCCTGCCATGATCGCTTTGTAGGCCAAGTGCCCAGCCACTTGCAGGCAGCGTGTTTTGCCTGTCTGCGGCTCACCCAGAAAGCGCAGATAGGGCACCGCTGTGAACCTGTCGTACACCCAGGTCATCAAAACGTAGTGCGCAATCAAGACCTCCCAAAACTGGGGAACGTCGGCGTAACGGTGAATGAACTCGCGGAGATCAGCAACGATTCGCTCTTGGGAAACGCTGGTCCGTGGAAGCCCCGGCAGCAACACTACGCCTTTTCGCACCAGACCGTTCGGATCAAACGGCGGGATGAGGTCCACGTCGGGGCGCTCAATGATCTCGCTGAGCCCGCCCTCTAAAGTGACGAAGTGCAATTGTGAATAGCCTTCCAGGATTATTGTTTCTGCCATGAACCCGTCCGGGTCCACAACAGAAGCAACACTCCTTCTGGGTTTCTGATCCTGCTCCGCCTTATTCTCACGTTGCTTGCGCGTGGCCACTTAACGGACCTCCCGGATTTCGAGTAGCGCGGAAGTGAGCATTTATCGCTCGGAGCGCCACGAGACGAATGCGGTTCAGCGAGGGCCGGGTCATTTTCTCTTCCCAGCCTGCGCAGTCCCGAGGTTTTCTTGCACGCCTAAGGCTGCGCGAGTTCGGGCCGCAAGGTACGTTTCGACATCCGCGTGACTGAGCCTCACCAGACGGCCGATTTTGACGACTGGTATTTGCCGGCGCGACACCACCTTACGCCAGTAGGCGACGCTGGTCCTGGTGTGCTTCGCAACTTCGCGTAAGCTCCAATACTCCATTGGGTGCTCCTTTCCGAGCAGAATATCCGATAACTTCCAACGCGCCTTAAAAAGGCAAGGAAATTATTTGGAGGGACAGTCAACGGGTCGCAACCCATACCAATTCAGGCGCCTGGAAGATGGGAAAGGTAAGGTACTCGGGCCGAAGGTAAGATGGGCAAGCTACTTGAGGCGGCGGGTCTTGCTGATCAGTGCATCGATCCTGCTCCGCAGGGACTCTTCGGCGTAAGCTTTGACCCAGCAGCTCACACCGAACTCATCGGCCCAACCTTCCACAAGGGGAACGCAATGAAGGTCGAAGCGGCCACAGAGTTCCTTAGCTGGCAACGCGGAATTCTGCCTGATCACCGCGTCTCGCTTGATCAGGTCAGGGTTACGCATGTTGGTGGCTATGGGCGCTTGTGCACACGTGACCGCGTTTGTCGGTCCCGAAGGCCCACCCTTGCCGGCGGGCTCGCTCTCGCGCGTGACCATCCCCTGGCCGGACGGGTTCGCCCGCCAGAATGCGACTCGACTCTCCAGGTGCCCTTTGAACCAGGCCCCAAAGCCGTTTGGCGTCCTGTAGTGGCCGAAGCGTTCCGTCAATCCCTTCTTCTTGACTCTGTAGCGGAATGGTCTGCGCCACCCGTCGAGAAAATCCCTAGCGGCGCCCTTTTGGGGTCGAAAGAGGGGGTAGGGAATCCATTCCTGGTCGATTGCCGCGGTGAAAACTAAGACTGGGATGCCGTCCGTCAACAGCGGCTGGGTCAGCGGTTGGCCGCACTTCGGCAGTTGGCTTGCATAGAGGTCGTAGACGTCCCGGAGAGAGTCCAACAATTTGGGCCGTTCGAGACACCTTGAATTAATGCCATCCAGTGCTGTTCGGATTGGCCCAATCGCGCAAAGAGCGACGTCGAGCAGCCGGATCTCTGTTTCCAGAGTCCGCATTTCGGACTCTCCTGGGTGGTTACCTGAGTATTCGTCTGGCCTCAGCCCCGGATGGCGATCCTTTAGCGCACACCAACTCGCACCTCGTCTTCTCCGCCAATCTCGAACCGCATCGCATGGAGTAACCAGATAGTTCGCCAGCAAGCGTGCTTCGTCCTCTTCCGTCAAAAAGTACTGTTTTGCGAGAGACATCGCCGCCTCCCAAGCGGGATTCCCGATGCGGTTAAACAGCCGGGCAGGCGGTTGGGAAGACCGCTCTTCGGGGATCAGCCTAGCCCGGCGTCCATTCTATTCTCCCTTCGGTGAGGCAGAGATTCAAGCCGCGCCGTTCACTACCAGGACATCAGCCCGTAGCTTTTGCCAGAGGGCGCGCTCTCGCTGGTGCTGATCATTGGCCAGTTGCTGCTCCTCCTCAGTGAGGTCCAGGAGAAAACGGTAGCCTCTGACGCAATCGGCCGTGATTTTCTGACTGTCAATTACGTGGGTCCGACGAACCAACTGGCGGAGGTCAGCCCAATCGAACGATTTGCCGTCGTCGAATTTCCTCATTAGGAGCGCGGGATCGAAGGTATCGCGCGCCTGCCAGAGCTTCAAGACCACTATGCGCCGGATAAGAGGGCCGTCAAGCGGCCGGGTCGCAAAAGTGCCGAGGTCGTAGATGTCACGTGCCTTGTTCCGCTGATAGCAGGCACGGATTTTCTCAGCGATAATCTCGGGCAACGCGAGGCACGTGATTTCAGAAGGCACAAAGGGTAGCAGCTTGAAGTAGCTCTGTTCGCACTGGGGCCGGCGCTCTGTTGGGAGGGTGGGGGTTTCGCGGCGGCTGACCTGAAGCCTCACCTCACTTTCCCCGCTGCCGTTCCAAGCATGCGAGTAGGTGGGATTGACGCCCCACGACAGGCCGTCTTGCGTCTCGTAGTAGCCGTCGTCAGCGATGCTGAATTGGATACCGTGAAAGGGTTCCGTGCAGGCATCCATCATGTCGAGTACGACGGTTTCGTGATCGTGCTCCTCCAAAGCAGTGAAATCCAGATCGGTTGAGAAGCGCCCCTGGGTGCCGATGATCATTTTACGCAGGCAGGTGCCGCCCTTGAACGCGAATCGATTCATCATGCCGCGCTCTGACAGAAGCTGGAGCAGGAATGTCAATACGATTTCCTTCTCGGCGATCATGATGTCGCTAAGGCCGGATTCAGCGGAGTAACGCTGCACCTGAGGTTGTGAGAGCATTCTTACGTCTCCCGCTTGACAGTTCGCTGCCGACCGAGTCCAGCGCTGCCGTGCAGTTCTTCCGGCGTCACGTTAACGAAAAGACGCCAAGTGTCGTCATAGCCGATTGCGCCTTTTTCATCCCCCCTGGGACCAAGAAATGCTTTGCCGCTGTGACGGGCGAGCCTGAGCAGGCGCTCCCGTTCGCTGGCCGGCATATCTGCGCCTGCGTGACCCACGAGCCAGCCGAATCGGCGGGCAAGGGCTGTTGAAGCGATCCGTTCGAGGTAGTCGACAGCCTTCCCCCAATCGAGCCGGCGGCTCGCAGTCGCGAGAATATACGCAGCCTCCCCAATGCCTCCGGCCAGTCCGGGACGGTCTATGCAATCAATGGCCGTCTTTTCGCGATCGGAGATGCTGACTTTGTAACCGAGCACATCGACGGGAGCGAAGCCGAAGAACTTGTGGGGAACAGGATTGACGACCCTGACCTCGGCATCGCCGACTCTCCGGTCGCGGAGACGCACTGGTGTCACCAGCCAGATCACGTTGCGGTGTTGGGTTGTTAGTCCGTAGTGGGCCGCAGCCGTGCCGTACCCTATGTAGTACGGCTCTATGATTCGGCTAGCCAAAGCCAGGAGATTGCTGTCCCCCAATGCCTCGGGTCCTTGATCCGGCGGGATTAGGAGGTACTTCCCCCAACTCGCGCGTTCAAGCCAGCCTTTTCGGCGCAGGGAGTCGATCACGTGGTCAGCGGCCTTTGGGCTCGCCCCGAGCAACTGAATGATCTCCGGGCGCGCGATCTCCCTCCGCCCCTGTTCAGCCAAGGCAAGTACAACTCGGCTTTCTTGTGGTGAAAGCGAGCGGGTGACGAAATCCATGACGGTCTCCAGCACAAAACCCCAGGGGCTGTGATCAATTTATGCTAAACAAAGTGGTCGCCAAAGTCAAATAAACTGCGTCAAAACCCCCTTTAATGGGGGGTTTTGTGACTCAACAATCCACTATCGGCGCGCGGTTACCACCTACCGTTCTTCGAACTCCGAATTTCAACTATAAAGCCTTTCTATTTTTTCGATAGCTGCGCGCGTCCAGCGCGCGCCCGGCGAGGCCGCGGGGTACCCTTCAAACAATACAGACAGGCCATTCTTCTGGCTCAGAAGATTGGGAAGCGGTTCGCGAGCGCGTTAGCCGGCGCGGCGGACCCAACATGCCGCGCCTACCGCGGTACCGGGCAGCAATCGCGCGCAATGGAACTATGCCGCAACAATGTGGTTTACTTGCACTTCGGGGCTTTGCGCGCGGGCTTGGCCTGACGTTCTTTGGCGAGACGTTCGGCCGTGCGCTTCCGGGCCGCGGCGTCCGATGCTTTCTTAGCGCGCGCGGACCGCTCCTCTGGCGTCATGTTGCGGGCCGCCACTTTCCCGCCGATCTTGCCGTATGTCTTGCCCATGCTCTGGAGGTATTCCAGCACTTCCGAAGGCATTTTCTTTGCCATGCTCCCATGGTACACCTAACACCCCCAAGATTCTTTCAACCGTATGCACATTTCTCTTGACACCTTAGGGGTCTAAGGGTGTATTCTGAGTGTGGTTCTGGTGTTCGATTATTCAAAGGAATCGAACGCTGGAGCAGAAACGGGACCGCGACAGACTGCAATCTGGCACGGCCCCTAAACACCAAGAGCTTGATAGGAGCTTTCGATGTCTACACACGAGAATACCGCACCCGAAAAACAGGACGTGTACGCGCGCGTCACGTCCCAAATCGTCAACGCAATTGAAAACAGCCAAGTCGGGGCCTGGAGAATGCCGTGGCACACCTCCGGGAAGTTTGCATTCTCCCCGATCAACGTAACCAGCAAGAAACCGTATCGGGGCGTCAACACCTTGTGCCTATGGGCCGCGGCTCAACAGAAGGGCTACGAACGCGGGGAATGGGCAACGTACAACCAATGGCAGGACCGCGGCGCCCAGGTGCGCAAGGGCGAAAGGGCCACTACCGTAGTGTTCTGGAAGTTCGCCAACAGTTCAGCCGAAACCCAGGACGATGGCGAAGAGCACACCGTCAGCGGCTCGCGCCTACTCTTCACCCGCGGGTACAGCGTATTCAACGCGTCCCAGGTTGACGGGTACACACCCAAGCCCGACGCGGGCGCACCGATAGAAGAACGCATCGAACGCGCGGAGGTGTTCTTCGGACGCATCGACGCGCGCGTTACGCATCTGGGAAACCGCGCGTTCTACTCACCCGCGGAGGATACAATCACACTTCCCCCGTTTGCTGCGTTCTTCACTCCCACGGATTACTACAGCACGCGCGCGCATGAAACTGGCCATTGGACATCCGCGGCCGGCCGCTGCAATCGCGAGCTTGGAACGCGCTTCGGCGATAACGCGTACAGCGTCGAAGAGTTGGTAGCAGAGCTTACGGCCGCGTTCGTCTGCTCGCACCTCGGACTCAGCACGGAACCGCGGCCGGATCATGCGCGGTACATCGCCTCATGGCTCAAGGTACTGAAGGCAGACAAGCGGGCGATCTTCACGGCCGCATCGAAGGCGCAGCACGCGGCCGATTTCATGATTCAGCAGTCGGAGCGCGCGGAGGTGGCAGCATGACCGGCCGATACCTCGTCTACACACCCGTCGAAAGCGCGCGGGATGAAAAGCGCTTTGATTCCGCATGGCGGAGGTTCGCGGAGGTGTGCCGGTCCCTGCACCGGGACGGACTCAGCTACAGCGTGCAATTGAACCTGGCGGCCCCGCGGCCCCACGTCCTGATAACGGCAAGCGGTACGGCCAAACCTCGAAAGCAGCCCGCGGAGCGGCATGCCACTATTCCCCCGCCCGTGCCGGCGGAACGTTGCAGAGCCCGCGCGTTAGAGGCGGAATGGTTCTTGCCCGAAAACGTGGAACGGCGCAAGGATGGCACGGCTTACTGGGGTAAGCACCAAGCTCGCTATCAGGAACTCTCGCAGATGGCCGAAGAGTTCCTCCGGGCCGAAGCGGAGTTCTGGCGGGAATTGGAGCTTATCAGCGGGCAGCGTCAGCACTTCAAACCGGGACGGACGGACGAAACCGCGCGCGCGGATGATGAGGTGGCAGCATGACCGCGCTGAATCCTATGCTCACGCTGGTAGGAGTCCCGTGCTTTCGCTGTGGCTCCACGGCGGAAACGGTCAAGCGGGACCGGGAACTGCTCGGCAAGACGGACGGGGTGTGTTGCGCCCCGTCCGTGGAATGTTGGTTCTGTGGCTCGGACGTGCCGGCGCCGTTTTGGCTGGGCAAGCGCCAGTTCTGTTGCCGCGGTTGCGCGGCGGGGTGGGCAGAATGACACCCCTGAGCGCTGGAATGGGAGCGGACTTGGTTCCGCTCCCCACTCCGCCGCCACCGCCGGTCGCCACCGCACCACAGCCGCCGGCCACCGTCCACGCCGCGGCCCCGCCAGCACCGCCACCGCCACCACCGCCGCCGCCACCGCCGCCGCCGCCGACGACGACGACGATGACGACGATGACGACGATGACGACGATGACGATGAAGAAGACCTCCGCACCGTCCATGCTGCCGCCCGCCCTTCCCTCACCGCTCCCTGACCAAGTCCGTGACTACATCCGGGCATCCAAAGCAGAGAACACTCTCCGCGGCTATCAAAGCGATTGGCGAGCGTTCTGCGCATGGTGCGAGGGGCAGAACGTGTGCCCCTCGCCGGCGGCGCCGGATACCGTCGCGGCATACAGCGCCGAATGCGCCGGCCGCCTGAAGCCGGGCAGCATTCAGCGGCGATTGAACGCCATCGCCGAAGCGCACAAGGCGGCCGGGCTCGACTCGCCCACGCATAGCGCGATCGTGCGCAATACCATGAAGGGCATCCGCCGCACCATTGGGACAGCGCCGGCACAAAAGGCTGCGGCCCTCACCGCCGATATCCGCACGATGGTGGAAGCGGCGGACGATGGCACTATTGGCGCGCGGGACCGGGCACTAATCTTGCTCGGGTTCGCGGGCGCCTTCCGCCGGTCTGAGTTGGTCGGGCTGGACGTGGAGGATTGCGCGTTCGGCAAGGATGGTCTGACGGTGACGCTGCGCCGGTCCAAGACGGATCAACAGGGAGCCGGCCGCAAGATCGGCATACCATACGGATCGAATCCCGAGACGTGCCCCGTCCGCACTATGCAAGCGTGGATGGAACTGGCGGGCATCGGCGCCGGGCCGGTGTTCCGCTCGATCAATCGACACGGGCACGTGCAGGCGGGCCGGTTGAGCAGTATCGACGTCGCGCGCGTGGTGAAAAAACTGGCACAACGGGCCGGGCTCGATGCGACGAAGTATGCCGGGCACAGCTTGCGGGCCGGGCATGCGACCAGCGCGGCGATTGCGGGCGCGTCAGAGCGCTCGATCATGAACCAGACCGGGCACAGGTCCGTTCAGATGGTGCGGCGGTACATCCGGGACGGGAGCTTGTTCCGGGAGAATAGCGCGGGGAAACTGGGGCTGTAAAAGCGGTCACCCGCGCCGGGGACGACTTGTTTGAGACACTAACGTACAGAGGCAACACACATGTCAAGGCGGACTGGAGACAAAGCTCGGTTCGGTCGATTGCGAAAACAAAAAATGGCGCGACGCCAGCACATTCGCGACCTGCGAGAACGGTTATTAGCCAACAAGAGATGAATTCCACCTCTTGGTGGCCGAGATAAAGCCGGGCCGCCCGGCGCATGTCGGCATTTCAAAGGAATCCGGTTGCCCATTTTTCTGGCTCAGAAGAATTGGATAGCTGGGTTGAATCCTTTTCTGCGGCCTTCTGTTTTTGTTGAGAATTCTCGCGCCGCGTCTCCACTATAGAGACATGGAGCATGTTTCTGATCACGAGCTAGGTCCTTGACCGCCTGAAAAAGTTATTTAAAACAATTCCAATCCAAGATGTTTTGGCCTATACTGGGGCATGCGGGCTTATCGGCGTCTTCGCGTGCGCTTGACCAAGGCTGATCGCGA
>Ga0187852_1003204_pt1 | contig 12237 bp, 10 predicted proteins | sample June2016WEW_6_40_FD_134511 | JGI IMG/M metagenome (GOLD analysis project Ga0187852, IMG submission 134511) | Peatland microbial communities from SPRUCE experiment site at the Marcell Experimental Forest, Minnesota, USA - June2016WEW_6_40 | ecosystem: Environmental > Terrestrial > Soil > Wetlands...
CCGGGGAGAAAATGAAAGAAAGGCTTCTTCTCGATGGGATCAATATGAGCCGTCACCACGCGCGAATGCACCAGCGTGTAGTAGGTGCCGCCGCGATTCTCGCGCACGCCGCAATAGCCGCGCTCCCGGTCGTCGATCGTGCAGCCGCGCGGGCAAAGCTTGCACTTGATCTTCCGGTAGGGCTGTTTATCGTAGAACCTGGCCTCCTTGACGAATTGCGAGTCGTCTTCCGCGAGCGGAGCCGCAAACAGAGGGACGGCGTTTGGGCGCCCGATCATCGCTCCGGCACAGGCGGCGAGGCAGGGAAGGGAAGCCGCTTTGAGGAAAGAGCGGCGGTCGCAGGCGAGGCCGGAGGATTCTGCCGGCGGCGCTTGCGACTCGAGGAGCCGCAGATCATATTTGGTTGGCATCGGACATCGACCTCTGGTATTCCGGATTCCAAATTCAAGATTCAAGAACGGGAGCGAGACGCTCCCGCGACAGCGGGCGGGACGCCCGCTCTACATCGACAGGCGGCGCGCCTGCGCGACCGGACCGAAGAGTCAGGCTTCCACCACCTTGATGAATTTCGGATCGTTGGTCCCCAGGCTATGCTGCGCGTCGGCGGCGGTGGAAATGTATGCCGGCTCGCGCTTCATTTCTTGTAGAGATTTCATGCCCACCTCGGCCCGCTTTTTCTCGATGATTTGCCAGCCTGTGTAGTCGAGGGCCACCGGGTCGTGGCTGACCAGCAAGCCATTGTACGGCCAAGTCCAGTGAGGCATGAAAGACGGCCCGCCCTCGTACTGCGCGGTCGTAGCGTCGCAAATGTGCAGCCGCACCTTTTGACGAATGGGTGGCAGCATGTAAACGTCGGCCACGTAGGGATTGCCAACATTCATGTGGTATTTGTTGGGATTGTGAATCGCCCCAAACATGCTTTTGAGCGCGATCGTAACGCCCGCGATGCCGTGGTCCTTGAGCACGGGCAGGTTAATCACGGCGTCGCAAACTTGGGTGAGGGTCTTCGCAACCAGGCTTCCCGCGCTTCCGAAAGTGGCCAGTTCCTCTTCGAATCCCAACACATCGTTTCCGAAACAGCGGATTCCGGAACCGCGCTCGACGATTTTGAAGCGCGCGCTCTCGAGGTCGGAATTAAGCCGGTCCCAGATGACGATTTCCTTGATGCCAGCCTGTTGCAGACGCTCGCAGATGGCGTTTGCCAACTCCGGGCGCGTGCTGTTCCCCCTGCCCGCAAGGCAGTTCACCTTGAGCCCCACCACCTCGCCGGGCCGCACGACCTTGCGCCAGGCCTCGAGCGGCGAATCGCAGTCCTCGAGTGCCTGCATGGCGCGGTCCAGGCAGTTGACGAGCCGGGACGAATCCAGGCCAGTGGGGGTAGAGCGGAGATTGGAGTCGCGGGAGATGACCAGGCGAGATTGGGGAAGAACTGCGGCAAAGGTCTCTTGGGAGCCGAGCCAATCCTGAACTCCACCGGACAGCAGTGCCCCGCCGAGCGTAACTCCGCTCTTCAGGAAAGTTCGGCGAGTTTGCCCGTATGTGTCTGTCGGCATTGCACTAACTCGGATACTTGGACGCGAGGGAGCCGGAGGTTTCCCGCCCAATTGGACTCCTAACGGAGGTATTGCAGCACTTTGGGAGCCAAACAGGTTCTGGGGTCTTGCGGATCCCCGGTTATGGAGTCCTCGGCTGTTCAAGCGCGTAGGCCGCAGCCCCTATGGAGGGTTACATAATATCGTGACTGACCAACCCCCTCACCCGTCCGTCGGCTGACGGACACCCTCTCCCCCAAGGGGGCGAGGGCATGAACTCGGGTTAATTCTCCCCTCGCCCACTTGGGGGAGAGGGGTCGGGTGGGGTGAGGGGGCTTTGTCACTTAATTCTGAAATCCTCAGTAATTCCGGGGCTGGGCGCTACAAGCGGGCGCACAAGACTTGCATCGCGACGTGCAATAGGATCATATGGGCGTCTTCGGCCTTTTGCATGTCGTCGACGGGAGCGAGGATTGGGGTTCGCACCGCGGCGGCCAGTTTCCCGCCATCGAAACCGCACAAGCCGACCGTGTGAGCGCCATGGCCGTTCGCATAGGCTACGGCCTTGAGGACATTAGGGGAGTTGCCGCTGCCCGAGATAGCTACGACCAGGTCGCCGGCCTCGAGGAAATTCTTCAGCTGTTCGACGAAAACATCCTCGTAAGCGACATCGTTGGCATAGGCCGTCATGGTGGCGAGGTTGTCGTTCAGAGAGATTCCACGGAAGCGTTTTGGGCGGCCGTAGGAGACGCCTTTGTTGAGATCGCAGATGAAATGCGAAGCGGTTGACCCGCTGCCCCCATTTCCCATGAAGAACACCTGACGGTCGTTGTGATAAGCGTTTTCGAGGAGGTGGATAAACTCCTCGAATCGCTCTTGAGGGATGCCCTCGAGGGCCTTGCTCAAACCTGCGCAATAATCTCGAAAGTGCTCGCGGATCATGTCCGTCTCCATTGCCAAGAACCTCACCCACCCGGGTCATTCCGAGCGCCGCGAGGAATCTTGCTCCGACCTCTGTTTCGCGAAATGCCCGGAGCGGGGCGCGATTCCTCGCTGCGCTCGGAATGACAGCGATGCAGCGTTTTTCAGCACCGTGTCAAACGATTATATCATTCCGGTTTGTTGATCAAGAATTCCGCAGCAGCCAGCAAGTTGGGCACGGTCACGCGAGGGGCGTGCGGCAGCTTTTCCAATGCCGCGTCGCGCGTGTCGGACACCTTGATCGCTGGACATCCTGCTGCATGCGCCGCCAGGAGATCGCTTTCAGTGTCGCCGACGAGGTAGGTGCGCCCAAAGTCGAAGCGGTGTTCCGCCTGGGCGCGCCGCAGCAGTCCCGGCTTGGGCTTTCGACACTCGCAGCCATCCTCCGGGCGGTGAGTGCAGTAGTAAACACCAAGGATTCGTCCGCCTTGCGCTTCAACCTCGGCCACGAACCGGCGCGTGATTTCGTCGAGGTCGGCAGCGCTCATCAGGCCCTTTCCCACGCCGGCTTGGTTAGAGACGACGATGACCTGGTAGTTCTTCTCATGCAGAAGGCGGAGAGCCCCGAGAGCGCCGGGCAGGAAAACAAACTTCTCCCAGGCGGTGACATAGCCTGAGATAATTCGGCGGTTGATCACTCCGTCGCGGTCGAGCAGCACGAAACGGGGCATTCGTCTCCTTCGCTTATTATGACTCCCCTCCTCAGCGGGAGGAGGGGCAGGGGCAGGGGTGGTGGGCGCCAGCCTCATGACGGAACCAACCACCCCCACCCCCCTCCTTACCCAAGGAGGGGAGTCATTTTCGGTCTTCTGGCCGCGCCTGGCTTTCCCTAACGAGATAGCGTCTCAACGCATCCTGCCACGGCGGGAGAAGGCCAAGGCCTTCGCTCTCCAGGCGCGTGTGGGCAAGTCGAGAATTGCGTGGCCGCAACGCCGGACGGTCCGAGGATGAAGTCGGAATGGCGGCCAGTGGAACGTGGCTCAGCCCCGCCTGGCGAAGGATCTCGCCGGCAAACTCGAACCAGGAGCAGTACCCTTGGTTCGTTGCGTGATAGATGCCAGGTTTTCCTTCGGTCACTATTTGTTCCAGTTTTTCGGCCAAATCCACGGTGTAGGTGGGCGCTCCAAACTGGTCGTCGACTACGCGCAGCGAGTTTCCCTGCCGGGCTCGCTCCAGAATAGTGCGAACGAAGTTCTTGCCCAGGGGGCCAAAGAGCCATGACGTTCTGACAATCCAGGCCGCCGAAAGTAATTCCGCGGCGTACTTCTCGCCCTGCAACTTGCTCGCGCCATATACGTTGAGGGGGTCAGGAGCGTCGTTCTCCGCGTAGGGGGTTGGGTTTCGGCCGTCGAAGACGTAGTCTGTGCTGATATAAAGCAGACGTACGGAAAAGTCGCGGCAGGCGATCGCCACATTGCGAGTGCCTTCCGCGTTCACCTGGAAAGCGACCTCGGGGCGCCGTTCGCAGTCGTCCACGGCGGTAAAAGCGGCGGTGTGGATCACGGCGTCAATTCCGGCGCCCTGAATTGCTCCTTCCACGAGGCGTAGATTGGTGATGTCGACCTCCGGCAGGTCCACGCCAATCACTTCGTGGTGGGCGCCGAGGAGGGCCGAAAGGTCGCGACCCAACATTCCATTGCTGCCGGTAATCAAGATTCGCATGAGGCACTACGATGCTGACGGAAATCGGATGTCATCCTGAGCGAAGCGAAGGATCTCTGCAGTTGGTTATTAGCTGGACACCCAAGAGCCACTGCGGAAATCCTTCGCTGCCGTGAAAATAGCGAACCGGGACCCCCTCACCCGGCCCGCGGCGGCTGATGAAATCGCCGTCGCGGGCCACCCTCTCCCCCAAGGGGGAGAGGGCATTTTCATTACAAGTGCTGAGCCGAAGGTTCATGAAGCCTTCGCTCAGAATGACAGTTAACGTGCTCGGTGCGATCGTCAAACCGCTCTGCTCGTCAACGCCGCGGGTGATTACAACTGAGCGAGGGATTTCCCCCGGTTCTCGTAGAATTTCCGGTAATAATCCCTATACTCGCCGCTCTTGGTTTTCTCGACCCATTCGGGGTGGAGGCGGTACCACTCGACGGTTCGCAGCAGCCCTTCCTCGAAGGTCACGGTGGGCTTCCACCCCAACTCCGAGCGAATTTTGGCGCTGTCGAGCGCATACCGGCGATCGTGTCCCGGCCGGTCCTCCACAAACTTGATCAGATCCTCGGGCTTGCGCAGCATCTGCAGCAGCCTCCGCACCACATTTAGATTCGTCAGACCTTGTCCGTATCCGATGTTATAGATTTCGCCGGGACGCCCTGCTGCGAGGACGCGGTCGAGCGCGCGGCAGTGATCTTCTACAAAAACCCAATCCCTCTCGTTCAGTCCGTCGCCGTAAACAGGAAGCGGCTTGCCTTCAAAAGCGTTGGTGATCATCAAGGGAAGGAACTTCTCCGGGAACTGGTACGGACCATAGTTATTCGAGGAACGTGTCAGCAAAGCGGGAAAACGGTAGGTCCGCCAGAAGCTCCTGACCAACAGATCTGAAGCCGCCTTGCTCGCCGCGTACGGGCTGTTAGGCTGAAGCGCGGCCCCTTCATCGGCGGTTACCCCGCGAGCCAAACTTCCATAGACCTCGTCGGTGGAGACGTGCAGGAAGCGGGAAATCTTAGCGCGGCGCGCGGCTTCGAGGAGCGTCCACGTGCCCTGGACGTTGGTGCGGATGAACTCGCGAGCATCGGCGATGCTCCGGTCGACATGACTCTCCGCCGCAAAATGCACTACCGCGTCGACGCGCTGTTCCAGGGCTTCCCTTACGGCGACGGCATCGCAAATGTCTCCCAGGACGAATTTATACCCGGAGTGCGATTGCAGATCGGAGAGATTATCGAGGTTCCCGGCGTAGGTTAACTTGTCAAAATTGACTACCGCGCTTTCAGGATGGGCGCCGAGAAAGTAGCGGATGAAATTGGAGCCGATGAAGCCGGCGCCGCCCGTGACCAGAATCTTCACATCTCACGCTCCCCAATCAAGAGACTTTGTTTGCTCCCCCTTGCGCGACCAGGTTCGTGGCGCGCAAGAGAGAATCGAAGGTCCCGGCATCGGTCCACCAGCCATCCAGCACGCTGTAAGTGAGGGTGCCATCGGCCAGGAACCGATTGTTCACATCGGTGATTTCGAATTCTCCCCTGGCGGAAGGCTTCAGCTTCCGAATGCGGTCGAACACCGTGGCATCATACATGTAAATGCCAATCACCGCGTAGGGCGACTTTGGTTCCTTGGGTTTTTCCTCGATGCGAACGATTCGCCCGCCGTCAAATACCGGTACGCCGAAGCGCTGCGGATCAACAACCTCCTTCAGGAGAATATGGGCGCCCCTCTCCTGTTTCCCGAATTGCGCACACGCAGCAATAATATTCGTTTCAATAATATTGTCGCCAAGAACGACGCAGATCTTTTGGCCGGCGGCAAAATATTCCGCCAAGCGGAGGGCGTCCGCAATCCCGCCTTCGCCTTGCTGGTAAGTGTAATTGATATGCTGGAGGCCGAAGTCCCTTCCATTGCCCAGAAGGCGCAAGAACTCGCCTGCATTCTGTCCTCCCGTCACCAGGAGGATATCGGTTATTCCGGCATTGACCAGGGTCTGGATGGGGTAAAAAATCATGGGGCGGTCATACACGGGAAGAAGGTGCTTGTTTGTAACCCGCGTGAGAGGGGACAATCGCGAACCGATCCCGCCCGCCAGTATGATGCCTTTCATGTGGTTACACTCCGGGGTGGAGCTGCGGAAATGGTGGCCTTGGATCCCATGCCCAGCACGATCGCAAAAAGCAAAGCGTTGGCCGGGATCTGCAAATTGAAATCCATGGTCGAGTGAAGGAGCAAGGCCGCGGCACTCCCAGTACACGCCAGAAGAACGGAACGGCGGTAGGGGTTCCGCGCTCCGGCGTAAGCGAGGATCATCTTGACGAGCAGGCACAGAATGGGGACGAAGAGCAGAACCGCGCCGGCGATTCCCGTGTCTGTAGCCACCTCCAGAAAATCGTTGTGCGCGTGGTCAACCTGAAGCTCGAGCAAGGAAGTCTGATAGCGGCGGAAGGCCACCGGAAATGTTCCGAACCCTGTGCCCGCGGCAGGATAATCCCTGACGATTCCGTCGGCCTGTTTCCAAATCGAGAAACGGGAATAAGGGTTCTCAGTGCCCCCGGGTGAGATGAGTTCGAATCGTTTGACCACGGGGTCGAGGCCGATCCAAACGGCGTAAGTCATTGAAAAGGCTATAACCAGCAAGGTGATAACCATCCAGGCCCGACGCCCTTCTCCCAGAAGGCCCAGTAAACCCATTAGAATTAGACTCGTCAATACCGAAAACATGCCCATGCGTGAGCGCGAAAAGACCACGCCAACCAGCATGAGGATTACGATGAACGCGTAGAAGACGATTCGTGGGTCAAGTCCAGTCCTGCCGGGACGCCCTCGCCACCTTTCGGCCCCACCTTGGCCGGGCCGGGATTGCAGGTTGTAGAAGACCATCATCGCCGCAAAGGGAATCACAAGCTCCAGCAACCCGGCAAAGTGATTATGATTGATGTAAGTCCCGGTGGCTTCCTCCGTGTAGAATTGCTTGGTAAAGCCAAATATCTTCTGGTAACCGGTCAGATACTGGACAATCCCATAGCCGGCTTCAAATGTTCCCAACACGATCAAGCCAAGCGCGAGCACGCTCCTGCCTTCTCTGGGCTCAAAGGAATAGGCGGCCAAAATGAAAGCTGCCAAATAGGCGAGCAGCTTGAAGAAGCCGAATAGTGTGTCGTGCGGGTAGATGCTCAGGGTTGCCCAGTGCGCGGCCGCCGGGGCGAGTGCAGCTTGAACGTCAAAGAACAAACGGTTCGGCGAGATCCAGGATACGATCTTTCCCGGAAGAGGGATCATCTGCACAAGCACGAGGCCCAGGAAAGGGAGAATCCACAGTGGAACAGGAAGATTGATTTTTCCTTCGCCGGTTTGTTTGATCAGCACCACCGCCGACACAAGAAAGAGAGCAGCCTCGGCAGCGCTATAAGCGAGAGGTTGCACAGCCCCGAAGGCCAGGCTGGACCCTGCAATGATCAGCAAAAGACTCCATTGAATGATTCGCTTCACTTATTCTCCTCGAAAGACCGGTATAAGAATCGAACGCCCCGCAGTCGGAGGTCCGCCAAAGCGGCCCAGAACACGCATTCATTAATTAAGTCAGGTTCGCAACCTGCGCAGTGCCCGGACACGTCAGGGCGGAATAACCTGGCCCGGGGCGACTGCCTGACCCTAATAGGCGTTCTTACTGAAGAAGCTTCGCCAGAGGGTGAGCCATATGATCTTCATATCGAACCAGAGAGACCAGTTTCGCAAATAGTAAAGATCATGCTCGACACGTTTGGCAATGGAGGTATCGCCACGCCAGCCATTCACTTGGGCCCATCCTGTAATCCCCACCTTCAGGTAATGGCGAGTGTTGTACTGGGCAACATCATCCTGAAACTTCTTCACGAAGTAGGGCCGCTCGGGCCGGGGGCCAACTACGCTCATATCTCCTTTCAGGACGTTGAAGAACTGCGGAAGTTCGTCGAGATTTGTGGCCCGCAGGAAGGCGCCCAACCTGGTTCTTCGTGGGTCATTGCTTGTGGTCCAACGCGTGTCGCTCTCTCCCGGATTGCCCACGCCCATAGTCCGGAACTTGTAGACGCGAAACACTCGCCCATTTAAGCCCACACGGTCCTGAGCAAAGAGAACCGGCCCCGGAGAGGTCAGGCGAATGGCCGCCGCGATCAGCAACATCAACGGCGCCGTAAGGATGGCGACGACGGTCGCGAAGACTAGATCAAAAGTGCGTTTCAGAATTGTGTAGGCGACCGCCTCAGAGGGTGTGGCTCTCAAATCCAGCAGCGTGGTGTCGCCGAAATGGAAGATGGTATTGCGAAATGAGATACCCGGCCCCAGATCCAGGATGGCTCTTACGGGGACGCTTAACCGCTCCAACTGGCGAACCAGGCTGGAAGCCTCCGCTAGCAGGTGAAGAGGCACGGCGATCAGCACATCGTCGGCGCGGAGTTCCACTACCATCGATTCGAGCGCCTCGAATTCGAGCAAGGGCTTGCAAGTCGGATAGGGGATTTGCCCCGGCAAGCGAACGAACCCCTCCACGCTGCACGGGATCACCGTGGATTGGAGGAAAGAGTGGAGTGCTCGCTCGGCGTGCTCGTCAGCGCCTATCACCAGCAAGCGGGAGCACTTCTCTCCCCTCTGCCGCAGGCTGTCGAGGTACGTCCTATAGACTTTCTGGGTAAAGAGGATAAGGACGAATAGGGCGACGCCGCTAATGACCACGAAGAGGCGGGAGAAGCTGACGTTACGATAGAAAAACGAGGCGGCGGTGACCGCGGTATACGCAGTCGCACTGGCCGCGAAAGCGTTACGGGCTGCGTCGCGCGGCGGAAACAAACGATCCACTCGGGCGAGGTCAAAATGCTCGACCACCACAGCCCAAGCTAGCACCGCCAGGAGCAGCAGACCGAAATAGGGGGTCGGATCGATATACCGCGCATCAAATCCAAGAGGTATGATGCCGGCCGCAAAACGAATATAGGCCGCGATCACAAAGGCTGGAAGCGGCAGCATTAACACCGACAGCCGAAGTGCGAACTCGATCTGGTTGAGACGTCGTCGGATCAACGCTTTAGGCCCGGTACCCTTTTGGATGGTTCTGCATCCACACCCAGGCTGACTCAATGATGTTCTTAAGGTCTGAGTGCCGGGGTTGCCATTTCAGCTCCCGGCGCAGTTTTCGGGCGGTGGCAACCAGCACCGCCGGGTCACCGGGGCGTCGTCCGCTCACCTGGACTTCGAGCTTGCGTCCGGTGATTTCCTCGACGGCTTTGAGCACCGCCCGAATCGAATATCCTTTACCGTGACCCACATTATATATCCGTGAACCGAGTTTTGAAAGAGAGTGCAGGGCCAGGATATGGGCTTGCGCAATGTCCAGAACGTGCACATAGTCCCGAACGCAAGTGCCGTCCGGGGTCGGATAGTCATCGCCATAAATGTGGAAAGCGGCTTGAGAGCCGGAGGCAGCGGTAAACAGACGGGGCAGAAGATGCGTCTCCGGCCTGTGGTCTTCGCCGAACTCCGCAGTCGCCCCAGCGGCGTTGAAATACCTCAGGGCAGCAGACTGAATTCCGTAAGCGTGGTCGTACCAAGCCAGCGCGCGTTCGATCACGAGTTTGGTCTCGCCGTAGGGGTTCACGGGGCTAGTTGGGTGATCCTCCGGGATAGGAACGATCTTGGGCTCGCCGTAGACGGCAGCGCTGGATGAAAAGATCAGCCGCCGGATCTTCAACGACGCCATGACTCCCAGAAGCGCAATCGTGCCGCTGATGTTGTTGGAATAAAACAAATTGGGATTGCGGACCGACTCCTCCACCAGAGCGCTGGCTGCAAAGTGCATGACGGCCTCAATGCCGTACCTTTTGCACACTCGCTCGAGCTTTTCCGTGTCGGCAATGTCTCCCACCACAAGTCGAGCGCCGCCGGCTACCGCCTGGCGGTGCCCCGCACTCAGATTATCGTAGGCAACCACCTGGTTGCCTTGCCTCACCAGTTCCGCCGCGCAGACACTGCCCACATAGCCAGCCGCACCTGTAACTAGAATGTTCATAGGTTAATGAGCTCCTTAACGATTCACAAACTGCCCGACTCGCACAGCAGATGCACGGAAGGCGAGTTCAACCAGAATTCCTAAGTTGCGAGGCCCGATGGGAAGAAACCCCTCACCTGGCTCGCTACTCTCGCCACCCTCTCCCCAAGGGAGAGGGCAGCCGACGACGAGTGTTTGGAGCCCTCTCCCTGGGGAGAGGGTGGCCCGCTGCCGGCGCTTTCACCAGCCGGAGCGGGCCAGGTGAGGGGTCACTTCCGAATAATCTCAACACCCGTTCGGCTCTCCAGCCCGACAAGGCAAGCAATTCGGATTCAACGGATTGGCCTGGGAGATCGAAGGTCGACTTCGGAATTCGTGTTCAAAATGTGCCCTCCATGCGTCTCAGCGACTCCGCGGCAAGGCTTCAGTGTTCTCAAACGTTCAGCTTGATCTTCTCCCTCCAATAATCCGTGAGCTCGCGCAGCGTTTCGGCCAGCTCGTGACGAGGTTCCCAGCCGACCGCCAGTTTGGCTTTCGAATAATCGCCCCAAATCTCAGCCGCGTCATGCTTGCGAAAAGACGACTTGTCGACTGAAACTTGAACCGGCTTCGAGGCGAATGGAGTCACCATATCCAGGATGCCTTTTATCGAGACGGAATGGCCTGAACAGAGCTGATAGACTTCGCCCGGCGCGCCGTGTTCCAGCAGGTCGAAGTAGCCTCGCACGATGTCGCGCACGTCGCTAAAGTCGCGCGCCGCATCGATGTTCCCGGCCACGATCGTGGGGGGACGCAGCCCCAATTCGATTTCCGCCACCTGCCGGGCGAAATTCGAACACACGAATCTCGAGGACTGGCGCGGTCCGGTGTGATTAAAAGGCCGGACACGGACAATAGGCAGGCCGTAACTTCGGAAGAACTGCAACCCCAGCATCTCCGCGGCGGCCTTGCTTCCTGCGTACGGGTTGACGGGGCAAAATTCCGTTTCTTCCCGCGGCGGCAGTTTCTCCTTAGGAACTATGCCATATACCTCGGCTGAACTGACCAAGAGAAATCGACAGTCCATCCCGGCCCGGAGCCAGGCTGACAAGAGGTTGAGAGTGCCCGTGAAATTCACACGGTAGGTCTCGACCGGGTTCTCGAAGGAATCTGCGGGCGAAGAGAACGCTGCAAGGTGATAGATGCGCTGCGGCTTGAGTGACTCGATTACCTCGCGCACGCGGTCGAATTCGCGCAGATCCGCGCTGACGAATTTGAGATGGCTCTTGATGTGTTCGAGATTGTCGCAGTCGCCGTCGACGGCGAGGAGGCCAATGACCTCTTCGCCTTTGGCTAGAAGGTATTCAGCCAGGTGAGAACCCGCAAAGCCCGCACAGCCTGTGATCAGCGTCCTCATTCGGCCCCTAGCCGCGACAGATCCTCGTCCACCATCATCTTGACCAGACTGTCGAAACTCACTTTGGGTTTCCAGCCCAACTCCTGCCGGGCTTTAGTAGAATCGCCCAGCAGGTGATAGACTTCCGCCGGGCGCAGCAAGGCCGGGTCTATTTCCACGTGATCCCGGTAGTCCATGCCCAGGTGGCCGAAGGCGATTTCCAGAAGCTGACGTACAGAATGGGCTACTCCGCTGGCGACAACGTAATCTTTCGGTTTTTCCTGCTGGAGCATCTGCCACATGGCTTCCACGTAATCACCGGCGAATCCCCAATCGCGTTCAGCCTCAAGGTTTCCCATTTTGAGCGTTCTTTGCTGGCCTAGTTTGATCCGCGCCGCGCCGTAACTCGCTTTTCGTGTGACGAATTCCAGGCCGCGCCGGGGCGACTCGTGATTGAACAGAATTCCCGAGCTTGTGAAGAGGCCGTAACTCTCCCGGTAATTGACGGTGATCCAGTGGCCGTAGAGCTTAGCCACGCCATAAGGGCTGCGTGGGTAAAAGGCCGTGTTCTCGTTCTGCGGGCTCTCGCGGACCATGCCGAACATCTCACTCGAGGAGGCCTGGTAAAACCGTATTTTGGGATTCACCAGCCGGACTGCCTCCAGCATCCGGGTCACCCCGAG
>Ga0187852_1003207_pt1 | contig 12225 bp, 12 predicted proteins | sample June2016WEW_6_40_FD_134511 | JGI IMG/M metagenome (GOLD analysis project Ga0187852, IMG submission 134511) | Peatland microbial communities from SPRUCE experiment site at the Marcell Experimental Forest, Minnesota, USA - June2016WEW_6_40 | ecosystem: Environmental > Terrestrial > Soil > Wetlands...
CATTCCGGAGCGCACGCTGTAGCCCTTGCCGCGGTTGCCGGGATTCTCGATCAGGCGGACCTCGGGCGCATGGCGGGCAAACTCCCGGACTACTTCGGCCGTCGCATCCCGCGAGCCGTCGTTGACCACGATGACCTCCGCGGCCCAATCGTGCGCGCGGACGCAACTCACCACCGACTGGAGCGTCGCGGGAATGCGGGCGCTCTCGTTGAAGGCCGGAATGACGATGCTGTATTGCGGATGCTGCGTCACGGGACAACCACCGCCTGCCAGGCTCCGGCATGGGCCGGACTTGAGGGCCGGGCTTGATTCCGGGGCAAAGACTCTGGACATCATAACGCCGCCGGGCGCAGTTGACCCATTCCATTTCCGCCGGGCGGGTTTTTCCGCCAACCTGCTCGCGCCAAAAGGCTCAATTCCACAAGAAAGGCTTCTTTTTCACACTCTTATGGGCGGAATCCGGTTATGCTGTGTGTGGAGGCGTACAGGATATGACAAAGGCAGAACTGGTGGAAAAGGTGACCCGCTTGGGCGATCTGACTCGCCGCTACGGGGAGGTCATCGTTGAAACCATCTTCGGGTCCGTGATCGCGGCGCTGCAGAGCGGGGACAAGATTGAGATTCGCGGTTTCGGGTCCTTTCGCATCCGTCAGCGCAATCCCCGCATCGGACGCAACCCGAAGACTGGAGCGCGCGTGGAGGTCCCGGCCAAACGCGTGCCCTACTTCAAACCGTCCAAGGAACTGCGCGACCTGGTGAACCCCGGCGAGGCTGCCCGCGCCTCCTGAGCAGGCTCCATTCAATCGACACTGAATAATGGCCCTCGCGCCGAAGAGGTTGCGTGGGCCATTTATAGTTCGAGTGCATGAATCTTCCTCCATCGCGGAAGCGCTGGATTCTGTGGATTGGCGCAGGCGTGCTGCTGCGGCTGATCCTGATCGCGTTTCCCCGTCCATCCGACGATGACACCGGGGTCTACCTGGAGCTGGGACACAACCTGCTGCACCACGGCATCTACGGGATTGCCGATGGAAACGATCTCACTCCAAGTCTCTTTCGCCTGCCTGGGTATCCGCTGTTTCTGGCCACGATTGAGCTTTTCTTTGCGAGAATCTGGCCCAACGCCTGGCTGAATGTGGTCTATGTGCTCCAGGCGGCCGCGGACCTGGCCGGAGGATTGCTGCTGGCCGCCTTTGCGCGCCGGTTTCTCTCCAACCGCGCGGCAGAGGCGGCGCTGGCGTTGGCCATGCTTTGCCCCTTCACCGCAGCCTACGCGGGCATCGCCATGACCGAGTGCCTGTCGGTCTTTGCGGTTTCGCTGGGCATCTATGCGGCGGGCCGGGCGCTGGCCGCCGCGCAGGCGAGCCGCCGTGATCGCTGGGCTGTGGCGCTGGCCGGCTTCGCCGCGGCGCTGGCCATGCTGCTCAGGCCAGACGGCGCGCTGTTGTTTGCGGCGCTGGCCGTGGGGCTGTTTGGCTACACCGTGCGCAGCCGCGCGGCCGGCCATGTAGGCTGGCGGGAACTGCGCTGGGGAATGGCGTCTGCCGCGCTCTTCTGCCTTGTGGCTCTCGCGCCGCTCGCGCCATGGACCTGGCGCAACTGGGCCCGGTTCCACGTCTTTGAGCCGCTGGCTCCCCGCCACGTCAACGATCCCGGCGAACGCGTCAATCTCGGTTTTTACCGCTGGCTGCGCACCTGGTCGGTGGACTTCGCCTCCACCGGCAACGTCTTCTGGTCTGTGGGCTCTGAGAACATCGATATCGACGACCTGCCGCCGCGCGCCTTCGACTCCCCCGGGCAGCGCGAGCAGACCCGCCTGCTGCTCGATGAGTACAACCGATGGAACGCCATCTCGCCCCAGCTCGACGACCGCTTTGCCGCTCTGGCCGCTGAGCGCATCCGCTCCCATCCGCTGCGCTACTACCTCGTGGTTCCTTTGCTGCGCGTAGCGGATATGTTCCTTCGCCCCAGAACCGAGGCTTTCTATCTTGATGTCTACTGGTGGCGCTGGAGCGAGCATCCCGTCGAGACGCTGGCTGCCGTCTTTCTGGGCCTGATCAATCTTGGCTACGTGGGCCTGGCGGCCTGGGCCTTCCTGCGCGGGCGCGTCCCCTGGCCCTGGATGCTGGGCGGCTACCTGCTGCTGCGCTGCCTGGTGCTGGCCACCCTGGAGAACCCCGAGCCGCGCTATACGCTGGAGTGCTTTCCCATCCTGATTGTGGCCGCAGCGGCAGCTATTGCGGGGCGTCCGAAAGCGGCACCTGAACCGCTGTAGTTCGAGGCAATTACCGCGGCCGGATCCCGATGACGCTCAACATGCGTCCGGCGTGGCCGCGTGAGGCGCGGTGGGAGAAGAACAACTCGGGCTGGCAGCTTGTGCAACCGCCCACCAATTTGATTGACCGGGGCTTGAGGCCCGCCGAGAGCAACTGACGGCGGTTGGCCTCGATGAGGTCCAGGTGCAGGCTGGGTCCGATGGGCGAATGGCCGGGCGCGCGCTGGGTGAGAAACAGCATGGGGTACTTGGTCCGCACCGCGTCGGACGAGTAGACTTCGCGGAAGAGTTCGCGGGCGTAAGTGAATTGGGACTCGAACTCCGAGAGCGTCTCTTCGCCTACGGCGTAGCAGCAAACGCCGATGCCGGGGCCGATGGCGGCGATCAAATCCTCCGGCCGGGAGCCGAATTCCAGCCGCATCCGGCCAATGCCGGACTCGACAATCCGCTTCGCCGTGCCCCGCCAGCCGGCATGGAAGGCGGCCACCGCGCGCCGCTTGCGGTCGGCCACAAGCACCGGAATGCAGTCGGCGGTCTGGACCCCCAGCAGCAGGCCCGGCTCATCGGTCATCAGGCCGTCTGCCTTCCTCGGCTGTTCGCGCGTTGCGTCCGCGGCGCTTGCGAGGACGACCCGGCTGGAATGAATCTGGCGGAGGGTGACCAGCGGCGTGGCCGGGTCTCCAGTGACCGCCTCGGTCAGAAGCCGGCGGTTCCGGGCCACCGCCTCCCTGCTGTCGGCGGCCGTAAAGCCAAGATTCAACTCGCCCGGCGCGCCCTCAACGCACCAGGCCCGGCTGGAACCGCCCTGGCGCGTGCTGAAACCGTGCCAGAGCCAATGGTTATTCTCCCAGCCGGGAACCGCCAGCCACTGCGCGCCATTCGGGGCCACGCGCGGAACCGGCGCGGCCTGCGACAACTCTTCCGGCGTCGCGCGCTCAAAGTTCATGCGGCGGGTAATACCGGCCTTACCGCGCAGGCTGCGCTCCAGGCCCGCCTCTTGAAATAGAGCGTCGATGGCCCTGAATTGCTGGCCGGGATGAGGGTTTGGGGTGGAGGATCGCGGCATCTGGCTTCAATTCCGGCTCTGATTCCGACTTTGATTCCAACTTGATTCTATCCGGGGGCGGATTCCGGCGGAGGCAAGGCTCAAGATTCGCGCTCCAACGAGCGGATGGGCCTGCCTTCCGGCAGGCCCGCTCGAGAGGCGTTTTTGGGAGGGGGGCCAGGGGGGATTGAGGGAAGAGGTCCGTGAAGGACCTTCAAAAAGGAATGGCTACCTTTCTTGGAAGGGACTCGTTTCGGGGAAGCCTCTGCTTGTTATATGAATAGATGCATCAAGTGGAAAAAGGTTGCGTCGCCGGAAGCGGCCCTGCTGAAAAAGGATTGGCTCCAGCTTCGAGCACGGCGCACCCCTTATTCCGGTCCGGCGCCCCACGCCCCCCAAGGCGTATTCAACTCGCAAAAACTCAGTGTCTTAGCTCAGTTTGTCCCGCGCATTGACATTCTCTCTTGTTCTTTCGCGCCGCGCCGATAAACCCGATAAGGGGGAAGTGAGGGTTGACTTCTCAGAGGGGTAAAACATGGCCATTGCCGCGCTATCAACCGCCGGATTCTCGCAGTACATCGCTGCGTCCAGCAACCTTTCGGCCTCCCAGCAGGCTTGGCAGTCGCTTCAGCAGAGCCTGGCGTCAGGAAACCTGACCGCTGCCCAGAGCGCATTCAACACTTACAACCAACTGAACCAGAACTTGACGAACGCGAGCGGCAGCTCGACCTCCAGCTCGTCGTCTGCCTCGCAGCTTTCCGCCGACATGAAGGCGCTGGGCAGCGCCATCGGCTCAGACGACCTGTCGACGGCCCAATCCGCCTTTGCCACCGTCCAAAGCGACCTGAAGAGCACCCCGCCGCAGGCTGTAGCGAACGCGCAAAGCGCCGTGGCGCAGACGGTTCAATGGGTGGACGACCTGCTCAGTCTTTCCAGTTCGAGCAATTCCGCCTCGCCTCCCGTCGATCCGGCGACGGCCATGCTGGACGCCGCCTACAGCCTGAACTCTTCCTCGACCGGCACTGACCCCACGACCTCCATCCTGAACAGCGCGTTGGGCGCCGAAAGCGACACAAACGCCGGTACGGCAAGCAGCAGCGTGGCCAGCAGCGGCAATGCCGGCAGTGGCGCCAGCGTCAACGTCTATGCATAGACCATGTTGCAGGACTCGAAAACGGCAACGGTCTCCCGTGAGAATCGTTCAGGCAGGCCGCGCGCCCTTCTCGATAGAGTAGGTAATCAGCCCGGCGGGCAGGAAGCGGACGAGCAGAGCGGTGAACTTGCCGCCGAAGTAGGGGATCATGGTCCGTTGGCCGCGAGCCAGGGCAACGACCCCCAGACGGGCCACCTCTTCGGCTGTCTGCGCGCTCCCGCCGCGCCTGCGTCCGCCGGAACGGGCCACCTGGGAAAACTCGCTCTCCGTGGGTCCCGGACAAAGGGCCGTCACCTTGATGCCGAAACGGGCCACCTCCCCGGCCAGCCCCAGCGCGAAGGAGCGGTCGAAGGCCTTGGTGGCCGCGTAGGTCGATAAGTAGGGCATCGGCACGTAAGCAGCCAGCGACGCCACCACCATCACCCAACCCCGCCGCCGCTCGACCATGCGCGGGACAAAGAGCCGGGTCAGGCGCGCCACAGCCTCGCAGTTGACGCGGACCTGGCTCATTTCCTGGGCCATCTCGCTCTGGGCAAAGCTCCCGAACTGGCCCAGGCCGGCGTTGTTGACGAGAATGTCTACGGCGACGCCGGCGCCTTCTGTGGAATCGTAAATCTGCTGCGGCGCGGCGGGATCGTTCAGGTCCGCCGTGACGATGCGGACTTCTGTTCCCCTGGATGTCAGCTCGGCGGCCAGGGCCTCCAGCCGGTCTTTGCGGCGGGCCGTGAGGATAAGTTTGGCGCCGTGCCTTGCAAGCTCCCGCGCCAATGCCACGCCGATTCCCGCGCTGGCCCCGGTGACCAGCGCCCATTTGCCGTTGAAGTCCTGTGTGTTTGCCATTGCGGCTCCATCATAGCGGATGGGTGGTCAAGGCTCGCTCTAACGATAGACTTCGCGCCGATTGCCGATGCGGACGATCAGGATGCGGACCAGTTTGTCTTCAATACTGGCGATGATTCGGTAGTCGCCAACGCGATATTTCCAGAGATCGCCAAACTCCGTGCCCTTCAATGCCTGGCCGATGCTGCGCGGGTCTTCAAGGGGAGCGATCCGCTCGAAAAGAAAACGGCTGATTCTGCGCGCAACCTGCGGATCGAGCTTTCCGAACTGGCGCTGTGCTCTGGGACCAAGCTCAATCGACCAAGCCATATTCCTTCATCACTTCCTCTAGAGGAATCGTCTTGACGCGGCCTGCGTGAATGTCTGCCAGTTCCTGTTCGGCCAGATAAATATCTTCAAGGTCGTCCAAATGCTCCAGAATCGCCTCCCGGGCGTAGTAAGTTTTGGTCCGGCCTGTGGCTTTGGACAAGGCGTCCAGACGTTTTTCGATCTCTTCGGGTAATCTGATTGCAAGCATGATGGAACCTCCTCGGGTAGCGCTATACAAGTATAGCACCAATGGGATCGAAGCGGAAGATTCCCCGCGGGATGCCGTTCTCTAGTGAATCCCTATGGCGTTGAAATGCGGTCCATACTTCTTGTCGGAGCCCTGGATGTGCGTGAGCAGCCAATCGCGCAGGAATCTCATCAGCTCCAGGTCGAGCATAGCGGCGGGCGCGCTTTTGAAACGCGTCTGCAGGTTCGAGATCCGGCTGACGAAGCTCTCGTGTTCCTTCTTGTGCGTTGCCGCGCCCAGGTAGTTGGTCTTCAGAAAAAACTCCTCTTCCCGCGCGAAGTGAAACCTGGTGTACTCCATCAACTGGCCGAGAACGGCTCCGAGGATCTCCCTATCGTGGCCCGCCATGATCCCATAGTGCAGTTGGTTGATGATGCCGATCAGCTTCTTGTGATCGTCGTCCATCACCGCGACGCCCACGCTCAAATCGTTTGTCCAGGTCATGAAGTCCATTTGAAATTCAGTCCTTCCCGAACATCGCTCGCTTTTTTTCTAATTATCTCCGTTTGCGCAGCCAGCGAACTCCCCTGCCGATCGGATGCACCGCTGGATTTTTGGCAGTCGGCTTCGGGCATAGTTCACACTGCCCAAGCGTCCAGGAAGCCGCCTTCAAACTCTTCGTTCAACCACAGACTAAACGCTTCAAACTCCTCATCGCGGCCGAGGAAGTCGCGCACTATCTGCCGGCCGGGTTTGGAGCCACCCTGTTCGAGCACGGTTTTGCGATAGCGGCTGCCGGCCTCGCAACCCAACAAGTCGGCGGGGTCGAATTGGGCGAAGAAGTCCAAAGCGATGACCTTGTCGAAGGCGTAGGTGTAGTAGTTGGACGAGTAGCCGGTGAGATGGCCGAAGCTCGCGTACATGCGGTTGCCTTCGAGCCAGGTCCATGGTTGCAGGCTCTCATAGAGCCGCTTGGTCATGCTGTCGAGGTCCAGCGCGGCGGGGTCCTGGTCGTGCAGGTCGAGCGAGAGGGTGGTGTAGTAGAGCTGCGAACGAATCCAGTCGGCGCGTCCGAAGGCTCCGGCCAGCTTCATTTTTTTGATGGTTTCGGAGGGCAGCGTCTCGCCCGTCTGGTAGTGCTTGGCGAAGGCCTGGAGCAGCTTTTCGTCGCGGAAGAATTCCTCCAGCATCTGCGAGGGAACCTCGATGAAATCTCCCTCGGTGGCAAAGCCGGAGATCCCGGCCCACTCGGTCTGGCCGCCCAGGATGGCGTGCATCAGGTGGCCGAATTCGTGGAAGAAAGTGACGACGTCGGAATACTGAAGCAGGCCGGGGTCACCCTCCTCGCCGCCGGGAAAGTTGCAGATGAGCGCGGCTTCGGGCAGAACGCGGCCGCGGACGCCGGTGACTACCGGGGCGGCGGAGAACCACTTATCCTTGCCTTCGCGGGGGTGCATGTCGAGATAGAAGCGGCCCACGGCCTGGCCGCCGTCGAAAACCTCGAAGACCGAAACATCCGCGTGCCAGGCGGGCGCCGTCGACTGGCGGAATTCGATCTTGAACAGCTTGGCCGCGGTCTCAAGCACTCCGGCCTCAACATGAGCGTAGGGGAAGTAAGGGCGCACGGACTGCGAGTCGAAGTCGAAGGCCGAGCGGCGAAACTGTTCATACCACCAGGCGCGGCTGGTAATGTCGATGGCCGTGAGACCGGGTTGGCGCCGCCGGGCGAAGTCGAGAATCAACTCGTGCTCACGGCGTGCGCCCTCCAGGCTGGCCTGGTCGAGTTTGGCCAGAAACGTGCGCGCGTTGGCCGCCGAGCCCATCATCTGGTCGGCGGTGGCCAGATCGTCCCAGCTGCGGAAGCCGAGGATGGCGGCGATCTCCTGGCGCGTGGCGAGGAGTTGCTCCAGAATCGTTTTGTTGGCCGGGTAGGCGCGGGTGTTGTAGGCCAGGAACATGCGTTCGCGCAGCGCCGCGCTCGAGGCAAAGGTCATCACCGGCTGCATGTCGGGCGGGTCGGTGGATAGCGTGACGCGGCCCGCGGCATTCGGCCCCGATTCCTGAACCGGATGGCGGGCGAGGTAGTCCTCGGGCAGGCCGTCCAACTCGGCCGGAGTGGCCTCGATGGTCTTGCCGCCCTCCTGTATATTGCGGCTGAACTCGAGCGAGAGCCGGGTGGCCTTTTCGTGCAGGGCCTGCAGGCGGTCGCGGGTGGCCTGGTCCTTGTCTACGCCGGCCAGGCGGTAGCTGAGCAGGGTGCGCTGGACAAAGTGCTTCGTGGCCGGAGTTGCCGGCGGATTGGAGCTTTCTAGGTCGATTGCGGCAAGGGCCTCGTAGACTTGGCGGTTCAGGCTCAGCGCGCTGCTTGCCATGGCTACCCGCTGCGCTTCGAGCTGGGCCTGGTCGCGGACTGCCTTGTCGGCGGCTACGGAGTTGAGGATGCCGGCCTGCGCGCCGGCCAGGCTGAGCTGCTCGATGGCCGCGTCAAAGAGGCGTAGGGAGTTTTCCGGGGTGCGCGGGCCCTCCACCGCCAGCAGGGCGGCCAGTGCGGCCTCGTGCGCCGCCAGCCGGGCTCCCACCCAGGCGGCCAGAGCCTCGGCGGACGCGGCTCCGCCTGCCTCCCAGGCGTGAAGGTTGCCGGTTGCAGCGGAGTTTTCAGCAGGCATGATGGGCAAACTCCTCCCAACTTCAAGGGTGCCACAGCGGGCCGGTTTGGGGGGCTGGCCGGTCAGAATGGCGGCACAATCACTCTTCTGTTGCATTCTGAGCGCAACCCCTTTAAGATGCGTCAATTGACGGCTATGACTCCCGCTGCCTTCAGTACGACCCTTTCCACTGCCGCGCCGGTCACCCCCAGGCTGCGCGTGGACAAGCTCTGCGTGGCCATTCAGGCCGGTTCCGCGGCGGAGATGGTGGAGCGGGCCGAGGCGGCGCTGAAGGACTCCAAGTTTCTTGAATTCAGGCTGGATTCGCTGGCCAAGCCGGCGGCGGCGCTGCCCAGGCTGAAGGAGTTTCTGGCCCAGCATCGCGATGTAACCGCCATCGCCACCTGCCGGCGCAAGCAGTTTGGCGGCAACTTCAAGGGTTCGCTCAAGGCCGAGTTGGAGGTGCTGGCCGAGGCGGCCGAGTCCGGCTGCCAGATTGTCGATCTTGAGGTCGAGTCGGCGGAGCAGGCCAAGCCTGCGCAACTGGGCAGATTCCGGATGGGGTTGGTGGCGGCGGGCGCGGCGCTGGTGGTGAGTTCGCACGACTTTACCAGGACCAGCCGGCTGGAACAGGCGGCGGCGCGGATTGAAGCCTTCGCGCCCGATTTTGTGAAGGTGGTTTCGACTGCACGGTCGCTGGCCGACAATCTTGCCGTGCTGCGGCTGATCGAGGACCGCTCGCTGACGGCGCATGTGGTGAGCATCGCCATGGGCGAGGAGGGACTGGTGAGCCGCGTGCTCAGCCCGAGGGCCGGGGCGGAGTTCACATTCGCTTCCTTCTCTGAAGGCGCCGAGACTGCTCCGGGGCAGGTGACGGCGCGAACGATGCTCGACCTCTACCGCGTGGAGCAGCTGGACCAGGCGACGCGCATCTTTGGCGTGGCCGGCAACCCCATCGCCCACTCGCTCTCGCCGCTCATGCACAACACCGCCTTCCGCCGCGAGAACGTGAACGCGGTGCTGCTGCCGCTGAAGGTGCGTAAGCTGGCCGACCTGCTGACCCTGGCGCGCGAGCTGCCGCTGGCCGGGACGGCCGTGACCATGCCTTTCAAACAGGAAGTGCTGCCCTACTTGGCCAACATGGACCCGCTGACGGCCCGCATCGGGGCCTGCAACACGCTGCGCGCCGGGGCCGACGGCAAGCTCTACGGCTTCAATACGGACGTGGCCGGGGTGATCCGCCCGCTGGAAAAACGCCTCAAGCTCAAGGGCGCAAGGATCGCCGTCATCGGCGCGGGCGGAGCGGCGCGGGCCGCCGTCTTCGGCCTCGTGGACCAGGGCGCTGAAGTTTTCGTCGTCAACGTCATCCACGAACAGGCCGTGGCGCTGGCCCGGAAGGCGAAGGCCAAGGTGCTGAAGCATGAACAGTTCGCCAAGAGCGGCTTCGACGTGCTCATCAACGCCACCCCCTGCGGCATGGCCGGCATCAAGCAGCCGCTGCCCATCGCGGAGAACGAACTGAACGCCGGGCTGGTCATGGATATGGTCTATAACCCGCTGGAAACGCCGCTGCTTAAACTGGCTAAGGAGCGTGGCATTCCTGTGATTAGCGGCATGGAAATGTTTGTCCAGCAGGGCGCGCGCCAGTTCGAGATATGGACAGAGAAGCCCGCCCCCGAGGCGGAGATGCAGCGCGTGGTGGAGCTGGAGCTGCGCCGGCGCGGGTGAGGCGGAGACTGTCAGAAGTTTGCGGTTACCACCCTTTCGGACGCGAGGACGGGATAAGGTTAGCCCCAGACGAAATATAGCCCAATGCCAAGCACGAATAGCGCAGCAGGCTGTTAGCTTATCTCTCCCGCCGATATCTCCCTGAGTTCGTTGACAACCCGCTCCAGTTCTTCAACGATCCGATTCCCGCCAGCCGATTTGAACACTTCCAGCAGTTCATCGAAGTACCATATCTGTTCCTGCCGCCCACGTTTGAAGCGTGCCCAAATCCGTGGCCCGATCACTCGGTAGTCTTCGAGGATTGCTCTTGCGTTGTAGAGTTTATCGGCCGCCGAGATGAGTTGTACGTCAGCCGCTTCTCCGCGAAGCCTCTGGACATAAGATTGTTTGCGCTCCAACCAGGGTGGCTTGATGTTGGGGTCGTCCGTAAGACTGTCTGACAGCCCCTCTACCATGCGCGCCACATTCGAGCCGAAATTGTGCTCGATGTCCTTGAGCCGCGCCATTCCTCCGTGATCTTCGGCAGCGTCATGAAGGAGGGCGGCGATCACCATCTCTTCAGTGACCGGGAACCCGGTGTGCCCAGTCTCACCCATAACCAGGGATGCAACTCCCAGGAGATGCGCCATGTATGGAATATCGGTTCCCTTGCGCCGCTCGATGTGGATGACACGCGCATAGTCGATTGCGCTCACAAATCTGCCGCTCAGGTGAAGTTGCTCGGTCTCATTGTTATTCGATTCTTTATTCTCTGCTGCCATCGCGCCTCGATGTGGATATTTCCTTTGAACTGAATCGCCGGGGCCACCCGGTCTTGGCAGTTGGATTCTGCCTACCTGGCCTTCTTCTTCCCCGGCTTGGCGGACTTGGGCTGGGATTCCGGCAGGTGGCTGACGGGGATGGGCCCCAGGTCGGGGCCGATGCGCCTGGCGCGCGTGTCTTCCATCTCATAAGTGATGGTGCGCGGAGAGACGGGCCGCGTGACGCCGGTGGCCGGATCGGCGGTCATGTTGGGGCCGTTGGCGATCTGAAAACTGAACCTGGGCGCGCCGCCGGCCGATGCAGGCGTGACCAGCACCGGCAGATAGCCCTGGATGGGATGCAGCCGGAAGGCAGTCTCGTAGCGATGATGGCGGAGACTCCAGGTGAAGACGCGCAGCTGGTCGAAATCGAAGGGCAGGCCGGATTGGGGCGGGCTGAGCACGGTCACGTACTGCGGAACCTCGTGGTCGGGCGTGGAGGCATGGGAGTCGAGAACCTTGTTGAACACGTAGGCGCCCACGTACCGCTGGCCCTCGGCATACGCGGCAATCTCGTCCGGCACATCCACATCCATGCGGCCTGCGAGCATCCAGCCGGCGTGGCCCTGGCCGTCGCGGACCAGCCACCAGTCCTCCATGACGACAAGCAGAGCCGCGGGCGGTTTGGGAACCGGCGCCGTGGTTGGCCGCGCCGGTTTTTTTATTGCTTGGGAGGGTTTCGGCGCGGCCGGCGCGGGAGGCGCTCCGATGCCGGGCGTTGATGTTTTGGGAACCGAGGCGCGGACCAGAAGCTGGACTTTGGCGTTGTTGGCCAGAAGATAAAAGTGCTCCGCCTCCCGGCCGGGCAGGATGTGCAGATAAAGGTCGTCGCGCAGCACGCCGGTGGCAACCACCGGATCGTCCTTGTGCTGGCTGGCAAGTTGCTCAAAGGCCTGGAAGGACTTGGCGTCGATCACGGCCCGCTCTTCAATCCAGCCGATCTCGTTCTTTTCTGTTTTCACCTTGAGGAAGCGGCGGTCGTGCGCGAGCACTTCGAGCGGCTGGCCGTTGACCACCTCGGCCACGCGATTGGAGACGGCGGCCACGCGGTCATGAAGGTACATCTGGCGGGCGGAGACGTAGACCGTGTCGTGCCGTTCCTGGCGAAATCGGCTGCATCCCGAAGCGAACGCAAGAAAACACAACATGAGCAGCGAAAGGACGGGGGGCCCGAAGCGCCTGACAGAAGGGACGAATGGGATTGGAGATTGCGTGAGCACAGCCACTCGCGGTCCTCTTGAGG
>Ga0187852_1003211_pt1 | contig 12212 bp, 7 predicted proteins | sample June2016WEW_6_40_FD_134511 | JGI IMG/M metagenome (GOLD analysis project Ga0187852, IMG submission 134511) | Peatland microbial communities from SPRUCE experiment site at the Marcell Experimental Forest, Minnesota, USA - June2016WEW_6_40 | ecosystem: Environmental > Terrestrial > Soil > Wetlands...
AACAGTGCAACCAGTACGGTACGTGCCAGTACCTCAATCAATACGAGGGCGTCAAGGCAGTCTTCGACGCGGAGTACAGCATCCCGCTCAGCAGCTTCTGTTCTGCCGACGAGGCGGCGGGAACCAACGGAGTCCTGTTCAACGTGGACCTGAACGGACCACGCCAACCATGCCGGTAGCGGGGCGGAGCGCGCACTCGGCCGGTTGCGGTGAGGTGACCGTCGCGTCCTGAGCGGCAGAGTTCTCGCGGCATTGCCGTTGCCTGAAGGCCCGTGTCCGGGGCGCGGGCGCGTTCGTCCCGCCTGTCAGCGATGGTTTTCGTGCTAGAGATCGTCGGGCAGTCCGCAAACGATCTCGGTGGCAGCCGGCTCAGGTCCGGAAGAGTCGCTTGAATTGCCGACGAGCGCACGGCTGATCTTGAGCCCGAGGGTCGCGAGCCAACAGATCAGGTTGTCGGCGGTCGTGGCGCACGCTGCCCAGGCACCATTGGCTTCGAAGCACCCAGAGGGGCGCTGTCGCAAGATGAGCCGTCGCCCCCTTCGCACGAGCAGCCGACGTCGTCCTCCAGGGCGTGGTCGAAGGCACGTGAAGCCTGCCCACCTGTGGCAGACCGCTTGCCCTTCCGGTAGCTCAAGAGATGCTCCCGAAAGGTGCCCGTGATGACTGGAACGCCGAGCGTCGGAGCTGTTCTCGCATGTCGTCATCGAGGTTGACCGCGTCATCAGACCTTCGCCTCCCCCGGACAGCCGACGTCCCGATTGCGCGCTCACCGCCCTACGGTTACGCTTGCGTTGTCAACTAGATGTACTTGCGAGGGACATGAAAAGGCCGAGAGACCCTAAAGGGTCAGGACGACCAGGATATTCAACCAATTTTCGGTGCTCTGCGTTGCAGGGCGCTCACTTGGGGGATTGTCGCGGCAGGACTGCTGACGGCCAACGACCGGGGGCGCTCAGGTGAGTGCACCTCGCGACCGGCGCGGCGGCAGGGCGACGCAGTCGGGGCAGGCAGAGCGCGAGTCTCGGCAGCCTCAGACTGGTCGCAAGCGACGCGGGCGCAAGCGGCTTTTGGAGCGTGACGCCTATCTGTCGGAGCTGCAATTGCTGTTCTCGGCCGACTGGGGACATCCGGTAGGCCCGATCGTCGTAAAAGGCCCGGCCGGCATGGGTAAGACGGCGCTCGTCGGAGCGGCATGTCAATTGGCTGCGGACGCAGGCTGGGTCGTGCTGAAGGCTCGGGGCGATGCCCACAAGGCGCAAGTGCCTTTCTTCATTCTGCGTCGGCTCGTCGACTTCCACGTCCATGAGACCTCCAGCGAACCAACAGACGAAGATCAGCCAGAGGTCGTTGTTGCGAAGCTGGACGCCCTTATCCGGATGCTCTCCACCGCGCGAGGAGTCGTCATCTCGATTGACGATGCCCAGTGGTGCGATGAAGAGTCGAGCGAGTGGCTCTATAACATCGGACCTTGGCCCTTGCCGCAGAGGGTTCGCTTGCTCGTCAGCATGGCGAGCCGGTTGCCGGGGTTGCAGCTTCGTGCCATGGAGCAGATAGCCTCCGAGCGGTCCGCTCGCGTCATGTCCGTCGGTCCACTTTCGCCCGGAGCCATTGGCGTGCTCGCGCGAGAGTACTTTGGGCAAGCTCCTGAAGAGACTTTTGTCCATGCGTGCCAGCAGGCAACCGGTGGCAATCCGTCTCTTCTCTTTGCGCTGTTCCGGGAGTTGCATTCTGAAGGGATTCTCCCAGACCTAAGAGCGGTCGAGAAGATCGAGACCGTGACATCTCCAGCCATCACACTCTCGACCCTGGCAAGGCTCTCCAGGTTGCCTCCAGAGGCGCCGCGTGTGCTCGAAGCTGTGGCGGTCGCTGGCGGTCCGATCGAACTGGACGTGGTCGCGGAGGTTATCGAGGTCGATACCGCGAAGGCCGGCGCGGCGGCTGACGCCCTGGCGGCGATCGATCTGCTGACACGCGATCGCCCGCTCCGTTTCCTGCAACCGCTGGTCGAAAGAACCGTTTATGCAGAGATTCCACCGACCCGTGCTGCCCAGCTCCATCTCAGAACGGCCAGGAGCCTGCAGGCCCGGGGCGCTCCGCTCGAGCAACTCGCCAAGCATTTGGTCGCGTCGGAACCCCATGGCGACGAGTGGGTAGCTAGCGTTCTCGAGGCGGCCGGGAACCTTGCCCTCAGCCAAGGATCTGCGATACAGGCCGTGCGCTACCTGAACCGGGCGCTCTCTGAGCAACCAGTGGCTCGCAGTCGCCCCGACATCCTGCTCGGCTTAGCCCGAGCCGAGGCCTCACTTGGTGCCAGGTCGGCACTGGAGCATCTGCGTCTGGCACTCGATCTAGATGCCGAGCCCAAGGCGGTTGCCCAAGCAGCAATACAAATGACTCGCACGCTCAACGACGTCACGATGAGGACCGAGCTCGGGCCGACCCTCGAAAGAATCGCCGGCATGCTCTCAGACGAAGACGTCGTCGACAAGGTCGATGTTGCGGTCGCCGCTGCACTGTTGGGCAGATCGCCGCTCGCTCCGGTCTCGGCCGCCAGATCCCTGGCGTCGGTCCTTACCTCGCGCCGCTCTCCCCGGACTCGCGCCGAGCGAGAAGGCCTCGCTCTTCTTGCGGTTGTGAACAGCGGCAGCCCGAAGCGAGCCCGCCCGGCGGAAGTCGCTGCGATGATACGGCGCGCTCTACTCGGCGCGGAGCTCGTCAGCGACGGTCCCCTGGCATGCGAACTGTGGGCTCGCGCCCTTCTTGCGCTCGCTCGCGCGGATGAGTTCGAAGAAGCAGACCAGATTGCCCGTAACGCCCAGACCGCAGCACGTTCGCAGAATCTCGAGCTCGCCGATGCCGAGTTCTCTGTGACCCTTGCAATGTCGCTCGCGCTCCAAGGCTCGCTCGTCGAAGCGGAACGGGAGGCCAACTGGGCGCTTTCTGCCGCTGAGGGACAACCGTGGATCAGGCGCTCAGAAGCCCTGGCGTGCCTCGCTGGTCTCTTGTTGGACCAGGGACGATCCGAGGAGGCGGAGGACCTCCTCTCGCGGCTCGGTGACCCCGAACTCCAACCATCGCCGATCGAAGGGCCCCTGCTCCTCGAGCAGCGCGGGCGGCTTCGCTCCCTGCAAGGGCGACGGGCCGACGCCCTCGCCGACTTCTTCAGCGCTGGTCGACGAGCGGACGAGTGCCATATCGACAGCCCAGTTGTGACGATCTGGCGCAGCGAAGCGGCCCTCACTCTGGCAGCTGAGGGCCGCCACGAGGACGCTCAGCGTCTTGCCGAGGAGAACCTTGAACTCGCTCGCGGCCACGGAGCCGCATGGGTAGTGGGCTCAGCCATGCACGTCATGGCTTGTGTCGGCAAGCCGGACGAACGTCTTGCCCTGATCGAGGAGGCAGTTCAGCTTCTCGAGGGCTCACCGGCTCGCCTCCGACTGGCAAGCGCGACGATCGATCTCGGTCGGGCGCTGCGAGAATCTGGTGCTTCCCCCCGCAGAGTTAGAGAGACGCTCCGAAGCGGTGCAGATCTAGCCTTTAGAAGTCGCGCGGCACCACTGATCTTGAGCGCCACAGCCGAGTTACGTCGCAGCGGAGCGCGGCCTCGCCGGCTCGCCCTCTCTGGTGCTGCCGCGCTTACGGCGAGCGAACGCCGCGTCGTCTCGCTCGCGATTGAAGGTCTCAGCAACGCGGAGATCGCGGCAACACTGGTCCTGGCCGAGAAGACCGTCGAGGGGCATCTCAGCCACGCCTTCCGCAAGCTCGGTATTCGATCGAGGCATGAACTCGAAGCAAAAGGTGGCTCGGAACGCACTGAGCACTATCCGATTGGTGAGCTGATGCCTCGACTCGAGCGACTCTCCGATTAGACACGCCGCGTCGTACAGCGCTCATGTCGCACGGCCCGGCTCACCCAGCCGGTGAGGAGCTCGTGACGGCCTGAGCGGCAGTCCTGGAAGACACAAGTTCGAAAGCCAGCCCTGTGGGGGCGCAGACGCCCTTGTCGCGGGAATCCCTGGGGCTTGGACCGTCGTTCGCGCCAAGCTGGCAGGTGTGGTCAGGAATCGCTGACCGGCCGTCATTCAGTGATGCCCTCTTGTCGCTCGGTCTTATCGGGGAAATAACAAGGGTATCGCGAGCTCTATTGCAAGGGTTCGTGAACGAAGCAAACGGGTCGGCGGCCCGAAAGTGTGGGGTTGGGAAGTCGTGATTTCCTACTTATACTGAGTAACTCTTCTCTCACTATGGAAATCACACTTATCACCGAGGGCACGTACCCCTTCCACCACGGTGGAGTCAGCGTATGGTGCGATCAGCTCGTGCGCGACCTCGGCGAATACCGGTTTCGTATTGTCGCGCTCTGCGCCACGGGTTCGGAACTAAGTATCTGGAAAAGCCCCGCCAATGTGGTCGCCGTCGACAAGTTGCCGCTTTGGGCATCAATGCCAGAGCGACAAAAGCGAAAGGTGCAGCGGACGTGCCTACCTGCCTGTGCGCGGTTCCTCTCGAGCCTCGCGATCGAAAGCGGCGGCATAGGTTTCACCGAGTCGCTGCGCGAGCTAGGCGAGCTTGCCCAAGCAGGAGAGCTATCGGGCACGCTGTCCTCGAAGGAGGCGGTGGACCTGCTTCTGGCGGTCGCTCCGGTCTGCAGCGATCGGAGCGGCGAGGCCGGCCCGGGACGTCTGAGCGTGGCCGACGCGGTTGATGTCCTCAGTCTGCTCGAGCACTTCCTGCGCCCGCTGGCGAGTCCACCACCGGAGTCGGAGCTCTGCCACTCTGTGGCGAACGGTCTCGGAGCCCTTCCAGCATTGGCGGCGAAATGGTCGCGGGGAACGCCCTTTTTGCTCACCGAGCACGGCCTCTACCTGCGTGAGCGCTACCTCTCCTACGGACCTGGGACGCTCAGTCAACCGGCGCGAGCAATCGTCCTGCGTTTCTTCAGGCTCCTGGTAGAGACCGCCTACGAAAATGCGGACGTCATCGCTCCTGGAAGCGCGTACAACCGCCTCTGGGAACTGACGAATGGGGCAGAGCCGGCTCGGATCCACCCCGTCCACAACGGGGTCGACCCGGTGTGCTTCCCGGTCGCAACTGGTGAACCAGCTGTCCCGACTCTTTCGTGGATCGGGCGTATCGACCCGTTGAAGGACGTTGAGACTTTGCTTCGCTCGTTCCATCTGGTGCGAAGGGCGGTGCCCACCTGCCGACTCCGGATCTTCGGAAGGGCGCACGAAGGCCAAGAGGACTATCAGCGCCGCTGCGTCAAACTAAGCGCTGAGCTGGGTCTCGATGGCGCGGCGACCTTCGAGGGTCCTGTCGAGTCGCCTCTCGAAGCCTATTACGCCGGACACGTCGTACTGCTCACCAGTATCTCCGAAGGTCTGCCTTACACCGTCGTAGAGGCGATGGCCTCTGGCCGGCCTGTCGTGGCAACCAACGTCGGCGGAGTCGCTGAGGCGGTTGGTGATGCAGGTATCCTCGTGTCGCCGCGGAACCCCTCTGAAACTGCCGCGGCATGCGTGCGTCTGCTGACCGACCCCGCTTTGAGACACGCGCTCGGCGAGGCCGCCAGGAGGCGAGTGATTGAGCGGTTCACCGCGGAGCGCTGTTTCGCCGAGTACCGGAGCTTGTACGCAAGACTGACGATGTCCCGTCGCCAACGCATCCTCCGGCTCCTGGCGCGACCACCCGCTCTCCCTCTCAGCTCGGCAGAGCCTCGGGCCCTGTCCCTTGAATGCGCAGGATCGTCGTGACCGGCCACCGACCACGCCTTGAAACGGCTTCAGTGAGTCCAGCAAGGCCCAGCGATATCCCGTTGCCTGCGGCGTTCGCCGAGATCAGCGACGAGGTACCCCCTCCCCTGCTTGGCGTAGTTGCCGCCGCTATAGACCGACTCGAGATCGCCGCGGCCCTCGAGACATGGGGTCTGAGCAATGCCTTCGTGCGTGAGCGCCTTGGCCAGGCTGACGTATTCAGCCTCGCCGAGCAGCTCTATGACGAGGTGGAGTATCGGACGGTCCCCGTGTCCGACACGCGAGCGAGGCGTCCCGGCCACCCCATGGACCTCGCTCGTGGCCTTGTGTTTGCGGCGCCGACGCTCATGTTCGCCGGTGCCGCTGTCGCCCTGCGGACACGGCTTTCGTGGTGGTCGATGCCACTGGCTTTGATCTGCGGCTGGACGCTGGGCCAGTTCGTATCCTTCGTGGGCTTCTCCCAGCGCGCTGGCGGTAAGGCCACAGGATCAGCGGTCGCTTGGAGCCTGATCGCCGCTGTGATCTGTTGCGCCGGCCTCGGCTTCGCCGCCGATGTGCTGCTTGGTGGCGGGATGGACGCAGTCCTTCTCGCGGTCATCGCCTGCATCTTCATGACGGCCTCCGCTGTCCTCGTCGCACACGACGAGGTGCACCTTGTCGCGCTCATGCTCGTCCCGGGAGCAATCGGGGCACTCGTCTTCATCACACATGAGCCCTTCACCCTGTCGGCGCCTATCGCTGCCCTGCTCGCTGGCACGAGCGTGCTCATCATGCTGGCCGCCGCCTTGCGGCACATACCGGCCCGCTGGTGGCATGTGCCACCGGTCCCCCGCGCGGGTCACGTCGCCGCGTTCCGTTACGCCGTGCACGGCCTTTGTTGCGGATTGTTCGTTGCCCTGTTCGTAGCGCTTGATCCCGCTCAGAGCGGGACGCGTGGCTGGCCGGCGGTGGCCGCCTACCCGATGATCCTTTCCCTGGGCGTGATGGAGTGGCAGCTGCGCTCGCTTCGTTCTGCAGCTCGACAGGCCCTGCTCCGCTCTTACACCGTGGCCCGGTTCACCCGCCTCGCACGAAAGGCGCTCTTTCGCTCCGCTTCGTCCTACCTTGCCGCGCTGATCGTCCTCACCGCTTTGATGCAAGCTCTCGCCTTCGCCCGAAGCGCACGGCCGTCGACGACACTGGTTGTCGACGCGACGTTGCTGGGCACCGCCTTCTTCCTCGCCTTGGTGGTCGCCTCGTGCGGTCGGATGGACCTTGTCCTGCGGTGCTGGCTCGCTGGGTTCACTCTCTACGGGGGTTGGCTGCTCATTGCCTGGGCGACCGGATCGGGCATATCCAGCTCCACCGCCAGACTCGCCTTTTGCTTGGCAACGTCGGTCGCGCTCGTCGGCCTGGCCGCCGCCGCCTCTGTCTCAATCGCCAATCCCAACTGTCACTCTTGAATGTCACATCGGAGGAAGTGATGCCCGAAATTGTCGCAGTGACCGGAGGGGACGGCTTCATTGGATCCCACCTGGTAGAGGCGCTCGTCCGCGCAGGCCATCGCGTGCGGGCGATGGCGCTGTACAACTCCTTAGGTTCCTGGGGCTGGCTCGACGATCTGGCCCCCGACATCCTGGCGTGGGTTGAAGTGCAATTCGGAGACGTGCGCGACCGTGAGTGCGTGCTCGCCCTCATGCGGGACGCTGACGTCGTCTACAACCTTGCCGCGCTCATTGCGATTCCGTACTCGTATCGGGCGCCTGCCTCCTACCTCGAGACGAACGCCTTCGGCACGTTGAATGTGCTCGAGTCGGCACGGGTCCTCGGTACGCCGCGAATTGTCCACACATCGACGAGTGAGGTGTATGGAACTGCGCGCACCGTGCCGATCGACGAACATCACCCATTACAGGCACAGTCTCCCTACGCGGCATCAAAGGTCGCTGCCGACAAGCTTGCTGAAAGCTATAACCTGAGCTTCGGACTGCCGGTTGTCACCCTTCGGCCCTTCAATACCTATGGCCCGCGACAGTCGGCTCGCGCGGTGATCGCGACGCTGATCTCTCAGGTGGCGGCCGGGTCAAGGTCTCTTCAAGTCGGCTCGCTTGATCCTGTCCGGGACTTCAACTTTGTGGCCGACACGGTCTCCGCCTTTATGGCTGTCGGAACTGCTCCCCACGAACAGGTCGTCGGCCAGGTGCTGAACGCCGGATCGGGCATCGGGATATCGGTGGGCGAGCTCATAACCCTGATCGGCGAGGTGATGGGGGTGGAGCTCGAACCCGTGCTCGACGCGCAACGATTGCGGCCTCCGAACTCAGAAGTGATGCGGCTTATCTGTGACAGCACGATGCTCCAGAAACTCACCGACTGGCAGCCGGCTCACAGCCTAAAAGAGGGCCTCACCCTCACGGCCGCGTGGTTCAGCGACAAGGCGAATCTCCGGAGGTACAAGACCGATGTATACAACATCTAGAATAGCCGAGAGACCCGTCCGGCACGTCGCTACGAGCGCGCCACTGTGCAAGGAGGCGATCATCCTTGCCGGGGGGAAGGGCTTGAGGTTGCGTCCGTACACGACCCTGATCCCCAAGCCGCTCGTGCCCATCGGCGACCGGTACTCGGTGCTCGAGGTCGTGCTGCGACAGCTCTCCGCCCAAGGATTTGCCCGGGCGATCGTCACCATCGGTCACCTCGGTCAGCTGGTGCAGGCCTACGCAGGTGACGGCTCGCAGTGGGGCATCGAGATCGTCTACATGTCCGAGGAGTCCCCGCTTGGAACGATGGGGCCCGTCCTACCTGCGCTCGACATGCTCCCGGAGCATTTCGTCGTGATGAACGCCGACGTGCTTACCAACCTCCGCTACGACGACCTACTCAACGCCCATGTTCTAAGCGGTGCAGCACTCACTGTCGCCGCCCAGCAGCGGGAGCATCGAGTGGAATTCGGGGTCCTCGACGTGACTGACCGGCGGATCACCGGGTTCTCGGAGAAGCCCGTGCTCACCTACCGCGTCAACATGGGCATCTACGCAGTCTCGCGGCAGGCCTTGGAGCGCTACCAAAGCGGGCTTCCTTGGGGCTTCGACGATCTCATCCTGGACCTTCTCCAGCGGGGTGAGCGCGCGGCGACGTACGACTTCGAGGGGTACTGGCTGGACATTGGCCGCCCCGACGACTACGACCAGGCCAACCGGGAATTCGAGCTCCTAAGAGAGGAGTTCCTCCCGAATGGCTGATCAGCGGCTCCGCATCCTCGTTCTTGGCGCAAACGGGTTCCTGGGCGGCCACGTGGCGCGCCTGATTGACTCTGGTCTCGGCAAGGGCATCTTCGTTGCCCGCCGCCGCCCGCACCCGACGGCGCCCGGCGAATGGGAGGAGTTCGACGTCGTTCAGGAGTCGGAGCGGGCACTTGGGCGACTGCTCGAGCGTCATCGGCCGGATGTGGTGGTCAACTGCGTCGGCGCCGCTACGGGCTCGCCCGGCGAGCTGAAGCGGGTCAACCTGCTCGCCACCTCCAGACTTGTGTCTGCTCTGGCACAGGGCTCGGGAACGCATCTCGTCCAGCTCGGCTCGGCCGCCGAGTACGGGCCCTCCGAAGCCTTGGCGCCAGTGCGCGAGACGACGAGGGCGCGGCCGGCGAGCGACTATGGGGCGACCAAGCTGGCCGCCACCGAGATGGTCGCCGAGGCCGTCGAGAACGGTCACATCAGCGCCACGGTACTCCGGGTGTTCAATCCCATCGGTGCCGGCGCGCCTGGATGGTCGCTTGTCGGCCGCGCCGTGCTGGCACTGGGTGAGGCATCGAGGAGCGGCGCGCCGTCCGTAGTGCTGGGCCGGCTCGACAGCTCTCGCGACTTCATCGATGCCAGAGACGTCGCCCGGGCGGTGCTGGCGGCCTCCCGCCGCGGCAGGTTGGCAGAGGTCCCGGTGATCCTCAACGTCGGCCGTGGGATCCCGGTCTCAGCCCGCTGGATCGTCCGCCGCCTGGCGCGCATAGCCCATTTCGAGGGCGAGATCATCGAGCACGACGAGTCGTCGCGCCGCTCGGACCTAGTCGTCTCGCAGTGGGCTGACACGACTGCCGCTCGCGTCTCACTCGGGTGGGTGCCCCGCTATCTGTTGTCCGAGGCGCTGGTCGAAGCGTGGACGCTAAGGGCCTTACCGTCCCCCGCCGAATTGCACGTCACCCCGCCTGACGCGACTTGCTTCGAGATGCGCTCACCCCCGAAGCGTCTGCAGGTGCCACCCCCACGTCTCGATCTTCAGCCCAAAGGTCCAACAACCAAGTACCACTCCACTGTCTAGAAGTTCAAACCCAAGTTCGGTAACTTCCACTCGAATGGAGCTTTTGTGCGACGTCTGATTTCCCTCCTAAAGCTCGCCTCGGCGTCAGCTTTGGTTGTTGGTGCGAGCGGTCTGGTCGCGCTCGGTGCCGCCTCGGCGGCCACGCCGGCGTCGACATTGGACCTGAACGTGCTGCTCATCGGGACGGGATCATCCGACCCCACAACGGCGGCCTGGCAGGCGGCATTGAGCAACGAGGGTGTGCCCTACACACTGGCGACAGCCACCGGTACCTACGGGTCCGAGACGGTGACGTTGCCGACGTTGTCGTCGGGGAGCACCGGTTACTTCAACGGCGTCGTCATCGCCGACTCCCCGGCTGGGTTCACGGCCGGGCAGCTGACCGCGCTGGACACCTATGAGGCGACGTTCGGAGTGAACCAGATCGACGGCTACACCTACCCGTACTTGGGGGAGACCGAAGTGTCGGGCGGTGCCCTGGACGGCACCACGGCGACGTTGACCGCGGCCGGCCTGGCGGCGCTGTCGGCTCTGGCCGGCCCGATCCCCTTTGCCACCGGCACCTACGGCTACCCCTCCTCGGTGAACGCCGGGGCACCGTTCACGCCCTGGTTGGAGAACACCGCCGGCAACGTGCTGGCCGGCGTGTACCAGCACCCGAGCACCGACCCGCAGGCAAACGTCGCCGAGCTCGAGCTCAACTTCGACTACAACGCGACCCAGCTCCAGTGGCTGCTGCTCGCCCCTGGGCTGATCAACTGGGTGACCCAGGACACCCACCTAGGCCTTTACCGCAACTACGTCGAGATGGACATCGACGACACCTTCACGCCCGACAACGCCTGGAGCACCACTGTCCACGACAACGACTACTCCGACGCCGACTCGCTGCGCATGGACCCCGCCGACGTGGTCACCGCGGCGGACTGGTCCAACCCGACCCAGGAAAAAGACTCGAGCGCCCGCCCAGCTGGTGAGCCGTCGACGCCTTTCCGCTTGGACCAGCTCTTCAACTACGGGGGCACCGTCGAGTACCAGAACGGCGAGCTGGACCTGCCCGGCGAGCCCACCTGCACCGGCACCCTCGATGCCGCCGGCACCTGCGGCCCGGACCCGCTCCTGGCGCAGTTCCAGGCCACAGACCCTGCGACGGGAAAGTCCTACGCGGACGACTTCGGCTGGTTGAGCCACACCTACGACACCCCCTACCTCGATGTCGGCTGCGCGACGCAGGACTACATCGAGGCCCAGCTGAACGAGAACACCAGCGATGTGACAGCGGCACCGGGAGCCACGCCCGGCACCGGTGGCCTCGGCCTGGCCGAGTCGAGCATCGCCGCCGGCGCCACGGACGTCTCGAACCCGTATGGGACCTACAACCCGCAGGTGTTCGTGCCGGGCAACCACTCCGGCTTCGCCGACTTAGAGCCGGGCACCCCGGCCACGGTCGACCCGCCTGACCTCGACGAGGCGGACGCGAGCACGACCGGGGGGACGCTGGCATCGGGCACCTATGAGTACGCGGTGACCGACCAGTTCAACGGGGCGGACTCGACGAGCACCGACCAGTCCCAGGCCTATGTGACCGATGGCCTCCAGGGCGATGTCGCCCCTGTCGTGGTGACGGGGCCGACCGGTTCGGTGAGCCTCGTCTGGCAGGCCATCTGCCACGCCGCCAACTACATCATCTACCGGGCGCCGGTGTCCTCCACCGGGACAGTGGGGCCCTGGACCGAGATCGGCACCTACGCCACGCCGGACTCGGCCATCCTGCCCGACAACAGCTCCGGTGACACGAACCCGGCCCAGACGGCCACGGTCTGCTTGGGGTCGACCGGGGAGAGCGCGGAGGGCCCGGACCCCGCCTCCTGCGCCGGCGAGCAGGAGCTCACCTTCACCGACACCGGATCGGACACCGCCACGCCGCCCGCCGGGGTGACCTACTTGGACACATCTATGCCGTCAGGCTGGACGCCTCCGATCGTGGAGGACGCCAACGAGCTGCCCTGGGAGCAGAACCCCTATTTCACCCCCGCCCTCCAGGCGGTCGGGATCACCACGGTGGGGGCCGACGCCTCCAAGGCCTACCCCGACCCGGCCGACGACCAGTTCGGCATCGGCGCCACCTACAGCGGGGCGACCTACGCCGCTGGCCAGCCCTTCGTCGAC
>Ga0187852_1003217_pt1 | contig 12197 bp, 5 predicted proteins | sample June2016WEW_6_40_FD_134511 | JGI IMG/M metagenome (GOLD analysis project Ga0187852, IMG submission 134511) | Peatland microbial communities from SPRUCE experiment site at the Marcell Experimental Forest, Minnesota, USA - June2016WEW_6_40 | ecosystem: Environmental > Terrestrial > Soil > Wetlands...
GCCGGCGACGGCGATGACGCATATAGCCATTCAGGAGAAGCTCGACGGCAAAGCCGTCAATTGGATGGAACAGGTGAGCGACGAGCAATATCAACATAGTCCTGCCGCCTGAATCGTTGTCAGCAGCGCTTCTCCGGTTGCTATACTCCGAAACCAAGCCCGCCGAGTGGCTTGCCGCGGCGAGCCGCATCGCGCGATGCAAGAAAGGGCGCGTGAATTGTAGAACCGCTCGATCATCGCCGATCGGGGCCCGTAGCCTGTCATAAACTATCTTCGTATGCGTCTGTTTGTCGGCATTCCCTTAGCGGCTGCGGTCATCGGCGAGCTTGCGGCAGTTTCGGCGCGGCTCAAATCCACTCAGGGCGGGCTGCGCTGGGCCACGCCCGAATCCTGGCACGTCACCCTGCAATTCCTGGGCAATACCGGCCCGGAGAAATACTCCTGCCTGGTCGCGCGGCTGCGCGAACTGAGTTCCCCGCCGGTTCCCGTGCGGCTTGAGGCGTTGGGCTGCTTCGACCGCGCCGGAATCTTCTTTGCCGGCGTCGGCCTCACTCCCGAGCTGCTCTCGCTTCAGCAGCGTGTCACGGCAGCCACCGCCCTTTGCGGCTTCGTGCCCGAGACGCGTCCCTTCCATCCGCACATCACCCTCGCGCGCAGCATGGGCCAAGCCCGCGGCCAGTCGCTCCGCGAACTGCAAACCAGGATTCGACATCAGCCAGCCTTTACCAGCTTCGCCGCCACGGAATTCCTTCTCTATGAAAGTCTGCTCTCGCCCGCCGGCTCCCGCTACGAGATTCGCGAGCGCTTCCCCCTGCTGTCCTGTCCTTAGAACGGTTCCACAATTCACGTGCCCTTTCTTGCGTCGTACAAGGCGGCTCGCCGCGCGAGGCGCGGGAGGGCAGCGGTTTCGGCGTACAGCAATCGTGGAACCGCTGTGGTTGTCCAGCAGCAGGTGTATATCCCACTCTGGCGGCGCGTCGCCGAAGAGGATGGCGGCAGATCCGGTCTCAGAAGGTGTACCTGAAGCTCATCTGAATCTGCCGCGGGGGCTTATCCTGATGGGCATTCGAGGAGAGAACAGAGCCATAGTTTGCGGTCGGGCAAAGGAGGGTGCCGGTCGACCCGCAGGCAGTCACGTCGAACTGATGATTGGGGTCATCGAAGTTAGGATGGTTCAGTAAGTTGAAAAAGTCGCCGCGAAACTGCACGTGCTGGCTTTCGGGACGAAGCGTAAAGCTCTTGGAGAGGGAGAAATCGAGGTCCGAATAGGGCGGGCCGGTGAGGATGTTGCGCCCCTCGGTGCCATATGCCGGTCCGAAGTTTTCCATGGCGGGCTCGGCGAAGGCGCACTGGTTATACCAGTTCTGCACCGTCCTGATCTGAGACGGCGCCTGGCAGGTTGGGTTTGCGGCCACGGGTCCAGCCTTGTTCGGATCGCCGACAAGGTCCGGGCGCTCCGGATTGCCGAAGGCCGCGGCCGAGGCGGCGGGCGCGCCCGGCAAGACTACGGTAAAGGGCGAACCTGACTGCGCCGAAAAAATGCCTCCCGCCTGCCAGTCACCCAGCAGCGTTTTACGCCAGAGCGGGCCATCGGTCTTCGGACGGCTGAAGGGCAGGTCATAGACAACGCTCAGGGAGACGCGCTGCGTGGCGTTGAAGTCGGAGGGGCCGCGGTCGCCGCGGAGATTCTGCGAGTCCTGGGGCAGGCCCGAGCCGACACTTCCACCGAAGATGGAGGAGATGTCGTCGATGGATTTGGACCAGGTATAGGCGCCCAGGAAGGCCAGCCCGTGGCTCACGCGTCTCTCCGAGCGGAACTGCATGGAGTGATAGGAACTGGCGGAGGCCGATTCGACGTAGAGCACCGAGGAGAACTGGCCGTAAGGAGGACCCGTCAAGGGGTTGGACTGGTTCTGATCGATCACGTTTGCCAGGTGGGTGCCCTTGGAACCCACATAGGCCAGGTCGATCATCCAGTTGGGCTGCACCTCATACTGCAGGTCGGCGTTCCACTGCTGCATGTAGCCGTCGCGGAAGTGCGGATCGATCATGTTGCCCTGCACCACGCCGGATTGCAAACCGGTCTGGCTGAGGATGTCCGAAACGGTGCAAAGCATGCCGGGACAACTGGGAGTTTGGAAATAGGCGGCCATGGAGTAGAAGGGCGGATTGATGCGAGGAAGAATGTTGACGTTGGAGATGGGGTCGTCATAGAAGATGCCGTAGGCGGCGCGGACCACCCAGCGCTCCGACTTCATGGGCCGCCAGGCGATCCCAAGCCGCGGGGCAATGTCCCGGCGGGTGGAATAGTAAGTAGCCGCCGGAATTCCATCGGTCCCTGCCAGGTTGAACTGCGGAGCGAGGGCGCAGGGTTCGGGACATGGAACGAGGTCGGGAACGCTGAAGTTGTTGTGCGCTTCGACGGGCGGGCTGTTGTATTCATAGCGCAGGCCGGCGTTGATCAAAAAGCGCGGGATGACGTGGATGTCGTCCTGCACATAGGCGCTGACGCCATTGCTGTGCAAGTCGTTGAGGGTGCTGCCACTGACCGCGATAGCGTAGTCGGGAACGGCGGCCACTAACTGAGCGAGCGAGCAGGTGAGCGGGTCATCGGGGGGAGCGGTGCTGCAGGGAGTGGGGTCGCCGGAGGCGCCCAGTATGCCGGCCGCCGTCTGCCCCTCGAAGAACCACTCGCCACGCGCCAGGAAGTCGAGGTAGTCGCCGATCTGAACGCGGCGCAAGTCAGCCCCGATCTTGAACTGGTTCTGGCCCACCGTCCAGGCCACATTATCGGAGAGCTGATAGGTGTTGTCGCGGCGCTCCTGAGGGTAGTTGACCGGCTCGCCAATGCCGTCGAAGTTGATCACGGAGATGTTGGGAGCCCCCAGGTCCACCGTGTTGGTCAGGATGTCAGGAAAGCCCAATTGCGATTCGATGTCCTGGCCATAACTCTGCTGCAGCACGGTGGCGCGCATGCGAGTGTAGCCGAGGCGGAACTCATTGACCACGCTGGAGCGAAAGACGCGGGTCCAGTTGATTCCGGCGTTCTGGCCGTGAGTCAGCGTATAGCTGCCATAACCGGGAAGCGATGTGAATGAGTTGACGGGATCGTAGGGATCGAAGAGGTTTTCCTCCGCCAGGGAGTAATGGAGCGACAGCCTGTCGGCGCTGCTGGTCTGGTCGTCCACCTTGGCCGATATCATATTCTCCGTGTTGCGGATGACCGGAGCGGCAAGGTAGGTATTCGAGGTGGAGAGATCCGAGCCGACGTTGGCGGCCGGGTAGAGATTCTCCACATTCTGGCCGATTTGACAGGAGGGATTGAGGGGACACCCGAAGAGATTCTGCGCCAGGCCCGCGGCCGCCTGCCATTGGCCCACTGAAGGCACGGTAGCTTCCTTGGTCACTGCCTGGCGCAAAAGGAGTTGCTCATCGGAGAGAAAGAAAAAGGTCTTGTCCTTGCGAATGGGCCCACCCAGAGTTCCACCGAACTGGTTGCGATCGTAGCGCGGAATGGTGCCGCATGTGCCCGGCGCCGAGCTGGCGGTGCAGTCGGGGAAGTCGAAGTAGTTCTTGGCGTCCATCTCCCGGTTGCGGACGAACTCGAATACGCCGCCGTGAAACTCATTGGTGCCGCTTTTCAGCACGACATTGACCTGGGCGCCCCCTGCTCGCCCGAACTCGGCCGAATAATCGCCGGATTGCACCTTGAATTCCTGGATCGCGTCGATGGAAGGAAGAGCGACATACTGGTTCAGGTAGGGATCGTTGTTCTCCACTCCATCCAGCAGGAAGTTGTTGGACTGGTCGCGAGCGCCGTTCACGTTGATGGAGCCGCCCTGCGTCGAGTTCTGGGAGCCTTCCGCCGGCAATTCACTCCCCGGCACCAGCAGCGCGAAGGTCAGGAAGTTGCGCTCGTTGAGCGGGAGGTTCTGCACCAGTCGAGTGTCGAGCACCTGTCCCAGGGTGGAGGTATCGGTTTGCACAATGGGAGGCGTGTCGGTGACGGTCACTTCCTCGGTGACGGCTCCCACAACCAGGGCGAAATCGACGCGCACCGTCTGGTCCACATCCAGGTTCACGCCGTGGATGACGCTGCGGCGAAATCCCGGGCTCTCAACAGCCACGCGGTAGCGGCCCGGGGGCAGGAGCGCAACCGTGTAATCGCCGTCGCTATTGCTCTTTGCCTCCCGGCTCGCGTTGGTTCCCTCGTTGTGCACAATGATCCGCGCCTTGGGGATAACGGCGCCGCTGGGATCGGTGATGGTGCCAGTGATGGTTCCGGTGGGACCACTGGCAAAAAGTGGGAGCGCACAGCAGAGGATGAACAGGAAGGGAAGTTGAGGCCAGCGAGCAGCCATAGGGTCCTCCAGACGATTGAGTTTCAAGTTAGCCCGCGACTGGTTGACACGATAATCCATAAATTAGACGATGGGCCCGAGACAAATGTCAACTTCTGCAACTGGCGCCGCATCAATTTACGCCTGAGCCTCAGCCCCGGGACAATGGCCCGCAGGGGGCGAACAGAGCCTGGGGCAGGTGTGACGGCCGAACTGGAGATTGAGACCTCACTTGCTGCCGGCCCATCGCTTGAAGGGGGAAACGCCGTGCAATGCCAACAGCCACACCAGCTCCCTGGAACATTTCCGGCCAGGCCGCTGGCCGGGTGGCGGATCAGCCCGCCACGGCACGGGACAAATCGAACAAATCGGCGTAACCAAGATTAGAATCAGTTTGTCCAATGAAAGGGAACGACTGCGTTTTTTCGGATTCACGGATTAGGTTCAAGGAGTCATCATGCGCCTGCGTATTTCCAGCCGTTTTGTTCCGGTAATGGTTTTCTCTTGTTGTGTGGCGCCGCTGACGGCGCAGACGGATTCGGCTCCCGGCGGGCAGAGGCCGGATTATACGTTCAAGACCAATGCGAACGCCGTGGTGGTGGACGTGGTTGTCACCAAAGGCAGCGGCGAGCCGGTTCCCGCCCTGCGCAAGCAGGACTTCCGGGTGCTGGAAGACGGCAAGCCGCAGACCATCGATTTTTTCGAGGAACACACGGCAAAGACTCTGCCGCCGGGCGCCGTTTCCCCGATGCCGAAGATGCCGCCTGACGTGTATACCAATGTTCCGCCGGCGCCGGAGAGCGATTCGGTGAACGTGCTGTTGCTAGACAGCCTGAACACGGAGCAGCAGGACCAGATCTATGTTCACCAGCAGATCCTGGACTTCCTTAAAAATATGCGGCCGGGTACGCGGGCGGCGATCTTCACGCTGGGCTCGAAGCTGCGCTTTGTGCAGGGGTTCACTACGGACACCTCGCTGCTGCTGGCGGCGCTGAACGACAAGAAGAACGGCGCCTTCCCGCAGACGGAACCCGTGTTTCGCTCCCGCTCAGACCGGGCGGACGACCAGCAGGAAGTTGCGACCCTTACGGCTATGATGAACGGGCACATGACACTTGGAATCGCAGCGATCGCGGACTCGCAGCGGGACTTTGCCATCTTTCAGTACGGTGCACGGACGATGATGACGCTGGAGGCGCTCAATTACCTGGCCCGCTATCTGGCTGACGTTCCGGGACGCAAGAATCTGATCTGGTTTGCCAGCTCGTTCCCGGTCATCATCTTTCCCAGCAGCGCGCAGAGCCAGACTATGAGCGAAGTACGGGTATACGCAAGCGCGGTGAAGAAGACCGCCGACCTGATGACAGGATCCCGGGTTGCCGTGTACCCGGTGGCAGCCGAGGGAATGATGAACGATCACTGGATGGAGGCCGACGGTGGGGGCTCAAGCGGCTCAGGCCGCGCAAGCGGCGGCGGTGCGGCTCTCAACGGCATAGCGGGGTTTGGCGGGGAGAACGACCGTCGCGCGATGCAGATCATGGCCATGAAGCAACTGGCCGACGACACTGGCGGCAAGGCTTTCTACAACACCAACGACCTGAACGCTGCCATGCAGCACGCCATTGACGATGGCTCGCACTACTACACGTTGGCCTATTCGCCCACCAACCAGAAGATGGACGGCAAGTATCGACGGATTGAAGTCAAGCTGACCGCAGGCAAATACAAGCTGGCCTACCGGCGCGGCTATAACGCCGACGACACGACCAGGGCGGAGGCCAAGCCCGAGTTCGATCCGCTGCGCCCGCTGCTGAAGTTTGGGCTGCCGGGCGTCACGCAGCTTCTCTACGGAGTGCGGGTCGCTCCGGCCGCGCCGCAGCCAGGGCCGAATGCCGAACCGGCGGGGATGAATCCCAAACTTACCGGGCCAACCACGCGCTACAACGTGGACTTCATGATTCGCTGGACCGACGTGAAGCTCGAGCCCACCCCGCAAGGCACGCATCGCGGAACCATTCAGGTGGGCCTGATTGCCTACGATCGCGACGGCCACGCGGTGAACTGGGCGGGGGGCACACAGGGCATGAACCTGGACCCCGATGTCTACGCCGGAATTCAAAAGTCCGGCATTCCGGCACACATGGAGATCGACCTGCCCAATACGGATGTCTACCTGGAGACAGGCGTCTACGACTGGGGTACGAGCCAGGCGGGAACGCTGGAGATTCCACTGCACCCAGTTACCGCTACGGCAACCGCGGCTCCACAAACAGCGCCCAGTAAGAACTGAAGCCTGCCCGGTGATCTCTTAGTTGCGTTCGCCGGAGCGCTTTCCTGCTCCGTTAGCTATGCGCCGGCTGGCAGCCGCCGGGGACAATTCAAACAAATCGACCTAACCAAGACTGGAATCAGGCCATCCAATGAGTGGGGATGATTGCAGCTCTCCGAGACCGGAGATGAAATCCAAGGAGGGTCGGTTGCGCATTCGAAGTCCAGGAACCTGTTGAAATCCGTGATAACGCGGCGAATTTCAACAAGTTCCTGGAGCGAGTATCATCGGCTGCTCGTCTAACTCAGTAGAAGTGAGCCGCGTTGGGCTGTGAGCGGTGGTAACACCTCGAAGGGGGCAATTGGTATGAAGAAAACGGGAATGGCAATTTGGATGGCGACCGTGGCGCTGCTCACGGCCGCGCCGGCGTTTGCGCAGGATGAGAATCATGCGGGTCAGGGACAGGCCGTGGTGACGGTTTTCGCCAAGCATACCGAGTTGGCTCCGAACGTTTCCCAGCAGGATGTCAGCGTCAAAGTGAATGGGAAAGAGTCCAGCGTAACAGGCTGGGTGCCGTTGCGGGGCGCGGACGACGGGCTGGAACTGGTGGTGCTGATCGACAGTTCGGCGCGCAATCTCGGTCGCCAGTTCGACGAGATCAAGCAATTCGTCCAGGGCCTGCCCCCGCATACGAAGGTTGGCATCGGGTATATGGAGAATGGGCGTGCGGCTCTGGCCGGTCCGCTGTCGGCAGACCACGCGCAGGTGTTGCGCGGGCTACATCTGCCCGAAGGCGCGAGCGCCAGCCCCTACTTCTGCCTCTCCGACCTGGCCAAACACTGGCCTTCCGGGGAGCGCAGGACACGGCGCGAAGTGGTGCTGGTGACGGACGGCGTGGATCCCTACTACCAGCGCTTCGATCCGGACGACACTTACGTCCAGGCCGCAATCAACGATTCGGTGCGCTCGGGGCTGGTGGTCTACTCGATTTACTGGAACGGCCGGAACGGCGCCGGCCTCTCCCCGAATGAGATAACCGATGGCGGCCAGAGCCTCCTGCTCGAGGTGAGCCAGGCGACTGGAGGCAGGAGCTACTGGAATGGGACAGGCAATCCGGTTTCGTTCCAGCCGTATTTTCAGGATCTCGCCCGCCGTCTGGAAAATCAGTACAAACTCAGCTTTGCCGCTCAGCTGGACCGCAAGCCCGCTATCGAAACCATGAAGCTGAAGGTGAGCGGGTTTGCCGCTGATGTCGATGCTCCGCAGCAGGTGTTTGTGGATCGGGCCGGCGCGGAGTAGGAGCGGCGGGTAGCGCATTTGCGCCATGCGGTACATGCAGATTTGAGCTTTTCCGTCCAGCGAAGGTCCGTGCGTTCGCAGGTCTCAGGCTCGAGACCTGCGTGGCCGGCTGTCGTGCTGGTTCCTGAGTTGATGTTGCGCCCCCGCTGCTAAACTGGCAGCAGATGATCCTCCCGTTTGTCCGCGAGATTTTTGCGGAGCTGGAGCACTCTCCGGGATTTGAGCGCGTACGAAGGCATCTGAGCCTGGGTGCGGGTCGGAGACGTGTATCCGGATTGACGGCGACAGCGCGGTCGATCTATCTGCCGCTGATGGCGCGGGCGGCCCGCCAGCCGGTGATTGTAGTGGTGGCCGACAACAAGGCTGCCGAGGCGCTGGAACCGCTGTTGCGCGCGGGCTGCGAGCTGACTGGCGCGGTGGACCCTGCGCAAGTGGTGCGGCTGCCGGCCCACGATGTGCTTCCTTTCGAAAATCTATCTCCTCATCCGGATGTGCAGGAGCAGCGGGCGGCGGCGTTGTGGAAGCTGGCCACCGGGGCAGTAGAAATTCTGATTGCGCCGGTGGAGGCGGCGGCGCTGAAGCTCTTCGACCGCGACTACTACGCCGGGCTGGCGGTGACGCTCAAGCGCGGCGAAGAGGTGGACGTGGAGGTGTTGACCGGGCACCTGGCCAGCGTGGGCTATACGCAGATGGACCTGGTGGAGATGCCGGGGCAGTTCACTCGGCGCGGCGGGATTCTGGACGTGTACTCGCCGGAGGCCGACCGGCCGGTGCGCATCGAGTTCTTCGGCGACGAGATTGAGACGATTCGCAAGTTCGACCCGGAGACGCAGCGCTCGCAGAGTGCGTTGGACGAAGCGCAACTGCTGCCGCTGACGGAGACGCCGGTGACCGAGCGGTTGCTGGCCGCGGTGCATGGGCGGCTGAGCCGGCAGCGCGTGGAAGGCCCAGGCGCGGATGAGGACGAGGAGATGGCTGCCGAGCTGGCCGCTGCGGGCGGCGTGAGCGTCTTTCCGGGGTGGGAGTTTTTCTCCGCGGTGGCCGGGGCGGATAAGTCGCTGCTAACTCTGCTGCCTAAGTGCGCGCTGTTTGTCGAAGAACCGGCCATGGTGCGCAACCAGATCGATCGCTGGTGGAACAAGGTGGAACAGCGGCATGAGAGGTCGGCGATGGGGTCGCTGATCAGGCCTGAAGACATCTATCTGCGGCCCGAGGTGTTGCAGGCCGCGCTTGACGCGCACGTAGAGCTGGATCTGGATCAACTGGGCGCGGTGGACGTGCTGGACGAGGACCGCACGCTGGGCGAGATCGAACTGAACACGCGGCCGACGCTCAGGTTTCATGGGTCGATTCCGGCCCTGACTGATCAGTTGCGCACGCTGATAGCTTCGGAGACGCGGATTGTGTTGGCCGCGCCGCATCAGGGCGACGTGGAGCGGCTGGCCACGGTGCTGCGCGAGTACCAGATTCCTTATAGGTTGGGCAGCCGCAATCCGCATCCCGGCGAGACGATGCTGGATGAGTCGAGTTACCTGGCCGGCGATCTGCGCGTGCCGGTGATTGTGCGCACGCCGATAGCCGCGGGAGTTAGTTTTCTTGACTCGAATCTGATTCTGTTCGGGGCCAACGACCTTTCCGACGATGTGGATGTGGCGGCGCGGCCGGAGCCCAGGCGGTCGAAGACGGCGGCGTTTGTCTCCGATTTCCGCGATCTTGCGATCGGCGATTACGTGGTTCACGTGGAGCACGGGATTGCGCAATATCAAGGTCTTAAGGAAATTGCGCAGGACGGGCTCCCGTTGGAATTCATGATCCTGGAGTTTGCTGAAGCGGCCAAGTTATATGTTCCGCTGACCCGGCTGGATCTGATTCAGAAGTACCGCTCCACGGACGCGGGACCGGCGCCGGTGCTGAACAGGCTCGGCTCGCAGCAGTGGACCAAGACCAAGGCTCGGGTTCGCAAGGCCATGCGGGACATGGCTGGGGAGTTACTAAAGTTATATGCCGAGCGGACCACCGCACAGGGCACGGCCTTCTCCAAGGACAACGAGTTTCAGCGGGAGTTTGACGACTCTTTCGACTATAGCGAGACGGACGATCAGATCTCGGCGATCCGGGCCATCAAGTACGACATGGAACAGCCGACGCCGATGGACCGGCTGCTGTGCGGCGACGTGGGCTATGGGAAGACGGAAGTGGCGATGCGGGCGGCCTTCAAGGCAGTGCAGGACGGCAAGCAGGTGGCGGTGCTCACGCCGACTACGATTCTGGGCTTTCAGCACTATGAGACATTCAAGAAAAGATTTGCGCAGTTTCCCATCAACGTGGAAATGATCTCGCGATTCCGCACGGCGAAGGAACAGAAGCTGATTGTGGAGCGCGTGGAGACGGGCAAAGTGGACATCCTGATCGGCACGCACCGGCTGCTGTCAAAGGACATCAGGTTTCAGGACCTGGGGCTGTTGGTGGTGGATGAGGAGCAGCGCTTTGGCGTGCGCCACAAGGAGCGGCTGAAACAGATGCGCAAGGAGGTCGACGTGCTGGCCATGAGCGCCACGCCGATTCCGCGGACACTGCACATGTCGCTGGTGGGGCTGCGGGACATGAGCGTGATCGAGACGCCGCCCAAGGATCGCATGGCCATTCAAACGGTGGTGGCCAAGTTCGACGAGAAGATTGTGCGCTCGGCGGTGGAGGTTGAGCTGGAGCGCGGCGGGCAGGTTTATTTTGTGCACAACCGCGTGGAGTCGATCTACGAGATTGCCGCGAGGATTCAGGAGCTTGTGCCCGCGGCGCGCGTGGCCGTGGGTCACGGGCAGATGAGCGAGACGGAGCTGGAACGCGTGATGCTGGCCTTCATGCGGCACGAGTATGATGTGCTGGTGGCGACGACGATCATCGAGAACGGGTTGGACATTCCGCTGGCCAATACGATTCTCATCAACCGCGCGGACCGGCATGGGCTGGCCGAGTTATACCAGTTGCGCGGGCGCGTGGGCCGGTCGAATCGAAGGGCTTATGCGTATCTGCTGATTCCGCCGGAGCAGGAGCTGACGGAGATTGCGCGCAGACGCCTCGCGGCGCTCAAAGAGTTCAGCGACCTGGGCGCGGGATTCAAGATTGCGGCGCTGGACCTGGAGTTGCGCGGCGCGGGGAATATGCTGGGCGGGGAGCAGAGCGGGCACATTGAGGCGGTGGGATTCGAGCTTTACACGTCTATGCTCGAGGCCACGGTGAAGGAGATGAAGGGCGAGACGAGCGAGGAGCGGCCCGCCACGCAACTGAACTTAGGCATTGCGCTGCGCATCGACGAAAGCTATGTGCCGGAGGAGAATCAGCGGCTCCGGCTCTACAAGAAGATTGCCGGGGCAACGTGCGAGGCGGCGGTGAACGAGGTACGCGCGGAGCTGGAAGACCGCTTTGGCGCGCCGCCCGACGCGACTGTGTACCTGCTGGAGGCGGCGATGGTGCGCCTGGATTGCGAGCGGATGGGCATTGCGCAAATCGATCGGCGGCGCGGCGAGCTGCAGATTCGATTCATGGAACATGCGGCGGTCGATCCGCAGCGCCTGATGCGATTGGTGGAACGGAACGCAAAGCGCGGCGCGCAGTTCACGCCCCAGGGGCTGTTGAAGTATCCTTTGGCTGCCACGCGGAGCGACGAAGTTCTGCTCGAAATTCACGAAGTGCTTGCCAGCCTGGCGCCAGCGCCGGTGAGCGCATAGAAATAGAACGATAGCCTCGATGCGGAGAGGAAATATGAAAAAGTTCGTTGTGTTGTTTGCGATTGGAGTTGGTATGTCTTTGGCGATGAATGCTCATGCCGCGAAGGAAGACTGGAAGCAGAAGTTTGAGCGGGTCTCGGATGAGTACTTCGACCAGGTGTATTTCCACTACTCGCCGACCAGCGGCACGCAGGTTGGCTATCACCAGTACGACGCGCAGTTGGAGGATTACTCGCGCAAAAACATCGACGCGGAGATTGCCGCGCTCAAGAGCTTTGAAAAGCGCATTGAGGCGATTCGTCCCGATGCTGCCGCGGCCGATCTGGTTCCGCGAAGCGACCGGGAGATTGTTCTGTCCAGCATTCGCTCCGAACTGCTGACGCTGGAGACGATTCGGCCGTGGGAGAAGAACGCGGATAACTACTCGAGCACCTGCGCGAATGGGGCGTTTGTGCTGATGGAGCGCAAGTTCGCTTCGCCGGACGAGCGGCTGCGGTCGCTGGTGTCGCGGGAGAAACAGATGCCGGGGCTTTTGGCCAATGCGCGGGTGAACCTGAAGAATCC
>Ga0187852_1003220_pt1 | contig 12194 bp, 10 predicted proteins | sample June2016WEW_6_40_FD_134511 | JGI IMG/M metagenome (GOLD analysis project Ga0187852, IMG submission 134511) | Peatland microbial communities from SPRUCE experiment site at the Marcell Experimental Forest, Minnesota, USA - June2016WEW_6_40 | ecosystem: Environmental > Terrestrial > Soil > Wetlands...
ACTATTTTTAGGTCTGTCCGGTTGCGTAACCACGACGCGAACGCTGGCCAGCCGTTCTCATACCAGTAGCCATAGAGACAGTCGCCGCGTGTACCGTTCGCCCACGTTTCTGTATAATTCATTATCGGGCCATAGGTGGATTCATAAAATGCAGGAGGGTGATCCCGTCCCCACGCCCAATGTTCGCTTATCGGATTTAGATTCAGCATTATCGGGATATGATAGTTATTTTGTATGTTTGTAAAAAGCGCGTCGGTGGCGGCCTTATAACTCGCAACGGAGCCCCACTGGTCGGTATAGAGCAATAGTCCCCATTTATTAGCCTCGAGATACGCCAGCATGCCGGCGTTTAACAGTTCAGGCTGCGCTAAATTAAATGCCGCCCATTTGTTTGGCGTAAACCTACTTGTACCCGCCGTTTCTGTTTTAGTCATCGTAGGCGAAGAAGGATTTGTGATGCAGCCTGCTACGGAGAGCAAAACAATCATAACAAGCGCGACGATCGCAGCCACTTTCTTGCTCATACTTCTCGCCTTGACGTATCAGCCATTTCAATTCGATAGCGTGATGAACTCGCACGAATCAATGGGAGAGCCATCATAAGGCACATGACAACAGATGATCCTGCGCCGTATTCGCCAATCCGTACCTCGCTATAACGTAGAAACTCATGGTCATCTACGATTGCGATGAGGACATTGCATCGACGGTCGCGCGGGAGTCGATTCTGGCCCTCAAATGCAGGCGCGATAGAGTTTTTCGACGTTGTCAACGATTTTCACTATGTCATAGCGCTCTTTCACCATCGCTGGACCTTTTCTTTTCATTTTTTCTCGTAATTCTGCATTAGTTAAGATGGCGTACATTGCGGACTGCAATTGGCCTGCATCGTAGTCAATGACGCACCCTACTCGCTCAATTGCATCAGCAACGCCACTCCGGTTTGTAACGATTGTAGGAGTACCACACGCACAAGCTTCGATTGGGGATAGGGGAAACATGTCGTACGAGGAGGGCAGGACGTACGCGTCTGCATCAACGTAAGCTTCCAGTTTGGCATTTCCGTAGAGAGGCCCTGGAAGTACCGTGCGATCTGCGATTCCTAGATGCTTGATATCTTCCTTGACTCGAGCTAAATACCCGGAATCAGGCCCCACTATTACTAGTTTGACGTTATCGACTTCCTGGCAAAGGCCAGAAAACGCGGTTAACAAAAGTCCGATTCCTTTTGTCTTGTGGATTCTCCCCAAAAAAAGGATGAGTTTCTCATCGCCTGCGATGTTGTATCGCGCGCGAAATTCTCCTCTTGCTGGCAGCTCTTCAAATTGAGACAAATCTATGCCGTTCGGAACAACGGTAACGTTGTTTCTTTCGACCCCCAGTTGCTCATATAACAACGCTTCTGATTGAGTTAGAGCGATGGCTTTAGCTGCATCTCGAACAACCCTTCTATTTACCAAAGTGTCAGATAGGTACTTTGCAAGAACAAATGTTTTCGCTTGCTGTTCGAGTGCTGTTGGCAAAGCCCCGTGCGCTTGGAACACGTACGGGACACCGTAATTTCGGGCATAATGCCACACGCACACATTGTGAAATCCTCGCGCTTCGTGAGTATGAATGATGTCAAAATCTTTAGTGCTCGAACGAAAAGCCGACACCATCTGGCCTGAGAGCTGTAATCTCCATTTTTGCGCTATCCAGTTGTTCACGCATCTAAAATAGTGGATTTTTATGCGGCTGTCCAACTGTATCTTCTCACGTTCATTCAGTCGATGCAGCGGACCTACATCTGTCGTATACACGACCACTTCGTTGTCTCTCTTGGCAAGCTCGTGAGCTAAGTCATACACGACGCGAACGGGGCCACCAGACTCCCACGAGAAATACGGAACCACTTGCAAGATGCGCATACGTATGAATAGAGGCCTTGCCCGCCTCATACAGTGACTTAGATGCTCTTATATCACGTGATTCTCAGAGCATACGTTCATTGATAGTGTCAATCTCAAAAGGGGCCACGGTCGTATAAATCATCTTCGCACCGGCTATAAACAACGCTGCTTAGCTGATAGTCCCTTCGGCCCCTCCTTGCAAGAAAGCGACCCGATGAAGAAGCCTTGCCTAGTCACCCGCTGCGCAGCACGCTCTTACTTCGCTCCAACTCCGAGATGGCTCGTTTCGCTACGCGCCCGAAAAAACTGCTTCAACGGTAAGCGCGACTTCGACAATGAAGCTGCGAAATGCTGTTATCCGCCCGATTTCCGCTACCGCGACCATTATGTCGGCGATGTTCGTATCCCAACATGCGAGGCGACAGCTTGTCTCCCCGGTCGAAGCTCTTGTGTCACTATGGAGTTAAAGGCGTCTCTGCAAGTACAAGCGCTTTTTTTGCTGCTCGTACATTTGTAGCAACGGTCAGAGAGCTCACAATCGATAAAAGCCATGGCGCTCGCGCACAACAAAACACTGGAGCGTGAAATTCTCGTCGGCTGGCTCCGTTTGCCACGCACAGAGGCGAACGAGCCTGCCACAGGACTAGGAAGCAGGGAATCAGCGGGAGATCTCATTCCGTCGAAAAGGCACGAACTTCTTGAGCATCGCACCCAAGTGAACTGGAAAACGTTTGCTACCGACGTGAGTCGTTTCATCGGGCTTGCGCACGAGCTCCCTAGCCGGCCGAAGAAGATCTTTTTGAATGCCTTTTGAGGGGCTTGCTGCTTGATGGCTGGCTTCAACCAAGGAGGTCAGCGTCCCTTCGAATCGAGCGGTGATTTTGTCCCAATCATAATCCTCAATGAACTGCTTGGCTTGCATTTTAAGGGTTTGCACGTCTTCACAAGTTAAGTTCGCCGCCACTCCGACCGCATCGTCTGGTTTTTCAATGTACAGAATGCCGCAGTTGTGCCCAAATTCCCTCATGATTCCAGAAAGCTTGGTACATATCGTCGGCTTGTGCATAGCGAGGTACTCATAGATCTTTATGGGAACGGCATTTCGCATAATTTCATTGTCGTGAGCGGGAAGCAGAGCGACGTCGGCGGCTGCTATCAATTCCGGTATCTCCGTATAGGGAACCTTTCCGGTGAAAACTACGCTCTCTTCTACGTGGTTCTCCCGCACGATTTCCTGCAGCCTTGGATAGAACTCTCCTTCACCCACGATCAGCAGTTTGAGGTCGGGGCGCGCTTCTCGATAGCGGGCTAGTTCGAGCACGGCTTCCTGCAATCCCGCGAAGTCGTAAATCCAACCCATAAAAAACAGCACGAGATCATCTTTCCCGAGACCGTACTTATCACGCATCCGTTGAGAGTCGGTTGCTGCTGGGTCGAAGGTTCTCAGATCTACTCCTCCTGGCAGAACCTGCGTCGTTGAAGGGTCAGCCCCTAGCTGAATGACGTACTCTCTAAGGGTTTCGTTAATGGTCAATACCATCGTGGCTTTCGTAAGTGTGCCGCGTTGAATCATCCTTGCGAATGGTCTCAAAAACGCCTCAGGCACGAGCTGATCTGTTGCGTCAAGCCAATAGTCTATGTAGGGTATGTGGTTCTCTTCTGCTAACATGGCACCCCAGAAGGGGCTGATGACACCAGTAAACCCAACTATCACATCAGGACGAAAGCGTTGTATTTCTTGCTTTATTTGCCGCCGAAACGTTGCAGCCAGCGAAAGATAGTCCAAAAGAGGTACTTTTATGAAGGGGGGGCTGACACAAGTGATATCAGCATTGTCATAGAATCGCCGAACACCTGTTCGTACGCGTTCTCCAGCTACACGTGGAGATTTCGTTGATGCACTTTTCGTGCGCCACAGGTGGTCGTATTCAACGACAACTACTTCATGGCCTTTTGCCGACAGTTTCTCCATTAAGTGATGGTGTTGGTGCGGGCCCTTGTTAGTCCACCCATTGTCGTGAACCATTAATATTCTCATGTTCAGCCTCTCGCTCCTACCGGGGAACGCCCGCGTGCCCCAAACGTGAGATGCACAAAAAAGAGTGAGTTGCGGCATCTCCCGGGCAGTCATTTTCAGAGTTATTCGTACTTCTACGCCCCAATATAAAAACCTTGGGACAATATTGCAAGGAGGGGACAATATTACTTAAGGAAGACAATATTGACCGCCTGACCGCCCACCGCTTCCGCGACCGAGCGTCGTGATCATACATCGCGCGCTGGCCCTGTTCTAGGCGCTCGGTGTTGGCTTGTATATGCTTCTCCGTCACTGTAAGCGAGCGGATAGGTATGGCCAATAGGTCTGTGCTAGCGGGGTGGCCGCGAGCATACGTCCAATCGCTTTTCGGGAACTCGTCTATCGTTCCAACCAGTGGGGTCGGTTCTTTAGTAATCAGTATTTCGTGCGTCTGCATCTGTCCTCCCTCTCGTGCTCATCGTAACTTTTCTCCATGCGAGAGCACCAATACTTAATTATTGTTAAAGTATTTAAAAGTTGTCTAAAGTTATCAATAGTTTTAATTTATATAAAAAAGTTAAAAAATAGTCACGAGTCAACTGGACAGCAGCGCATACTTTTCGCTAACGACTTGTTGTTAGTTGAAGAAAGGCACAGACAAAATACTAGACGTCAATTTGAGCCAGCGTTTCTTTTTAAGAAAGCCTCTGCTCGTTCTTCGTCGTCGTCTATAGAAAAACCCCCTAATCGTCCGTTAATCGGCTTGCTTCTATCTGCGCCCCCACAAGCCGTAACGCCGTTGCCGCCCCGCTGCACGCGAGATTTCATCGCCTGGCAACCTCTCGCTCAGCCCCTGATTCAGTTGAAAACGTGTAGGTAAGCGGGTACCTGCGAGACAGTTTCACATGCCATCAGAATTCGGCGCTCCCTTTAATATTCTCCCAGTTTTCAACAAACCACTCGTGAACGTGCTTCAATCCTTCATTGAACGTCGTGCGTGGTTGGTACCCCAATAATCTGTGTGCCTTGTCAATCGACGAGATAATCCGCGTTTTTGCATCCCAGTCCCTCCTCTGGATGTGGAGAACCCCGAGGTCGTTTCCCGTGATCCGGTTGACCTCGTGTGCCATGTCAATGACGCGCGTCTCCACGCCTGAGCCGAGGTTGATGGCCTCGCCGATCGCTTCGTCTTTCACTCCAGCCGCCAATAGGCCATTCACGATGTCACCGACGTACGTCCAGTCTCTCGTTTCCGTTCCGTCCCCCGTAATCGGCAGGGCTTTTCCGCTCATGGCCCAGTAGAGAAAGTTGGGGATGACGTTTCGGTACTTTCCCGGCACTTCGCCCGGGCCATAGCTGTTGAAAAACCGCGTGTTGACGATGGGAAGTCCATACAGATTGTGGTAGTAGTTAGTGTACAGTTCCCCGAGGAGTTTGGTCACTTGATAAGGCGTGTGAAGGCTTATTGATACGTCAGGTTCCTGATACGGTAGGGTTGATTCCAGTCCGTAGACCCCACACCCGGAACTAGCATACACGAATCGGGAAACGTCGGTAAGGTGGGCAAATTCGAGCACCTTGAGGATTCCCATGCCATTGACCATGAGGTCCGTTTCGGGATTGTCGACCGAGTTTTGATTGGCAAAGTGCGCGGCCAAGTGAAAGACGATGTCAGGACGGTCCTTAAAGACGAATTTCAGCTTCTCGTCGTCGAGGATGTCGCCGTGTACGAAGTGTATCTTGGGGCCGACTGGAACGTTCCAATCGCACGAGGAGGAACGGTTGTCGAGAATGACAATCTTCTCCGTGTTCAGATCGTTCAGTCTGCGGACGAGGTTCCCACCGATCGCTCCTGCGCCGCCCGTTACCAGCACGGTTTTTCCTTCGTAGTCGTCATAAGCGTCCATTATTCAATCACCCGCCAGCGGTACCGTCTTCTCCGTTCCACGACCCTTCTGATGCCCTCTTCGGGCGGCAGTGTCGACCCGATAGTACGAGCGCATCCAGTCTACCGTCCTTCTGATGCCCTCTTCGGGCGGCACCTGGGGGTCGTGGTTGAGGTCGCGGATCGCTTTTGAAAAATCGATGTGCTTGACTTTCGTTGTAAATGGCTCCGCCTCGTGGTAGGTCACGAGGGAATCGTCTTTGCCGACAGCGTTGAGCACGAGGTCGGAGTAGTGCTTGATATCGTTTTCCCAGTCGCCCCGCCCGCCGACGTTATAGGCCTCCCCTGGCAGGAAGTTGTCACATACGTTGGCAAATGTCCTGCACGAATCTTCGACGTAGTCGATTATTCGCTTATGCCCCTTATAGACCTCATATGGCTTGTCGAAGAGCGCGTGATAAATGAATTTCGGAATGAAGCCCCTATACGGCGTATAATGCTCGTGGGGACCGTAACAATTGACCGGCCTCACGCGCACGGTTTCAGTGTCGAACATCGTTGCCGAGTTCATGCACATGAGCTCTCCTGCCCACTTCGTGATCGCATAATCGTTCATCTGGTACGTCTCGCGGATGGGGTGCGTTTCCATGACGTCTTCTGTCATGACACCGTCGTAATCGCCGTATACTTCCGCAGACGAAAAGAAGATCAATCGAAAGCCCTTCTTCTCTTGCATTCGCAGTATGTGTTTTGTTCCGACGACGTTCGTCGCCCAGAGGTTCTCGTAGTAGTCTTCCCCGTTCCAGCGGCCATACTCAGCTGCGAGGTGATACACGTAATCAAATGTCGCGTCTTCAAAGAGATTTTCCACTTGTCGGTGGCTCCGGACGTCAGTCCTGCGATACTCCGGCAGGTTTGTATGGTACTGATCGGCCACAAAAACGGAGTGGCCGCGTTTCCGAAGCTCTGCTACCAGATTCGTGCCGATAAATCCTGCGCCGCCCGTCACCAAAATTTCCTGTGTCTCCATTTTAACCTACTCCTCTACTTTACGTTCGAATTACCTTCAATCCAGTGGTTCTGGTCGGACCGCAATTCGTCTGAAAACTCAGAACTGTGGATCCACTTCTGCTGACGATTAATTACGTCCCGGCGTTCCACGAACGCCGCGCGTTGGCCGTCCGGCGTTCCAGCTCTTTTTGGCTGAGAGTTTGCCGCGGGGTTACTTGTCCAGGTCATAAGCCACTTTCGACATAAGAACGCGCCTATTTTCACACCATCCCTTAACGAAGCGAGTTTGGCTTGATCCGCTCGAGCGCGGTAATGGATCGGGATCTCGGCTATGGTAAGCCCCTTAAGCGCACACTGGGAATATATATCAGCTTCAATCTCAAAGCCTTGTGCTTCGAGCTCGAGACGTCTGATCACATCGCCTCGAAATCCCCACAAGCCTGTGCACACATCAGTCACATTGATGCTAAAAAGAGCTCGCGCAAGTAGCGTGAGGAGCGTATTCCCGAGGACATTAAGCCTCGTCATGGCTCCGGGCTCGATGAATCCTTTCCGCCGTGATCCGATGACGACGTCGTTTGTCTGCAACAGGCGCAGCATCTCGGTAGCCACGCCGATTGGATACGTGTTATCCCCGTCAACGACAATCACGTAATCAGCGTGCACAGCCCGAAAAGCTGTCTGGAGAGCTACGCCCTTCCCACGTCGTTTTTCGGTGATGATCTGAGCGCCTTTTTGAACCGCGATGTCGCGCGTATGGTCGACCGATCGCCCGTCGATCACGTACACGGCAGTTTTGAGGCCGTTCTTCAAAAGGTCGCCGACAGGCACGTCGCCGATGACTGTGCCGATTGAACGCTCCTCGTTTAACGTCGGAATGACGACAGCTACTGTCTCCATTGCCTCGTCTGTTCGCGGATCGTTGAATATCGTCCGTTGCATCGGCGATCCCCCTGTTTGGTCAAGCGATTTGTTCGTCGCTTGCTAAGTTCAGCAGCGTCAAACTCCGCGTGGCCATTCACTTGAATTACGCCACAGCTGCGAAGACTTCTCTCCGCGCTGCCGCGCTACTTCTTAACTATTATTAAAGTATTTAAAAGTTGTTATTATTTATCAATAGTTAGAGATTATATGAAAAATTTAGAATCACGAGTTAATTTAATGTCAACTCATGCTTTTCGCCAAGACTTGTGTCATCGTTAATCTCCAAGTTCTAAAGTCGGATTGTCATTAGGACCCATGAGTTTCTGCTTAATCCCGCAAGAGCCACGTGCATAACTAACGTTCAATCATCTATCCGAACGTCTTTGCCAGTGCAGGGCCGCTGTTGGGCCTTGGGTCCCGGGTGTAGGTCTTGAAACGATCGGCCCAAAACTTCGTGCAATTTGCCCGTGCGTAACAGAAATGCCGGCCAACCCAACTGTAATATAACGATAACTATAGCTATTCAAACAATTCACCTCCATAGCACCCCACCGGGGAGTGACTCGGCTTGAAAAAACGCCGCAATTATGCCTAAGCTAAGCTATCCAATAAAGCGAGCTTAGATCCACGCGTAGATACCGCGCTCAAAAAAAACGCCGCAGTTGGAAAAAAGCTGTAACAAAACGGAGCACGACAAGCAGACAGCGATCTGCCCAATCCTCTGCTCTCCGGGACAAAAATCAGGAATTCATCGAACACTGAATCGCACCTGTGTTACTAAGATGTAGCACCTGAGCCTATAATCTAACCGGCCATGCATAACCGCAGCTGTTCAGAATTCACTAAGGATGGGAGTGTGTCACCAGTCGACTTGTGACCAACCCCAGAATACCTCAGTTCGCCCTACCGCGGTCAGCGGAAAGACAGCTCAAATATATCGGTGGAGGTATGGATCCCAGGTGTGTGGAACCGGACCAGCGGCACTGTATTGAACCGGACGAGCGGAAGTCGCGATTGAGCACGCGACTGCAGCGCAGGGTGCGGTCGAACAGGGTGTGGTCGTGCTCACGGTCGGACACGTGACAGCGCCCGGACAGCTGCAGCACGTTGAGGTCTTACAGCTCGTGCATTGGGCACATGTCGTCGCTGCGCAGCTCGAGGTTGTAGCAGCGGTTGTAGCGGCGTTTGTAGCGGAGCACTGCGCTGACACGTTCATCGCCGCAAACAGTGAAAGTACTGTGAATAGCGCCAATACCGGAACGATTACTTTTCTCATGTTCTTTTCTCCTATCTTATGCGCTTGATGTATTCCCGTTGGCTCAAGCGTATTCAGTCATTCTCTTAACACTGTCGTCGGCGTGCCTTCACGCGAGTTTCGCTGGAAGTGTACTGAACTCCCTTGACTTTTTCTATGTATAATTCTGAGAGATGCTATATAAATTTTGCCCGCTGTTTTATCAATATTGTCAAGAAATGTACATATTGTTATGAGATGACAATACGGGACGAACGCGCGGGATTTCTTCGGATGAAAAGCACCCGCGAACGCACCACCTCACTGAATTTGAATACCCTCGTCATGCTGCGCTTTTGTAGAGAAACGATTTTAACAGCTTCAGGTCACCCCGCCCTTGTTTTGCGCGTCGACGACGCCGCGCGTGCGATGTATGTGATACTAACCCCTAGCCGAGCGAGCTCACGGTTATACGAAGCGGATTGCCGCTCGCCACGCCAGCCTCGCGCAGCTTATAACGCTTGAGCTGCACACTAGCAGCAATTACCGTCACCCAACGCGAAGAAAACGTGACGTCGTCGTGTAGGTCACTCGTGGACCAGATACGTCGGACGCATTGCAGAGCACCGGTTAAACGCACGTCGAGAGTCCGGCTCGACGCGGTTGCCAAGTTAACGTTATAACAGGGGAGTGAGCATAGCGTGAATCACGATGGCTGATCCTGATAGATCCCGTGTCGTCCGATACGTCGCGCTCGCCGTTATTGTTCTCGTGGTAGCAGCACTCATCTTCCCGATAGCAGATGGCCTGAACGTTGCCGGCTTCTTCGGTGATAAGACTTACCTCCTCATTTTGCAGGACAACGATGAAATCCGCGGTACGGGCGGGTTAACGGACGTTATGGGACTCGTAACCATGCATAACGGAAATATTGCGAGCCTACAGTACTATTACCGTCTTTCACCGCAGCTGCAGGCGCTCGTCCAACTAGATGGACCTGCGAGCTTCACCAACTTCTTCGGTGTTAACTCCGCTAAGCTATCCGATTCAAATGTGCAGTACAATTTCACGTCGTTCGCTCCCAAGATGCAGTCAGATTTCTACAACGTGACGGGACACAAGGTCGACGGCATCATAGCCATTGACTTCACGGCAGTTGAAGCGGTCATGGCCATAACGGGCCCCGTAACGGTATCAGGCGAGGTCATAACGAGCAGGAACGTGGCTGATCGCCTGCACTTCGATGCAGGGACCGTCGGGAACGCAACGACCGGAATTTTGTCGACGCTGACGTTCGACCTCGCGCGGCTTATCCTCGATTCGAGCGTTCCACAGAAGCTGGCGCTGTACACCACGTTGCAAACGTTAGAAAATGAAGGACACGTGCTCATCTACCCTAATCAGGGATTCTGGTTCCGAAGCGCCGGAGGCAGCGCCGCCAGCGAGAGCGCGCCGCCCGGAGCGGACTCCATCTCCGTGGTCGACACCAATTTAGGCAGCCAAAAAGCAGATTTCGGCGTGAACCGGACGATCGACTACCACGTTCAACTCTTTTCGGACGGGTCGGCCATCTCCACGCTGACGCTCACGTACGCAAACGGGTGTTGGTGGGACTATGACGTGTTCTCCACCGCACTCGTTCCGCCTGGCGCTGAGCTCATCGCCGTGCAGAACGCCACGCACGCGTTCAAGGGTCCTGAGGTGACGAACGGAGACGGCTTTACCGCTCTTTCGTCGAGCCTTAATGTGTCTGCCAACGCGAGCGGAAGCGTGACGTACACGTATACACAGCCGAACGTGGTCTCCGCAAGCGGGATAGGGTACCACTACGACCTGTACATTAAAAAACAGGCGGGCATCAACAGCTACGTCCTGAATGTCAGCGTCCAACTCCCGGCTGGTGCAACGATGATCCACGCGGAAAACGTTGGATCGAACCAGGTGTTTAACGGCGACGCGCACGTGAGCGTCGTGTACATGTAGAGGGTCACTCGTGAATGCGAAACAAGGCGCGGCACTGGCACTCATCGTTTGTCTGGTAGTCGTCGCGCTCGCAGCGAGCGCATTTCTTTCGAGTCCGCCCGCCAACGTCACGTATACCGCGCCGGCTTCGGCGGTACGCGCGTCGCTGGGCGAGACCGTGAGCGACGGGACGATCGCACTGCGGTTAAACAGCATTAGCGATGCGTCAAATCCTGCGACTGCTACCGTGTGGATCGAGTTTAATAAGGGAGACTACGCAACCGGCGTGTATTACTTCTCGTTGACCCCTCCTCCTGCGAGCCGCTATCTCGTCGCCAACGTCACCGTCACGAACGTACACCACACGGAAATTCCCTTTGACTACGGAGATTTCGTGTTGATCGCACACGACGGCACCGCCTACTATGCTAACTATGCCGTCTGCAACACGGGCTGTAGCGCGCAAGCGCTCGCAAACCGTGCGCTCAACGAGACGTTCTCAAGCGATGTGTATGTACTCTTTTCGGTCCCGGCAGCAACGCAACCAGTGCAGATAGCGTACACCGGAGCTGACCCCCCGGTTGTGATGTCGTCGACGTAAACCGTCATCGAATCGTCGGCGCGTGAACTGCATCACACGCTTGACAGGCGCAGAGGAATTCGTTTGAAAGCATCAAATAGGGTAAAGCTTTCGGTAAACGCAATGATCTCGAGCGCTTTAAATGATTGGGATTTCCGCGATGCGCAAGCCGTTCCTCACGCATTCAGCGAACATATGGGCTTCAATTTCAAAGCCGCTCGCTGCGAGCTCCAAGCGCCGAACCGCGCCGCTTCAGTTCGCCCCAAAAGCCCATGCACGCGTCGCTGATGTCCACACCAAACAGCGCCCGCGCGAGGAGCGAGAGGGGCATAATATTGACCGGTCAACCGCCCAACGGTCCGTGAGCGTCGTCACCACACATACGTGCTGCCTCTGTTCTAGGCGCTTAAAGTTAACGTGGATACGCTTCAGCGTGACTACAAGGGAGCGAATCTGAAGCGCCAAATAGCTCTGTGCTAGTAGGATAACCGAAAGTATGCATCCAATCGCTTTCCAGAAACCCGTTATCGCTCAACCAGTGCATTCAGTTCCTAATTTTCTATTCTTGAACTTCCTCCAGATACCAGTCTAAAAACGCCCGAAACTCCGCTAAAGATATTTCGCGTCGTATGCTGACACACGTCGTTGCCGGTAAGTCGTCTATGAGCTGAGTGAGGGCTTCTGCAACC
>Ga0187852_1003221_pt1 | contig 12191 bp, 9 predicted proteins | sample June2016WEW_6_40_FD_134511 | JGI IMG/M metagenome (GOLD analysis project Ga0187852, IMG submission 134511) | Peatland microbial communities from SPRUCE experiment site at the Marcell Experimental Forest, Minnesota, USA - June2016WEW_6_40 | ecosystem: Environmental > Terrestrial > Soil > Wetlands...
ACGCATAATCGCCTTCAACCATAATTATCAGCGCACCAATAGATTAATCCGGCTCTGCCAGTGTCCCTTGAAAAATCGGTTAACAGCCGGCCTAATACTTAGGCGAATGGTTGTCCGTGGAAACTCAGGCTAGGGCAGATTTACCACCTCGATGGTTTCCACCATGCGAATCCACCGGGCGCCCTTCTTCTCTTGCGGAACCACGATGCGCACAGGACCCTGCTTATCGGATAAAGGCTTGCCGTCAACGGTATCAGCAAGGATGATTTGCTGCGACGCATCCGTAAAGTCAGGGTCAAGCTCAGGCAATGCAAAGACCACGCGGTAGCCGTCGTGAGCCGTCACCACGACATAGCTTGCCATCGCTTCGCCCCGCAACAGCTTCCCCATCGGGGCGCCGGCCTTCTGCAGGATTGCCGTCAGCGTCACGCCCTCGTGGGTGGCGGTGGAATTGTGTTCTTTCGCTGTGACCTTGGTGCGCGGCATGGCGGACAAGTCTTGCAGTGACAAGGCTACCGGCTGCGTTACCGCCCCGCTGACGCGTACAACTGCCCCCGTGGGAAGTTGGGCCGCCCGCCCAGCCGCTTGGAGTGCAAGAATAAGAAGGATGGATGCCCCCATCGCCATAAAAGCTAGCACCGTTCTGGGCCAATGACAACCCATAAACTACGCATCGTCTGGGCAAAGGAACAGGCAACTAATGCCGGGAAAAAGCGTGCCCTATTGGCTAGGCCGATCCATTCTCCATTGGGTTGATCTACGCATTCAAGTTCCATGAAAGGCTCGAATGGATGTGATCTCCAATGATTTTGGCGGAGGAGGGGCATCCACGGATGAATGCGTAGAACGGCCCAAAGTCCCGTGTGGCCGCAAACCCGGTAATGTAGAGGCCGGGCACGCTGGTTTGGAAATCTTCATCGAGGCAAGGGAAGCCGTCAGTGGTTCTAAGTTGCGGCATTATCGTCGTCTTGGAAAAATATGGCACCTTTTGCATATCAACTTGATAACCGGTGGCGAGGATGACGTGGTCCACATCGACGTTAGCCCCTGCGGAAAGGCGCACGTGCAGGGTGCCGTCGGCAAGGACTTTGCAGGATTCAACCTGCGAGTGAGGCCAAAGCTTGATGTTGTCCTTGATGATGCGCGGCGCCAGCCACGGCTCCAGTTTCAGGCGACCCTCTCCCCAAAACCGTTCCTCGATGGCTTCTCTCTCGGAATTGGGCAAATTCCGGAACCAGCCTCGGACTCCCGTGGCCTGTTTTAGGAGGGGATCGATCCATGTCCAATCCGATGGTGCAAACTGAGGTGTTTCGTGGCGGAAAGCTACATGCACATGCGCCACGCCGGCTTCCACCATGAGCGCCGCCCATTCGAACGCGCTTTGGCGCCCTCCGATGATCAGACAGCGCCGGCCGACCAGCGGTTCAAAATTCACCATGGAGGAAGTGTGAGTGTAGCGCCCATTGGGAAGTTTCCCGGTAAGGTCAGCCGGGAGGCTGCGAAACATGCCGACGCCGGGCGACGTTACCACGGTCTCCGCACTCAAGGTTTCACCGTTTTCAATAAAGGCTTCGAAGTGGCCGCCGCGAAATTCCAGATTTCGAACATAAGAGTTTAGAGTCTTAATTCCTAACTCTTCTGCAAACCAGTCCGCGTAATCGATAAATAGGTCGAGAGGAAGAGGAGAGACGCGCTCCAGTGCGAGGCCATTGGACTCGAGGAATCGTCGCAGCGTATGGATTTCGAGAGGATCAAGCTGCCACGTGGCGCCCGAGCGCAGAAGCATGCCTTTGGGCATTTGATTTCGCCAGAACTCCATGGGCTTGCCTGACATGGCGTAATCGATTCCGAGATGTTTGGCGTAAGCCGCGACTGACAGACCGTAAGGTCCGGCGCCAATAATGAGGAGTTGCTTCGTCGGCATAGGGCTGCGGCTCTCCTGGCGCAAGCGCATGAAAAGATAATGCGCATATGCACCTGATGCCATGCATGAGACTTGGGACTACAGAACTTGCTGGGACTCCCAGCCTGATTCTAAGTCAAGAGCCCAAATTCGGGAAGGGCATTTACTGACACTATCGAGCGTCCTATCATGTTAAGAAATCCTGTTCGGGGAGAGATGCCATGTGGACCTATGCCTTAGTAGTCCTCAATATCATTTTGCTTGTTTCCGCGGCGGCGCAGGCTCAGCAGACCCCGCGGCCCATCCCGCGCATTGAACACGCGGGCGTCCAATTTCGCTTGTTGGTAGATGGTAAACATTTTCTGATCCTCGGCGGGCAAGCGCACAATTCCAGCGCGACCAATCCGCAAGATCTCGAGCCGGTTTGGCGTTCACTCACCACCCTTCACGCAAACACCGCGGAAATGCCGGTTTATTGGGAGCTCATCGAGCCCCAGCCCGGGCAGTACGGTTTTCATCTCGTTGATGAGGTCCTGGCGGGCGCACGGCGCAATCACTTGCATTTGGTTTTGCTGTGGTTTGCATCCTGGAAAAATGGGGAAATGCATTACACGCCGGAGTGGGTGAAGCGCGACAAAACCAGGTTTCAGCGCGTCAGGGGGCCGCGCGGAGAGGAGTTGGAGATTCTCTCACCGCTTTGCGACCCCGCGCGCGATGCCGATGCGCGCGCCTTCTCGGCGTTAATGGAACATCTTCGCCAAGTCGATGAGGCGGACCGGACCGTCATCATGATGCAGGTCGAGAATGAAACCGGCCTGCTCGGTACTGACCGTGACTATTCCCCGGGGGCCACGCGACGGTTTGAGGGCCCGGTACCCGCCGAGTTGATGACCTACCTCGCGGCGCATCGGGACGCCTTGATGCCAAGTCTCGATGCGGCGTGGGCGGGCGCAAAGTTCCGATCTGTGGGATCGTGGACCGAGGTCTTTGGTGAACTCGCGCCGGAGGTCTTCAGCGCATGGCATATCGCCAGCTATGTCGATCGCGTTGCAGCCGCAGGCAAACATGCGTATCAGCTCCCCATGTACGTCAACAACTGGCTCATCAATCCTGGCGACGAGCGGCCGGGCCGGTGGCCCAGTGGCGGCCCGACCGAACACGTGCTTGATATTTGGAAAGCCGCCGCTCCCAATCTCGATCTTCTCGCGCCGGACATTTACCTGCCAAAATTCAAGGAAACATGCAACGCTTATTACCGCGCGGACAATCCCTTGTTTGTTCCAGAAGCCGCGTTTACTTCACAAATTGCGGCGGACGCTTTCCTGACTCTCGCGGATTTCAACGGCCTCGGTTTCAGCCCCTTTGGCATCGATAAGGCATTTGAGGACGGGAAGGTGATCGAAAGGGCTGCCGAGCTGGAAGACACCTACCGTGTGCTCGAGCCGCTTCTGGACTTGATTGCGGCAAAGCAGGGGAGTGATAAGTTGCACGCCATCGTTCAGGACGAAGACCCGGCGCAGGCCATCCGTCTGGACGGGAGTCTCGCGGTCGTGGTGAATTTCCTTAAGCCTTACACACCGGAGGGACCCCGTGGGCGCGGAATGATTATCGAACTTGCGGCCGATGACTATGTGCTGGTGGGGGCCGGGTTCAGGGTGGAATTCCGCGAGCTGACCGGCCCTCCCCGTGCAGCCGAGTTTCTTTCTGTGGAGGAGGGAACCTTCGAAGGCGATCACTGGAATCCTACGCGGCGCTTGAATGGCGATGAGATATGGGACTTTGCGCTGCCTGACCACGCAAAGATTCTGCGCGTGCGTTTGCTGCGTGAGGGGTAAGGACCTCCCGGCTAAGCCTCAGGCTTACGCTTTCTCGATATAGGACGCGAACTGCTTTTGCCAGGAGTCGGGCGATGTGTGGGTGGCGCGGCCAAGGAACGACGAGCGCAGCCGCACAAGCTCCGGGAGTTTGCGGCAGGCGATAGCGTAACGGCGGAATCGTGGCTGGAGCAGCAGGGAATCGTCCGGGAGGTAAATCGGTTCACGACGAAAGTTCAGCAGGACTATGGCGCGATTTAATTGCCGGATGGCGGTTTCGACTAACGCCGGACCTTTCGATCCATCCTGTAACTGCCCTGCTTGCCCTGGGGGCACGAGCCGGAAGAAATAGGTGGCGCGGCCAGACCGCGAAGTAGCTTCCCAGGCCACGAGATTGTTGGGGAACTTCGCACCGGCTTTCGCCGCCAACGGTAGGAAGAACCAATGCAAAATAGGTCGCGCCTTTTCTTGGCCGCCTGCTTCCGCCTCTGGTTCCGGGGTAGTTTCTTCAGCTACTTCTGCACCTGTCCCAACAGTGGAGGAGTTAAATCCCTCCGCTTCGCCCATTGGGGCTCCTTCTCCCTTTCCAGTCTCATCCTCAGTTTCGCGCAGCTGCTTGAAACCCGCGTAGTAATTTCCCGCTGGCACATGCGCCAGCAGGGAGTCGAAGTAAGGCCTCAGCTCGGCATCCACCACGTTGGTGGTAAGGGCCTGCTCGGTTTTGGGATCGATGGCACGCAGTTGGGCGAGCGATGCGGCTCGGCCTTCCTTCATCAGCAATGCGGCCTGCTGAAATTGGTCCGGGCTGAGGAACGGAAACATGCCATGGACAGTCTCCGCGCCTTGCTGCGCGAGTTTATCCATGGCGGTTGCCAGCCGTTCGCGAAACTCTTCCGTGCGCTTCCCGAGCTTGCTGATGGCCAGGCGCTGATCGCCTGACTGTGCCGTTATGGTCCAGGCGGTTTCGTCGAACGTCACAGCATCGATATCCGCGAGGCGCCATTGCAGGCCCGTGGCTTGACTGGGCAGCACGGCCAGGTTGCTCCTGTAGAGCCGGACTTCCGCGGGACTGGCGAATGCGCGTGCTGGCGACTCCAAGCGCACCCCGCCGTCGAATCGCGCGATTTCTTCCAGGTCCTCCAGCAGCAGGCACTGCAATAGGCGCTTTCGGTATGCTTCCAGCAGGTCGTGGCAGAGGTTTTGGAAGGTCTTGCCAAATTGGTTCAGCAGGATCTTCTTGCCGGTGTAGAGGCTTAGGATGAGCTCGTACTCGCCGGGAAGGAATACGTCGATGTCCCCGAGGTCGAGGGTCAGCGGCGCGCCGGTGGCCGGTGTAAGCGTGATCGTTTCCGTCTCAAACGAAACGCGGCAGGGGCCTCCTTGAAGCGCGGACCCGTCCGCATTCAGGTACTGAAACTTTCCCGAAAAGGTTGGCATGTTCAGACCCGTGGCGAGTTGTTAGTCAGTGGCAAGCTCACCCGTTCACTCAATTAAGCGATCTTCTGGCCGCACTCCGGACAGAATTTGGTGCCCGCTTCAAACTTCGTTCCGCAGCGCGAGCACTCATTTTTGGGACGAAGCGGTTTGCCGCACTCCGGGCAAAACTTTGCCCCCTGGGTGCGCGCCCCGCAGCTAGGGCAGAGGGCGGCGGCCTCAGAAGTCAAGTCGAGGTCTTTGGTCAAATCCTGCTGGCGAACCTTATCCTGGATCTGCTGCGCGGTGGCTTGCGCCTGGGCCGCGGCGATTTCGGTCTCGACATCGGGCGCGCAGTCATAACAGAGGCCGCGCTTCTGGTTCCAGCACATGGTGAGGCAGGCCCACTTGGCGCATTTGGGGCACTGGCGAAAGTTGGGTTTCACTTCATCCACGGCTTCCTGAAAAGCCTTGTCGTGGCCGGAGCCCTGCACGGCGCGCTCGATTTCATAGGCGCCCGCGCTGGCCCGGCCAAAAACGCCTCCAAACAGATCGCTGGCGGCGCGCAGGGCGCTGCCGGCATAGCCCGTTAAGGAAGGCTTGAAGCCCGTCATGAATCCGTTCCCGCAGCGGTCGCAAAAGAACTCGAATTGAAATCCTTTGTCGGTTGAGTGGTCAGTATGGTTCTTGGTGAATTGAATCAAAGCCATGCAATGTCTCCGTTATGCGTCTTGTTGTGGAAATTCTATTCTCTATTGGCGAAGGCATTGTAATTCGTTTCCCCTTGCGGTTTCAAGAAACCATCGTAAAACCGTCCATGGGCAGAATGTCACTGGACAGAATTGTATATTTTTCGTCGCGGTGCTAACCTTCGGGCGCTGGCATAGTCTAACTATGTTAAGGAGACAAGCCGATGCACCAGAACGAAATCCCTTCCGGAACGCTCTACCTCCTGATCCTTAAGGCCCTTGCTCGAAGTGGTGAACTGCACGGCTACGAGATTGCGACCTGGATCGAGCATGTTTCCGACGAGGTCCTTCAGGTCGAGGAAGGCTCACTCTACCCCGCGCTCCAGCGCATGCTCGTGAAAGGGTGGGTCACGGCGAAATGGGGCGTGACGTCAGGAAATCGCCGAGCGCGTTACTACCGCCTTACACGACTCGGCCGAAAACAACTCGAGGTTGAGGTCTCCCAGTTTGAACGGGTGGTTGCTGCCATTACTCGGGCAATTCAGACTGCCTGAGGGGTGATCGGTATGCGTTGGTTCAGCGAACTTGGAAGACGACTCAGGAAGCTGTTTCATCCCGAGCAATTCGACGCTGACTTGAAAGAAGAGATGCGCCTGCACCGCGAATTGCGTGAGCAGGAGCAGGTGGAAGCGGGCGTGGCGCCGGAAGAAGCGCGCTATGCGGCGCAGCGGAGATTCGGCAACGACCTTGTGTTGAGAGAGGAGAGTCGTGACATGTGGGAATGGACTTGGCTCGAAAACATATTGCAGGACCTGCGCTACAGTTTTCGGATACTCGGCAAGAATCCCAGCTTCACGGCTGTGGCGGTACTGACGCTGGCGCTCGGCATCGGGGCAAACACGGCCATCTTCAGTGTGGTGAATGCGGTCTTGCTGAGGCCGTTGCCTTACCCCGACCCGGACCGTCTGGCGGTCATCTGGGTGACAGAACCGAGCGCGCCGGGGGGATTGTTTCCCGATACTGCCCCGGACTTCCGCGACTGGCAGGCGCAGAACCAGGTGTTCGAGGGCATATCCGCTGTCACCATCGCTGGCGCCACGCTGACCGGTTCCAGCGAGCCGTTGCAATTGCGTGGCTTGTCAGTTTCACCCAACACTTTTCAGATCCTGGGCGTGCAGCCGCAGTTCGGGCGGAGCTTTTCGCAGGATGAGGGCCCGACCGGCCGCAATCACGTCGTCATATTGAGCTACGGCCTGTGGCAGAGCGCCTTCGGAGGACAGAAGAACATTGTGGGGAGAAAGGTCACGATGGATGGCGAGACCTACGACGTGGTGGGTGTCATGCCCAAGGATCTGAGGTTCCCGACATTCTGGGGGCGTAATCCCCAATTCTGGACGCCAATAACCATGGACGCTCCGAAATGGAAAACCGAACGCTCGAACCATTGGTTTTGGGTTTTGGCACGCATGAAGAAGGGCATCACGCTGAACCAGGCCGCCGACGAAATGGGGACAATCTCCGCCCGGCTCGCCCAGCAGTACCCGCAATCCAACACCGGTGTGATCGCGCGGGTCAAGAGCTTGCACGAGCAGCTTACGGGCAATGTCAGCGAAGTTCTGTGGGTGCTTTTCGCCGCCGTGGGTTTCCTGCTGTTGATTGCCTGCGTGAATGTCGCCAACCTGCTTCTCACCAAATCCGTGGGTCGAAAGCGGGAAATCGCGGTTCGACTCGCGGTCGGCGCAGGCGCCGGGCGCCTGGTACGCCAACTGCTCACCGAGAGTGTCCTGCTGTTTCTTCTAGGCGGAGTCGCAGGCCTGGCCGTGGGCGTGGGAGCGTTGCGCCTTCTCCTCCACGCGGCGCCCACGGGCTATATCCCCGAGGTGATTTCAGTTCACCTTGATGGCCGCGTCTTTGGTTTCACTTTCCTTATCGCATTCGTTACGGGGACGCTCGCCGGGCTGATTCCCGCGCTGGAGGCAACCCGCCTAAGCTTCAGCAAAACGCTCAAGGAGAGCGGCGCCGCCGTGGCGGCGCCTCACGGGCTCGCGCGCGGTCTACTCACGGCCGGAGAGATCGCCCTTGCCCTTGTCATGCTCGTCGGCGCGGGGCTTGCCACTCGGAGCCTGGTACGCTTGCTGGGCGTCCAACTCGGCTTTGATCCGCGCCAAGTGGTGACAGGGAGCGTATCGTTACCCGATTCGCGCTACCCGAAGGAGCCCCAGCAAAAGGCGTTTTTCCGGAGCTTGCTCGACCGCGTTCAGGCTTTGCCGGGAGTTGTCTCCGCGGGGGCAGCATCGGAACTGCCGCTTGAGGGAGGCAGCAACGGCCCGGTAGTCATCGAAGGTCAGCCGGCGCCCAAAGACCAGTGGTCAAGTCCCCTGGTGGAGTCGTGCACCGTCACTCCCAACTACTTCCGGACCATGCGTATTCCAATGCTGAGCGGACGCGACGTGGCCGAGAATGATACGCCTGATGTGCCGCTAGTCGCCGTTATCAACGAGAGCATGGCCCGCCGCTTCTGGCCGCATCAGGATGCCGTCGGCAAGAGGTTTAGGCACAACGACCCTGACGCCAAGTGGATTACCGTCATTGGTGTGGTGGGCGATGTCAGGGAATTCGCTTTGGCCGAGCCGGCTATTCCCGAAGCCTATTATCCCGAGTCACAAAGTACCTCTTCCGGATTAGTCCTGGTAGTGCGTACAGCCAATGACCCGCAGGGCCAAGTGCCCGCCATCCGCAAGGCTCTGCACGACCTGGATAAGGACTTGCCGTGGTACAGCGTCCAGGCATTGCCGGAAATGGTCTCGGACTCCTCGCGCGAAAAGCGCTTCGTGGCCCTCCTGCTGGCGCTGTTTGCAGCCGTGGCGCTGACGCTCGCTTCGGTCGGAATTTACGGGGTGGTGTCTTACTCCGTGTCCCAACGCACGCGAGAGATTGGCATTCGCATGGCGTTTGGTGCCGAGGTCCGCACCGTTCTGGGTATGGTGGTGAGGGAAGGATTGCGGCTGATCATCACCGGCGTGCTTGTGGGATTGTTGGGGGCCTGGGCCCTCTCGCGTTACCTCAATAGTATTCTCTATGGTGTGCGTGGCACTGATCTTGTGACCTACATATTCGCTGCGCTCCTCATGACCCTTGTCGCGCTTGTGGCCTGCCTTGTTCCGGCCCGCCGTGCGACCAAGGTTGATCCCATGGTGGCGCTGCGATATGAGTGATTGGCGAAGGTTGATTGGATAAGAGCCGATGGAATGGCTGATACAATTCGGGCGACGACTACAGATGCTGGTTCGGCAGAAACAGTTCGACTCTGAACTGGAGGAAGAGCTGCGTCTGCACCGCGAATTGCGGGAGCGGGAGCAGATGGAAGCGGGGGTTACGCCCGAAGAAGCCCGGTATGCGGCGCAACGGAGATTTGGAAATGACCTCGTGTTGAGAGAGGAGAGCCGTGACATGTGGGGATGGAGTTGGCTGGAAAACACGTTGCAGGACGTGCGCTATGGCTTGCGGATCCTGGTGAAGAATCCCGGGTTCACCACCGTCGCGGTTCTGACCCTGGGGCTGGGGATCGGCGCGAATATTGCAGTCTTCAGCGTAGTGAACACCATTCTGCTGCGGCCGCTGCCGTTTCGTGCGCCCCAGCAGCTCACCTGGCTTGCCGGGAACAATGGCGAGGGCGGCCTATCCGATCAAACCTACCGGGTTGACGTTTTAGAGGAGATTCAGCGCCACAGCCAGTCTTTCCAGGAGATGACGGCCTATGTGCCCTATTACGATTATTCCGATTTCAAGCTAACGGGCTTCGGCGAGCCGAAGCCTGTCTTCGGCGTGTGGGTAGCGGGGAATTTCTTTCAAACGCTTGGCATCCAACCCGCACTCGGGCGGCTGTTCACTCACGAGGAGTGCGTTAAGGGGGGCAGGCCCGCAGTCCTGTTGACCGAGGCCTTCTGGCAGCGGCAGTTTGCGGGGAATCCGGCAATTATCGGGCAGGCGATCACCCTCAACAAACGGACATACACCATTGTCGGCGTCCTGCCGGACTCATTCGATTTTACTTCGGTCTTCGCGCCGGGTTTGAAGATGGACTTTTTCGTGCCGATCATCATGGATGACATTCGCACGTACGGACACATGTTGTCGTTGATGGGCCGCCTCAAACCGGGAGTAACCGTGGGGCAGGCGCAGGCCGAGGTAACGCTTCTGCTGTCGCAGTCCAAGGCGCAAAACCCCGATTGGATGACGGATATTAAAACAACCATTACCGGGCTGAAGGATTATGTCAGCGGCAAGTTGCGGCGCTCGCTGATTGTGCTGTGGTGCGCCGTGGGTCTGATCCTGCTCATCGTTTGCGTGAATCTCTCGAACCTGCTGCTGACGCGCGCCGCCGCGAGAAGCAAGGAGTTCGCCATGCGCAGCGCCCTGGGAGCGGGGCGGGGAAGGCTCATTCGCCAGTTGCTGACGGAGAGCCTGGTGCTGTCGTGCGCCGGCACAATCCTCGGTCTGGGGTTCGCTTTTGCTGTCACCCGGTATCTCGCGCATCAGGGATCAATTGCGCTTCCGTTGCTGAGCAGCGTGAGAGTGGACGAAGCAGCCCTCAACTGGACGCTTCTTGTCGCCGCGGCTGCCTCCGTTCTTTTCAGTCTTGTTCCCGGCCTGAGGATTTCAGGGGTCAACCTCCAGGAGTCGCTCAAGGATGCCGGCTCCGGAATGAGCGCAGGCCGAAAGCATGAGCGGATGCGCGCCGCGCTGGTGGTTTCCGAGGTTGCCTTGGCTTGCGTGCTGCTGGTCGGCGCGGGTCTTTTGCTGCGCAGCTTTCTGCGGATCCTCGACGTCGATTTGGGGTTCCAGCCGAGCCGGGCCGCCGCGATCAAGGTGGACTATGACGACGGCGGTAATCGGGCGCGGCGTGGCGCCATCCTGCAAGAGATCTTGCAGCGCGCCGGTGCTATCCCTGGGGTGGAATCCGTAGGCATGTCGGACAAGCTTCCCCTCGACCGCAATCGGAGCTGGGACCTTCGCGCCAAGGGGAGGGTTTACCCACCGGGAGTGAATGACGATGCGTTTGTTTACGTCGTGACGCCTGGGTATTTCGGCGCCATGGGCACGCACTTGCGCGAGGGACGGGACTTTAACTGGCAGGATACCAATAAGAGCGAGCCGGTGATCATCATCAATCAAACCGCCGCTCGCCGTGATTGGCCGGGCGAGGACCCGGTGGGGCGCCTGGCCCAGGGCATCGGCGAAACCGACACGCGCGTCATCGGCGTCGTTGCCGATGTTCGCGAGAGTAGCGTGGAGGAGCATTCCAGCCCCGAGGTTTACGTTCCGGCAACCCAAGCCGAGCCGGATGGGGAAAATCTGGTGGTGCGCACCAATCTTCCGCCTGAGGCGCTGGCTTCGGTCGTTTTGAGGACGCTTCGTGAGCTGAATCCGGGACAGCCCGCCACCGAGTTCCGGCCCCTCCAGAGAATCGTGGATCACGCCGTCTCGCCGCGCCGCTTCTTTGTGGTGCTCGTGGCCTGCTTTGCCGCGCTGGGGCTGGTTCTCGCTTCGCTGGGGATTTACGGCGTCATCTCCTATTCGGTGACGCAGCGGACGCGGGAGATCGGCATCCGTATGGCTTTTGGCGCAACGGCATCGCAGGTGCAATTCGGAGTTATCGCTGAGACGCTCCGGCTGGCGCTGATCGGCATTGCGGTTGGAACGTTGGCATCGTTCGTCGCCGCCAGGTGGATTGCGTCGCTCCTGTTCGGAACCGCGCCCACTGATCCCATCACATTTGTGGGAATCATTCTGCTACTTAGTGCCGTGGGCTTTATTGCCGGGTACATACCCGCGCGCCGGGCCACGAAGGTCGATCCCTTGGTTGCGTTGCGATACCAGTAGAGCAGCAGTAGCAGAGGCACTCCTGCCTGTGCGCATGGCTTTTGCATGCCATGTCTAGTGCACAGGCAGGAGTGCCTGTGCCACTAATGAGAGTAGTGATGGTGAACATGTGGACCGAACTCACGAGACGGCTCGCAATGTTATTTCGTGGAAGGCAGTTCGACTCTGATCTGAACGAAGAGCTACGCCTGCACCGGGAACTGCGAGAGCGGGAGCAGATCGAAGCGGGCGTTGATCCCGAGGAAGCGCGCTATGCGGCGCACCGGAGATTTGGAAACGACCTCGTGTTGAGAGAGGAGAGCCGCGACATGTGGGGATGGAGCTGGCTGGAAAATTTGAATCAAGACGTTCGCTACGGGCTACGGACGCTAGCCTGAATTTCCACGGAACGGAATTCGCCTAAGTTTTAGGGTTGTCAGCCGGCCCATTCTAGATGGTCAGCCGCAAAGGCAATCCATTCCACCAAGGGACTGGAACGAGTTTTTCCAT
>Ga0187852_1003226_pt1 | contig 12180 bp, 14 predicted proteins | sample June2016WEW_6_40_FD_134511 | JGI IMG/M metagenome (GOLD analysis project Ga0187852, IMG submission 134511) | Peatland microbial communities from SPRUCE experiment site at the Marcell Experimental Forest, Minnesota, USA - June2016WEW_6_40 | ecosystem: Environmental > Terrestrial > Soil > Wetlands...
CGGTAGATGACCGCCCAGGGCATCATGAAGACCGCTTCCACGTCGAAGAGGATGAACAGGACGGCCACCATATAGAAGCGGACACTGAAGCGCCCGCGGGCGTCGCCCACGGCCTCGATTCCGCACTCGTATGCGGCCAGTTTTGTGGCCGAGCCGCGATGCCGCCCAATGAACCAGGAGGCGGCAACCATCCCCAGGCCAAGGCCAAACGCGGCAAGGATTTGCATCAACAGCGGGAGATACTGCCAGGAGTAGGGGATCATTGCCGCCCAGTCTGAAAAATCCTGTAGGATTGCACCCTCTTGACCGCAATTGCCAACGGCCCCGATCCACCAGGATGCTGGTTTGAGATTAGGTTTTCGGCCTCATCCCGTCAAGGCGACCGAGGGTGTGCAGGACTCAGATGATCCGTGGCTGGAAGGGAGTACATGTGAGCTGCATCACATCATTTCCCAAAATAGTCCGCCATAATCCAGGGTTCTGTTATGGAACACAGTACGTTCGTCATCTGAAAAGAGCAGCGAATGGGCCGAAGAACAGGGTTGAGGATAAACAGCATGGCAGCTTCCACCTTAACCGGCTTCCCGATTCCGGCCACTGCACCGGTCGTATCCACTGTGCGTGTACGACCTAATCGCCACCGGCGCATCACTCCCCGGGCGGGGCGCGCGCTGGAGATTCTGGGCCACGCGATCGAATACCTCACCGACGAGTTCGTACATGAGGGCACATCGCTCTCGGCGGACCATGAGCAGTTGCAAGCCGTGCAGTTGCTCATGGCGCTCAACCGCCAGGTATATTTCGAGTGTCCCGAAGTACCTACCTTTGGCGAGCGGTGCTGCGCGTTGCTGCATCTTCATCTGGCATAGCCAACCGCGAAGTGCGTTTTTCAACCTCCGCAGTGTCAAGCAGCAAGGCGTCCGCAGCGAGAGAATGGCATGGCTCGCCGGGGGCCGCTTATTTTGTATGCGCAGCAGCCACGGTCTCGACAAAAAGCCGGTGAACCCGGCGGTCGGCTGAAAGCTCGGGATGGAAGGTGGCGGCCATGACGCGCCCCTGGCAAACCAGCACCGGGAAGCCCTCGCGGCGAGCCAGCACTTCTATGCCGGCGCCGGTTTCGACAATGCGCGGAGCGCGAATGAAGACCATTTCCAGCGGGCCGCCGGCGAGCGCGGTCTCGGCCGTCAGAATGGTCGAGTCGATCTGGCGGCCGTAGGCATTGCGCTCCACCACCGCATCCAGTACGCCCAGGCTGCGCTGCGCCGGATTGCGAACCTCCCGCGCCAGCAGAATCACTCCCGCGCAGGTGCCGAAAATGGGCTTTCTGCCGCAGAACTCCTGCAAGACTTCAAAAAAACGGTGCTTCTCAAGGAATTTCAGAATCGTGGTCGATTCGCCGCCGGGCAGAACCAGACCATCCAGGCCGGCCAGACCGCTGGGCTTGCGCACCTCGACGGGCTCTGCGCCGGCTTCAATCAGAGCTTGCGAATGGCTGGCGTAATTGCCCTGGATTGCCAGTACGCCGATGCGGGGGCGGTCTTTTCCGGGAAGGTGTTTGACCTCTGGCGCGCGCGCCGAACCCTCTTCGGCCCTGAGGCGCTCAACCAGGCGTCGATTCCGCTCGCCACAAAGAGCCAGAAAGTCGTCATCCAGATGCGAACCGCGGGGGTCCAGCAGAGGGTCCTTGAGAGGCCGCTGTTGTTTCTCTGTTTTCGTCAACTGAATGCTCCGCCTTTGGCCGGGCTGATTCGACGGCTCTTTCCTTAGGAAACGACGCCGCTAGAGACAATCTTATCCGCTCGAAGTATCTTCGCGCTTGGCGTAACCTGCGAGTTCAAAGGTCTTCGGATCGGGGAACGAACGGTGACGGTTTCCACCCTCCGGCAGAAACGAAGCGTAAGATGGAACGCCATCCGTCTATCGGCGGGTCAACGGCCGGGCACTCGGTCAGGGGCTTAGGCTCGAAGTTCTTCAACTCGCTCAAGAGGCATGATCTGCACGACGCGTTCCATGACCTTCTTGTCTTGTTCAGCCATCTTCAGGTCGTAAGCTGCCTGCAATCGCATCCACACTTCCGGTGAGCCGCCCAATAGGCGAGAGAGCTTCAGGCACATGACGGCGGAAAGGGGTCTGCGCTCCGACAGGATGTCGTGAAGCATCTGGCGGGAGACACCAAGAGCCTTCGCCGCCGCCGTTACGGACAGGCCAGCAGACGGCAGAATGTCTTCCTTGAGAATCTCACCCGGATGAACGGGTGGCAATCCACTCTTTCTCTCCATAACGTCCTCCCTATTCGAGCCAGCTAATGGTAGTCCTCGAAATCGACATCCAACGCGGTTTCACCCGACCAGCTGAAGGTGATCCGGTAATTTCCAGTCACCCGTACCGACCATCGTTTCGGTTTGCCTTGCAGGCTGTGGAAGTGAAAGCCGGCGATGTTCAACTCCTCCGGCTGACTTGCGACTTCCAGCAACTGCAAGATGCGAATGCACTTCCTGAGATGATCGGGGCCAATCCGGCGGGTCTTGCCGGTGAGATAAATCTCTTCAAGTCCCTTGTGCCTGAACCCGCCGATCATTCTTGCAGTGTAGACTATTTGGTTTACAGTGTCAACTGTTCACCTGCGGTTCGGCCAGAGGCCGTTTCGACTTCGCTCAGGGCAGGCCTTCGGCTCGGAGAACGAGCATTGACGGTCTCCCACACTTCGCCCAGCCACCCCACGGACGGAGACCTTACCCTCACACCAGCGAACAGAAATTGCTCGCTGGGGACCCCGAGTCGTTGGGGTCCCCGGCCAAGCGAAGGATGGGGCGCCCGGCAACTGCAGCGCTAACCGAGCAGAATCTTGCGAATCTCGCCTTCGGGATCGTCTTCCATGCGGCAGTGATTATCCCATACCATCGTCTGGCAGCGGACCGGGTCGGTCGGCTCCCAGATCAATCCGGGCTGGCTGGGGTTGCCGGTGCGGGCGAAGTTGGCCCAGGCGGTAGCCATCTTCTTGGCCAGCGCCTGCGCCTCGGGCGTGTTGCCCGTGCCCTGTTCACAGCGCTTGGTGTTGTCGAAGCAGAAGGCCAGCTCGGCGGTGTGCCATGCGCCCGCATCCTCCAGCATGGGCGACTGCCAGGTGAAGTAGTACGTGTAGATGGGCGCAGCTTTCTGGTCGCACTTCAATTTGGACATTCTCACGACGTTGTTGCGAATGGAGATGCTGTTCAGCATGGAGCCGCCGCACATATAGGAGAGCGTGCGGATGCTTTTTTCCGGATGGGCCTTTTTCAATGCGGCCGCAACGGCGGCTGCCTTGGTTTCGCCGTAGAGGCGGGTGAGCGAGGCCATCCACTCGGCCTCAGTGGGTTTGGAGAGCATATGGTTGCCCTCTTCGCTGACCGAGCCCATGAGCATGGGGATGTGCTTGGAGATCTCCGGGGCGGCCTCATTGAAGGAGCGCACGGTAATGGTGCGGCCATCCAGCGTGGGACCAAAGCCGGCGCGGGGCGGCGTGCCCGGAGCCGAGAATGGACCCATCCCCGGCTTCATCGGCGGGTTGACCTTGGCGACGGCGGCGTTGCCGGCCGCATTCAGCTTGGCCCAATCCATCTTCTGCAGGCTGGCGAGGTCGTTGGGCTGGAGGCCGAGCTCGATCATCACCTGCTTGGCCAGGGCTCTGGATTGCTCGGCGCTGGGAGGATTGCCTCCGCCGCCCGACTGCACCGACGCGCGATGGAAGAGTCCCGCAGCCGAAGGCATGCCCATCAGCGTGGTGACCTTGGAGCCGCCGCCGGACTGGCCGTAGATCATGACGCGGTCCGGGTCGCCGCCGAAGTTGGCGATGTTGTCGTGGACCCATTGCAGCGATGCGACCAGATCCGTCATGCCCACGTTGACTGAATCGGCGTAGGCCGGGCCGCCGATCTCGGCGAGGTCAAAGAAGCCGAGGATGTTGAGGCGGTGGTTGACCGAGACTTGCACAATATCGTGATGGCGGGCCATCTGCGCGCCCTCGTGCGAGGGCAGCTCATAGGAGGAGCCGAAGCTGAAGCCGCCGCCGTGAAAGTAGACCATCACCGCGCGCTTGCCGCTCAGGCTGGGCGTCCAGATGTTCAGCTTGAGCATGTCTTCGCCCATGTAGCCGTCGTCCCAATCCTGAATGAAGGACTGCTCGATCCCCGAAAAGTCATGCAGATGCTGGGGGCAGTTGGGGCCGTAGATCAGGGCGGGGTATTCGTCGTCCCAGGGCTTGGGGGCTTTGGCGGGCAGCCAGCGATTCTCGCCGCCGGTGTCCTGGCCATAGGGCACGCCCTTGAAGGTGAAGACGCCCCCATCGACGAAGCCGCGCACCTTGCCGTATTGGGTCTTCGCCACCGCGGTTTTGGGCGTGGAACAATTGCCGGGCTCCTGATGCGCCGCGGTCTTGGTGTTGTCCATGGCAGCGGCAGGACGGGCCAGCGCGGCGCCTACTCCGCCGGCGGCGGCCAACAGCAGCGCCTCGCGGCGATTGAGCTTGGCGCGATTTTCAGAACTTGGATCAGACATTCGGTCTCCTTTGTATTTGCGGACAAAAATCGGATGCGGGATACAGCCAGCCATCATATACGGTAGGACCGGGGTTCCGGAAGGCGAGGAGAATGCGGGCACCTGCGGTGCGGCCAGAGGCCTTCGGCGTGGGGAACGAACTGGGATGGCTTCCTGCTCTTCGCTGGAAAAAAGCTAAGGATGGGCACCCGGCCGATGAGCGAGCAGTAGAGAATAGAGAAATCTGAACGGCAATCTGAACCTTTTGCCGGGCAAGCCCGAAGATGCAGGTAGAGAGGCGCTTGGGTGGACGATCGGGAAGTTTGGAAGAAGATCAGCCACGGAGACGCACGGGCCTTTGACGCGTTCTATCGCGAGACTGCGCCGCGATTGCAGGCGTTTCTGCGGCAGATTGTTGGCAGCCGCGAGGCGGCCGAGGATGTGGCGCAGGAAACCTATACCCGGCTTTGGAACCGTCCGAATGGCTTTCAGCCGGAACGCGGCTCGCTATGCGGCTATCTCTATGGGGTGGGCAGAAACCGGGCGGCTGAGTGGTGGCGCAGGCAATCACCCAGCGCTGAGGCGGCGGAAGAACCGATGGAAGCCGACCGGGCGGAGAGCTGTTCGGTAATGGGAGACGCATTGAGGAGATTGCCAGAGGAGCAGCGCAGCTTGCTTTGGCTGCGCGAGGTCGAGGGGCAATCGTACGCAGAGCTGGCGGAAATCCTCAGCATTCCGATAGGAACGGTGCGGTCGCGGCTGTTTACGGCGCGGGAGGCTCTGCGGCAAGTTTGGCGAGCGGGCGCAAGGAGGGGTCTATGACCTGCAACGAAGCGGCGGAGTTTGTCTCCGCACTGTGCGACGGGGAAAGAATTCCGGTGGCGGCGGCGGCGCATGTTGGCGATTGCGAGAGCTGCCAGGCTCGGTTGAGGGAGTACATCGCCCTCGGCGCGGAGATGCGCCGCGCGGCCAGCCTGGAGATGGAGCAAGAGCTAAATCCGATGGTTTGGGAGACGAAGCGGGGAAGCATTTCAACAGTGTGGCAGAAAGGATGGGAGACCATGAGGATTCCGAGATTTGCCTTTGCGGCGCTGGTGATGGGGATTGTTGCTCTGGGTTCAACTTTGGCGGTAGTGAAGGTGCGCGCGCACTCGGAGGGGAGCGTGGTGATTCTGGCCGTGAATCGCGGTTCAGGCGATCCTGATCGCTGCCCGCTTTCCACTGTGGATAAAAACTGGGCGGTATGCGTTGATTGGAAAGCGCAGGGAGAAAACAATGTGGGTTACCAGATTGACCTGCTCGGCCGTGATGGCAATCGCGTTCAACTTGGCGTGCGGACGATGACTTTTCCCATTCTCACGGGCGCCGCAACGAATTTTCAGCCATGGAACCTCGCGCAGGCGGAGCAGAAAATTTATTGGTTCGAGCCGGGCGAGAGTTTACGCGTGGATGTACCTGGAGTTGGCGCTTTGACCGTTACCGGTGAGTGGACGGACCATATGCCTCCCCCTGGCTCCGTGAATGCGCGGAATCAGAATCTCGATCCGGGGCCGAACGAATTGCGCATCGTCTCCCCGATGCTGCTGCGCGATAAGAAGGTTGTGGGGGACATGGAAGGGCAAAGCGCGATTGCTGACGAGCCGGGAGGGGGAGTGCTGATCTATTTCCCAGGGGAGGGCTGTTTCGTTCTTTCTCTGCAGCAGATGGACGACGCCGTGCAGGGACAAATCAAGGAGAATCGGATTTCCTTCCAATCCGATGGCCACGCTCATACCTTTCTGACGGCGGAGCCGGTGGCGCGCAGTCAACAGGTATGGATTTTGCATAACCCGAGATACACGTTTAGTGACCTGAAATACCCTATATTGACCGGATGGAAGGATGTTAAAGTGCTCCAGCAGATGACAGCGACAAAACAATGAAGGATTCCGGCGGAAAATTAGGATAGAAAACAGGCGCGTTCCGTTGGGGAACGCGCCTGTTTTGTCATTGTCGATTCCATGTATTGCGCTGACTCGACGCGCCCCCTTACGGGAGATTTTTCAGTGACTGAGGCCCTCTCTGCCGGGTGCCTCAGGTCTCGCCTCTTAGACCCGGGAAGCAGCGAACCCCATTTGAGCGAATAGCGAGGCACCTGCGGTGCGGCAGATTTACCAACCTCTCGTCTGCAATTGGTCTTTCTCTTCGATGGAAGCGGCGGCGAGGCCCTTCATGGTGCCGGTGACCTGCTCGGAGACCTCGGCCAGAATCTTGGGATCGTTGTAGTGGGTGGTGGCGATGACGATGGCCTTGGCGCGGGAGACGGCCTCGGCGCGCTCATCGGGATTGCGCGGAGTGCCCACCTCGCTTTTGGAGCAAAGGCCAACCTCGCCGTCACCCTCGGTCCAGTTCTCGACATCGAGGGGGGTGGCGCGCTCCTTCATGAAGATTCCCGAGCCGACGAAGATGGCCTCTGCGCCGAGTTGCATCATGAGGGCGGCGTCGGCCGGGGTGGCGATGCCGCCAGCGGAGAAGTTGGGCACGGGCAGCTTGCCGGATTGGGCGACCATGCGGACCAACTCGTAGGGAGCCTGGAGATCCTTGGTTGCGGCGTAGAGCTCCTGCTCGGTGAGGACGGTAAGCGCGCGCATCTCGTGCGTAATCTGGCGCATGTGCTGCACGGCGTGGACCACGTCGCCGGTGCCTGCCTCGCCCTTGGTGCGAATCATGGCCGCGCCCTCGGCGATGCGCCGCAGGGCCTCGCCCAGATTGCGCGCACCGCAGACGAAGGGCGTGGTGAAGGCGTGCTTGTCGATGTGATGGGCCTCGTCGGCGGGGGTGAGGACCTCGCTCTCGTCGATGAAGTCCACGCCCAACTCCTGGAGGATTTGGGCCTCGGCGGTGTGGCCGATGCGGGCCTTGGCCATCACGGGAATGGAGACGGCCTGAATAATCTGCTTTATTAGACTGGGCTTAGCCATGCGGGCCACGCCGCCTTCGGCGCGGATCATGGCCGGCACACGCTCCAGGGCCATGACGGATGTGGCGCCGGCCTCCTCGGCGATGCGGGCCTGCTCCACGTTCATCACGTCCATGATGACGCCGCCTTTGAGCATCTCCGCCAGGCCCACCTTCAGGCGCAGACTGGTTCCAGTAAAGCTCTTGTTTTCATTCTGTTCCGGCATAGTCCTCGACCTCGATTCCAAACGGGTTCCGTGCCCGGCTGGGTCAATAAACCGCAGTTTTCTGTCACTTTCCAGTGTAACAGCGATGTTGCCTGCTGATTGCATGGGTTGCAACGGTTGGGGGAGTGCTGAAGCGCTTCTTTAACCCTTTCCAATCCTTCTGTACCGCTTCTGGTCACGTTTCTGCATGCTTCCTAAGCAACATGGCAAGCGCACATCCACTGTCGGCGCCGGCAAGCAAGCTGCCGCAGGAGAGCGAAAAACCAGGCGCGGCTCAGATTGCCGCGGAACAGGCGCTGGTGCCTTCGCCCCACCCGCCCGAGGAGGGCGATCTGATTGCGCTCGACGGGCCGATAGCGCGGCTGCCGGTGGAGATGGATGTAGCCGTGCCGGTGCGGGAGTTTCGCGTGCGCAACCTGCTGGCTCTGGGGCCGGGCCAGGTGATCGAGACCCAGTGGGCCCAGGGCTCAGATATGCTGCTGGCCGCCGGTGATGTGCAACTGGCCTGGAGCGAGTTCGAGGTCGTCGATTCGCAGTTGGCGGTGCGCATAACCCGGCTGGCCTGAACGGGCCGGCACGGTGGATTGAACCAGCAGGAGCGCGAGAGAGGCCAGGGGAATGAAGCAGGAAGGGAACGCGCGAGCAACGCTTGCTATTGTGCCGGGGGGCGGGCTGGCCGGATGGCTGCTGGAGAGACTGCGGCGCTCCCGGCGCCCGCCACCGCGGCTCGAGCTTCTGGAACGCATCGCGCTGGCTCCGCGCCAGTCGCTGGCCCTGGTTGAGGCCGAGGGGCGGCGGTTCCTGGTGGCCACCTCGCCGGAGGGCGCGCCGGCCTTCTATGCGCTCGATGAGCGGCCGCGGCCGGCCGTTAACAGGCCACCCGTCGCGGCGCGGCCGGCCGTGAGGGTCTCATGGTAGCTTCCTGGGCAGCCCTCAGCCTGGCTGCGCCGGCATCCGTGCCGCTGTTGCCCGACCTGAATGCCCGCCTGCACCCCTCGGACTCGACTCCGTGGACGATTCTCCTTGTCCTGACGCTGATTACTCTGCTGCCCGCGATTCTGATGGCCGTGACGCCGATGGTGCGCCTGCTGGTGGTCTTCCACTTCCTGCGCCAGGCGCTGGGCACGCAGACGGCGCCCTCCAACCCCACGCTGATGGGCCTGGCCCTGATGATGACCTGGTTTCTGATGACCCCGGTCCTGAACCAGGTAGACCAGCAGGCGGTTGAGCCCTATCGCCAGGGGCAGGTGACGGGCTGGGAGGCTATCGACCGCGGAGCCCAGCCGGTCAAGCGCTTCCTGCTGCGCTACGCGCGGGAGAAGGACCTGGCCCTGTTTACGGCCGCCGGCCAGATTCCGCGCCCCAACAAGCCGGACGACCTGCCCATGCGGGTGGTAATGCCGGCCTACATCCTCTCCGAGTTGAAGGCCGGGTTTGCCATCGGCGCGGTGTTGTTTCTTCCGTTCTTGTTGATCGACATGGTTACGGCCGCGATCACCACCTCCATCGGCATGTTCCAACTGCCGCCGGTGGTGGTCTCGACGCCGCTGAAGATTCTGCTGTTTGTGATGGTAGATGGCTGGAACCTGCTGGCCAACTCGCTGTTGAAGAGCTTTTGAGGGAACCCTATGACGCCCGACCTGGTTGCCGAACTGTTGCGCCAACTGATGAAGGAGGCCTTGATTCTGGCCGCGCCGCTGCTGATTGCCGCGGTCCTGCTTAGCTTCGTGCTGAGCTTGGTTCAGACCCTGACCAGCCTGCAGGAGCAGTCGCTGACTTCGGTGCCACGGCTGGGGGCCATCGCCATGATTCTGCTGGTGGGCATGCCCTGGTTCCTGGGCCGGCTGGCGACTTATACCCGCATGTTGCTGGCCGACCTGCACCGTTATCTGGGCTAGAGCTGAAGTTGCCCTGGAGAGGAAGACGCCGATGCCTCACGGAAACGAGATGCAGTGGAGCAATTTTCTTTGCGCCATGACGCTGGCCCTGGTGCGGGTGAGCGGGATGGTGGCCTTTGCGCCCTTCTTCTCCTCGACGTCGCTCACCCTTCGCACCAAGGCGGTCTTTGCGGGCGTGGTGGCGTTTTTGCTGGCTCCGCTGGTGGCGGCGCTGCCCAGCGCTCAAATATCGCTCAGCTTCTCCGCGCTGCTGGGCGAGCTGGCCGTGGGCCTGGTCTACGGCCTCACCCTGGCGCTGCTGAATGAGATGCTGCTGTTTGCCGGCCAGATCGCCGGTCTCCAGTTCAGCTTCTCGCTCGTGAATCTGCTGGACCCCAACTCAGCCATTCAGACGCCGCTGCTGGGCGACCTGTTTCAACTGCTGGGCACGCTGGTGGTGATCGGGGCCGGCCTGGACCGGATACTGCTGGCCTCGATGGTGCGCAGCTTCCGCGTGGCGCCCCTGGGCAGCTACGCGCTGGCGCCCACCTCCGCATTGGAGATCGTGCGCGCCGCCGCCGGCGTCTTTCTGGCCGCCGTCGAGCTGGCCGCGCCGGTGCTGGCCGCAACCATGCTGGTCGAGGTGGCGGTAGCCCTGCTGGGCAAGCTCAGCCCGCAGTTGCCGGTGATGATGCTGACCGTGCCCATGAAGACCCTGACCGGCTTTGCGCTGCTGGCCGGCTCGCTCGCCCTGTGGCCGCGCTTCGTCGAGGCCCGCTTCGCGGGCCTGCTCGACCTGGCCGAGCGGTTGATTGCCGCGCCCGGTCACGGGGCAGGAGGATAGCCGATGCCAGGAGAGCGCACCGAACAGGCAACTCAGCACCGGCGCGATAAGGCGCGCAGGGAAGGCGACCAGCTGCATAGCCGCGAGCTGTCATCCGCGGCCGGAACCCTGGCCGGAGTGATCGTGCTGGGGATGCTGGGCAGCCGGCTTCTGATCGCTTGGCGAGGAACCTTTGCCGCCTATCTCGACCTGGGGTATCCTGCCCGCTGGGAGCCGGCCGAGATCGAGCCCACGCTGTACGCCCTGCGCCGGCTGGCGTTCGCCGTTCTCGGGCCGCCGGGCGTGATGATGGCGGCGGTGGCCGCGGCCTCTCTCGGCGCGGGTATTCTGCAGACCGGCGGAGTCAGCTTCTATGCCGGGGCCATCGGTTTCAAACCGGACCGTATCAATCCAGTCTCCAACCTCAAGAACCTCTTCTCGCTGCGCGCCGCCGCGCGGCTGGCCAAATCGCTCCTCCCCGCCGGTCTGCTGGCGGTCTTTGCCGTCCAGCGCATCGCCCGGCAGTTGACCGTGCCCCCATTCTCGACCGCGCGCCTGGAATTGCTGGGTTCGGATGTCTACGGCCTGCTGCTGGCCGCCGCATGGCTGCTCTTCGCCTGGTCGGCCATCGACTACATGGTCGAGTGGCAGAGCCGCGAGTCGCGGCTGAAGATGAGCCGCCAGGATCTGCGCGACGAGTTCAAGGAGACCGAGGGCAACCCGCAGATTCGCGGCCGTATCCGCAATCTGCAGCGCCAGATGCGCCGCCGCCGGGTGAAGGTCGACGTCTCCAAGGCCGCCGTGGTGCTGACCAATCCCACCCACTATGCCGTGGCCCTGGGCTTCGACTTCGTCACCATGGAGGCGCCCAAGGTGGTGGCCAAGGGCCGCAACCTGCTGGCCGAGGAGATCAGAGCCGAGGCCCGCTGGGCGGGGGTGCCGATCATCGAGAACCCGCCGCTGGCCCAGTCGCTCTACCGCTCGGTCGAGGTCGGGCAGCCGATTCCGGTCGATCTGTATGCCGCCGTAGCCGCCATTCTGGCCTATCTCTATCGCCAGAGGGTCGAGACCGAGCTGCGCGAGCGCCGCGCCCGCGAGGCGGCGGTTTACGCACAGGCGCGGGCCCAGACGGCCGCTCAGCCCGGGCGGCCTGGCTTCGGCATTCCACCTTGGAGAGGAGGTCCACAATGAGCACCACAGCCCTGGCCGCCGGTTCGCTGCCCGCGGTGTCGATCTTGCAGCGGCTGCGCGAGTGCATCCTGCCGCTGGTGGCCATCAGCGTGATCTTCGTCATGCTGGTGCCGCTGCCGGCCGCCGGCCTGGACTTCCTGCTGTCTCTGTCGATAGCCGCCTCGGTCATTGTCTTTCTCTCCGCCGTGCAGATCCGGCGCGCCGTTGAGTTGAGCGTCTTTCCGACCCTGCTGCTGCTCCTTACCCTCTTCCGTCTGGCTTTGAACATCGCCTCCAGCCGCCGCATTCTGTTGCACGGACAGGAGGGCACGGGCGCTGCCGGCAAGGTCATCGAGGCCTTCGGCCAGTTTGTGGTGGGCGGCAACTACGTGGTCGGCTTCGTGATCTTTGTGGCCCTGATCGCCATCCAGTTCCTGGTCGTCTCGCACGGGGCAGTGCGCACCGCCGAGGTCACGGCCCGCTTCACTTTGGATGCGTTGCCGGGCAAACAGATGGCCATCGACGCGGACATGAACGCCGGGCTGATCGACGAGGCCGAGGCCCGGCGCCGCCGTCAGGCGATCGCCCGCGAGGCCGAGTTCTACGGGGCCATGGACGGCGCGGCGCGCTTCAA
>Ga0187852_1003227_pt1 | contig 12179 bp, 9 predicted proteins | sample June2016WEW_6_40_FD_134511 | JGI IMG/M metagenome (GOLD analysis project Ga0187852, IMG submission 134511) | Peatland microbial communities from SPRUCE experiment site at the Marcell Experimental Forest, Minnesota, USA - June2016WEW_6_40 | ecosystem: Environmental > Terrestrial > Soil > Wetlands...
GAAGTTTTCACCGAGAGCTTTGCCGCCGGATACGTCGAAGGTAGTATGCACCGGCAGATAGTTACCCTGGTAAGGGCTGATCAGATTGCCGCTCGCATCGGTGACGCGGGCCGTGCCGTTGGAGAAGCCGGAACCGTAGTAGACATTGCTCGAGAACCAGCTGCGCATGGGAAGATAGGCGGTGAATCCGGTGTTGAGCGTGTTACGCTGGTCGTGATCGACCGGCGTGTAGTTGAAGCTCGTGTCGCAGCCCGACGTGCAGATGAGGCCGCCGGTGATTGCGCCGCGTTGCTCGGCAATCTGATTGGAGTAGGAGAGATGAAACTGGCCGCGACGCCATAGCGACGGGCTGCGCAGCGTTGCCTCCCAAGCCCGCACCAATGCACCATCTACGGTGATCGGGCGGAAGACGTTGGATTCGCCGATGTTCGAGTGGTCGAGGAAGTTATTGACGCGCGTCTTGAAGTTATCGACGTCCAGAGCCCAACCACGATACGGAATCTGAATGCTGAATTCGTGTTCTTCATCTCGTTCGCCACGCAAAACTGCGAATCCTGTGTTGTTGACGTTGGCATAGGCAAGCAGCGGTCCTTGGACGCTGACCAGGGGCGGCGCCTGATAGTAGCGGCCGTAGAAGCCGCGCAAGACCCAGTTCAGCCGGGGAATGCTGAGGGCCGCGCCGAAACGTGGGTCGGCATAGTTTTCGGTGACGCCGCCGTGAAATGAGGAAAGGCGCACTCCGGCCAGCAAAGTGAACCAATCGGTCACGCGCAGACTGTCAGAGAACGATCCCTCGATGTTGCCGCCGACAGCGGTATCCGTTTCATGGATGGTCGAGGCGGAGCCATCGTTGAAGACCACGTCGAACAGAGATGAATCGTGCTGGTAGAAGGAGTAGAAGCCGGCCGCGAGGTTGTTGTGCTTGACTTCGCCGCGCACGCTGGCCTGCAAGCCGGCGTAGTTTGAGGTGCGATCAAATGTGGTTGCGGTGGGGAGATCTGTCGGCTTCGAGTCGTAGTTTGCCACATTCCAGTGGTAGAAGGGAGCGATCTCGAACATGGCGATGGGCGACAAGGTATGCACCCATTCGGCAATAAAGAATGCATCGCGCTCGGTTTGCCCGTCGCGCAAGCCGCTCGAGTTATAGAGCTGAGTTAGCCAGTCGCTTTGGTTCGGGTCGACAGGAACCTGGAAGAAATCCTGGCGCAGTTGACCGTTGAAGCGGTACTGGTTCTTCGCATCCGGATTCGCAAGAAACGAGCCGAAGCCGCTTTGCGAATTGGTTGTGTCGTGCACAACGGCTGCGATCGGTGTCTCCAGGCCGTAATTAGAGCGGGCCGCGGCCAAGCTGGCGTACCATGCCGTCTTCTGCGAATGGTCACCTGCGGAGAACGCGGTTTCGCCGGTGTAAAAGTCGCCGCCGGTAATGCGCAGCTCCGCATCGCGGTTGCGTTCAAAGCCGTTGCGGGGCACGACGTTGAAGACCCCGTAAGTGCGGTCGCCGATGTCGGCCGCATAACTTCCTCGCTGGACCTCGATCTGATCCATGTCGGAGGGAGCGATCTGCGGGCCGACGTTGGCGGCGATGTTGGTGTTGGGGATGTTGACGCCATCGATCAGCCAACTAGTCTGGTGGCCGCCGCGCATGTGCAGCATGTCGTGGCACATGTAGGCGCCTGGAACATAATCGGTGATGGCGGCAAACGAGGTGGGACGGTCTGCGCCAGGCGTCTCTTCAATCATCCGGCGGCTGACCAGCGTGGTCGGTGTAACGGAATCCACCTGAGCCGTCTCTCCCTCCACCACAACGGATTCGGTAGCAGAGGCGATGGGCAACGCGAAATGCACGACCGGGTTGGTGCCTGACGCGATGGCGATGGTCTCGGTCACCGTTGCAAATCCACTGGCGCCGACTTCGAGGCGGTAAACGCCGATGGGCGCCTGGAGCAATTCGAAGGCTCCATCGGAGTCCGTGGTGGCGCTTAGTGTGAAGGCCGAATCGGCGGCCTGAAGCGTGACCTTGGCGTGGGCGATCGGCCGGTGCTGAGGATCGTGAACCACGCCATGAACAGTGGCGAAAACAGTGGCAAATGCAGGTATTGTTGATGCGAGCAGGAGAGCAAGGGCAATGCTAGGCGAAATACGCATGAGACTAACCTCCAGTGACCATCGGGCCGTAGCGCAGGCATGTAGGCGAACGCAGGGGATGCGATGAGAACAAGGCCTGACGCGATGAGGAAATCGTTGAAGTCGAACCTGTCTTGAGGAGGCATGGCCTTCTCAAGTTCCGAGGTCCTTACCAGTCTGCTCAGCCGGGGAATGGACTGATGCCTGACCCTCAAAGAGAGGCGGGGCCTTCAACGGGATTCTCAGCCGATGTGGGAGGTGGGAGGTCCGCGATCAGCAGGCGAGCGCCACGGGCTCATCCGCGCCGCGGCGGTGAGAGCTGTTGGAGAGTAGTCCTGATCCCGAAGAGTAGATAGGCTAGTGCCTTGTAGCGCTAGCGAGCAAACTGGAGAGAGCGTTGCGCGACTGCCATTCGGGTAGTAACGACAATGCGAGGGAGCGGAAAGTGTAGGCCGGTCCGAAACGGTGGCTGCAACCATCCGGGCTCTGATGGTGTCCGCCATGGCGCAGCGATGCGCGCCAAGCCTGCGGCAGCAAGCGGGCAGGCGCGCCTCACTATCCGCCTGGAGCGCAGCCGAAACCGGCCCCAGCGCGAACAACATGACGAGAAAGATAGACACTCCGCGCCGCATCAGGTCTCAATCCTAAACATAAATTGTGAAGCGGGGACTTGATGAAAAGCAACAACGAGGGACTCGACACCCGGCCTTATCGTCTCTCCGGCGTTTCGAGCGATTGGTTGCAAACCTCGCGGTTTGAGTCCCTTGCAGTAGGAAACTAGCGTCTCAATACATGATATTGAATCGAGCCGCGCGGCCGCCCCGCACCACGAACTTGAAACCATTCCACAGTTCTCCGCGGGCTCACCCGCCGTGTGTGCAAAAAAGATGATTCAATCCTCGCCATCTTGCGGCAAATCCGGGGTTCGATTCCATCCGGCGGGGTTTGGGGCCTGATTCTTGGAGCCGAATTGAACGGTGTATGCAAATTGCGGCGCAGTCTCGAGGCCACTCTCTTGGCCGACTGCTTGCTCTGGAGCAAATAAGTTGCTCTCCATCCGGTCCATCATGGTGTCGAGTCACCTTGCCCGGCTGAATTCCTGCGGCGTCTCGCTCCCGGCTTTGACGTTTGCAATGGCAATCAAGGGATTCTTAGCACGTCCGGAGTCCTCCAGATCAGCAAGGGTTTTCGGGTAGAAGTAGGATCCCTGCTAGCGGGATCGTACATCGTGTCGCCGCGATGGGGCGAAGCCGGCACCGGACAAGGAGCAAAGGGAGACTGAGGATGCATAACTTAAGAGTATTGATTCCGCTCAGGGCGGGCCGCTTCCTGCTTCCTGGACTAATCGTTCTGTTATCTGGTTCCACATCGTTGGCTCAGCAGACAAACGGTGCGACGTCTGCGGATCAGCAGACGATCCAACTGTTACTACAAAGAATCGACCAACTGGAAGCGCGCGTTGCTCAACTTGAAGCACAAGAGGGCGTAAAGGCCTTGAAATCCGCGATGTCACTTCCGAGCGCGGCCGAGCCATCGGCGCACCGAGCTTCTGACACAACTCCGATTCATCGCACGACTAACTCGCAGGCTCTTGCCGACCCCCGCACAACTGCGCCCGTTGCAGGGGAATCTGAGCAAGCGCCAGTAGAGAATGCCATGAACGACAGAATGGATCTGAGCAAGACTCTGCTGCGAATCCGTGGCTTTGGCGACGTGGCGCTCCATGGGGACACTCTGTCTGGCGATACGACTTCATTTTCCCTGGGGCAACTTGACCTCTTTATCACATCTGACATGTCCGATCAGTTCAAGTTTCTCAGTGAAGTCGTGTTTGAGGCGGGTCCCGATAACATTTACAATGTGCAGGTCGGCCCGGAAAACAGCTTTAGCGTAGATGTTGAAAGATATCTATTGCAATATTCCTTTAATGACTATTTCAATCTGGCAATTGGCAGGGGGCACACGGCGATCGGTTATTACAACACCGCTTATCATCACAGCACCTGGCTGCAAACCACAACCGCTAGGCCATTTCTATTTGAATTTGAAGACCGCGGGGGAATCCTGCCAATTCATATAGTTGGCGCTTCCGCGAGCGGACGCGTGCCGTCCGGCGGCTTAGGGTTGCACTATGTTGCCGAGATTGGGAATGGACGGGAGTCGCGCAACCCACTGCAGCAGGAGCCGGTGCAGAACGAGATTAGCGATCAGAACGGCAAAGCATTCAACATTGAGCTCTTTACCCGCCCGGAAGCGTGGCAGGGGTTTCAAACAGGTGTGTCCTTCTATCACGATCGGCTTACTCCTACGGGTTTACCAAAGATCGCCGAGAGCATCTTGGCTGCTCATGCGATACTCATCCGGCCAAAATATGAATGGCTCAGCGAGGCGTTGCTTGATCGTCATGCTGAGGCTGGAACGCCCTACGTGTTCAACACCCCAGGTTTCTATTCTCAAGTGTCGAGACAAATCAACTCATGTCGGCCCTATTTTCGATATGAGTATGTGAATGTTCCATCCAATGAGCCGGTCTTTCCAGATGTCGCCCTGCGGCATGGGCCTATAGGAGGTATTCGATACGATCCAAATGAATCAGTGGCGCTGAAGTTTGAGTACCAGTACACGTTCCTTAGGAACCAGCCGGGAGTCCACGGGCTCACTGGCCAGGTTGGCTTTACCTTCTGACGTTTGTCCATCGACGATGAAATGTCTAAAAACAGCTGTGCTCGTTGCGGGAATTGCGGTCTGGCCAATGATGGAGACCAGCGCCACGCCGCGCGCCAGCACCGACTTTACGGTCACAGAACAGGAAGCAGCACCGGAGCCTCTCGTGATCGTCGTCAACCGCATGAACCCGGTGGATAATCTCTCTTCAGCCGATTTGCGCGCTATCTTTCTCGGGGTTCGAAGTTATTGGAACAACGGAAGGCGGATCACTCTCGTCATGAGAGAACCGGGGGAACAGGAACGCAGAGTGATCCTTCACGATGTCTGCGGCATGAATGAGGAGCAATTCAGGACACACTTTGTGAGAGGACTATATACCGGAGAAATACTTGTATCGCCGAAAACGCTGGATACTCCGCTAGGCGTTCGCAGATTCATATTCAATGTGCCCGGCGCTATCGGCTACTTGCGAGAGAGCGATGTGGATGCAACCGTGAAGGTGGTTCGCGTTGACGAACGTTCTCCGGGGGAAAAGGGATACAGGCTGCACGTGCCGTAAGGGGTGATCAGTCGACGTGAAGAAACAAGGAAAAAGCGCAGCAGCGAAACCGCAGCTCAACCCAGCGCTGCTCTTTGATCGCCTTTTCGCCGCGGCTTCACGCCACAATAAACTACTGTTGCTGATCGTATGTTGTGGGACCGCTGTGATTAGTAGCATTGTCATCCGCGACCTGCAAGACGCAAACATTGCAACGCAGGAGCATTATCGCCGTTCGGTACATGGTCTGCAGAGAATTGGAGAGCTGCAGTACGACATCCAGGAAACTCGGCGGGCTACATTGTATGCCTTGAGCACCAGCGACAGTAATTTGCAAGTTACATACGCCGACCAATCGCGGGATGCGGACAAGCGCGTGAGTGACGCAATTGCAGAGTACGAAAAGCAGTCTAAGGAACCGGCAGAAACAGCCGTGGCCGCCCGCCTTGCGGACGATTGGCCCAAGTACCTTGCAGTTCGCGACGAGGTGCTCGCCTCCATCCTGGAAGGGAGCATCAAGGACGCCGTTGACCTGGATCTGTCGAGTGGCGTGCCCGCGTTCGACCGCGTCCGGAAAGACTTGGATACGGTGAAGCAGCTTTACGATCAAGACGCCGCGCTACGTCAGGCGAGCTTCGCCGCCTCATCCCGCAGATCGGTGTCGAGGTTGATTGGAATCCTCTGTTTCACTTTCTTGCTTTCGAGCGCCGCGGTTTGGACCATTCAGAGAAGCCATATGTTGGGCGCGATTCAGTTAGCCAAGCTGCAGATGGAGTTCGTTGCTTCAGTGTCGCACGAACTTCGTACACCCCTGGCTGTCCTGATGTCTGCGGCAGACAATATCGCCGACGGCCTTGTGGAAGGGAAGACCGCTCTGCAGAAATACGGCGCGATTCTCAGGCATCAGAGCCGCAGCATCGGCGATCTCGTGGACCAGATTCTGCTTTTCGCTTCTACGGAGGACAGCAAAAGGAACTACGCGCTGGAGCGTATCGAAGTGGGAGCGCTACTTGCCGAGATCGTTGCGGGAGCCGAGGGAGCGATGAAAGAAGCTGGCGCCGTGCTTGACATTCGGGTCGACCAGAATCTCCCGTTGATCATGGGGAACCGCAATGGCATCTTGCAATGCATGCAGAACCTCATCGGCAATGCAGCCAAATACGGTGGCGATGACCGTCGCGTTGATATCCGCGCTTTTGTCGCGCCCGGCAGGGAGGATTCGGAAAGAGCAGTAAAGATTTCCGTCACGGATCACGGAATTGGCATTGATCCTTCGGAGATTCCTCAGATTTTCGATCCCTTCTACCGAAGTCCTCGGGTTCGTGATGCTCAGATTCATGGGACGGGGTTGGGACTGTCCCTGGCCAAGCGAATTGCGGAAGCGATGGGTGGGTGGATTTCGGTCACAAGTGAACTCGCGCGTGGGAGTACCTTCGCGTTGCATTTGCCGATTGCGGGAGGAGATGAGTCGACGGCGGAGACCCAGCAGCCCTCAGCGACTCCATCATAGTGCCATGAATGAACATATTCTGTTTGTTGAAGACGAAGAGGAGCTTTGCCTCACCCTGGGTGACCGCCTGCGCAGCGAAGGATATGTAGTGGACATGGCGCTGGACGGCAAGACTGGCTTTGAGAAGGCGACAGCCGTCCCGTTCGACTTGATTATCCTCGACGTGATGCTGCCCTTTCGCAACGGGTTCGATTTGTGCGCAGATATACGTCGTGCCGGCCTTACTACTCCAATTCTCCTGCTGACTGCACGTGGCCAAACTGCGGAGAAGATTGTGGGCCTCAAGCTTGGAGCTGACGACTACATAACCAAGCCTTTCGATACGTTTGAACTTATGGCGCGCATAGAGGCCGTATTGCGCCGCTCGTCAGTCAAGCAGAAGACGGGCGATTCTAATAACTCCAGACGGTACGAGTTAGGCTCTATTGTTGTGGATAGCCGAGGCGCCCAGGTTACACGAGACGGAGTATCGATTAATCTCACGGCGCGTGAGTTATGCTTGCTTAGCTATTTCGCGGAGCATCGCGGTGAAGTGTTATCGCGCGACGAATTGTTGCGCGATGTATGGGGACATCGCGCCGGAACGTATACCCGAACCGTAGATATGCACGTTTCCAGCCTGCGGCAAAAGCTGGAACGCATTCCACAAAAACCCGAATTGCTGGTCACTGTGCCGGGCATCGGATATAAGCTCGTGGGCTGATGACCGGATCGTGCAGCCGCGGCAGACCAGGTTTCGAGATGGAATTGGCAATGAGGGCGGGATCGGCCGATGAATAGGCAGTGGAACCTGCCCAAGTATCGCTCAGAGATTGTTTAGGATAATGGTTACTGCTGATGAACCAGCGCGGACACGATGCGTGTGCGAAGTTCCAAGGTGTACCAAACGGGGCCGTAGTCCTCAAGCAATTCAAACAGATCCAGCAGCACGGATTGTGGGTCTGAGGCTTTCAGACTGTCATGCCGTTCGGCCTCTGCCTCTTCCAGGATTGCGACAAAAGATTGATCAATCTTCACGTGTTCCTCCACCTGCATCTTGACAGCCAGGGAACCTGATTCGATACCATTCGCCTTAAGCAATGGTGTCGCCCGAAACTCTTCTGAAATCCATGTTGACATGATTCCGAGTCGACTGAGGTAAAAACTTGTAATCTCGTCGTAAGAAACGCGTAAACCGTTACAGGACATGAGGGGAGTCGAAGATTGCACGATGCGGCCAGCTGTCGGCAAGCGCGACCGAAGGATAACGTAAGGACCTGAAAGCCAACGCCCGACCTGCCAGCTTATCGATTGTTGCTTTGGTGAAGTTATCGCCTTTGGTTCGATGTGTTGTGATGGCAAGTGTCTTACGTGCGTTTTCCAGCGCTTCCTCAATTGAAGGTCGAACAACCGCGATTACCTAGAGAGGCGAGAACGAGGTCCGAGCCAATGAGCAGCAAGCGAAACCTCAGCGTCGAGGCGAAGGTGTCCCAAAGAGATGGAAGTCCGGAAGCGGTGCCGGATCGGCGAAAGATGTTACTGAAAGTGTGGGCATGTGTTCTTGGGGCTTGCTTTTCTTGTTTCGCCCATTCTCAGATATCGCCAGGGCCGCTTGCCAAGGCGCATCAAGGCTTGAGCGGCAATTCGAATTGCACCAAGTGTCACGAGGTGTCTGCAAAGACAGCATCGTTCCGGTGCCTGGTGTGTCATACCGAGATCGCGGCGGAGCTTGAGCGCAATCGGGGTCTTCATGCGACATTTCCGCACGGAGGGCCGCCCGGTTCAGCTTGCGTGAAATGCCATTCCGATCACAACGGTGTGGACTTCCCCATGGTGCATTGGGATCCAACGCCGAAAGGTTTTGATCACTCGGAGACAGGCTACGTCCTCGACGGGAAACATACCGGTGTGAATTGCCGTGCCTGCCACACAGCGCAGCATATTCTCCCTTCCGCGCGTGAAATGCTTCAAAGCAAAGACCTGAATCATACGTGGCTAGGTTTGTCGACCAGTTGCGGCAGTTGCCACCAGGATCCGCATCAGGGCCGCTTCGGCCCCGATTGCTCACAGTGCCACTCAACGAATGGCTGGAACTCCACGCGCATCGAAAGAGAAACGTTTGATCACTCCAGGACGCAATACCCGCTCACTGGCGCGCATCGCACGGTAACGTGTCAAAGCTGCCACGTACCCGACGCCGGCGGCCAGCCACGCTGGTCTGGCCTCAAATTCTCAAGCTGTTCCGAGTGTCACACAGACCCACACAAGGGTGAATTCAAGCAGGGATGCGATTCTTGCCATACGACTTCGACCTGGAAACAGTCCAGCTTCGCAGGGCGGTTCAATCATGCGGATACCGGCTTTCCGTTGCTGGGAAAACATGCGAGCGTTGACTGCGTAACCTGCCACCAAGGCGAGGATTTCAAGAGACCGCTGCCACATCAGCTTTGCGCGGACTGCCACAAGCCGGATCCCCATGATGGCCAGTTTGCCAAGCGGCCGGACGGAGACAAGTGCGAAAGTTGCCACACGGTCGATGGCTGGAGCCCGTCCACATTTTCGATTGCCGACCATGCCAAGACCGGGTTTCCGCTGGTGTTTCCACACGCGAAGGTGAAATGCGCCTCATGCCATATTCCGGCGGGCAAGGCAACACAATACGAGATCCGGTTTGCACTCTGCGTTGACTGCCACAAGGACGAACACGAAGGCCAATTCGCGGCTGCGCCCTGGCTCAACCATTGCGAACGGTGCCACAATGGCGCAACGTTCAACACGACGAGCTATACACTGGCCATGCATCAGAAAGCTGACTTTCCCCTCACAGGGGGGCACGAAGCGGTGGCATGCGACGAGTGCCACAAGCCGGCCCCCGGCTCAAGCGTCGCTCTATACCATTTCACGCGGTTGAATTGCATGACCTGCCACGATGACATTCACAAAGGCGAGTTTGCCAACAGCATGAGCGTGCTTGGTCAAACGGGGAAGCCATTGGGTTGCGAAGCATGTCACTCCACAAAGGAATGGAGCGACTTAGCTAAGTTCGACCACGCGCAGACTCGTTTCCCTTTGTTAGGCTCGCACCGCGCCGTGCCCTGTGCCGATTGCCACAAGCCCCCTAACATGGAATTGACGCTGGTGCATGTGCGCTTTTCCAGCGCCTCAACCGCCTGCAGCGATTGTCATGAGAATCCGCACGCCGATCAGTTTGGCGCACGAGCCGGCAATTGCGGAGCATGCCATAACTCGAATAAGTGGAAGCCATCGCTGTTCGATCACGAAAAGACGGCGTTCTCACTCAAGGGCGCCCATCAAGAAGTTCCTTGCTCGGCCTGCCATGCGCTGCAGCGGCCCGTGAACGGCACGCTGGTGCTATTCTATAAGTCTACGCCCACGGCCTGCTCGAGTTGCCATGGAACAGATACGCCGACTACGGGTAGCGACTCAGGCAAAGCAGACATTCATTCCGACTGAGCAATCATTCATTCGTTGTGGTTTACTCGCCATTCTCAGGATCTGAAGTTAGATCTCTTGGCTTCCCGATTGACGGATCAGTTGATCTGATGTAACCTGACTTTCGTAAGATCCTGTGAGTTGCCTCACGAATCCCCAGGAGTTCGTCCCGAATCGAGTAACACTCTTCTGATGTCTGGTTGCCTTCTGATATTGACTCCGGGCTTTTGAGCGCACGAGAAGATCGATCAGTTGGTTGACCGCGACGCGAAGGTTATCCCGATTGCGTCGAGAAGCCTCCCCACAAGTCTCGAACTGGAGTCAAGGCCTTCGAGTTTCTTGAAGATCTGTAGATGCGCGTGTCGCTGCATCTACAGATCTAGGAGCTCTGCTGCGTAAACGAAGTCCGGTTCTTGCAACACGTAACCGGCGAAACTTGGCTAATCGCAAAGACAAGTTAGGCGTTTAGAGGTCATCTCGGCTATAAGATGCCGCTGCACCAACCGGCGCGAGACATCGCCGGCGAGACTTAGACAATGGGCAGTGGCAATGAGGCAAACGGCCCCGGTCATTGACGCAACTTGGCAATTGTTAATTGGCTGCCGGTTCAGAGGCTAGGCACGATGCGATCTGAATCGAGCAGACTGGCATTCTAGGAGAAGGCGATGATCGGGCGGCCATGGCTGGTCACCATCGGCTTGGGGTTACTTCCCTTCGGTGTTGTTTGCGCTCTGCAGCAGCCTACAGATGCCAATCAACCTCAGGTAGGTGGTCCACAGGCCAAAGTAACAAACCCGCATGGCCCAATTTCGGTTCCCTGTCAGAATTGCCACACCTATACGAGCTGGAAACCGATTCGCGCCCATACTGAGTTTAACCACGATCAGACCGGGTATCCGCTGCGGGGGATGCACGAAAAGGTCGGATGCACGGAGTGTCATGTAAACCCTGTCTTTAGCAAAGTGAGCACGCACTGTTCCGATTGCCATGCGGACATCCATCGCGGCAAGTTTGGATCGAACTGTGAGAGCTGCCATTCCGTAAAGGGTTGGGAGACCTCATTAGCTGCGATTCGCAACCATGAGAACCGCTTCCCGCTTGTGGGAGCTCACGCACTGCTCGATTGCGACGCGTGTCATAAGAATGCGGCGGCCGGACAGTTTGTGGGCCTGTCAACGGCCTGTTATTCGTGTCATCAGCAGGACTTCAAGACGACGGTGATCGATCACGTCGCCCTCGGATTCCCAACGACTTGCGATAGCTGTCACACCATGGACACGTGGTTCAATGCGAAGTTCGATCACCTGAAATACACAGGCTACGCGCTTACCGGGGCTCACGCGACGCTCCCCTGCACAGCGTGCCACATCAACAACGTCTTCGCAGGAACATCGACAGAATGCTACTCATGCCACGCAGCAGACTTTGCCGGCACTACCAATCCGTCGCACGTTCAGCTCGGCTTCTCGCGCGATTGCGGAACCTGCCACTCGACCAGCGCGTGGAGTCCGGCGACCTTCAACCACAACACAACATCGTTTCCGCTCACCGGCGCGCATATGACAGTTCCGTGCACGAGCTGCCACACGAACAACAACTTCACTTCGCTGCCAACTACGTGCTATGGCTGCCATCAGGCGGACTTCACCGGAGCCAGCAGCCCGAACCACGTGAGCTCGGGGTTCCCCACCGACTGTACTCTATGCCACAACACAACCGGCTGGAGTCCGTCGACATTCGATCACTCCACAGGGGCATTTCCATTGACGGGAGCGCACATCACAGCACCATGCGCGCAGTGCCACGTGAACAACAACTACACCACGGTGCCAACCGATTGTTATTCGTGCCACAAGGCCGATTACACCGGAACGACTGACCCGAATCACGTTACCGCCGGCTTCC
>Ga0187852_1003233_pt1 | contig 12157 bp, 10 predicted proteins | sample June2016WEW_6_40_FD_134511 | JGI IMG/M metagenome (GOLD analysis project Ga0187852, IMG submission 134511) | Peatland microbial communities from SPRUCE experiment site at the Marcell Experimental Forest, Minnesota, USA - June2016WEW_6_40 | ecosystem: Environmental > Terrestrial > Soil > Wetlands...
AACTCCAGGAATTGCGTCACGCTTTCTTTCCAAAGCTTGGCGTTCCAGGCTATGGGCTTCATGCCCCCATGCTAAGTCATGCGAAGGAGAATTGCAACGTATACTTAACATAGTCATACTAGACCGCCGCTGCCTATGAACAGTAGCGCCGGGTCCTGGACCACTTATACGTACCGGGCCTTGTTCCTGGCGAACCACTCCCGGTTGTTGTGGCGCTTGAGCCGGCGCAGAAATTCGAAGAAGTCGGGCTGGAAGAATGCGTCATTGGGCACTGGCGGCGCCTCCAGCCTTTCGCATTGTCGTCCGGCCCGCCCATCAAAGCCGGCCTGCCATGGAGAGCAGCGAAAGGTGGATTAATGATACTATCGCCGGCATATTAGGCCATCGTTGTTCCGCTTGGATTCCACCGTAGCCCGAGTGTATGCAACCGTTTGAGCGTGCCGGTAGTGTCCTAATTTGGCCCGTAACGCCGGCTTCCAGCTGGCAATGGAGCCGCCAAGATGGCGGCGCCACGACCAAATTAGGACAGCACCAGCGTGCCGATTGCCCTCCATCACCCAATCCGCTATGCTACCCTTCCGCCCTTCAGCCTGGTCCCGGGGTTTTATCCGGCTCTCCAAATCCGCCGCGAACTCCGGGTATAATCGCAGGTCTGCTCGCAGCATTGGTGAAAAATGGTGCGGGCGAGTAGAATGCACTCATCGCGCATGAAATCACAGCAAGGCATTCCAGAAATGGTGGGTTGATGGCAGACCCAAACGATAAACAACACCGCTCGATTCTGCAGAGGATTGCCCGCCGGGCAATGCTTGAGAAAGGACTCGTTCCGGATTTTCCGCCTCAGGTGCTCGCCGAGCTCGACGGAATCCACGAGCCGGCGACCCGAACTGACGGATCGACGCGTGATCTCCGCAACCTTCTCTGGTGCTCCATCGACAATGATGATTCACGAGATCTGGACCAGCTTACGGTTGCCGAAGCCTTGCCCGGCGGGGCCGCTAAGATCCTGGTGGCCATTGCCGACGTTGATGCGATCGTCAAAACACGATCGGCTCTGGACGATCATGCGCGGCAAAACACCACCTCGGTCTACACGGTTGCGGAGACATTCCCGATGCTGCCGGAGAAACTCTCCACCGATCTCACCTCACTCAACTACGCCTCTGACCGCTTGGCCATCGTCATGGAAATGGTTGTCGCCGGGGACGGAAGTCTCCAGACTTCGGACATCTATCAAGCGACAGTGCGCAATTGGGCCAAGCTGGCTTACACGAGCGTGGCCGGCTGGCTGGAGGGTAGTGGCCCGATGCCACACGCGATCGGCGCGGTCAGCGGTCTGGACGAGAACCTGCGACTCCAGGACCGCGTGGCCCGGAAGCTGAGGGAGCTCCGGCACCAGCACGGTGCACTGGATCTCGAAACCATCGAAGCGCGTGCGGTCTTCGACGGGGATGAGATCAAGGGCCTGGCAGCCGACAGGAGGAACCGGGCCAAAGACATTATTGAGGACTTCATGATCGCCGCCAACGGCGTTGCGGCACGATGCCTCGCGTCCAAAGCGTTTTCCGCGCTGCGGCGCGTGGTTCGCGTACCCAAACGCTGGGGCCGAATCGTCGAGCTGGCCGCGGAGCGGGGACAGGCGCTGCCCAAGGAACCCGACGCCAAAGCTCTGGAGCAATTCCTGGTGTCGGCGAAAGCCGCTGATCCTCTGCGCTTCCCCGATCTCTCCTTGAGTGTGGTTAAACTCCTGGGTCCGGGTGAATACGTCGTCCAACTTCCCGGTGCCAGCGTCGCCGGTCACTTCGGCCTTGCGGTCAAGGACTATGCTCATTCCACCGCCCCCAATCGCAGATTCCCCGATCTGATTACCCATCGCTTGCTGAAAGCGGCAATGGCGGGAAGCGGTCAGCCCTACGAGAATGACGAATTGGCAGCGCTCGCCCAGCACTGCACCGAGGAGGAAAACGCGGCGAAAAAGGTGGAACGTCAGGTCGCTAAATCCGCGGCGGCAATTATGCTAGAATCGAGGATCGGAGAGCAGTTCGATGCCATGGTCACCGGCGCATCGGACAAAGGCACGTGGGTCCGTCTTCTGCATTTACCCATTGAAGGAAGACTGGCGAGCGGTTTTGAGGGCATGGACGTCGGCCAGCAACTCCGTGTGCAACTGGTGCGCACGGATGTGGAGCGCGGCTATATTGACTTTAAGAGAGTTGCGTAGGGAGCTGCGTACTGCCGAGTGACGAAGGGGTCACCCAGACCCGGCCCACAAGCCGGCTCGTTTTATTTGAAGGATTCAAGAGTACCCTATTTGACTATTCGCAACTGGACGCGCGAACCGTCCGCCCCGCCCACATAGATCCGTTCCGTTGCCTTTTGAAAGTCGGTCGGGGAAGCCTTGGGTATCTCCGTGAACTTCTGCGGATTCCGGTCTGTCAGCGGGAACCAGGAACTCTCGACTTGTATCATGATGCGATGTTCCTGGCGCCAGGTATGCCCGATGTCGGGCAGCAGGAACGTGATGCGGTCCGGCTGGTTGGGCGCGAATGGCGCCGGTCGCTCGAAGCTCTTGCGGAATTTGCCTCGGAAGGGCTCGCCCCGGATCCGTTCTTCATACCCGCCCATGGGTGTCGAACTTGCGCCACTGGTTCATGCCGGTTTGAAACACCCGGGCCTTGGGGAGCTTTCCATCGCCCCGGCCCTTCAGGTAATAGAGAAAGAACGGTAGCTCGATGTGTTCTTTCCCGCCCTTTCCGCTGAGCATCTCGACCGTGATGGAAGCGATCAAGGTGGTGTCGACGCATCGCATGAATGCGGGGAGAAGAGAATCGGCTCTGCTGTGGCAGCCGCGGTTTTTTGGCCGCGCGGTGCGGACGATGAAGGAGTATTACGAGAAGGTCGAATACATTCACCTCAACCCGGTGCGAGCGGGGTTGGTGGAGCGCGCTGAGGACTGGCCGTGGTCGAGCGCGCGAGCCTACACGGGGTGGCTGAGCGGGACAGTCAGCGCGCCGGGATCATTCTAGCGCCAATGATGCCCCGTTTGCCCTGAGACTGCGACTTTTTCCACAGTCGCTCGGCCGCCGAGTGGCGCCGGTCGCCAGTGCGCTTCGAGCAATTGCGGCTTGCGCGGATGGCTAACAGCCGCCTTTCCATTCGGTTGCCGGGGGAAACTTGATTAGGCTTGCGTTTTTGGCCGACGGCGTGCTCCACTTGTAACCATATTATGACTGGTGCCTTAGAAGCTCTATTTCAGCCCACAGAGGTCCGAACCCGAAAGGGGCGGAAACTCGAGGTGCGGGCGTACACTTGCCAGGACTTCCCTGCACTCGTCGAAATGTATGCGGGCTTCGAACCCAAACGCGTGGCCCAAGGCCTGCCACCGCCGGACCTTCCGCGCATTACCGGCTGGCTCGAGCAGCTTCAAAAGAAGTCTTACCAACTGCTGGCATTTGACGGCCAGAAGATTGTCGCCCACGCCATCCTTTGCCCCATCCGCCAACCCGAGATTGAGTTCACCATCTTTGTCCATCAGGACTATCGGGAGGAAACGCTGGGAACCGCGATGAGCGAGCAGTCGCTGGCCTGGTCGCTCGAAATGGGGTTCAGCAAGGTTCTTCTTACCACGGAGTTTTCCAATTACCGCGCCATCGGCCTCTTCCGTAAACTCGGCTTCCACACCTCGAGCAGTTACGGCGACGAATGTGAGATGGTCGTCGATCTTCTCGCGGAGCCTAAAGCCCAAGCTGCCTAACGCTGTGGTGGCGCAGTCCTACTTCGGTCTGCGCTAGCCTTTCACCGCCGGGAGGCGGATCTCGACTTCGAGTCCCTTGGGAGATCGGTTGCGGCAGTGGACCGTGCCGCCGCAAGCTTCCACGCAGGTCTTCACGATGGCCAAACCCAGGCCGACGCCGCCCGTCTCTCGCTGGCGGGCGAGTTCCGGACGGTAAAAGGGCTTGAACACTTCCTCGATTTCGGCAGGGGGTATTCCGGGCCCGCTGTCCCTCACGATAATTGAGACCATGCCGTTTTTTCCACTGGCAGACACCGAGATGGGTCCCGCGTCTCCTGCGTAGCGAATCGCGTTGCGGATGATATTCGCGAGCGAGCGCGATAGATAATCCGGCTCCGCCATCACTTCCAACTTCCCGTCGACATGAGTATCGATGCGCGCCGCATTGCCGGCTTCCCTTTGCACAACTTGCCCTACGGTGTCAGCCACATTGACGCGAGTAAGAGCGGTCGTGGATGCGTTCATGCCTGCTTTGGAAAACGACAGCAGTTCGTTAATCAGCGCCGACATCTGTTCGACCTCTTCCTGCACGCCCAGGACGTACTCCCTCTGGTTATCTGTCGCGCGCTGTTCCAGAACTCCCAGCCCCGCCTGAATGCGAGAGATGGGGGAACAAAGCTCGTGAGCAATGTCGCCCAGAAAGCGCCTTTGGCCATGCACGTATCCCGAGAGGCGTTCGGCCATATCGTTGATCGCCTGGCTCAGTTGGCCGAGTTCATCGCGGCGCTGCAGGGACAGGCGAGTATCAAACCGCCCTTGGGCGATCGCCCCTGTGGCGCTGGTGAGTTGAGAAATCGAGCGCGTCAGGCCACGGATGAGCGGCAGCCAGCATGCCACACACAACAGAACAACCACAGCGACCGCAACCAGCCAAGGCTTGTAGTCGAAAAGCAGGGGATTCGTCCACAGCGACGAGAACCTCCAAACCAGCGTTCCATGAAGCGGCCTTCCCGCCGGCTCGCCCCAAACCGGGATTCGCACCCCGACCCAAAAGCTGGTGGGAGCGGTGGTTTTGGTGAGGAATACGGGAGGAGGCGGAGACATTAGCTCCAACCGGCCCGGCTTCGGACCTCCCATGGCCTCATGACCATGCGGCGGAGGTTGGTCGCTTCGAATCGAGTCCAGCACGCTGGAGGGCAGCTCGATCGATGGCCCCGCGAGCTGCGAGCCGTCGTTTATAAAGAGGTAACACACGCCGTGGTTCGAAGCAGCGGATTGCGCCAACAATCGGTTCCACTCTGCTCGATCCGTCCCCGGCAATTCCAGGGCAATAAGGCGGGAGATAGCCAGGATGCGATCACGTCCGGGAGAGAGCAGCACCGAGCTAAGGTCGGCACGGTATTGCACGCGCACAAACACCACGAACACCAGCCCCAGCAGCACCACATTAAGAAAGGAAAGCAGCAGGATCTTGACCGAAATCGAGGCGCGTGTCTTCAAGCGAGCACCTCCGAGCCGGGTTTTCGCAGCATGTAACCGGCGCTGCGCACGGTCGCGATGAAGCGTGGAGACTTGGGATCATCCCCGAGCTTCCTGCGCAAGGAGGAAATGTGCACGTCAATGGAGCGATCAAAAACATCAAAATTCCGGTCCGCAACTTCGTTCAGGAGCTGCTCGCGCGTGCGGACGCGCCCCGCCGACTTGGCCAGCGACAGCAGCAAATCAAACTCCACCGCCGTCAGTTGCAGAGGTTGGTCGTCCAGCGCCGCCGTGCGCGCTTCCGGGTCCACATGCAGATCGCCGACCACGATTGCCGGCAGGCGATCCTCCGTCTCAGTGCGAGCAATCATGGAGCGTCGCATCACAGCTCGGAGCCGCGCCAGCAGCTCGCGCGTCGAAAACGTTTTGGGCAGGTAATCATCCGCTCCCATTTCAAGCCCGACAATTCGATCCGCCTCTTCTCCGCGGCCGGTCAGCATCAACACCGGAACGCGGGACTTTTCACGCAAGCGGCGAAGCACGTCGAAGCCGTTCATACCCGGCAGCATGACGTCGAGAATCACTGCTGAAAAACTATCGTGCAGCGCGACCTCGAGGCCCTCGGGTCCCGTGTATGCGGCGCTCACCTCGTATCCCAAAGGTTCCAGGTAATCGCGGATGAGCCGGCAGAGTTTGCGGTCGTCATCAACGATGAGAACCTTGATGCGTGCGTTCGAGGCGCTTTCAGATTGGCCTGACATGGCGCGACCTGCATCATCTTAGCACCTTGCCCTCCGGGTTCCGCCTGACTTTTACCAAATCTTTACAATTTTCCCCCTTCCTTCACACATTGCCTTTACACGGCGGGCGTGAAATGAACTTCGAAGGGAGTTTCCCGATTTTTCATGCTGGTCGTGCTCTGATTGCGTCGGGCGCGGGTCGTCTCCCCCATCCTCCGCCGGCTGGCGTCCTCAAGGCGGAACGGACCAATGCCCCCCTGGGGGGCTGTGGGGCCCTCAGGCGGGCGGGGAGACCTAAGGGAGGTCTTAAAATGCGTAATTCTTGGAAATGCCTGCAAGGGATGTTGGCGATATTAACGCTCTGCTCCGTGGTTTCTTCGGCCTTTGGACAATCCGCCACGGCGGGTCTACGCGGCCAGGTCACCGACTCTTCGGGGGCCGCCGTCCCTGCCGTCGCGGTGACGGCGGTCAGCGCGAGTGGAGCCGCGCGAGAGGTGCAGACTGACGAAGAAGGCCGTTACGTTTTTCAGAATCTGGCTCCCGGCGCATACAGTCTGCGCATTCGCGTGAAGGGCTTCGCGGATTTCAGCAAGGCAGATGTTGTGGTCGTAGCCGGCCAGGTTCAGGTCGTCGACGCGCAACTTATCGTGGCGCTCGAGAAGCAGCAAGTTACCGTTACCGACACCGCCACGCCGCTCAGCGTCAAGTCTGAGAGCAATGCCAGTGCCCTGGTGCTGAAGGGAAAGGACCTGGATTCGCTGTCCGATGACCCGGATGAGCTGCAATCCCAGCTTCAGGCCCTGGCGGGGCCGTCGGCGGGACCGAACGGAGGCGAGATCTATATCGACGGCTTCACGGGCGGCCAGCTTCCGCTGAAATCCGCCATCCGCGAGATTCGAGTCAACCAAAACCCGTTCTCGGCGCAGTACGACAAGCTCGGCTACGGGCGCATCGAGATTCTCACCAAGCCGGGTCAGGGCAAGTATCACGGTCAGGGATTTGCCATCCTCAACGAATCAGCTCTCAACTCGCGCAATCCCTTTGTGAGCCAGGAGCCAAGCTACCATCACGAGCTTATGGACGGAAGCTTCGGCGGCCCGCTGGGCAGCAAGGCATCATTCTTCTTGGATGGCGGGCGGCGGAATATCGGCACAAACTCCATTGTCAGCGCACTGGTTCTGGACTCGTCTCTCCAGCAAACGCCATTCAGCCAAGCCGTGCCCAGCCCGCATACCAACTCGAATTTCAGCTCTCGCGTGGACTACCAGTTATCTTCGAGCAACACCTTGACCGCCCGCTATCAGTTCTGGCAGGACCACAACGACAACAACGGAGTCGGCCAGTTTGCACTCGCCTCACAGGGCGTTAATACCGGACACACCGAGCACAATATTCAGATTAGCAACTCGCATGTGATCAGCGAGCGGGCCGTCAACGACGTGCGCTTTGAATTTGTGCATGACAGCAGCAACCAGTTTCCGGAAAGTTCCGATCCCACCCTGCAAGTGATCGGCGCGTTCACTGGAGGAGGCAGTTCCCAAGGTAGAGTTCTCGACACTCAGGACCACTACGAAGTTCACGACCTCACGTCGATATCGTTAGGGAAACACTACGTGACCTTCGGCGGCAGGCTTCGCGATATGAACGTCTGGGACAGTTCAGGCGGGAATTTCAACGGGGCATTCACCTTTCCGTCACTCGACGCCTATCGAGCTGCGGAAACGAGCCTCCTTGCGTGCAAGACCGCAGGGCGGACCGGTTGCCAGGCAAGCGGCGCGAGCCAGTTTACGATCACCAGCGGCATTCCGGCCGCGAGCGTCAATTGGTTGGATTTGGGTCTCTACGCCGAAGACCAGTGGCGGCTTCGTTCCAACATGTCGCTCAATCTCGGGTTGCGATACGAGACGCAAAACTCCATTCGCGACCGTTCGGATCTCGCCCCTCGCATCGGATTCGCCTGGGGACTCGGTCCCGGCCGGACCACCAAGACCGTTCTCCGCGCCGGTTCCGGCCTCTTCTACGACCGCTTCGGACAGGCCCAGGTGCTGCAGGCGGAGCGGCTGAATGGCGTGACTGAGCAGCAATACGTCGTCACCAATCCTGCTTTCTATCCCCTCATCCCAACATTCAGCCAACTGCAGCAGCTCTCTTCCAGTCAGTCAGCGCCCACCGTCTACAGGATCGGTTCGAGCCTGCGCGCGCCTTATACCATCCAATCCGCAGCCGGGCTGGAACGGCAACTTTCCAAGAACATCACGGCGTCGGTTACCTATCTCAATTCCCACGGCGTTCATCAGTTACTGACGCGGAACATCAACGCTCCTCTACCGGGCACTTACATCTTCTGCTCTGCCGGCGACTCCTCCTGCGCTCCTTCCGGCGGTGTCCGGCCTTACGGAGACGTAGGTAACATCTACCAATTCGAATCGGATGGTCTGTTCAATCAGAACCAGGTGATCTCGAACTTCAGTGTGCGCTTGGGCACCAGAGTCTCGGTGTTCGGGTTCTATTCGCTGGGATTTGCGAACGGCAACACGGCCGGCGTGGGCTCTTTCCCTTCGAACCAATATGACCTGGGGCTCGATTACGGCCGGGCCGCCTACGACGTGCGCAATCGGGTCGTGGTGGGAGGCTCGTTCTCCATGCCCAAAGGTTTCCGCCTCAGCCCGTTTATGATGACCAGTTCCGGCGCTCCGTTCAACATCACGGTCGGACAGGACCTTAACGGCGATTCCATCTTCAACGATCGGCCGGCGTTCGCCGCTGCCGGCGCCACGGGGTCGAACATCGTCGCCACCAAGTGGGGCACTTTTGATTCCGTGCCCAAAACGGGCGAGACGATCATCCCCATCAACTACGGCACAGGGCCGGGCTTCTTCGAGATGAACCTGCGCCTGAGCAAGACATTCGCATTCGGCAGAAGGGCGGAGAGTTCAACCTCTCAGGGGGGAATGCAGGGCCCGCCGCCCGGTGGTGGGAAGGGCGGCCCTCCTCCGGGTGGCGGCGGTCTTGGTCCCCAGGGGCTGAGCGGCGGTGGTGGCGGCCCAGGCGGGCCCGGCGGTCCTTTCGGCTCTGCGTCGGCCAATACCCGTTACAGCCTGACGTTCAGCATCGGCGCGCGCAACGTCTTCAACAACGTCAATCTCGGAACGCCGGTTGGCCAGCTCAGTTCGCCGCTCTTCGGCCAGTCTAATTCGCTCGCAGGTTTCTTCGCCAACGGCGGAAACCGCCACGTGGATTTCCAGGCGATGTTTAGTTTTTAGCTTTTGAAATTTGAACTCTTGAATTTCCAATTGCACCGCTGACCCATTATCGGCGGCGAAGGCTACAGACACCGCCCCACCACGGCGCGGTGCGGCGCGAGCGCGCGGGACACGGCTTTGGCATGGCTGGGGATGCAGGAAGTCACATAAACTTTTCAAGACACAACTGGCTGGCTACCGATATGTCCTCGTCGATGGCCTCCCAGTGAACGCCGAGGCCGCCGCAGATCTACTCCCACTCGTTTCTCTCTTTCGGAGTGGCGCCCAATAACCTCGGGAACCATACAAGGGAAACGGACACCCCGCGGCCATCGTCCAAAACAACCGTCAGAGCGTCATCGGACCAAGAGACCTCGACCGCCAGAGCTTCACTGCTGTCCACCAAAGTGGGCATTCCACTTCCCCAAAAACAGATTTCGGTGCTCGAGCACCAACAGTCATCGCGGTCAGGCCGAAACCATGTCCAGTGATGGACAGATAACGGCCGCAGGCTCGGCGTGTGGCAGGGCAAGCTAGTGCCCACCAGGAGATTATTAAGATGAGCTCGATATTGCCTCAGCCCGCAGCCACCGTGGTCGCCACCAGAGCCTTCACAGGCATGCGGAAGGGCGAGATCAGGGGGCTCTTATGAGAGAAGTACTACGACGACTCCATCTGGGTCAGCCAGTCCGTATGGGAGCGTTTTATCAGCGAGCCCAAGACGGAACGCCGCAGTTCACCCGTTCCGGTTATTAAGCCTTTCGCTAAAATGCTGCGAAAACACCGCTATGCCTCTGGCAAGCATGAAACTGGGTCTATTCTCGTCTCCCGGCGCGACGGGCGAGAAGGTGGCCCGATTAACATGGATTCCCTGCTCAAGTGGCGGATCAAACCCAAACTGAAAGACGCAGAAATACCCTGGCGGGGCTGGCACGCCTTCAGGAGAGGTTTGGCAACCAATCTTTACCGGCTTGGCGTCCCGGATAAGACCATTCAGGCGATTCTACGTCACTCCAAACTCTCCACCACTATGAACAGCTATGTCAAATCAGCGCCCCAGGATGCCGTAGCCGCCATGCGGGCATTTGAAAAAGCGTGCCGGAAATATGCACCCCGGTCCGGCAGGCGGAAGCATCGAGCACCGTCAGAGAGGACCGAAAATGCACCTCTGATGCACCTCAACGTAGGTTAGGTTGAATGAGATAACCCCGAAGTCGCAGGAAAAAAGTGAGAAATTGGTAGGCCTGGAGGGATTCGAACCCCCGACCCACGGTTTAGGAAACCGTTGCTCTATCCGTCTGAGCTACAGGCCCATGCTCTATTTACTTAAACTTAGAGACGGCTCGACGATCTGTCTTTGCCCATTCCTTGCCCACGGCCCTCTCCAATTTCTTCATTGCAATCTTAGTTTCCTTGCGATCAACGACGATGTAATGCGTCTCGGTTGTGGAAACATCGGCGTGCCGCAGAATCTCCTGGATAACCTTGGGTGGCACGCCAAGGCGATAGAGATTCGTACCGAGACCTCTGCGAAAACCGTGCCAACCTTTCCATCCGCCATCGAGCGCAGGGCTGAGAACGCGGCGCGAGAGATTGTCGAGATTCAGAGGGGCGCCACGGCGATCCCCGGCGAAGACATAGCCGTCGCCGCGATGGCACCCTCGATGCTGATCGAGCGCGCGCCGGAGAATGGGGATGACGGGCACGGGATTCTCGGCGCTCTCTTCGGTCTTGGTCGGCCCGACATGCGTGCGCCACACGCTGCGGACCACGCGGATTTCGTCGCCGGTGTAATCCTCCCAGCGAAGGCCGCGAATCTCGGATTTGCGGAGGCCTGTGAAGGCTGCAAGCGCAACAATTGTCCGCGCCGGTTCCTCCAGCTTGCCTAGCATCGCGTGAATGTCTTCGAGCGTGTAGTGGCTGCGCGCGGGCTTATAGCGCCGCCCCTCCGCCTTGACGCCTTGCATCGGGTTGGCGACCCGCAGCACGTCTTCCTGCCTCGCATAGGTGAAAACGGCGGACAGGAAAGCCTTCACGTGCATCAGCGTTTGGTGCGAGAGTCCGGGCGTCCTCTCAGCTAGCGCATCGAACAAATGCTGCGCATCCCTGGTATGGAAGTCGCGCATGCGAGTGGTGCCGACGCTCGTCTCAACGTGGTTTTTGAACATCTCGCGATAACCATTGAGGGTGCTCGGACGCAACTTCTTCTCGCGACCCGGAAAGTAGCGCTTCTCCACGAATTCGGCGATGGTCAGCGAACTTCCCGGCTGCACCGACCCGCTGTTGAGCGGCGACAGGATCGGATCGACCAGCGGCAGGACATCTTTCCTCGAACGGTACTCGTCTGAGTAACGCGCAAGCCTCTGGCAAACGCGGCGGCGGACGGCCTTGCCGTCTTTAATCTGGTCTTCGTAGTACCTAACGTACCAGCTTCCGTTTCGGCGGAAGACTTGTCCTCGCTGCATTGGTTTCCTGGTCGCACTCCAGAGTAAGCCAGTTTACCACAGCGGTCCAATCGAATGTAACGGCCGGCCGAGGGGATCTCATCCTAGAGTTGCTCCGCGAACCAACCAAAATCTCGCTCGCGTGGCAAATAAACCCCCCTTGGAGGGCTCTTAGGTGTACAACCTGTTTCTCCTCTCGCTTGCCTGCTAGTAAATCGCGGGGGGGCCCTCTTCCGAAGGTAAACGGTCGCGTCCTGATCCCTTTATGCACGAAAAGCAGGCGGAAGAAGTCCCAAGCCACGCGCGTCCTCGACGGAGGATGCGGTCCCGAAATATTCCTGCCAACTCTGGGCCGGCGGTGTGGAGTTTCATCGTCCAGCGTGCTGACGAGGCATACCCGCTGCGCCGCTCTCCAGAAAAGCAAGCAGAGGTTTGGGCGTCCGACCGCTTTCAAGATCGTCCAGGGCGTCGAGCAGGACCCGCCCGACGATCCCGAGGCTCACGGCGCTGCACTTTCCC
>Ga0187852_1003238_pt1 | contig 12143 bp, 7 predicted proteins | sample June2016WEW_6_40_FD_134511 | JGI IMG/M metagenome (GOLD analysis project Ga0187852, IMG submission 134511) | Peatland microbial communities from SPRUCE experiment site at the Marcell Experimental Forest, Minnesota, USA - June2016WEW_6_40 | ecosystem: Environmental > Terrestrial > Soil > Wetlands...
CGCTTCGGCCGAGGAAACCCCTGGCAGCGTGCGCAGATTCGTCAACAGGTTTTCGAAGAAGACGCGCCGCTGGTCAGGTTGTGGATATTGATTCTCGGGGAGCCCCACGCGCGCCGTCAGGAGGTTGTGCGGGGCGAAGCCCGGGTCAGTCCTGGTCAAGCGGACGAAGCTTCTTGTCAGCAGCCCCGCGCCCGTGAGTAAAACCAATGCCAGAGATAGCTGCAGGATGACCAGCGCCGCGCGAGTCCGCTCGCGGCTTGGCCCGAACGTCACTCGTAAGCCTCCTTCCTTCAGCGAATCGCAGGGGTGGGTTTTCGTGGCGACCAGCACGGGGAGGAGCCCGAAGGCCACACCGGTCGCTATCGTCACCAGCGTGGTAAAGAGCAACACACGGTAATCGATGTGGATATCGGCCAGGTGGGGAATTCTTGCCGGCCCCAGTGTACGTAAGATGGAGATCCCCCAAGCGGCCATGCACACGCCGGCCGCGCCTCCCAGCATCGCGAGAAGCAAATTTTCGGTAAGGAGTTGCCGCGCCAGCCGCCCACGGCCCGCGCCCAGCGCCGTGCGGATGGCGATCTCCTTCCCCCGCCGGACGGCGCGAGCCAATTGCAGGTTGGCCACGTTCGCGCAAGCGATGAGCAGAACGAATCCCACCGCTCCCAGAAGGACGAGCAGGGCCAGGCGCACGTCGCCCACCAATCGCGCGTGCAGCGGCGTGACTTGTGCGCGCGCCCCCGCCATCATCTTGGCGTACCCGCCCTTGTAGCCGCTCTCGAGACCGCGGTTGATGAAAGCGAGATTGGATTCTGCGCCCGGAATTGTGATCCCCGGCTTCAGGCGGGCGATGACGTTGACGATCATGTGCATTTCGCCGGGAGCAATTCCGGAAGTCTCGCGGAGGTCGAAGGGAACATACAGGGCGGGCTGGAAGTGCTCTACGAACTCGAAGCGCGACGGCATTACGCCCAAGACGGTGTAAGGCTTCGCGTCCAGGGTAATCGCTTTGCCAACTATCCCGGGGTTTGCCCCGAAGCGACTTTGCCAGAGCTTGTGGCTCAAAACGCAAACTTGGGGCCCGCCCGGACGGTCTTCCTCGGCAAGGAAAATCCGGCCCAGCATAGGTGCGATTCCCAGAACGTGGAAAAATCCCGCCGTCACCCTGGCCGCCTCGAGGCGCTCTGATTCACCGACGCCTGTTAGCGTGAGGTCGATCGAGCTATGCGCCGCCATGCCCTCGAACACCTGATTCTGCCTCGCCCAGGCGAAATAGTCAGAGTCAAAGACCAATGCATTATTTTGGCGCGGAATGAAATCGGTGATCCACACCAAGCGGCCAGCGTCCTTGTAGGGGAGGGGACGCAACAGAACGGTGTTGACGACGCTAAAGATCGCGGTATTCACGCCAATGCCCAGCATGAGCGTCAACACGGCGACCGCCGTAAAGCCCGGGCTCTTCGCCAGCATCCGCAGGCCGTAGCGCACGTCCTGAATTGTGGTCTCGATGAAGGTCACGCCGCGGGCGTCGCGGCATTCTTCTTTCACCTGGTCGAGGCCGCCGAATTCCAGGCGGGCTTGCCTTTTTGCTTCTTCGAGCGGCAGGCCTGATCGGACGGACTTCTCCACCTGGCGCTCGTAGTGCGCGCGCAGCTCTTCGTCCAACTCCGCTTCCATGGACGTGCGCCGGAATAAAGCCCGCAAACGATACAGAAGGTCGCTTATCATCGGTACCTCCGGTGGGTTCTTAAGCCGTCAGCTCTCAGCGGCTAGCTAAACCGTGTAGTCCGGACCTGTTTTGTAGGTCCGCGGTTTTTCCGGAACGCTCGCACCAAAGCCGCGGATCTTGAGGTGCAGGTCCGCACTACACTTCCGACCACCCCGCCCTTTGGGCACCCCTCCTTAACTAAGGAGGGGAGTTGTTGTGTCGCCCCCGACGACCGCCAGCCAGCCACCATTGGCCACCCACCACCACGCACCACTGACTTCTGTTTCTTGGCTCCTGACTCCAGCCCTACTCATATCTCAGCGCCACCATGGGATCGACCTTGGCAGCGCGGCGCGTTGGCACGTAAGCCGCAAACGCCGCCGCGGCCAGCATGAGCAATGCCGCCATCGCGATCGTCACGGGATCGGTGGGTTTCAGCCCATAAAGCAAGCTAGAGATCAGCCGTGAGGCTCCCAGCGCCAGGGCAATCCCGATGACCGTTCCGATCCCCACTAGCGTGAGGCTCTCGCGCAGGACCATCCCGACGATCTCGCCACGACTTGCGCCCAAGGCCACGCGGATGCCAATTTCACGCGTTCGCCGCGTCACCGCGAACGCCATAACGCCGTAGATTCCCACGCAGGCCAGCAGCGCCGCGAGCGTGCTAAAAAAGCCCGTGAGCCGGGCAAACAAGCGCTCTTGGAAAAGCGATTCGTCGATCTGCTCGACCTGCGTCTTGACTCGATAGAGCGCCAGGTTCTGGTCCATGGCTTGCGCCGTGCGCCGAACCACACCCAAGAGTTCCCGGGGATTTCCCGCCGTGCGTACTTCGAAATTCAACGGGCCCAATCCCTCGAGGTCTTGCTGGTAGGGCAGGTAAACGGTGGCAGGAACTTCCCTGCGCAGGTCGCTGTATTTCGCGTCGCCCACCGCACCAACAATTTCGTAATCCGTGGCGGTTTTCGGATCGCCAAAGCCGAAGCGGCGGCCGATGGGGTTTTCCCCGCCCAGGAACTCGTGAACTAATTTCTGGTTCACCACCGCCACCTTCGGTGCTGCCGCCGTATCGCCTTCACCGACGGCGCGGCCAAGAACAACCGGAATACCCATCGTCTCAAAGAATTTTGGCCCTACCTGGTTGACGTGAGTCTCAAGTTGTTTGCCGCTTTCCCCCGGTTTCGGCGTTTGCCCGGAAATCCGCAATCCTCTGATCGACACACCGCCTCCGATCAGCCTGATCGTGGACATGGATACTGAGCGTACACCCGGCAGCGCACCCACGCGCCGTGCCAGTTCCTGGTAGAACGCCGCCAAGCGCTGGCCCTTGTAACCGTCCTGGGTGGGATCGATGCCGAACAGCAGCAGGTTCCGTTGATTGAACCCGGCGTTGACGTTTTCCAGATTGGTGAGCGTACGTACAAACAAAACCGCGCCTGCCAACAGCAAGACCGATAATGAGACCTGCGTCACCACCAGCATCTTGCCCAGCCCAAAGCGCAGGGCGTGCTTACCGTCGGTTACCCCTTGGAGCGTTCTGGCGCTCTCCTTCAAGGCGGGTGTCAGGTCCATTCGCGTGCTGCGCAGGGCGGGAGAGAGTCCGCACAAAATTCCCGTGAGCACCACGACCGCTCCGGTAAAGCCCAGCACGCGCGGGTCAGGCGCGACGTTCAGCGTAATGGGTTCGCGCCCACTCCCCATAAACGCCACCAGCAGGTCCGTGCCCCAGAAGGCGAGCATCAATCCCACCACTCCCCCCAGGCCCGCCAGCAACACGCTCTCCGTCAGCAGTTGGCGGATCAGACGGCTTCGTCCAGCACCAACCGCCAAGCGCACAGCGATCTCCTTCTGCCGCGACGTGCCGCGAGCCAGCAGCAAGTTCGCGACGTTGGCGCAGGCGATGAGCAGGACGAGCCCTACCACGCCCATCAGGATGAAAAGCGGCTGGGAGAACTCGCCGCGCAAGTAGCGCAGCCCCTTGCTTCCGGATTCCAATCCCAGGTGCGGGATGGTCTCCGCCTTCGTGGTCGGTCTTAAATCGGCCGCCATGCTTTGCTGAAAGATCACGTCTCCCCCGGCCTTTGCCTGCTTCTCAATCACCCCGGGCTTCAGCCGTCCCATGATAAGTACCCACCAGTCACTCCGCACTGCGAACTTGGAGCCAATCGGCTGCGGTCCTGTCGGAGTGTTTTCCCATGACAACCATCTGGGTTCAACCTGAGGCTGAGTGTGAATCGGCAGCCAGACATCCACCGGGCGGCCGGGCTGTACTCCGTAAAACTCCGGCGGAGACACGCCCACAATCGTGACCGAAACGCTGTTCACGGTGATCTTCCGCCCGACAATAGTAGTGTCACGCCCGAACCGCCTCTGCCAATAGCCGTAGCCGATCACCGCGGCGGGACTCGCCCCGATGCGGTCATCGTCTTCGGTGAGGGCTCGGCCCAGTGTGGGCTGAACGCCCAGAGTCGAGAAAAACGTGCCGGCCACAAGTTGCCCATTGGCGCGCCCGGGCTGCCCGTCGAAGCCAACGTTCAGCTCACTTTCCGTCGCCGCAAGCGCTGTGACTCCCGAGAATACATCGTTGCGGGCGCGAATCTGCTGATAGGCGGGGTAGGAAAAAGAGGTGCTGGTGGTACGCCCGCTCTTGTCCTCATGCATATTCCCCGTCATGGAGTTTATGGTCCCATCCGGCCACCCTTGCGAAGTCCAGTCGAGCAAAACAAGCTGCTGCGGATTCTGGACAGGAAGCATCTTGAGCAGCACCGCGTCAATAAGGCTGAAAATGGAAGTGTTGGCCCCAATGCCGAGCGCCAGTGATAAGACCGCGACTGCCGTAAAGCCCGGGTTCTTCGCCAGCATGCGCAGGCCGAAGCGCACGTCCTGGGTGAGATTCTCAATGAAGTTCACGCCCCGGGCGTCGCGGCACTCTTCTTTCACCTGGTCGAGGCCGCCGAATTCCAGGCGCACGCGCCTCGCGGCTTCCTTGCGCGTCAGCCCCGATTGGATATATTTCTCCACCTGGCACTCGTAGTGCGCGCGCAGCTCTTCGTCCAACTCCGCTTCCATGGACTTGCGCTGGAATAAAGCCCGCACACGATACAGAAGGTCGCTTAGCATCGGTACCCCCGGTTGGTTCTTAAGAGGTCAGCTCAGCTAGACCGTGTAGCGCGGACCTGATTTGTAGGTTCGCGGCTTTTCCGGAACGTTCGCACCAAAGCCGCGGATCTTGAGGTGCAGGTCCGCGCTACACCCTCCAACCACCCCGCCCTTCGGGCACCCCTCCTTAACTAAGGAGGGGAGTTGTTGTGCTGCCCGACGTCCTCTCATTCGTTCCCAGGTAGCAGCGTCTGGTTCTTGTTCCCTACTCCCAAATCCCAACTACCTATTCCCCTACGCCGTTTCTTCCAGCACCTGGCCGACTGCCATGGTCAGTTTCCGCCAGGCGCTTTCTTCAGCTTCCAGTTGTTTGCGCCCGGTTTTGGTGAGCTCGTAGAATTTGGCGCGACGGTTGTTCTCCGACACTCCCCATTTGGCCTTGATCCAGCCGCGCCGCTCGAGGCGGTGCAAGGCCGGGTAAAGCGAGCCTTGCTGAACGCGCAGCACGTCGCTCGAAATCTGCTGGATGCGCTCGGAAACCGCCCAGCCGTGCCGGGGTTCCAGCGCCAGCGTTTTGAGAATCAGCAGGTCCAGAGTTCCCTGCGGAAGGTCGAGCCGTTCATCATTCATATCGTCTCCCTTTGTGCTTCTACAGGGCAGAGCATACTCCTGCATTTGTAGAAGCGCAAGGGGAAAGCAAGAGGGCTGATGTAGCGCCGGGCTTCAGCCCGGCACTTGGAGTTTGTGTATTTTTGGGCGCTCGTCACCTGCTGTCAGGATCCGCATTCCCTGCGGCTGTGCCTCGCCGCTCTGCGGAATGGCTGCGAAGTTCTGTGAAACAATTAACCACCCTCGTCCGTCCGCCGACGGACCAAAACGCTGAGAAAGGCACACAGGAAACGCTTTGTCTTGATTGCGACCGACTGCGGCGCTGTCCGTCGGCTGACGGACAAGTTGCTTTTGCCTTTCCGAACGCTCGCGCTGATCATTTCTGATTTGGTGAGGCTGCGCCTCCCTCTCTCTTCACCGCCCCGGTTTTTAAAAGCCATGGATGCTTTTATCACCGGCATGGTGCGGGGAGGCGGAGCTTGGCCGGAAGAAGAAAGTAGGGTGGCCAACTCGGAAAGGCGCAGCCATTCCGCACAGCGGCGCGGCGCAGCCGCGGAGGCTCGGGACCTTGGGAGCGGGTGACGAGGGTCAGAAGGATAATTTAATTTCCAGTGCCAAGCCCTGAAGGGGCGCGCTCACGATGAGTTCTGTAGATCGCCCCTTTCAGGGCTCGGGACGGCATACCATCTGCCCGCCCAGGCCATTGACCCATAAGCGTTAACCTAACCGATTCCGACCGTTTGAAGCCGCGTAGCGGCGGCGTCCTTTAGCCCACGGTGCAAGCCGTGGGAACCGCACGGCATGAATTAACCTTCCCAGCAGCCCCGTCAGGGGCGGCGTCCGTCTCAGTTGCCCCGATGCCGCCCCTGCCGGGGCTCCGAACCTCTCTCCCTGGCCCCTTTTCCCCATGGCTGCCGCCATGGGCTAAATGACTTCGCCCGTCGGCTGACGGGCTCCACGCTGACGCTAGGACTTAGGTTAACGCCTCTGGGCCGTTGGCCCTGGGCTGTGATAGCTCGCCCCTTCGGGGCTTTGAGAGCATCGGCGTTGATCAACGCACATTTAGGACCCCACTGGGCGGATTCGCTGCTTCCTAATCTCCTCGATTTGCGCATCCTCCGGCACGACGGCGTGTTAGAATCTGCGGCGTGAAAACCGCCACCCTCCCTCCAACCGCCGCTCCTGCGGTGGACATACCTACCCCGTCTCCAGCCACCGAGCGTTCCGTGGCGCTCGACGCGTTTCGGGGATTCATCATGATCATGCTGGCTTCGGACGCCTTCGGCTTCGGAGCGCTGCAGCAAAACCCACACTGGTCGCGGGTGGCCTCCTGGTTCGATCACGTTGACTGGACGGGCGCGGTTTTCTGGGACTTGATTCAACCCTCGTTCATGTTCATGGTGGGGGTGGCGATGCCCTTCGCGATGGCCCGCCGCCGGGACTTGGGCGCGACCTCGAAGCAGCGGCTGGGACACGTGGCGGTGCGCGCGCTCAAGCTGATCCTGCTCAGCCAAATCCTGATCATTGCGGCGGACGGCGTGATGCGCTTCCAGCTCATCAATGTGCTGGCGCAGATTGCCTTTACCTATTTCCTGACTTACGTGATTCTGCAACTGGAATTTCGCTGGCAGGTGGCGGCGGCCGCGGGATTGCTGCTGTTTCACTCCGCGCTGTTCTTTCTTTTCCCCGGGCCCGAGGGCGCGTTTTCACCCCTCGGCAATATCGGCCAGAGGATCGACAAGGCGCTGCTGGGTTACAACTATCAGGACCATTATGTGAGCATCAATTTTATTTCCAGCACGGTCACCACGCTGTTCGGAGCCTGGACGGGCATCCTGCTGCGCTCGGCGCGGCCCCGCACCGCGAAACTGAGGATTCTGGCCATTTCCGCCTTGGCGGCGTTCGTGGTGGGCCTGGCGCTCTCGCCTGCCATTCCTATTGTCAAAAAACTCTGGACTGCCTCATGGACGTTCTACAGCACGGGGTGGGTTTTGCTCATGATGCTGGCGTTCATTCTCCTGGTAGACGTGTGGGGTTGGAAGAAGCCGGCTTTCCCGCTAGTCGTGGTGGGGATGAATTCCATCTTCATTTACTCGATGGGCTTCTTAATCCGAGGGTCCGTTGACCACGCCATTGGCTCCTTCAGCGGCGGCTTTAAGTTCATTGGCGACCTGGCCCCCGTCGCCCAGCACTGTGCCATCCTGGTGGTGTTCTGGTATCTGTGCTACTTCCTCTATAAACACAAGATAATTGTCAAAGTGTAACGATTGTTCGCGCGTGCTTATGCTGATAAGGTGCAAGAGGCGGAGACCGAAGCAAGCTGCACCTGCTTCCCGCCACCTCGCTCGGCGCACAGGCTCTCCTGCGGACGAGTCATGAGATGGGACTGCCGAAGGCCTTGGAGTGCAGCGGCTCGACGCACTCCAAGGCCTTCGGCACGCGGAAAACCGCCTAAACTACAGGGGGCCTTTGTCCGATAAGAAACAAGGGGGCTCAGGATGAAAGGGGCGAGTGCATTCCATATCGTTTCGAGTTGTGGAGGGTATACAAATGGGCACGACGGATTCACACACCGTGCGCTCGTCCGATCGAGTCGCCATCTCCATTCGGATCCGGGTCTTCGGTTCGGAGGTGGACGGCCGTGCCTTCATTGAGGAGGCGCAAACGCTGGACGTGAGCCGCAACGGAGGGCTGATCATCATCGACCGTAATCTGACTCCCGAGGAAGAAATCGTGATCCGCGTGGAGGACACCGGCAAAGAATCGCCGGCGCAGATCGTGGGGCAAATTCGTAGCGAGCCCGACGGATTTGTCTACGGCGTGAAGCTCCTCGAACCCTCCGTCAACTTGTGGGATATCAACTTCGCACCCTTGGGCGAGTCGGAACGCGCCGTAATGCGCACGCTGCTCGAGTGCGCGAAATGCCACCTCCGCGAGGTGGTTTATCTCGAGGAATACGAGACCGAAGTCTATTACGCGCACCGGTACCTTTATCACCCCTGCAAGCGCTGCCGCGAATCGACGATCTGGAATGAGGCCGCGTGCGAAGCGCCCGAGAAAAAGGAGAAGCTTGCGCCGCCCGCTCCCCCTGCCCCGGCTGAACCGGTCCCCGCGCGGCGCACCGTCAACGAGCGCCGGCACGTTCGCATTAAATGCCAGTTCCCCGCCTGTATTCGCTACAAACAACATTACCGGGAGGAAATTCTGCAAGTTAACAACATCTCCCGCGGCGGCGTTTGCTTCAATACAGGCAAGCCCCTTACGCCGGGAACTAAGTTTGACATCGCTATCCCCTACTCGCCGGGAGTGGCAAACATTTTCGTCCCCGCGGAAGTCGTGCGCGTGAAGCCGATTCCGCATGAGAACCTGTACGAGGTGGGTGCAGCATACCTGCAGCTATGATAAATCCGGGGTTGATTCGCAGGCGGTAGGAGGGAAGTCTCTTCAGTTATAAGGGTCGTGCCCTCAGACGTAATGCTCGGTGATGAAGGCACGCAGAGCTTCATAAGCGCGGGTGAGTGTTTCCTCGTCGGCAAGGAAGACGATGCGGACGTGTTTCGTTCCCGGAGCTTGGCCAAAGCCCGTGCCATGCACCAGGAGCACGTGTTTTTCCACCAGCAACTTCTTCACAAACTGTTCGTCGCTGTCAGGAAGATCGACTCGGGGAAAGGCGTAAAACGCCCCGCGCGGCGCGACACAACTCATGTGGGGCGTCATCCGGCAGGCTCGGACGGTAAGGTCGCGGCGGGAGCGCAGTTTGCCGCGAACCTCCGCCAAGTGGTCTTGCGGCCCTTCCAGAGCAGGGCGCACCGCAAACTGCTGCGGATGGTTCGAACACAGCCGTGCGCGCAACAACTGGTGGATCCCTTCGATATAGGGTTTCACCGCTGCCGCCTCGCCGCTGACCACCCCCCAACCCACTCGCCAACCGGGAACCAAGTAGGACTTGGAGAGTCCGTTGAAAGTCACTACCGGGACGTCAGGCGCCAAAGCCGCCAACGAGGTGGGCGGCGCACCCTCCAGGACTAACTTATCGTAGATTTCGTCTGCGAAGATCACCAGGTTATTGCGCCGCGCCATTTCGGCGATTCGCTCCAATGTCTGATGCGAATAAACCGCACCCGTAGGGTTGTTGGGATTGCTCACGACGATGGCGCGGGTGCCGGAATTGATCTTGCGGGCGATATCTTGCAGGTCAGGCTGCCAATCATTGGCTTCATCGAGGAGGTAGGAATTGGGCTCCGCCCCGAGTTTGGCCAGGACCGCCGAGTACAGGGGGTAGTCGGGGCAAGGCGTAAGAACATTCTCCCCCGCGTTCACGAGCGCCGTCAGACAAATGTCCAAGGCTTCGCTGACCCCCGCGGTGAGGAAGACACTTTGAATGTTGCGGATTTTCTTACGCGCGGCCTCGGCGTGAATGGCCTCCACGGCTTCGGGAATACCCAGCGAGGGGGCGTAACCATTGTACCCATCGCGCATGGCCTTCTCCACGGCCGCAATCAGATGAGGAGGCGTGCGGAAGTCGAAGCTAAGGGGATCGCCGATGTTCAGGGGAAGGATGGTCTTGCCTTCACGCGCCAATTGCTCGGCCAGCACGGCCATGTCGCGGATGGCGTATCGCACCCGCTCCAGCCGAGCGGCAGCTTGCACAATATGAAGATGCTCCGGCGATGGGCTCATAAATCTACCTGGGTTATTTCTTTTTCAACAAGCCGGAAAGGCCTTTCACTACATTCATGGGTCGTTGGGCGGTTTGAGGAAGCCCGCCAGTTCTTAGATGCGTAGCGATCACTACCCGCGGGTTTCGTGCGGGTTGTCAAACCCTAACGTCGCCATCTGAGAATCGCACACCTGTTTCTCTTCCCACGTTCCCTTACGGCGCAGGGACGGGCTTGGCGGGTGGTGGAACGCGGGCGAGTGTGACGGTGTAGTAATCAAAGAACGGTTTCTCCGGGGGAGCAGCTTGTACCGTCTCGGTGAACTCGTAAGGCCCGGTGCGCAGCCAGTTCCTTCGAAACAGCCATCCGAGCGGAGGGGCCTCGCCGCCCTCGGGATTCAGGGTGACCGCGGCTCCGTTCACCGTCAATCGATAGCGGGTAATAAATCCGGTGCTGGAAAATACCCGCAAAGTGAATCCGGCGCCATCGGGGTTCGCGCTCAAGATTCCCATCCACGCCTCCTTGGTGGCAGGCGCCGTGGGGGTGGCCTCGAGCGAGACCTCGCCGCGAAAAACCAGAAAATGATTCTCCAAGTCCAGGCTGACGGAGAGTTGCACTTCACCCGGCGGACGGGTTTTACCACTCCATTGTCCTTGCAACCAATTGAGCGAGGAAAAATTCGGCGGCGCAGGGATGGAGATTTGATATTGCACGGGAGGCTTTTCCTTGGCCACCGAGGTGGCGACAGTAAGCGCCCCCGTAAAGGCCAACATCAGTGCGCGCGCCAATCTGCATCCGGGAATTTTCATAGGAAGCCGCAATAGAGTATTCGGGTGGCTTGGTACAGGGTCATGCCGGGGTCGAAGGTGGTTGACTTACAGGACACGGTCTTGGAAAGGGGCGTAGTTTCCCGTGGCCGGCTGCAAACTTCTTTTTCGCACCCGTACCGCCGGCGTTTCAGCTCCGGCGAAAGGAGGCCGGGTCCTCCACGACCCACTTGTCCTCCGGAAACCTAAACCCCCAGAATCCTGGCGGCTCCAAGAGCTCAAAGCCCACGTCGAAGGGGAGATCCCGTTTTCCCGTGGTCGTCCACACCACTCGGCCGCGCGTATAACGTTGCGTGTCTCGCAGGCGAATGTCCAGCGTCGTGCCGACGGGGAATTGCTGGCGGGTGCGGATCATCCCGCCGTGCAGGCTGATGACCAGTGTTTCCACTGGCTCCCATTCGGTGCTCGCAGCCGCATCCGCCGAACTGACATAGAGGGGCACTCGCATGACGATACGCAGGCTGCGCCGCCGAGCTATCCGCTCCGTAAAAACTCCTTCCATCTGTGCCACCCAAACAGTCTTAGCTTGGAATTTAGCTCATTTCCTCAAGCCATCATAGCACATGGTTAGGCGCTTGCAAGCCTCGGCAACAGTTCGCTACCTGCAGGTCGAGGGCTTCTGTTTTCGGGAAGAAATACGGTGGCTAAATGCCCGCTATGGTTTTGAGCCCTGATGCCTGGCGGCGCGGGCAATCGAGCAGAAGAATTCGTTTGAGAACTCATCTTCAGCCTGTGGTATTATTTTGGTAACCAGGGCAAAACACTATGGCGCACGACGACGGGCGACTTCTGCTTGGCTGCGTTCTCGGCTTCGGAGGGGGGATCTACACCTTCCTGAAGGGATTCCGCCAATACCGGAAATACAGGCTGGTGGCGGACACTCCCGAGATCCGCATTCGCAGCGTCCCCATGGGATTAGTCCAAGTCCGGGGCGAGGCGCGCGGGGAGGAGACTCTCTTGAGCCCCATCACCCACACTCCCTGTTACATCTTCAAGGTGGTCGTGGAAGAGTGGCACACCGATTCGGACGGCGGGGGCGAATGGAAACATGCGGCTACCGACATCAAGAGTGTGAAATTCGACCTCCAGGATGCCTCAGGGAATGTGCTGGTCGATCCCACCAATGCCGAGCTCGACCTACCGAGTGGCCCCATACGGAAAGTGCGTAGCCCTGACTCAAGCAAGTCGTCCGGATCGGGACCGCAGGCACAGGCCGTGGCGGCGGCCTCCGGCACGCCCGCGACGGAC
>Ga0187852_1003244_pt1 | contig 12122 bp, 10 predicted proteins | sample June2016WEW_6_40_FD_134511 | JGI IMG/M metagenome (GOLD analysis project Ga0187852, IMG submission 134511) | Peatland microbial communities from SPRUCE experiment site at the Marcell Experimental Forest, Minnesota, USA - June2016WEW_6_40 | ecosystem: Environmental > Terrestrial > Soil > Wetlands...
CTCGCCGGCGTCGCCGCCTGGGTTGCGGGCGACGAGGACCCCACCTTCTGGTCGGTGATCTGACGGCGCCCATTCCCGGGCAGCTCTGGGTCAGCTCCGCGATCCGAGGACGCCGGCCCGTGGGGCCGCCGCTCCTTGATCTGACCGGCCTGAGCGCCGTCGAGCGGTGCCCTACGAGGCCTCCGGGTTGCTGCCCAGGTCGGGGAGGTTCAGCTCATTGACCCAATCGCGGACCTTGGCCATCCGCTCCTCGACCACCTCGTCCACTTCGCCCGGCTCCCGATCGGCGTCGGGTTCCGGCAGGACCCCCGCCTTCTCGAGGACGTCGGGGGCGACGAAGATCCCCGCGCCCACCCGGACCGCCACCGCGATGGCGTCGCTGGGGCGGGAGTCGATCTCCAGCCTCCGGGAGTCGACCCGGGCCAGGATCCGCGCGTAGAAGACCTCGTTGGCGAGCGAGGTGACCACCACCCGCTCCACGCTGCAGTCGACGGCGGAGAGGATGTTGGCGAGCAGGTCGTGGGTGATCGGGCGCTCCGGGGTGATCCCCGTGATCCGGAGCGCGATCGCGTTGGCCTCGTTGATCCCGATCCAGATCGGGAGGTAGCGCTCCGCCTCCTTCTCCTTGAGGATGACCACGTGCTGGCCGGTCGGCATGTGCACCCTGATGCTGTCGACGGTCATCTCGATCAGGTCGGCCACGGCTCGATCATAGCGCCGGCCCCCGGGCGCCGCCCTAGCCCATCGGGGTGATTCCGGCAGGGCGGTTACGGCCCGTCCGGCCACTCGGGGGGGCGGGCGCGGCGCCTACCATCTGGGCCGTGCCCAACCACGCGGACGGAGCCGCGCCGGAGCGCCCGACCCTGCTGCTGATCGACGGCCACGCCCTCGTCTACCGCGCCTTCTTCGCCATGCCGGCGCTGACCAACAGCCGGGGCGAGCTGACCAACGCCGCCTACGGCTTCACCTCCATGCTGCTCAAGGCCTTCACCGAGTGCCGGCCGGCCTGCGCGATCGCCGCCTTCGACCCGCCCGGGCCAACCTTCCGCCACCAGGAGATGGCCGCCTACAAGGCCCAGCGTCCGCAGATGCCCGCGGATCTCCGCCCCCAGGTCCAGTGGGCGCGCGACATCGTGGCCGCGCTCGGCATCCCCGAGGTCGAGATCCCCACCTACGAGGCGGACGACGTGATCGGCTCGCTCTCGGTCAAGGCGGTGGCCGCCGGCCTCGACGTGATCATCGTCACCGGTGACATCGACACCCTCCAGCTCGTCAACCCGCACGTGCGGGTCTTCATCAACCGCCGCGGGATCAGCGACACCGTCGTCTACGACGTCAATGCGGTGCGTGAGCGCTTCGGCTTCGAGCCGCCGCTGGTCGCCGATTACAAGGCCCTCCAGGGCGACCCCAGCGACAACATCCCCGGCATCCCCGGAGTCGGGGAGAAGACCGCCATGTCGCTCATCCACGAGCACGGTCCCCTGGAGGCGATCCTCGAGGCGATCCCGCGGATGAAGCCGGGCCGGCTCCGGTCCAACCTCGCCGAGCACGCCGACCAGGCCCGCCTCAGCAAGCGGATGGCCACCATCCAGTCCGACCTCGACGTCCCCCTCGACCTGGATCGCGCCCGGGTCGGCGGCTACGACCAGGCCGAGGTGCACGCGCTCTTCGACCGCCTCGAGTTCCGCTCCCTGCTGCCCCGGCTCGGTGAGGCCCTCGGCTACGGCGCCGCTCCGGTCAGCGGTCACCCCGGTCAGGGCGAGCTCAGCTTCGACACGGCGGCCGAGCCCGCCGGCGAGGTGGTCGTCGCCGAGAGCACCGACCAGGTCGGGGAGATGATCGCGTCGGTGCGCGCCACGGGCAGGGCCGCGATCCGCACCGTGAGCGCGGGGCCGGCCCGCACCGGCGCGGCCCTCGGCGTCGCCGTCGCCCCGATCGGAAGCGCGCGGGCGTGGTGGGTGCCCCTGCCCCAGCACCGCGACGCGATCGCCGCGCTGCTCGCGGATCCCACGCTCGTCCTCGACAGCTACGACCTCAAGCGCGAGTGCCTGGCCTGGGGGCCGGAGCTCCGGGCCGGCCTCGGCTTCGACGCCATGCTCGCCGCCTACGTCGACAACCCGCGGTCGCGGGTGCTCTCGCTGAGCGGTCTCGCCGCCGACCTCTGCGGGGTGCGCATCGAGACCGAGGAGGAGCTGCTGGGGAGCGGCCGGCAGCGCCGGCGCCTCGAGGACCTGACCGCCGCGGAGTTGGCTGCGCACTTCGGCCGCTGGGTCGGCCTGGTCGAGCCGGTCCGCTCCGTGCTCGCCAAGCAGCTCGCCGCGAGCGGGCTGCTCACGCTCCTGGACGAGCTGGAGCTGCCCCTCGTCCCGATTCTCGCCGCCATGGAGCGGGTGGGCATCCTCCTCGATCGGGAGGCGCTCGGCGCCATCTCTGCCGAGATGCAGGCGCGCATCGCCGCCCTGGAGGGTGAGGTCCACGAGCGTGCCGGCCACCCCTTCAACCTCGGCAGCACCCAGCAGCTCGCCACCGTCCTCTATGACGAGCTGGGCCTCGCCGCCGGCCGCAAGACCAAGTTTGGCCAGAGCACCGACGCCGACAGCCTGGAGGCGCTCCGCGAGGAGCACCCGGTGGTCGACCTGGTGCTCGAATGGCGCCAGCTCACCAAGCTCAAGAGCACCTACGTCGACGCCCTCCCCCAGCTCTGCGACCGGGACGGGCGGGTGCACACCTCCTTCAATCAGGCGGTGGCAGCGACCGGCCGGCTCTCCTCGGCGGACCCCAACCTCCAGAACGTCCCCATCCGCACCGAGTGGGGCCAGCGCATCCGCCGGGCCTTCGTCGCCGACTCCGGCTGGGAGCTGGTCTCCGCCGACTACTCCCAGGTCGAGCTGCGCGTGCTCGCCCACGTGACCGGTGACGAGGGTCTGATCCAGGCCTTTGCCCGCGGCGAGGACATCCACCGCCGCACCGCCGCCCAGGTCTACGGGATCGACCCCGCGGCGGTCACCCGCGACATGCGCCGGGTCGCCAAGGTCGTCAACTTCGGAGTTGTGTACGGGCTGTCCGACTTTGGCCTGGCCCGGGACACCGGGATGTCCCGGGAGGAGGCGGCCGCCTACATCCACTCGTACTTCGAGAGCTTCCCGGCGGTCACCCGCTGGCTGGAGCAGACCCGCATGCACGCTCGCGAGTGGGGCTGGGTGGAGACCTTCACCGGGCGCCGGCGTCACCTGCCCGACATCCGCGCCGCCAACCGTCAGATCCGCCTCGCCGCCGAGCGGATGGCGGTCAACATGCCGATCCAGGGCGGCGCCGCCGAGATCATGAAGAAGGCGATGATCGACTGCGACCGGGCCCTGAAGGAGAGCGGCTCCAGCGCCCGCGTGCTGCTCCAGGTCCACGACGAGCTGGTGATCGAGGTGCCGCGCGCGGAGGTTCCGACCCTGGTGCCCCTGGTCCGCCGGGCCATGTCCGAGGCCTGCCCGCTGGTCGTCCCCCTGGTCGTTGATGTCAAGATCGGCGATAACTGGCAGGAGATGACCCCGGTGGATGCCTGAGCTTCCCGAGGTCGAGACGGTCACGCGCGACCTGCGCGGCGAGCTGGTCGGGCGGCGCTTCATCAGCGCCTGGGTGAATGAGCCGGGTGTGCTGCGATTCCCCGGGGCCGATGCGTTCATCGGCGCCCTGCCCGGCCGAAGCGTCACGACGGTCGAGCGGCGGGGAAAGTACATCGTCTGCCGGCTCGACGGGGATGAGGAGCTGGTGATCCATCTCGGCATGACCGGTCACCTCAGGGTGATGGGCGGGGGTGTCGAGGTCGTCAAGCACACCCATCTCCGCGCGGGGCTGGACGACGGGCGGGAGCTGCGCTTCGACGACGCACGTCGCTTCGGCCGCGTGATGCTGGGTTCGCGGTCGGTGCTGGAGGAGCGACGCGTGCTCCCGGCCCTCGGGGTGGAGCCGCTCTCCGACGACTTCGCGCCGGAGATTCTCGATCGCCTGATGCGGCGCACCACCCGGACGGTGAAGGCGGCGCTGCTCGATCAGTCGGGGATCGCCGGACTGGGCAACATCTACGTCGACGAGGCCTGCCACCTGGCCGGGATCCGCCCGACCCGCCGGGCGAACCGCCTCACCCGCAGAGAGCGCCTCGCCCTCCACGCGGCGATTCGCAGCGTCCTGGCGAAGGCGGTCGCGAACCGCGGCACGACCGTCGACGACTACCGCGACCTCTGGGACGCACGGGGGTCCCACCAGGAGGAGCTGCAGGTGTACGGCAGGGGAGGGGAGCCCTGCCTGCGCTGCGGTGCCGTCCTGCGCCGGAGAGTGGTCGCGGGTCGGACGACCGTGTACTGCGCGAGCTGTCAGCGGTGACGCTTGTCTTCCAACACCCGAGCGGGCAAGGTTAGAGGGCCGTGTACCCGTTCGACCGCTTCACTGAGCGGGCCAAGAACGTCCTCACCCTTGCACAGGAGGAGGCCGAGCGCTCGCACCACTCGTACATCGGGACCGAGCACCTGCTGCTCGGCCTCCTACGCCGCGAGGAGGGAATGGCCGCCAAGGTTCTCAACAGTCTGGGGGTCGAGATCGGGGGGGTGCGCAGCACCGTCGAGTCGGTGCTCGGGCGCAACGAGCGGCTCGTCATCCACACGATCGTCCCCACCAACCGGGTCAAGAAGGTCATCGAGCTCGCCTTCGAGGAAGCCCGGTGGATGGGCACTGACTACGTCGGAACCGAGCACCTGCTGCTTGGCCTGCTGGTGGAGGGAGAGGGGATCGCCGCCCATGTCCTGACGGAGCTGGGTGCCAGCCTGGAGAAGGTCCGGGCGGAGATCGACCGGCTCCACCACGCGATGCCGCCTGCGGGTCCCGTGCCGGAGCACGCGACCGGGCCTGGCGGGGCAGGACCGTGGTTCGGCCCCCCGTCTCACATCGGGACGGGCCGTTTCTCCGGGCACCTCGTGACGGCACGATTCGGCCGGCGGCCCCCGTCCGGTTCCGACGAGATCCAGCTGGCGGCGGAGCGCCTCGCTGCCGAGCAGTGCACCGTCGTGGGTGTCGAGCACGCCCTGCTCGCCGCGCTGGATACGGACCCGCTGGTGCGCAGGCTGTTTGCCGCCCTGGGGATCGACGAGGCCAGGATCGCCGAGGCTCGTCGCATCGCCACCCCACCCGAACGCCTCGTCGAGCTGCGCCGGGAGTACCAGACCAAGGTCGCTCAGCTCGAGGGGTGGCGCCAGCTGCCCTCGCAGCCAGGCACCGTGCTCCACCGCTTCGAGGGGCGTGGGTCGTCTCGCCCTCTGAGCCAGGTGGAGTTGGCAGAGGAGTTGCGCCGGCTCCGGACCGACCTGGAGGAGGCCGAGCGCCGCTGGCGGGCCGGCGAGGCGCCCGCCGCCGGTGAGTCCGGGCCGGGGAAGGCTGCGCCGTAGACTGGCCGGAGTGCCCCAGTTCCAGCTCACCTCCGACTTCCAGCCCGCCGGCGACCAGCCGGAGGCCATCGCCGGCTTGGTCGAGAGCCTGCGCCAGGGCAACCGGGAGCAGACCCTGCTGGGCGTGACCGGCTCGGGCAAGACCTACAGCGTCGCCCACGTCATCAACGAGCTGCAGCGCCCGACGCTCGTGCTCTCGCCTAACAAGACGCTCGCCGCCCAGCTCTGGGCGGAGTTCCGGGAGTTCTTCCCCCAGAACGCGGTCGAGTTCTTCGTCTCCTACTACGACTACTACCAGCCCGAGGCCTACATCCCGCGCACCGACACCTACATCGAGAAGGACTCCTCGCGCAACGAGGAGATCGATCGTCTCCGCAACAGCGCCACCCGGGCGCTGCTCACCCGCCGCGACGTCATCGTGGTGGCCTCGGTCTCCTGCATCTACGGCATCGGCTCTCCGGAGAACTACCTCGGCGAGTCGATCTCGCTCAAGGTGGGTGAGAGCTGGCGCCGGGACATCCTGCTGCGCAAGCTCGCCGATCTCCAGTACAGCCGCAACGACACCGACTTCGGCCGCTCCCGCTTCCGGGTGCGGGGCGACGTGCTCGACGTCCAGCCCGCCTACGAGGAGCTGGCGGTGCGGATCGAGCTCTTCGGCGACGAGATCGAGTCGATTCGCGAGTTCGACCCCCTGACCGGGGAGGTCGTGGCCCGGCGCGAGAGCGTCGTCATCTTCCCGGCGTCGCATTACGTGACACCGGCCGAGCAGATGAAGACCGCGGTGGAGAGGATCGAGGCGGAGCTGGAGGAGAGGGCGGCGCTGCTCGAGGCGCGCGGCCGGCTGCTTGAGGCGCAGCGGCTGCGCCAGCGGACCGCCTTCGACGTGGAGATGATGCGGGAGACGGGCACCTGCGCCGGCATCGAGAACTACTCGCGCCACCTGACCGGCCGGGCCGAGGGGGAGCGTCCCTTCTGCCTGCTCGACTTCCTGCCCGAGGACGCGCTGATCGTGGTCGATGAGTCCCATGTCGCCGTACCCCAGATCGACGGCATGGCCAAGGGCGACCGGGCCCGCAAGATCCCACTGGTGGAGTACGGCTTCCGGCTCCCCTCCGCCCTCGACAACCGGCCCCTCACCTTCGCGGAGTGGGATCAGATGGTGGGGCAGGTGATCTACGTCAGCGCCACCCCCGGCCCCTACGAGGAGGGGCACTCGAGCCGGACCGTCGAGCAGATCAACCGTCCCACCGGTCTGGTCGATCCCACCCTCGAGGTCAGGCCCAGCGAGGGCCAGATCGATGACCTGCTGGCCCAGGTCCGCCGCCGGGTGGAGCGCGGCCAGCGGTCGCTCATCACCACCCTGACCAAGAAGATGGCGGAGGACCTCACCGACTACCTCCGCGAGGCCGGGGTGCGGGCTCGCTATCTGCACAGTGACATTGAGACCATGGAGCGGGTGGAGATCATCCGCGACCTCCGGCTCGGGGTCTTCGACGTGCTGGTCGGAGTCAACCTGCTCCGCGAGGGATTGGACCTCCCCGAGGTCGCCTTCATCGGGATCCTGGATGCCGACAAGGAGGGTTACCTCCGCGGGTTCCGCTCGCTGATCCAGACCATCGGCCGGGCGTCCCGCAACCTCGACGGCCACGTGGTCATGTACGCCGACGGGGTGAGCGAGGCGATGCGTCGCGCGATCGCCGAGACCGACCGCCGCCGCGCCATCCAGGTGGTGTTCAACGATGCTCACGGGATCACCCCGCAGACGATCGTCAAGGCCGTCTACCAGCTCGAGACCCATCGCGAGGAGCTCAGCTCACGCGCCGCCAGCTTCCAGGAGCAGGCGGGCCTGCCCCCGGACGAGCTGCTCCGGCTCGCCAAGGATGTCGAGAAGGAGATGAAGCGCGCCGCGCGGGACCTGGAGTTCGAGCGCGCGGCGGAGATTGGCGATCGGCTCACCGAGATCCGGCGCCGGCTGGAGGAGGGGGACGGTGCGGCGGCCGCGGCGCCGGTGGCCGCCGGCGCGGGCAGGGGCCGGCCGCGATTCCGCCCCGGGGGACGGCCGGGCCGGCGCTGAGTGGTCGCGCCCCGGGCCGCGCGACCTGGCCCGGCGCGTCGCGACCCATGCGAGGGGCGATGCAACCGATTTGCGACACGCGATCGGCTCCGCGCCCCGCGCCTCGTCACCGCATCGTCATTCGGCCGCGATGGCGCCGATTAGACTGGGAAACGTCCCGGTAACAGTGCGAGGTGATGGAGTGAGAATCTGGAGACGACCGGCGGCCGGCCCGCCGGTGACGCGGCGCGTTCCGCCGCTCACCTCGAACCTGACCTGGGATCTCGGCGACCTCTACTGCTCGGCGCGGAGCTGCGCCCAGAAGACGGGTCTCGCCTGCAGCTACATCGATCGTCACGAGCGGCCGTGCCCGACGGGGTGGTGTCCCGAGCATCGCTACATCACCCACGGTGCGGTGTTCTGTCCCACCCACGGCCGCCTCCTCGACGGCACCGCGGGCGAGTTCCGCGAGTCGGTCCGTGTCGACCTCGGCAACGCCGTGCCGGTGGTGCTCTCCTGGATTGCCCAGGAGGTCGACGCCGAGCTCTCGGCGACGATGCTCCATCTGGCCGTCGAGTGGCACCAAGCACTGGTGCTCGACCCCGTTCATTTCGCGCTGGTGGGGCCGCGCCGGGTGCGCACCTGGGAGCGGGCCTGGAAGATCTGCGAGAACCTCGGCCCGACCCTCCGGGTCTCCATCGTCGTCGAGGAGGCCGAGCCCGGCATCGTCGAGGCTCGGATCAACTCTCGGCCGGTGCTCCGCATCCTGGTCCCCTGGCACGAGAGCCACGGGTTCGGCGAGAGGCCGGCCTCCGCGGCGGCGGCCCAGGCCGCGGTTCTCAACTTCCGGGAACGCCTGCTCGCGGCCCTCACCCGGGGCATCGGCGAGTGGCGGCGGGACAACCTCGGCAATCGTGAGGCCGAGGATGCCAGCCTCACCGGCGTGGTCTCGCACGGTTCTGCCGACTCGGCCGCTCCCTGGGCGTTGCGCCACCGCGGCTGAGCCGGCGCGCCTCCCGAGACGGGCTGAGCGCACATCCGTTCGCTATACTGGCCGGATGAGCGCGGGCAGTCGCGGCCAGCCGGCCCGGACCTTCGTCTGCCGCGCGTGCGGTTGGTCCTGCCCCAAGTGGCAGGGTCGCTGTGGGCAGTGCGGCGAGTGGAACGCACTAGCTGAGGAGGCCGTCCGCCCGGGTGGGGCGGGGCGGCCGGGCCCGCGCCCACGTGCCCTGTCGCTGGGCGAGGTCGGAACGCGGCACGCGCCGCGCCGGTCGAGCGGGATGGCCGAGACCGACCGCGTGCTCGGAGGCGGGCTGGTCGAGGGGTCGCTGATCCTGCTGGGTGGCGACCCGGGCATCGGGAAGTCCACCCTCGCCCTCCAGCTCGGCCATGCTGTCGGCGCTTCCGAGGCCCCCGCCCTCTACTGCGCCGGGGAGGAGTCGCCAGGGCAGCTCGCCCTCCGGGCAGACCGGTTGGGGTGTCTCGACGACCGGGTGGTGGTGGTGGGTGGGCGAGACCGACGTCAGCGGCTGCGTGGAGGCGATCGCCACCCTGCGCCCGCCGCTCGCGGTGGTGGACTCGGTCCAGACGCTGCACGACCCTGAGATTCCCGGGCATCCCGGGAGTCCCTCCCAGGTCAGGTCGGCGGTGACCCGGTTGATGGCGTGTGCCAAGGAGACCGGGGTGCCCATCCTCCTGGTCGGGCACGTGACCAAGGACGGCGCGATCGCCGGCCCCCGCACCCTCGAGCACATGGTCGACGTTGTCCTCTACCTGGAGGGAGATCGTCACGGCGAGAACCGTCTCCTCCGCGGGCTCAAGAATCGCTTCGGCCCGGCGTCCGAGCTGGGGCTCTTCCGGCTGGCCGAGGCGGGGATGGTGGAGATCGGCAGCGCCGGCCGCGCCTTCCTCGACGAGCAGAGCCTCAGCGTCCCGGGCAACGTCCTGACCGTGACCTCCGAGGGGTCGCGCGCCCTGGTCGTGGAGGTGCAGGCGCTCACGGTGCCGGTGGGGCACGCCATCACCCGCCGCACCGCCTGGGGCTTCGACCCTGCCCGGCTCAACCTGCTGGTCGCGGTCCTGCAGCGCCGTGCGCGGCTTCCCCTCGGCCAGCGCGACGTCTTCCTCAACTGTGCCGGCGGCGTCCGGCTGGTCGAGCCCGGCGTCGACCTGGCAGCCGCGCTCGCCGTCTGGGGCGCCGAGGCCAACGCGGGCTGGGACCCGGGCACGGTCGCCATCGGTGAGGTGGGTCTGGGGGGCGAGATCCGCCGTGTGCGCTGCCTGGAGGCGCGCCTCGCCGAGGCGGCGGCCCTCGGCATCCGGCGTGCGGTCGTCCCCGCCGGTCAGGAGGTGCAGGCGCCGTCCTCGATCGAGTGTCACCCCGTGGGCGACCTCGCCGGGGCGGCACGACTCCTGGTCACCGGTTCGAGCCGGGCCCGCCCGGTGCGGGCGATGCCCCGCTGGATGGTGGAGGCGCCTGAAACCGTCGCGTGACGAGCGAGCCCCGAACCCGGCGGCGGTTGCCGGGCTGTGCTTCAATCGGCCCATGATTGCGCCCCGGACCCCGCGGGTCCGCCATGCCCGAACCCTGGCCCGGCTCGTCGGGGCCGTCGTGGGGATGGTCGCCGGGGTGCTCTATGGCGGATACATCGCCGAGCAGTCATTCGGGCACGGGTCACTGGTCACTGGCGACAGCGCGGTGCTGGCCGTGCTGCTCGGGGGCGGGGTCGTCGGGGCGGCCGCGCTCGCCCTGGCCGCTCCGCTGCTCACCGTCGAACCGTTCCTCTGGTTGGAGGACATCCTCGACCACGCGCCGGCCAGCGAGCTGATCGGCGCCCTCTGCGGCGCCACGGCCGGGCTCCTGATCAGCGCCCTGATCGGCGTCCTCCTCCTCCCGCTCCCCTGGGGCATGGGCTTCGTCGTCTCGGGCTCGATAGCCTGCTGTCTCGTCTATGTCGGGATCCGGACCGGCACCCGGCGCCGGGACGCCTTCGCGGACGCCCTGCGCCGCCGGGGAGGTCCGGCGCCGGCCGCGGGCGATCCGGCTCCCCAGGACGGGGTCCCGATCGTCCTCGACACGTCCGTCCTCATCGACGGCCGGATCTCCGACGTCGCCGCCACCGGCTTCATCCAGGGCCGGCTGCTGGTCGCCGGCTTCGTCCTCGAGGAGCTCCAGAAGGTCGCGGACTCGGGGGACTCGCTGCGCCGCTCGCGCGGCCGGCGGGGCCTGGCCGTCGTCGAGGAGCTAAAGCGTCAGGTCCATGTCACCTGCGACGTCGTCGACGACGACTTCCCGGGGACACCGTAGGTCGACGCCAAGCTGGTCAAGCTGGCGCGGTCCCGGGAGGCCGCGCTGATGACCAACGACTTCAACCTCAACCGGCTGGCCAGCGTCCAGGGCATCCGGGTGCTCAACCTGAATGACCTGGCCAACGCCCTGAAGCCGATGGTCAGCTCTGGCGAGGGCCTCGAGCTGACCATCGTCAAGGAGGGGAAGGAGCCGCTCCAGGGCGTCGGCTACCTTGACGACGGGACCATGGTGGTCGTGGAGGGCGGTCGCGACCACCTCGATCGCCAGGTGCATGTGACCGTCACCTCGGTGCTCCAGACCGCGGCCGGCCGGATGATCTTCGCCACCACCGCGACCGAGGTGCGGCCGGCGGCGGACGGGCGGCCCCGGGCGGTGACGCGCCCGACCCGGGCGGGCACACGCTGAGCGTCGCCGTCATCGTTCCGGCGGCGGGCCGCGGCGAGCGCGCCGGGATCGACAAGGTCTGGGCCGAGGTGGCCGGGCGTCCCCTCCTCGCCCTGGTTCTGGAGCGGATCCGGGCGGTGTCCTCCGTCGAGCGCGTGGTCGTCGTCTGCCCCGAGGCGCGCCACGAAGCGGTCTGCCGGCTGGCGAGCGAGCTCGGGCTGGGCGGGGTGCGCTGCGTCCCAGGCGGCCCGCGCCGGCGTGACTCGGTGGCGGCCGGTCTCGAGGCGGTGGGCGGCGCCGAGATCGTCGCCGTCCACGATGCCGCCCGCCCGTTGGTCTCGCCGCGGCTCATCGAGGCGGTGATCGCGGCCGCCCGCCGGCATGGGGCGGCCACCGCCGCGATGCCCTGCGTCGACACCATCAAGCGGGTGGACGGCGGGATGGTGGTCGAGACCCTGCCCCGGGAGGCGCTGGTCGCGGTCCAGACGCCTCAGGCGTTCTCAACGGCCCTGCTCCGGCGGGCCCATGCGCTCCGCCCGGCCGAGGACGCGTCCGACGACTGCCTGCTGGTGGAGTGGCTGGGCGAGCCGGTCGCCGTCGTCCCCGGTGAGGTGGGAAATCGGAAGATCACCCACCCGGAGGACATCCGGTGGTTGGTGGATCAGCTGCGATGAGCCTGCGCATCGGACATGGGCTGGATGCCCACCGTCTCGCCCTGGGCCGGCCGCTCATGCTCGGCGGCGTGCCGATCCCGTCGGATCGGGGGCTGGCCGGGCACTCCGATGGGGACGCGGCGGCTCATGCTCTCGCCGACGCCTGCCTCGGCGCCGCGGGACTCGGCACCATGGGCGACCACTTCCCCTCCGGTGACGAGCGCTGGCGGGGGGTCAGCGGCCGCGAGTTCCTGGAGCTGGTGGCCGCCAGGCTGGCGGCGGCCGGCGCCCGC
>Ga0187852_1003247_pt1 | contig 12106 bp, 9 predicted proteins | sample June2016WEW_6_40_FD_134511 | JGI IMG/M metagenome (GOLD analysis project Ga0187852, IMG submission 134511) | Peatland microbial communities from SPRUCE experiment site at the Marcell Experimental Forest, Minnesota, USA - June2016WEW_6_40 | ecosystem: Environmental > Terrestrial > Soil > Wetlands...
CCCGGGGGTGGCACCGCCTGGACCACCCGGTGCTCGTCGCCGTAGGCGCCGCGCCGGCGGCCGTCGGTGGGGCCGAAGAGGCCGACGGTGGGGGTTCCCACCGCCGCGGCCAGGTGGAGGAGGGGGGAGTCACCGCTGATGACCAGGTCGCAGAGCCCGAGCAGGGCCGCGGTCCCGAGCACATCGAGCTGGCCGGTGACGTCGGCGTGCGGACCGGCGATGTCGACCGCGGCGGCCATCGCCGCGGTCTGGTCCTCCAGCGCACCCACGAAGATGACCCCCGCGCCGTGGCGGGTGGAGAGCTGGTTGGCGAGGTGGGCCCACCGCTCTGGCTCCCAGGCGGTGGTCTCCGGATCGGGCGACCGCAGGTCGGTGTGGCCGGTGCCGGGGGCGAGGGCCACCAGCAGCCGGCCGTCGGCGATGGCGGTGCTGTGCAGCTGGACCAGGGCCTGCTCGGCGGCTGCGGGCCCGGGGTCGAGGCGCGGCTCGTGCCGCTCGGCCCCGATCCCGAGCAGGTGGGCGAACCGGACCCAGGTGGCGGCCTGGTTCTCCCCGGTGCGGGGCCGGATGTGGTCGCTGAGCAGCGCCGCGGTGAGCCCGCCCCCCACCCCGACCCGGCGCGCGAAGCCGGCCAGGTAGGCGAGGATCCGCGGCCGCGCCGCGGTGCCGCAGAGGATGGCGACGTCGTAGCGCTGGCGGCGCAGCCGCCCCCAGGCGGCGAGACCGGCGGCCGGCGAGGCGCCCGGGTCCAGGCCGCGCAGCGGCAGGACCTGGCCGACCCCCTCGAGGGCGCGCGCGATCTGCGCCGCGGCCGGCGAGCAGGCGAGCGCAACCGTCCCACCCGGCAGTCCGGCGGCGAGCGTCCGCACCAGCGGCGAGGCCTGCAGGGTCTCCACCTGGCGACCCCAGACCAGCACCAGTACTCTCATCGCCGCGTAACCCTACCGCCATCGTATTGGGGTGGGACGGTCGGGTGGTGCCGCGGACGGGACGGCCGGCCGCGCGCGAAGCCTTGCCCCCAACCTCGCGGCGCGCACGCCGCCAGCGCCGTGGGGTGCGAACATAGGGCCAAATGGCTTCCCTGGCGGGACGCGACCTGATCTCCATCGCCGATCTCACCGCCGCCGAGATCAGTGAGGTTCTCGATGTAGCCACCGCGCTCAAGGCGGGGGTCGATCCCGGACGCCCGCTGGCCGGTCGCAACCTGGCCATGATCTTCCAGCGGCCGAGCAACCGCACCCGGGTCTCGTTCGAGGTCGCCATCCGTCACCTCGGCGGGCATCCCATCCCCCTCTTCAACAGCGAGATCCAGATCGGCGAGCGGGAGTCCACGGCGGACATCAGCCGGATCCTCGACCGCTACGTCGACGGCATCGTCGCCCGGCTCAGCTCGCACCGCGACCTGGTCACCCTCGCCCGCGCGGCGCGGGGTCCGGTGGTCAACGCGATGACCGACCGCGAGCATCCCTGTCAGGTGCTCGCCGACTGCCTGACCATCCGCGAGCTGCTCGGTCACCTGGCGGGAGCCCGGGTCTGCTACGTGGGCGACGGCAACAACGTCTGCACCTCGTGGATCTACGCGGCCACCCTGCTCGGGATCGACCTGCGGGTGGTCGGGCCAGCCGGCTACGAGCCCCACCCCGCCGTGCTGGAGCGCGCCGACAGCCTGGCCGGGGGCCGCTCCCCGGTGCGCCACTCCCACGAGGCGGCCGAGGGCCTCGCGGACGCCGAGATCATCTACACCGACGTCTGGACCAGCATGGGACAGGAGGCTGAGCAGCAGCAGCGGCGCGACGACTTCGCCCACCTGCAGGTCAACGAGTCCCTGCTCCGGCTTGCCCCACCCACCGCGCGAGTCATGCACTGCCTGCCCGCCCACCGAGGCGAGGAGATCACCGACGCCGTCCTCGACGGCCCCCAGTCGGTGGTCTTCGACCAGGCCGAGAACCGGCTCTGGGCGCAGGAGGCGCTGCTCAGCCTGATCTTCGACGCCAAGGCGAGCGATGGCCGGGGGCTGGAGCGGACGGCCGCCGGCAGGTCGCCGGCAGGGACGGCGCCGCGGTGACCCCGGCGTGACCGACTTCCTGCACAGCGCCCTGGTCTTCCTCGGGGCGGTCGGCTGGCGCGACATCGTCGACATCGTCATCGTCGCCTTCCTCCTCTACCAGCTCTTCAAGCTGATCCGGGGCACCCAGGCGGTGCAGCTCCTGGTCGGGCTCGCGGTCCTCCTGGTGATCGGGCTGCTCGCCCAGGCCTTCCAGCTGCGCCTGCTCGAATTCATCTTCGCCAATGCCGGGCAGGCGATCCTGATCGGCGTCATCGTGCTCTTCCAGCCCGAGCTGCGCCGGGCTCTCGACCAGGTGGGGCGGCTGGGCACGGTCCGCTTCATCCTGGGGCGGCACCCGGTCCCGCCGATCGCCCGCACCGTGGAGGAGGTGGTGCGAGCGGCGGCCACGCTCAGCGAGAGCCGCACCGGGGCGCTGATCGTCTTCGAGCGCGAGACCGGCCTCGAGAACGTCGCGGTGAGCGGGGTGCGGATCAATGGCGAGGTCACCGCCGAGATCCTCACCACCATCTTCTACATCGGCTCGCCGCTCCATGACGGGGCGGTCATCATCCGCGACACCCGGCTGGTCGCCGCCGGTTGCGTGCTCCCCCTGGCCGAGGCGCTGCCCGGCGTGGGCCGGATGGGCACGCGGCACCGCGCCGCGCTGGGCCTCACCCTCCAGTCCGACGCGGTGATCCTGATCGTCAGCGAGGAGACCGGCTTCATCAGCCTCGCCTACGGCGGCAAGCTCTATCGCGGCCTGGACCGCGCCAAGCTCCAGGAGATGCTCACCAACCTGGTGCTCCCGCCGGTGTCCCGCCGGCCCGGTGCCGCCATCCGGCCCCTGGTCAGGAGCGGGGCGGCGCTGCGGGCGCTGGGCCGGCGGAGTCCCTGATGCCCGGCTTCCTCACCCGCAACTGGCGTCTCAAGCTGCTCGCCGTGGTGCTGGCCATCGTCTCGTGGGCCGGGGTGGTGCTCGCGACCAACCCGCCGGGGACCCGCTCGGTGTCGATCCCGGTGCCTCAGCCGCCGGCCCCGAACGTGAGCCTGCCGGCCGGCTACCTGCTGACCGCGCCGATCCCCAACCTCACCGTCTACATCACCGGGACCGAGGAGCACCTCGATGCCTTCAGCAAGAGCAGCCTCCAGGTCACCGTGGACTACAACGCGATCCGGGCGATCGGGAACCAGGTGCCCGCCACCGTCAGGCTGCCGGTGAAGATCACCAACTCGGACCCCAACATCGACCTCGACGACCCACCCGCCTCGGTGATGGCCGCGGTCGACACCTCGGGGAGCACCAGCGAGACGGTCGAGGTGGCGGTGAGCCACACCCCGCCACCCGGTTACGAGACCGGCAGCTTGGTGGCCACCCCGAACACGGTCACCGCGACCGGGCCCGAGCACGAGCTGATCGGCATCCAGGTCAGGACCCAGCAGATCGACCTCTCCAACCAGCGTGCGAACTTCGACGGCACCGTGGCCCTCTACCCCTATGACGGGGCCGATCGCCTGCTCTCCGACGTCAACGTCACCCCCGCCACCGTCAACGTGGCGATCACCGTGGTCGGGGTGGACACCACCCGGACCGCCTCGGTGGTGCTCGGCCCGGTGATCGGGGCGCCCGCCGGAGACCAGGTCACGATGGACGGCTACACCCCGGTGACGGTCACCCTCACGGGCTCGCAGGACCTCATCAACGGCGCCAACCTGGCCACGGTGACGACCGGCAGCATCGACATCGCCGGCCAGACCGGGACGGTCACCTACCACGTGACCATCCAGGCCCCCACCGGGATCACGGTCAGCCCCGACACCGTGGCGGTGACCATCACGGTCACGCCGCTCCCGACGCCCACCCCGGCCCCCACCCCGGCTCCGACCCCCACCCCCACCTGAGGCTCCAGCTGATGATGCGTAACCGCGGGCGGGCGGGGGACGTTGGACCCTGCGACGTGAGGAATCGGGTACGACGTCCGCGTCCGCACGCAGGGGCGTCCTCCTGATGTGCGGCATCATCGGCTACGTCGGTGGGCGCTCGGCCGCCCCGGTGCTGCTGGAGAGCATCCAGCGCCTCGAGTACCGCGGGTACGACTCGGCCGGGATCGCGGTCCTCGACGGGGCCGAGGGCGGGCACCACACCGTGGTCAAGAGCGATCGCAAGGTGGCCGACCTGGTCGCCCGCTGCGAGCAGGACGGGGTCCCCACCGGGCATCTGGGCATCGGCCACACCCGCTGGGCCACCCACGGCCGGCCCACGGTCGTGAACGCCCATCCGCACCAGGACTGTCACGGCCGCATCCAGCTGATCCACAACGGGATCATCGAGAACCACCGGGAGCTGCGCGCCGAGCTGGTCGCGCGCGGCCACCTGCTCCGCAGCGAGACCGACACCGAGGTGCTGGCCCACCTCATCGAGGAGCTCTACGACGGTGACCTGGCGGCCGCGACCCGTTCGGCGCTGCGCCGGGTCGAGGGCGCCTACGCGCTGGTGGTGATCTCCGCCGACGAGCCCCGCACCCTGGTCGGAGCCCGGCGCAACGCGCCCCTGGTGGCGTCGGTCGGGGAGGGCGAGGTCTTCCTGAGCAGCGACATCACCGCCCTGATCCCCTACGCGCGCCGGGTCACCCTGCTCGGTGAGGACGAGGTGGTTGCGGGCACCCCCGAGGGGCTCTCGGTCACCGATCTCGCCGGGGCCGCGGTGACCCCGCGGACCATCGAGGTCGACTGGGACGTCGAACAGGCCCAGAAGGGCGGCTACCCGCACTTCATGCTCAAGGAGATCAACGAGCAGCCGGAGGCTGTGGAGAACGCGCTGCGTGGCCGCATCGACGCCGGCGGTGAGATCCACCTCGACGGCTTCCTCGACCCGGAGGCGATCCCGGCGCTGGATGACGTGCGGGTGATCGGGATGGGATCGGCCTGGATCGCCGGGCTCTACACGGCGACCGCCATCCGCCAGCTCGCCCGGCTGCGCTGCGAGGTCGAGAACGCCAGCGAGTTCCGCTACGGCGACCCGCTGGTCGACGAGCACAGCCTGGTCATCGCCATCTCCCAATCGGGGGAGACCGCCGACACCCTGGCGGCGGTCCGCGAGGCCAGGCGCCGTGGCGCCCGGGTGGTGGCCGTGACCAACGTGGTGGGCAGCGCTCTCTCGCTGGAGGCCGACGCCGTCCTCTTCATGCAGTCGGGGCCGGAGATCTGCGTCCTCGCCACCAAGACCCTGGTGGCCCAGATGGTCTGCGGCCTGCTCGTCGCGCTGGCGCTGGGAGCCGCCCGGGGCGCGCTTCCGGTCGAACGGCACCGCGCCGTGGTCGCCGAGCTCAGGGAGGTCCCGGGCCGGGTCCGCCGCTGCCTGGAGCTCGAGCCGCAGCTCGCCGAGATGGCCCAGCGGTACGCCCACGTGCGCAACGCGATCTACATCGCGCGCGGGATCAACGTCGCCACCGCGTACGAGGGGGCCCTCAAGCTCAAGGAGGTCTCGTACATCCATGCCGAGGGCTACGCGGCCGGGGAGCTCAAGCACGGTCCGATCGCGCTCCTCGACGCCGAGGTCCCGGTGGTGGCGGTGGCCACCCGCGCCGCCACCCTGGCCAAGACCCTCAGCAGCATCGCCGAGGTCCGCTCGCGGGACGCCCCGGTGATCGCCCTGGTCACCGAGGGCGACGACGACGTCGACCCCGACCTGGCCCGCGACCTGATCCGGGTCCCCGCCTGCACCGAGCTGATCTCGCCGCTCGTCAACGTGGTGCCGCTCCAGCTCTTCGCCTATCACGTCGCGGTCGAGCGCGGCTGCGACGTGGACCAGCCGCGCAACCTCGCCAAGTCGGTGACCGTCGAGTGAGCTGCCGGTGATGAAGGCGCCGTGGTGAGACGGCTCGTCGTCGGCGTGGACGTCACCCCGGTCGAGCGTATCGCCGCGGCCATGGGCCGTCATCCGCGCTTCGCCGAGAAGATCTTCACCGACACCGAGCGGCGCCGGGCCGGCTCCAGGCCCGAGCGTTTCGCCACCCGCTGGGCCGCCAAGGAGGCGGTCATGAAGCTGTACGGCGAGGCCGGTCTGCGCATCCCCCATTACCGGGCCATCGAGGTGGTCAACCGGCGCGGGGGCGCCCCCACCATCCGGGTGGACGGTACCGCCACCGAGATCGCGGTCAGCATGACCCACGATGCCGGGCTGGCGATCGCGGTGGTGGCGGCCTCCCTCGAGGGCCCGGGCGGCCCGCCGGCGCTCGCTCCCCCCGACGGCCTTCGCCTGCCTGCCCGCCCCGCCGGCGGTCACAAGGGGACCTTCGGTACGGTGGTGGTCGTCGCCGGCGCGGTGGGTACCGCGGGCGCCGCCCTCCTCTCCGCCCTGGGAGCCGCCCGTGCCGGGGCGGGACTGGTCCGGGTCTGTGTCCCGGCCGGTGTCTACCCCGTGGTCGCGGGCCGCTGCCTGGAGGTGATGGCCCATCCGGTCGGGGAGGCCGGGGCGGCCGGGCTCGACGCCACCGCGGTCGCCACCCTCCGCCAGGACCACCTCCCGGTCGCTACCTCTGTGGTCATCGGTCCCGGGCTGGGACGCGCCCGGACGACCGAGGCGGCGCTGCCGGAGCTGCTGCGAGGTCTCTCTGTCCCCGCCGTGGTGGACGCCGACGGGCTCAACATCGCCGCCGCCGCCGGGTTCGACTGGCGGTCCTGCTCCGCCCCGCTGGTCCTCACCCCGCACCCCGCGGAGATGGCGCGGCTGGCCGGGCTCACCACCAGGGAGGTACAGGCCGACCGCGCCGGCCTGGCCGCCCGGTTCGCCGCGGAGCGGGGCGTCACCCTGGTCCTCAAGGGGGCGGAGACGGTCGTCGCGGCCCCCGACGGCCGCCTCCACGTCGACCGGCATCGGACGGTGGCCCTGGCCACGGGTGGCACCGGCGACGTGCTGAGCGGCGTCTGCGGCGCCATGCTGGCGGCCGGGCTGGACCCCTTCGACGCCGCGGTGGCGGCGGTCACCGTGCACGCCGAGGCCGGGTGCCTGGTCGAGGCGGAGCGGGGCCGGGCGGGTGGCCTCGCCGGCGATGTGGTCGAGATGCTGCCCACCGCCCAGGAGCGGCTCCGGCGCGCCCTGGAGCGGCGCGGGGGGGAGCGCGGGCGCGCATGACCGGCGTCGCTCTCCCCGTCGCCGGCCGGCGCCGGGAGCTCAGCAGGTGGGCGGACGTCGACGCCGCTGCCATCCGCCACAACCTCGAGCTCATCCGGCGCGCGGTGGGGGAGAGGGTGGCGGTGATGGCCATGGTCAAGGCGGCCGGCTACGGTCACGGGGCCGCGCTCTCCGCCGCCGCGGCCGTGGACGGCGGCGCCACCTGGCTCGGGGTCTCGTCGGCCGAGGAGGCACTCCAGCTCCGCGCCGAGGGCTTCTCCGTCCCCCTCCTCGTGGTCGGGGCCGCGCCACCGGCTCACCTCGACGCCCTGGTCGCCGCCGGGGTCCAGATCACCGTCTGGGATCCGGAGCAGGTGGCCGCCGCCGCGGCCGCCGCCGGCCATGGCCTCCCGGCGCGGATCCATCTCAAGATCGACAGCGGCATGGGCCGCCTCGGAGCTCCGCCGGAGGCGGTGCCCGCGCTGGCCCGCGCGGTCGAGCGAGCCGGTGCGAGGGTCGAACCGGTGGCCGCCTTCACCCATTTCGCCGACGCCGAGGACGATCCCGACTTCACCCTGAGGCAGGATCACGTCTTCGTCGACGCCGTCGACGGGCTGCGGCAGCGCTGGCCGGGGCTGCTCCTCCACGCGGCCAACAGCGCGGCGGCGCTCGGCCTTCCCGAGACCCGCCACGACCTGGTCCGCTGCGGCATCGCCATCTACGGCTACGCCCCCAGCGGGCTCGCGGCGGCCGCCGAGCTCCGGCCGGCGATGAGCTTTCGCGCGCGGGTCACCCAGGTCAAGACCCGGCACCGTGGCCAGAGCGTCGGCTACGGTCGCACCTGGGTCGCCGAGCGGGACACCCGGGTCGCCGCCATCGCGGCCGGCTACGCCGACGGGGTGCAGCGGGCGCAGTCCAATCGCGGCTCCGTGCTGGTCGGCGGGCGCCGCTGCCCCATCATCGGCAGGATCAGCATGGATCAGCTCACCGCCGACGTCTCGCTGGTCGATGGGGTGAGGCCGGGGGACGAGGCCGTCCTCTTCGGTCGCCAGGGTGACGCCTGGCTCGGTGCCGACGAGGTCGCCGCCGCGGGCGGCACCATCAGCTACGAGGTGCTCTGCGCGTTGTCATCCCGGGTCCCGCGCCTGCGGGTCGAGGAGATCGGGGAGGACTGAGGGCGGGCTGGGAGGAGGCTCCGCGCGGACCGGACGGCGCAACCGCCCGCCGGCGAGGCTCAGCTCGGACCGTATATGAAGCCCTGGAAGTAGCTGGCGTCGTCGGGGAGGACGCGGTAGTCGACCGTGTCCCAGGCGTCCCAGTTCATCTCGGAGATCTCGAAGTCGCCGGCCGGCACGACCGCCACCGAGCCGACCCCCACGTTGGGGCCCACCGCCTCGACGTAGGCGACGTGCCCGTAATAGGCGTTGGCGCCGCCCTGGCCCTGGTACCAGACGGCGACGGCTCCCACCTCGGGCACCGAACCCTCCTCGTAGCCGAGTCGCGAGGCGTTGTAGTACCACGCATTGGCATTGCCCCCCCAGGGGATGCAGCGCCGGGTCGCCACGTACCAGGTGCAGTCACCGTACGCGAAGTCGTCGGAGCACGCTCCGCCGGGGATGGTGGAGCCGCCGAGCTGCATGTCGATCTCGTCGATCTCGGCCGCGAGGATCCGCGCCGGCCCGCTGAGCTGGGCGACGATCTGGTTGCGCTGGTAGACGATGGCCAGGAGCTGATTGGACTGGGCCGAGAGGTCGGACTCGAGGCTGGAGGCCTGGGCGAAGTCGGCCTGCACCTCGCTCTGCTTGGAGAGGAGGTCGGCCTGGTCGCGGGTGAGCGTGTCCTGCAGGCCGCGGATCTGGGTGGTGACGCTCGACGCCCCGGAGATGCTGTCCATCGCCGCGGTGAAGTCCTTGGCGCTGAGCACGGCGGTCATCACCGTGTTGCCCGAGACGCTCTCGTAGGTGGCGCGGGCGAGGGTGGAGAGCGCGCCGCGCGCGGCACTCTCCTGAGCCTTGTCGCTGCTGATGTCACCGTTCAGCGTGGAGAGCTCGGTGTTCAGCGCGGCGAGCTGGTCGCGCGACGCGTTGAGAGCCGTCGTAGCCTGGGTGAAGCTGGCCTCGGCGGTGGTGAGGGCGTTGGTGGCGGCGCTCTGCTGGCTGCTGATGGCCGCGAGCTGCTGCAGCAGTGCGGCTCGCTCCGCCTCGAGCTGGGCGGGGGTGTCAGCCCGGACCTGGCTCGGACCGATGGGTAGCCCGAGAACGACGACCGCGACGGCCAGGAAGGCAGGGATCAGCCTCCGGGTAGCCCGCAATCCGATCTCCCCTATGGTCTCCCCGGGCCGGCGACCCCCTCCCGGAGCCAGGTCGCACGACCAAACTTGCGGGAGGTTATCCGGCGGAGACGCGTCCGGTCAAGCTGACGTGATAGCCTCGCTATCATGAAAAGCGATATCTCGATCTCAGATGGGCCATCCTTGGCCGTTTGGGACAGGTGGCGCGCAGGTCGCACGTCCCGCCGGCGGCTCGGGGAAGAGCCCGCCCGTCTGACCGCTACCCGCCCCCATTAGAGTCCGGCTGAGTGTCCAGACTCCACAGGGTCCAGCAGGTTGGCTCATAGAGTTGGTGCCCGCCCCGGCGTGGCTTCCATGGGAATCGCCGCCTGCTGGACACGCTGGACCGGCCGACGTGGCTTGATAGGAGCGTGGCACCGCCCCAACTCAGTGATGCCCGCCGACCGGTCCTCGTGCCAACCCCTGTGGAGGTGACGAGGAGATGGTGACAGTCGGAGTCGACGCTCACAAGAGAACCCACACCATCGTGGCGGTGGACGAGAACGGGGCCGAGGTGGGCCAGAGGACGGTGGCCGCGACCTCGGCAGGGCATCTTGAGGGACTGCGCTGGGCGAGCCAGTGGCCGGAGCGGCGCTGGGCCATCGAAGACTGCCGCCATCTCAGCCGGCGCCTGACCACCGAGCTCCTGGTGGCGGGGGAGGCGGTGCTGCGGGTGCCCACGAAGCTGATGGCGGCGGCCCGGAGGGGCGCGCGGACCCGGGGCAAGTCCGACCCGATCGACGCGCTGGCCGCAGCTCGGGCGGCGTTGCGGGAACCGGATCTGCCGGTGGCCCAGCTCGACGGCCCGGCCCGCGATCTGCGCCTGCTGGTCGACCACCGGGAGGATCTGGTGGCCGAGCGCACCCGGATCGAGAACCGGCTGCGCTGGCACCTCCACGAGCTGCAGCCGGGCGAGGAGCCCCCCACCCGGTCTCTGAACCGGCACGCCACGCTGAGGGCGCTGGAGGCCACCCTGGCGGGTCAGCCGGGAGTGGTGGCTCGGCTCGCCCGGGAGTTGGTGGTGCGTTGCCGGGATCTCACCGTCGCCATCAACGCCCTGGAGCGCGAGATCTGCGAGCGCGTCTCGGGGATGGCTCCCCGGGTCCTGGCTCTGCTCGGCTGCGGAGCCCTGAGCGCCGCCAAGATCGTGGGCGAGGTGGGCCGGATCTCCCGCTTCCGGTCCCGGAACGCCTTCGCTATGCACAACGGCACCGCCCCCATCCCCGTGTGGTCGGGCAACCATGAGCGCTTCCGGCTCAACCGCGGGGGCAACCGGCAGATCAACTGTGCCCTGCACCGGATCGCGATCACCCAGATGCAGCGCCCCGGACCGGCTCAGGACGACCTCACCCGCCGACGAGCTGCCGGCGATACCAAGACCGAGGCTATCCGGGCCCTGCGTCGGCGCATCTCCGACGAGATCTATCGTCGCCTTCGCGCTGACGAGGCCGCCGCGAACACCCAGCTCCGCGACTTTCTCGCGGCGGCTTGACATAGGAGATTCCCGTGAGCAGCCCACCCGCGCCTTCGCGGCGTCCCTTCGGTGGCGGAGGCCCCACCCTCGCCGAGGTCGGCGAGGCCGAGCTGCTGCGCCGGCTGACCGCCCTGGCCCTGGGCGCGGAGGCCGATCCGCGGCTGGTGGTGGCGAGCGGGGACGATGCCGCGGTCTGGCTTCCGCCGGCGGGCGATGGGATCGTGCTCAGCCAGGATGCGATCGTGGAGGGCGAGGACTTCCTGAAGTCCTGGACCGATCCCGAGACGGTGGGCCGCCGCGCCCTCGCCGTCGCCCTCTCCGATCTCGCCGCGATGGGGGCCACCCCCCACCTCTGCATGGTCACCTACTGCGCGCCCGGCGACGCTCCGATCGACGACCTCCTGGCCATCCAGCAGGGCCTCTGCGCCGCCGCGGCAGACGCCGGCTGCCAGGTCGCGGGTGGCGATGTCAGCGCCATCCGCGGTCCGCTCGTGATCGATGTCGCGGTGGTCGGGACGGTCGACCCCGGCCGGGCGCTCCGCCGCGATCGGGGCCGCCCCGCGGACGCCCTGCTGGTCACCGGGAGCCTCGGGGAGGCGGCGGCCGGGCTTCGCCTGCTCCTGGAAGGGTGGGAGGTCGCCGGAGAGGTTGGGGAGCGGTGCCTGGAGCGTCAGCTCGAACCCCGGGCCCGGCTCGCGGAGGGTCGGGCCCTGCTCGAGCTGGGCGTCGAGTGCGCCGGCGACCTGAGCGACGGTCTGATCGTCGACCTGGGCCGGATCACCGAGGCCTCGGGGTGCGCCGCCGAGATCTGGCTGGATAGCCTGCCCGCCAGCCCCGACGTGCGCGCCCTGCTGGGTGCGGCGTGGCCCGCTGCGGCCCTGGGTGGGGGAGAGGACTTCGAGCTGGTCGCCGCGGTGGCGGCCGATCGGCTGGAGGGGCTGCTGGCGGCGTGGCCCCCCGGGCTCCAGCCGCTCCGCGTGGTGGGCCGCCTGGCCGTCGGTTCGGGCCTGACCCTCCTCGACCGTCGAGGCGGCGAGCCGGTCCCCCTCCCGGCGATCGGCTCCCGGCACTTCCGCCAGCCGTGAACGGTGACGCCCTCCGGCTCACCACGTCCTCCGTCGCCGCCACCGAGGCGGCGGCGGCCCG
>Ga0187852_1003251_pt1 | contig 12102 bp, 12 predicted proteins | sample June2016WEW_6_40_FD_134511 | JGI IMG/M metagenome (GOLD analysis project Ga0187852, IMG submission 134511) | Peatland microbial communities from SPRUCE experiment site at the Marcell Experimental Forest, Minnesota, USA - June2016WEW_6_40 | ecosystem: Environmental > Terrestrial > Soil > Wetlands...
GACTAATAATCTTCCCGACCCGGCTGAATTCCATAAGAAGTTGCTCACACTTTTCGGCAAAGAAGCAACACTTTCGCTAGAAAGAGCGATAGTTAGGGACCTTGTTACGAGGCTCAAGTGGGCGCTAGAACTTTTGAGTATAGAAGGTCCCTTCGATTTCAACACGACCATGCTCAAGATACAGAAGGGTATGAAAAAATGACGACTAGAAAAAGCCCAGGATTGAAACCCCTTGTTCAAGTGAATAGCCAAGGGGGTACTGCTGATTCTGGAGCAGATGATCTAGCGGAGACACGGATAGCTGCTGTACTTGGTCTGAAACAATTCACGCAGCGACCCGTCAGAACCTTACTCGTCAAAGGTCTCGCAGGTACTGGCAAGACAACAATCGCCCTTGAAATTCTCAAAGCAGCGGGCAAAGGGAAAGGCGCGTACATATCCTCAAGAGTTCCAAAAGAACTCCTTGAAATGCAGATTCCAGCCATGAAGGGGACCTTACAGAATCACGAGTTTTTGGACATTAGACTCGAGGACGCGACATCAGCACTGGATTTTGTCATCCAACTGACGGCCAAGAAAGTCAGAACCATTGTGTTTGATAGTTGGGATGGTCTCGCGAAGGAATTGGAACCGAAGGAAAGGTTACGAGCCGAGAAGACTCTGTTGGCCCTTGCAAATAATTCCGGCGCCCAACTTGTCTTTGTTAGCGAGGAACCCGGCGCCACGACCATAGACTATCTCGTCGATGGTATCCTCGAGTTGGTGAGGGTTGAAGAACAAGACCGTGCGGTAAGAGAATTCATCATACACAAACTGCGTGGGACAAAGATACCCCAACACAAGTATCTCTTTACACTTCTAGAAGGAAAATTCACTTTCTTCGGACCCTACGCCATTCCCGATTACTCGAACGTGGACAAGTTTGTTCGAAGACCTGACATCGATGGATGCTATTCTTTCGGGAGTGGGGCTCTGGATAGACTGTTTGGAGGCATAATTCCTGGGAGCACCATGGCTATCGAATATGATGAGAATGTTCCCTACTCTGCGCTCAGAGCAATCGAGTTGCCTCCAATCATCAACTTTCTGTCAATGGGAAGGAGTGCGATCCTTCTCCCATTACCCGGCGCAAATGACGAGCGAACGAACTCGATTCTGACCAAAACGCTTGGCAAAAGTGTTGTAGGTGACCGACTCAACATTCTCAACGTAGTCAGAACTAGTGACCTTGAGACCACGCAATTGCTGAAAAATGTCACGCCCAATGAAATCCATGAAATGGTAACTAGGGAGACGACGCGACTGCGGGAGAAATCGAAGGACCGATCCGTGTTACTCGTAAAGTCCGTGAGTGCTCTAGAGAACTTATTCGCTTCGGATTTGGATTCACTGCTCGAAGTGACCTCCCAAGAGATAATCACCCTCGCACAGTCGCATGATGCGCACATTCTCTTCTTGGCAAAGGATTCGCCTATCCGGTCGCGCATCCTCTCGATGAGTTCCAGTTACGCAAAATTGTTCGTCAGAGATGGCACCGTTCTAATGTTTGGCGTGAAGCCTCACACCGGGATTTACGTATTACAACACCTCGAGGATCCCACTTCTCCATCACTAACCCAAATGGTGTGATCCGTTTCCACATCCATCTATCATATTGTTTAGGTTTCAAGCCTGATTAGGCGTTTTGGAAAGCGTGCCGGCTTGTCCCCTTATTATGTGTTGAAGAATGTTAAGGAGGGCTGCTTTGTCTGCCTAATAGCCGTGCCTACTTTATCTTTTTGAGAACGGTTTCTGTAAACGTGAGTGATCTCTCCATGCCTAACTACACGACCAGAAGCATGCGTAGACGCACAAGACAGGCATAACTGCAAAAACGCTCACCAAAACTTTCAGCTCTTTAAGTCATAATTTTCAAAATTGAGGCTTTGGCTAATCTGAAGGCTGGGTAAAGGCTAAAAAGGAACTCTGACTCTAATGCGACGCTTGATCAATTATCCTTTAAGCCTCGTCGCTACGCGGATTATCTGTTTAAGTTTAAAAAAAATAGCCATTGAAAGTTCTCAGTTATAATTTGAACTTAAATGGTTATGTTATAATTTGCGGCCTCGAAGCAGCCTGAGCGCTACTAGAATTATTACGACAATGATCAGAAGGTCTATCAATCCGCCAATTGTGAAAAAGCCAACAAGCCAAAGGACAAATATTATAACGGCAAGCAGAATTAACAAATCGTCATTTTTCATAGCTATTCCATCATCCCTTTAATGTATGAAAAAATCTATTTAAATAGCTGTGAATGTGAGGTCACAGCAACAGTTAAGGTCAACTCTTTTTTTCTTCTGTTGTGAAATCATATGTTCATAATAATCGCTTATAAACTACCAAATGGATCAGAGTTTCACTATGAACACTTTGGCCGTTGTATGATTCGCGTCTAAACATACTGGAAAAACGAAGAATCTACCCCTAATTACTTTATATTCTTAAAAGTTATTCATATTCTAATTGCCCAGTGAGAAGACGACGGGTTGCTCTCATGAATCTGTCTACCCACATAATGTTTGGTATCCTTATTGGAATCTTATTCTTTGGCAGTCCAGAAATAGCGCTAATGGTTGGTGTGGGTTCGGCAATTAATGATCTAGATAGGGAATATGGTTTTTTTAACAAGGAGTCCTTTCGACGCCTACAAATACACCGTGCCTTATTCCACAATTTTTTATTTATCGGCGCAGTATATTTGGTAAACCCTTTTTTTGGCATCGGCGCGTTTCTTCACTCGTTCTTGGATTCATTCACCACGACAAGGGATAGAGGTGTCGAATGGCTATTCCCATTTTCAAGAATTGTAACCAAGGCGGTTTATGATTCGGATGGCAACAAATTGCCGCTTGATCCGAAACATAGGATCTACTTTCTTTCAAATGATCTACCTGGGCTGACGCGAAGAACTACCAAAGACATTAAACCCGGTGAAACTCCTGTGCCAAACAGAAGAACTTACGGTCCAGCTCTCTCAGGGAAGTTTCTTGACAGGTGCATCTTTTTTGGATCCATAGCTCTTGTTCTGCTAATGGTTCTCTTTTCTGTTCTTGGCTTGCATCATTTCATCAATTTCAGCGCGCGTAACGAAACCCTTTCTGTAACAATTCCGTTCCTAATTGGTTCAGCAGGAGTTTTCTTGAATTTTCTTGTAGGCGAGCTAGACAGAAAGAAGCTGGTTAAGACTAAGTCAGATAGGCCCTACAAGTTTTCGTTTCTCCTTTCCGTTGGAATCATGATTTTTGCGATAATTCTTGGCGGGATTTTGAATCCAGCAGCCGTATTCGCCACCCTAAGCATAATGCCCTTCATTGCTGCCGGCGTAGTCGTTTTTGTTTTTGTTGCCTTGGGTGTACTGTTTTTTTCTACGCGCGGTTTTTCAAAAGACAGTAAGAAAGAGCCACTAATTGTGTAACAAGCTCGGAAGCCCGCATCTGAATTGTTTTTTTAGGGTCAGACCCTAATTCATAGGGGTCGACAAAATTTGGGTTATGAAACCACACGAAAAAATGAGGTTTTGAGGTTAGTCTTCAGTTTCTTTCCAGTCGGATTCAAAACTTGTTCTGAGTACGCCTATGAGGTTGCTGTTGTTTGTCCAAAGAGAAGGGCTTTCGCCTAATCCGCTTTCTTTGGAGGCAGTAATCAACGCTTCTTTATCATCAGACATTATGAAGTGATTCAAAGGTTCACGATGAAACTTTACGTGAACCGAAGCGCCATCGATGAGTTTCTGCACTTTTTCTTTGAGCAAAGCGTCCGGGCTTTCTCCTTCAAAAATTAGTCGAACCTGAGCCCCTTTCTTTATCGCCCGCTTGCATTCATCTGAAAACTGAGACAAAACCGGTATGATTCTTCCCTTGTCGGCAATCAACGCGACTTCTTTACTCGAGTTCTTAATTAGTTCTGAAGTCTTTGCCAAAATTGCTTTCTTTTCTGCTATCAGTATGTAGATGCTTTCTTCTCCGGGAAGCGGCTGCTTCCAGTCTTTAAGGGACAGCCTTTGGACACTGCTCCTCATACCCGTCAGCCGTTCATCCGATTTGCTTTTTTCTTCCGATACCAAGAGGCTTAATGCATCCGAAATCGGGGTCGCTCGAATCTTAGCTGGTTTGCCCAGTAATCTTTCAATCAAGCCCATTTTTTCGAGTGTCGGCAGAATTCTGTAGACGTCTTCCCTACGCACTTTTGAAAACTTCGCTACCTGTCCTACCGTAGTTTTTTCCAGTTTAAGTATAGCTAAGTAAACCCTTGCCTGATTAAGACTTAAACCCAAACCAAGCAGGAGGTCAGTGTTTTCGTCGTCGGTCATTCTCACTGCCATTACTTTTTTTTAGCTCAAATTATTTTTAAATCTTTTGGTTGTTTTCGCAAACTATACAACTATCTTTGCTTTTCGAATGGTTGTGTTATTTTGATTTTGAAGGTTTCTATTTGTGCTAAGAGGATAAAAATTGTGCTGAACAGCGTGCACAGGTCTCATCTGAAATACCGCTGGAAAAATTTTGAGGCTGGGTTAAAGTAGTAACTTTACAATTAGTCATCGATTGTTCTCTAAAGATTGAAAAAGAGAATGGTTGAGTTTACGCGAATACGAAGCCGATGATTAGGCCTATTATGAATCCGATGCTTAGCGGTAGTATGCCTATGATGAGTGCTCCGTATTGATATACGATGGAGCCGTATTGGGTTGCGTAATTTTTCAGCTCGCTAAGGCTTAATCCGAAGAAGCCGAAGTAGGCGGCTATGAAGAGTATGATTGCAGCTATGATGGCGATTTCTAGGAATAAATGGATCAGATAGCCTATAATTAATCCAACGACAAATATTATAATCATTAAAACAATCGGCGGCAAACCACCGATGCTTCCAGAAGTGATAAAATGAAATACTTGATCTATCGCGCCCAAACTTCACAACTCCTCAGTTAAGCAATAGGAGTGCAAATTACTATTAAACTTGTGTAGCTGTAGCCCCCCAGCAACAGAGTGGCAACCCGAAAGACCTTCCTGTTTGCGTTGTCTTCTATGCTACAATAACGTAGGCTATGCGGTAACATAACATTTTTCGCTTTTTCAACGCGTCGCAGACAACAATATCTTCTATCCCAAGATAGTTTCAAAAATGAAATATCAAGAAAAGAGGGTATAGTTGGTTTTTTATCGTTTTAGTGTCTTGCGCGCTTTCATCTTCACAATGCCAAATGCAGCGAAACTGACTCCTATAGCCATTAATGCGCCTAAAGCACTTTCAGGCAACGGGAAAGGAGGGTTCATTTGGCCGGTGGTGTTATTGATAGTGCTACCGTTTAATGTAACCGCGCCGTTGAGTGCAAACGCTCTGCCATCCACCGTAGCAGTAGTGCCTACCCCGATCGATGAGTAAGCCAGAATGGTTCCCACGAAAGTAGAGCCTGATCCAAGAGTCGCTGAACTGCCAACTTGCCAAATTACGTTGCAGGGCTGGGTATCGCCGATGTAACTTATTACGCTACTCGATGCAGTGATAAGCGTGCTCGCGCATTGGAAGACGAAAACAGCATTGGGGTTGCCCTCACCATTGAGAGTGAGAGTCCCTGTCAGCGGATTCGCAGACGTGAAGACGTAGACGCCGGGCGTCAGAGTTAGACCACTGAGGTCGGAGTAGGTCGCCGAAGATGGCAGATTGGAAGCTTCCGTATAAGCATTTGAAATATCGCCTGCAACTGTAGTCAACAGGGTGGGAGTAGATCCCCCATTTCCTGTATAATCAGCCGCAAATACCTGTCCAGTAACAAGAGAGGATGTTGAAAATGTGTCTGTAGCATCCACTGTTAGCGGCGAAAAATCTCCCGTGATGGCCGTCGAAGTATAGCCCGTGCTTATCCCTACATCACCGACAACCGTCATGGGTCCAGCGTTACTGATCCCAGAGTAGGCAAAAACCGCGAAAGGTTGAGCGCTTCCAAGATTTACGGAACTTGCAGTTATAGATGAAGTTGGAGCAGCTTTGACTGCGATTATACCTGTTGCAAGAAGCAGAAGACCTAAAACAAAAATTGTTCCAACGATTTTTTTATTCAGAATTATCTTATTCAAATTTATAACCCTTCCTTTGATAATATTACCCATCTTTTAGTGGCGGCTGCGAATATTTAAGCATGCATGGAAGTTGTCTCCTATTTGTCTATTAGTCGAGTTAGAAACTGCATGTTGTTATCAAAGGGTTGGTAGCCTGCAGCTTGGCGGAAGAGAGATAGACGAAACCGTCGTTGAAATGGGAGTAACTTAGAAAGCGGTCTTTCAGACGTTATCAGAGAACTCAGGAAGGAAAACGGAGCAAAATCACCAAATTATTTGATTCCTTATCGCGGTCTAGCAAAAATAAAGTTAAAAGTTTTTCCAGCTCACCCCCTTTACATCTGCCCATTCTATCTAGAAAATGACTGACTGCACGTTTCACATACTTATTGTGCAGTAATATTGCGCGCTTTCCAATTGTTTAAGCGTTTATTATTTTTTCCAGGTAAATAGCATTTGAGGTGAGTTTAGCCTTTTTTTCAGTTGTTCTGGTTGACATTTATACGCAGTCTATTGAATGCTTGTTGTGGTTTTTCTATATGTGGGGGAAGAAGGTTCCCGGAACCACCACTCCGAAGAGGGCTCCAAATATTATGCTTACCACGACGAAGATTATCCATGCCAATATGGCTATTCCGATGCCGGCCAGCCAGCCCGTTCTGAAGCTTGCTTTGTAAACCCATATCCAAGCTATGAGGGCTAAAACTAATGCGATTATGTATGCCGATGAGCCGATTGCCCCTCCCAGAAAGTAACCCACAACAAACAATACGACAGCATAAACTATTGGACCAAACAACGTAGCAATCATAGCGTCGCCAAAGGTGGCTTTTCCGCCAGTTACTGCTTTGCCAGCTAACCACACGGGTATTGAGACTATTATCCACAGAATAATCAAGCCAATTATGGTTACAATCAGACTCGTCAAAGTCATATTTCCAATAATCACATTGCTCAAAGGCTACACCTGTTAAGCTACTAGGCGTAAAAATGGCTATTAAACTTGTGTAGCTGTAGCCCCCCAGCAACAGAGCGGCGGCTATAGGATTAGGGAATACTCTTCTAGTTAACGATCAAACTTATTAGGCCTTGCAAAAAGGAAGCTATTTGTTTCTTTGAAGGGAGACCTTCTCTTTGTTAGGTTAAACATAAAATCTCACACTTTCCAACACAAAATAACACTATTCGAATATGCGTTTCCGAATTTTGTGTTCCATGCATGAGCAGCTGACAAGTTTTAAATAGAAACTGCAGAATACAATGGTTGAGGAGAATTTTATGACTCAAGAAGTTGAAAAGGGGCTGGGGAAAATCGGTGTTACAGTGTCCAAACCAATACTGGCTTTGATAGCAATAGTCTTCGGCATACTTGTCATAGTCTTTCAAGGTTTGCTTCCATTGCTTGTTGGGCTATACTTCATAATACAAGGTTTACTGTTCTTCATAGAATACCTCGAACAGAGAAGACGATAACAAGGAAAACTACCAACTTCTATCCTTTTTTTTCTTCTGCCTCAAAAGCCAAGTCAAAAAAGAAAAAAGGCAGGTTTATGCTCGCCAAGTCTTTTCTCAATGTGGCGCACGCTACACAAAATAGTTTTGGTTAATAGTTCTAATGTAGAACCTACCATCTTAGCATGAGGAGAGCTATTACAAGGGTATGTATCATGGCCAACTACAATTCCGAAGGCAGTAGCAAAAAGAAGCGACAACTTAGATACTCGACTCCAATTCTCGAGCAAAACTTCGGTTGATGCCCAGATGTTGTTGTGGCTTCACAATCACACACACTTAAACCTGCCAATAAACTACATATAAAGTAGATCATTTGGCTACCTAAAGCAGGAAAGGTTACCAATGAGAAAGCAAACTACTTTTAAAAGAATAACTTGGGATAAAAAAAGCGTTAGCGCGATTATTGTTTTAGGTATTCTGCTTTTGGCAACATGTACAATCGCGTTCAAAGTTGAACTAATTTCAGCTGTAAGTCCAACGCCTGTACTTCTTGGAACGGCTTCTTATTTCTCTATTTTGGCCGGCTCCGGGATCACCAACACAGGTACGACCACAATTACTGCAGACGCGGGCACCTATCCCACTACCTCAGAGACAGGATTTAATACTGTAACTTTTGTGGATGGAACTAACCACGCAGGCGATGCTGTCACACAGGGAGCCAAAGGTGACTTGTTAACTGCGTATAATGACGCCGCTGGACAAACACCTATTACCGTGCCAACTGAACTCGGCGATACAACCCTGACGCCTGGCGTCTACAACTCCACATCTGGTACGTTTGATATAACCGGAACTCTCACCCTCAATGGTGAAGGCAACCCCAATTCTATTTTCATCTTCCAGACAGCATCCACACTCATCACTGCAGCGGGTAGCGTCTCTACACCAGCTAGCGTTGTGAGCCTCATCAACGATACCCAGGCCTGCAACGTCTTTTGGGTAGTTGGCAGTTCAGCAACTATTGGTACATACTCTGTTTTCGCGGGAAACATTCTGGCTTATACATCGATTACGGTGACTACTGGCGCTACGGTGAATGGCAGAGTGTTGGCACGCAATGGCGCGGTTACATTAGACAATGACACCATCTACACGGCAGATTATGATAACATAGTTTTAGCTCCTGCATCTGCCACAAATCCCGTTGGCACCAACCATACCGTTACCGCAACGGTGGCTGGCACAGGAAATCCGCAGCCTGGTTTGAATATCACTTTTAATGTTGTTTCAGGTCCTAATACGGGAGCAACGGGTTCCAACATAACTGACAGCAAAGGGCAAGCATCATTCACCTATACGTCGAACGGTTCACCAGGCACCGACCATATTACGGCAAGCTTCTTAAACGAGCAAAATGCGACAGTGACTTCAAACACAGTTACGAAAACCTGGACAACTCCGTCTCCAACTCCAACTCCAACACCTACACCAACTCCTTCGCCTTCGCCAACTCCAACGCCGACACCGACCCCAACGGCCACTCCAACTCCCACCCCAACTATAACTCCTACACCAACGCCTACTGCAACACCTAAGCCTACTTGCACACCCAAACCGACATGTACGCCAAAACCTACGCCAACGCCCACTTGTACGCCAAAACCTACCTGCACACCAAAGCCAACTTGCGCACCAACCCCCACTCCCTCTCCCTGTTCAACCCAAGAAAAAGTACGAACCGACATAATGAACTACATAAAAACATACCATTGTGAAATGGCACAGTATATGCAGGCTCTCTCTTGGACCGGCGGGTTAGTCAACACAGGCACGGTGGGAACAGCAACCTACAAGTACCTAAGCAAACGGCTGGACAGTAATGATGACCTACCACATGGTTAATAACCCAGTGTACTCGGTGACCGTAACGTACGATAGGCAGGCTTCGTGTTTCACCCTTGAAAAAGTCATTGTGTATTGGCAGGGCACTTGGCAAAGCGGAGCAATCAGACAAACAACCTACAGATACACGCCGTAGCTTAAGCAGACAGCTGGCAATCTACCGTCCCCTTCTTTTTTATTGTGTGTTTAGCAATTTTAGGTGATTTTCCAAGCTTTAAAGGCAAACCTAACTATAACCAGTCATCGCAACAGGATAAGATTCTGAAACTTTAATGTCGAGAAATCCCTCGAAAACGTGCTGTCTAAGCCACCGAAATCTTACGGAGCAATTACATCTCGCAGGGTATTCGCTTGTCTATGTAGCCTCACAGTCACATAGCTATTAATCCCCTCGTCTGCTTATAGTTAAAAATAAAGTTGGTTGAATGTTATGGCTGCTCCTGATGATATAGCGAAAATTCTTGGTCCAAACGAGAAGGTAGAGTTATACATTAAGCAGAAAATCTACCATCCTCAGATTAATATTGACTCTGCAGTTTTTACGAACGAACGCATGATTCTGCGGCATCCTCACGCGCTCGGTTTGAAAAAGAATTACACCGATTACAATTACCGAGACATAGCTAACGTGGTGTTGGAAAAAGGTGTACTGCGGTCAACTATCAAATGCACCCTCAGGCTGGGTGGAGAGCCTCTGGCGTTGGGCGACTTGCCTAACTCCGAAGCACAACAGGCATACGGAATCATCCGAGAGAACATTGGCAAATTCCAAGCACCATTTTCAACAGGATATAATGATCCTAATCCGTCCAACACTCCAGATGCGGCTAAGACGCCAAAATAATCGCTTCGGTAATTCCGTTAAGTCTGGAAGGTTCATTCACCGCTTCCTTCTTTTAAGGACAACTTGTCAAAATCATGTTACTGTGACCTCACAGCCACACAGACTTAATTGTGCAATAACCGACCTTTAGTTAGAGGTGATATGAATGGTTGACGAAAAGAAAAAAATTGAAAACGCCGCTGAGAAAACTGGAGAAGCAGTCGGCAAAGGAATCAAAAGAGGCGCTAAAGCCGTAGAAGACTTTGGGAAGGGCGTAAAGAAAGAACTCAAGAAAAAAGAATAAGGGAGCAAAATCCCCCTTTCTTCGAAACAAAAAAGAAAAGTACTTGTTTTTATCTATGTGAATTCGCAGAGCAATGGTTAGCAAGAGTGTTCGGTGAAAAAGCTTAAGCATTAGAACGTTATTGTTTATAGCGTGTTTTTGTAGCTAGGGAAGTGTAGGTTGTTATGGGTTATTCAAGAAGGCAAGGTGGTAGTTACGAGGGAAGGCGGGGTCATGGCAAGGGGTCTAAACGTTGCCCTGTTATGGTAGGAGAAGAATTAGAAGTGGATATTGTGGAATTGAGCCCAAAAGAGGAAGGCATAGCTAGAGTTCAAGGATTAGTGATACACGTTGCCGACACAAAGCCCAAAGATCACGTTAAGATAAAGATAACGCGGATTGGCGGCGCAACGGCAGAAGCAAAAGTCATAGAGTAGCACGCGCGCCTAAAAACGCGATTAAATTTTGAAAAAATCGACGTTAAGATTTGTGGCGAAATTTAAGGTTTCATTGTTGGTTGAGTACAGTCACATAGTCTTAAGTGTTTTTTCGCTTCTCCATACCTTTATTCTCGCCAGTTGGGGAGGTGAATGTTTTTGTCTAAGAAAACCAGTCCTGAAAGCATGGAGCCCAAGATGACTTCAGAAGGCAAATTCCAGTGCGAAGCTGACAACAGAACCTTCAATACACGAGAAGAGTACGACAGGCACTGCAGCGAATCTCACATGCGAAGCGGCAGCAAAGGATGGTAGGCACCCAACAGGCGTGGCATGCTTTCCTCCTTTTTCGCTGCGAACCCGCGGAGAAAATTGCTTTGAAGCATGTTTTTTGCACGTTTACGGCGGGCGTCTGCGTCTGGGGAATGTTTATCTCGCTGTTAAAGAAATGTTTATATGGATTACATGCGCTTCTGTTAGAATTCAGCTATAATTGCTAGCCCCGCAATTTTCACATGGCGGCGGCTCAACCCGTACCGAAACGGCGATTGCCTTGCAGGGATGATGGGGTTGGCCTCCAGTTGCGGGGACACGTATGTAGACCTGACTAATTGCTCAGTTAGGTCTGAATTGGGCTTTGACGTATATGAGTGGAATGTTTTTCCCTCCAAATCCAGTTAGGCACAAGAATGCGAAAATATTCGTACCACACAAAAAACATAGTAGTATCCGCAGAAACAACATGGAGTGTCACAACTCCGGTTGATCCTGCCGGACCCCACTGCTATCGGGATAGGACTAAGACATGCTAGTTGAGTGCTTCAGCCAACACGAAGCACGGCACACAGCTCAGTAACACGTGGCTAACCTGCCCTTAGGATCGGAATACCCCCGGGAAACTGGGGCTAATTCTCAATAGGCGAAGAACTCTGGAATGAGTCTTCACTAAAAAGGCGCTAGAGTTATGCTCTTTGGCGCCGCCCAAGGATGGGGCCGCGACCGATCAGGTTGTTGGTGAGGTAATGGCTCACCAAGCCTTTTACCGGTGCGGGCCGTGGGAGCGGGAGCCCGGAGATGGGCACTGAGACAAGGGCCCAGGCC
>Ga0187852_1003254_pt1 | contig 12096 bp, 12 predicted proteins | sample June2016WEW_6_40_FD_134511 | JGI IMG/M metagenome (GOLD analysis project Ga0187852, IMG submission 134511) | Peatland microbial communities from SPRUCE experiment site at the Marcell Experimental Forest, Minnesota, USA - June2016WEW_6_40 | ecosystem: Environmental > Terrestrial > Soil > Wetlands...
CGATCAGCACGGCCATGGCGGCCAGCACCAGCAATCCAACCTTCAGTTGTGACCACTGAATCTCTTTGCGGCTTGGCACGTTACTCCTCGTACGAAAGACAGCCGGTCAACGCATAGAGGATAGCAGAATGGGCGAAGCTACCGCCCGTCTTCCAATACTACGCTGGCCATGGCAAGGTCGGCGGTATGCGTCACCGAGAGATTGGCGCGGACGACGCCCTGGCGAGCGGCAATCTCCGCGGCGCGGCCATAAAAACGCAGACTCGGCCTTCCGCTTGGCTCCCGGACGACCTCGATCTCGAGCCAGTTGACTCCGAAGCTGATGCCGGTGCCGAGCGCCTTGGCGGCGGCTTCTTTGGCGGCAAAACGGGCGGCGAGACTCTCGGCGGAGTTGCGTTTTCGCAGGCAATAGGCCTGCTCCGAAGCAAGGTAAACGCGATTAAGAAAACGCCTCCCATAGCGATCCACGGCGTGCTGGATGCGCGCGATCTCGACCAGGTCGATTCCGGAGCCGGTAATCACGATCTCTTTCACGCTACAACAAAAGGCCTCACGATGTGCCGGCAGCAGTCGTATGAGGCGCTTGCGGCAGGGTTGCCGATTGGCGCGCTGAGGCCGCATCCAGTTACCTTGGCCGACCGCCCGGATGAGTGCAACCGCTCAAGTTGTTCCAAAGGCGGTCAAGCGGCGTTCAACTCCGCGACAGCTTTGATCCCGTTCTCCCCGTCACCGATAAAGGGAATGTGAGAAACGCGACGCCAGTGCAAAGCACGAGCCAGCCGATCGGCATTCCCTGGGCGATGCAGATGAAGGCGGTGAGCACCGAGGAGCCGTCACGGCTGGTGCAGTTTCTCACCGGCGCGATCCTTGGGTGCGGCGGCTGGGTGCTGAGCCGCGGCGCCAACGATACCGGCATGGTGAACATGCTCTTCGAGTTCGAGCGCCAGTCTTGTGTGGACATTTACAGTGTGCTGATTGCGGCTGGTGTGGAATTGAGCCCCAGCGGCCACATCCGCTTTACAGAGCTTTGCCAGTGTACGCGAAGCCAGCAGCGAGACTGCGGGGCCGAGATTGCGAGCATCGACCTCGAGGTGCAGACGTATCCTCCGGAGATCATCACCATGGCGCCGAGCACAGGGCCGATGTAAAGCCGGAATACGGCCACAACGATGCGTTGCTATTGCACGGCGAAGCGGAGCCGGCAATCGGCGCGGTACCGCTCTAGTTATCCCTTATCATCGAAGCTGGAGCCGTTTCCCGCGTGAGTATCGCCCAATTCAGGCCAGCCTTCCTTGCAGCCGCCGGTATTCTGTTTTGGAGCGGGGCCGTCGTTGCGCAGCAACTGCCGCCTGTCGAGCCTCCCAAGTCCATGCCCATCCCGCAAGGCGAAGCGGCCAATCTGCGCGTCTCAACCACCGAGGTGCTGGTGCCGACGCTCGTGGAGAAGCGTGGCGGCGGCATTCTCTACGGCCTGAAAGCCGGCGACTTCGTTCTTGAAGACAACGGCGTGCCGCAAAAGATCCGCGTGCAGGAAGAGATGGACACCGCGCCCGTGGCGCTGGTGATCGCCGTGGAAGAGGGAGGCGCCAGCGTTCTGGAGTTCGACAAGCTCGCCAGGATGGGACCGCTGCTCGATCTCTTTCTCACCGACCCGCGCAGCCGCGCGGCGCTGGTGGGCTTCGATTCCGTGCCCTACTTGCTCCGGGACTACACCCACAACGGCGACCAGATCAATGCGGACTTGCAGAGGTTGCAGCCGGGAGACGGCGGCGCGGCCGTCCTCGACACCGTGAACTACGCGGTGGACCTGCTCGAAACGCAACCCAAGGAATTCCGCCGCGTTCTCCTGCTCATCAGCGAGGAGCGCGACCACGGCAGCAAGCACACCAAACCCGCGCAACTGATTCAGCGCATCGGCGAGTCCGATGTGTTGGTGCTCAGTGTGTCGTTTTCACCGGCGGCTGCGCAGTTTGCAAACGACATGAACAGGACGAATTACGAAGAGACGACCGCGGCCGACCTGTTAACTCCGCTGATCATGGCAATTCGATCGATGAAGAAAAATGTCGCCAAGGAAGTGGCGGAGATGAGCGGCGGGGAGTATGCGACCTTTTTCGGCGACAAGCGCTTCGAGGCGCGCGTGATGTCGGCGGCGAAAGACGCGCGCAATCGCTATCTGATCACCTTCCGGCCTACGGATCTGACGCCCGGCCTGCACGCCATTCGCGTGCGCACTACACAGGACTACGGCGCGCGGGTTGTAGCGCGCGCTAATTACTGGCTCGACGGGCAGCCGTAGCGATTGCTTGCCGGAAAGTTAGAGCTGAGGGCTTCCCGCGCGAGCGCAGAGCGCCGGAATTCGAGCGGCGCGGCAGAGAGTTGGAACTGTGGTTCCTCGCGCCGCGTGGGTTCCCTCAAGGCCAGCGTTCATGTTACTCTCACAATAGACACTGAAGAGTGGACCTGAGAGAAAAAGAGGAGTAACTCACGCCGTGCTGGCGACTCAACAAAAGACTGACCTGATCAAACGCTTCCGCACCCACGAGACGGACACCGGATCGCCGGAAGTCCAAATCGCGATTCTGAGCGAGCGCATCAGCGACCTGACCGAGCATTTCAAGACGCACAAGAAAGACCACGCTTCGCGGCGTGGGCTCCTGATGCTGGTCAGCAAGCGCCGCCGCCTGCTGGATTACCTGAAAACGCACGATTCCGATCGCTATCGCGAGGTAATCGGCAAACTCGGGATCCGCAAGTAATCAGAAAGCAAACGTTGAACCGGAAGCCCCCAGACCGGACATTGGTCCCGGTCCCCATCCGATACGGAACACCGGACCAAACCGCAACCGGCCGCCTGCACGCTGTGCTCGGCCTTGCGTATCGGTGTTCCCTACGCGCAGCGCGCGTTCCCCACACAAGTTTCCCAAGCGAACAAAACGAAAAGAGGACTCTATGTCTACGAAGCATGAAGTAGCCGTCGAGCTTGCCGGCGGCAAACGCCTGGTCTTTGAGACCGGACGCATGGCCAAGCAAGCCTCTGGCGCCGCACTGGTGACCACGGGCGAAACCGTGGTTCTGGCCACCGCCGTTGCTTCTCCCGATCCCCGCGAGGGCATCGATTTCTTCCCGCTCACGGTGGATTACCGCGAGTACACCTATGCCGGCGGACGCATCCCCGGCGGCTTCATCAAGCGCGAAGGCCGGCCCAGCGAAAAAGAGATTCTCACCTGCCGTCAGATCGATCGGCCTTTGCGTCCGCTCTTCCCCGATGGATTTCGCAATGAAACACAGCTGATTGCGCTGGTGCTCTCCGCGGATAAGGAGAACGATCCCGACGTGATTGGAATCAACGCGGCAGCCGCGGCTGTGGCTCTCTCTGACATTCCCTTTAGCGCTACGGTGGGCGCTGTCCGCGTGGGCCGCGTCAACGGCGAGTTCGTGGTAAACCCCACCTACGCCGAGCGCGCCGCGACCACGGTGAACATTATGGTGGTCGGGCACAAAGACGGCATCGTCATGATCGAGTCGGGCGCGAAAGAAGAAACCGAAGAAGTGATTCTTGCGGCCATCGAGTTCGCGCACGTAGAGATCAAGAAGATCGTTGCTGCGATCGAGGAGCTTGTGGCCAAGGGCGGCAAAGCCAAACGGGCATTTACTCCGCCCGAGTTCGACGAAGCGTACTACGAAGCGTTGCAGGCGAAGATCGGCGCCCGTCTGAAGGACGCTCTCGACACCAAGACCCACGGCAAGACCGAGAGCTACGCGTTGATCAAGCAGATCAAGGATGAGCTGGCGGCCGAAATTCCTGCCGAGGACGCGGTGGCGAAGAAGAAGCTGGCGCATTATTACGAGTTGCTGCGCGAGCGGATCTTCCGCGAACAGGTGACAAAGGAGCGCACCCGTCCCGACCGGCGCGCCTTCGACGAGATTCGGCCCATCACTATCGAGACGGGCGTTTTGCCGCGCACCCACGGTTCGGCGCTGTTTACGCGCGGCGAAACCCAGGCGCTGGTAACCGCGACGCTGGGCACGATGGACGACAGCCAGCGGCTAGAATCCTACGAGGGCGAGCAGAGAAAGAGTTTCATGCTCCACTACAACTTCCCGCCCTTCAGCGTAGGCGAGACCGGCCGGATGACCGGCGTAGGCCGCCGCGAGGTGGGCCACGGAGCCTTGGCGGAGCGCGCCATTACCGCCGTGCTGCCGGGCGCCGACGAGTCGCCCTACTCGATCCGCATTGTCTCCGACATTCTGGAGTCCAACGGCTCATCGTCGATGGCTACAGTGTGCGGAGCCAGCTTGGCGCTCTTTGACGCGGGCATTGTTTTGAAGGGCGCGGTGGCCGGCGTGGCCATGGGCCTGGTGAAAGAGGGCGACGACTACGCCATCCTTACCGACATTGCCGGCGCCGAAGACCACTACGGCGACATGGACTTCAAGGTCGCCGGAACGCGCAAGGGAATCACCGCGCTGCAGATGGACATCAAGATCGGTGGCTTGACCCGCGAGATCCTCGAGCAGGCGATGGAGCAGGCGCGCCGTGGGCGGCTCTTCCTCCTGGACAAGATGGATGCGGCACTCAGCGGCCCGCGCGTGGAGCGCTCGAAGTATGCGCCGCGCATTGAGACCGTGCAGATTCCCACCGACAAGATTCGCGACCTCATCGGCAAGGGCGGCGCAACCATTCGTGGCATTGTCGAGCAGACCGGCGCCAAGATCGATGTCGACGACACGGGCAAGGTGAGTGTGGCGTCGAGCGATGCCGAGGGCCTCAAGAGGGCTCTGGCCATCATCAGCGACCTGACCGCGGTTCCCGAGGTAGGCAAGACGTACCTTGGCAAGGTCGTACGCCTCGCCGAGTTCGGCGCGTTTGTCGAGCTCTTCCCGGGCACCGACGGCCTGCTGCACATCTCCGAGATCGCCGAGCATCGCGTCAAGGAAGTCAAGGACGAGCTGCGCGAAGGCGATCAAGTGATGGTGAAGGTTTTGGCCATCGAAGGCAACCGCATCAAGCTCAGCCGTAAGGCGCTGATCAAGGAACAGAAGGCGAAGCTGGCGCATTCGGCGCCGGTCGAATCGGATGAGCCGGTGTTGGCTGCTGCGGCCGCGCCTGCAGCGCCTGCGCGCCCACGCCACGAGTTCGACGAACGCCAGCCAAGCTCGAATCAGAGCACCATTCTGATCGAAGGCGGCGACGATTTCGAAGGCGAAGGCGGCGCGGAGTTCGATGAAGAGAACGAGCCCAACTTCAACCGCGTAGATGGCGCGCCCGCTCCTGTCGGCCAGCAAGCGGCCGGAGCAGGGCGGCCCGGCATCGCGAACCGCCGTCGCCGCCGCCGCGGCGGACGGAGACCCGGCGGCGGACAGGGATAAGTCAGAATCGTCAAGCAACGAAAAGGCCCGGGCATTACGCCTGGGCCTTTTTCTATCCGCCGGTCGGAGCTTCTATTCCGCCAGTTGCGGCCCGGCGTCTGAACCGGTCGCCTGCAACGGGTCCTTCAGAACCGGCGCGGGCATACATCCGTCTTCCCGGCTCCTGGCCTCGCGCTTGCTGGCGTACATGCGCAGGTCTGCAGCAATGCTCAAAGCCTCTGCGTCGTCCGCATCTTCAGGAAAGACCGCAATGCCCACGCTGGCGCCAACGCGAACCGTGTTGCCTTCGAGCAGGATGGGATCCTCCAGGGGCTGTGTCAGAGTCCGGGCCACGCGCAGCGCATCGCTGCGGCTCACGGGTTGCTCCAGAATTACGGAAAACTCATCGCCGCCGGTTCGTGCCACGGTATCGGTGCGCCGCACTCGACCCACAAAGAGCCGTCCCAAGTGCTTGAGCAATTCGTCGCCGGCGTGATGCCCCATCGTGTCGTTGACTTCCTTGAAGCGGTCCAGATCGATCAGCAGCAGCGCTGCCTGCGATCCGCTTCGCCGCGCGCGCTCCAGTGCATTGGCCAAGCGATCCTCAAACAGTCTGCGATTCGGTAACCCGGTCAGTTCGTCATGCAGGGCGAGATATTTGTTGTGCTCGATCTGGTCTTCGAGCAAGATCAGGATCATGCCCACGGCGACAACGTACTTGGGCAGATTCCACACCTCGTTCTCCAAATGAACATTGGGGAAGAACGTGAGCATGGCCGGCCCTACCGTAAAGACATTGGCCCAGACAAGAAATCCCAGGACGGTGATAAATGCTCCAGCTGTGGCGCGCCGATAGGCGTACCAGAAATAGATGCAGCAGCCCATGTAGACGGTGAAGAGCACGCCGTTTAAGGCCAGGTCAAGGCCGTTGCCGGGCCGATCTTGAATCGCCAGTAGAAAAATAGAAAGAGAAGGGTAAAGAATCACCAGCGTCAAGCGCAGGGGGTGCTTGAAGTTGCCTATGTCCCAAAGCGAAACTGCAAGCGGCATAGTGCCGATGAGAACGGCGGCGGGCTTGAGCAGCCAATGACCGGCAGGCGCGAGGGAAAGGACAGCAATGTAGAACGTGTTGGTCGTAACCAGCGCCGCCAGCATCCAGCGGCTCGACACACGGCCGCGATAGGGAACCGATGCCCACATGAAAAGAATGCCCGCCCATGCCAGCGCGGAAGTGCCGAGAATGTCGCTGGCAATGCCGGCGAAGCCCGGCGCTTGCAGAAACGTGTATGCGCCAAAGTGCAGGACGATCATCAACCAGCCGACAAGCCATACGCCGGAAAATGACGTCCTCCCATGCCGCGCTACCGAGAAAAAGGCCAGCGTGAGCAGAGCAGCAGCTGCAAAATCGGGAAGTTTACTCCAGTCCACCAGACGCACCCAGCGAAAGACTGCAATTTTATAAAACCAGTGATTATCCAGAAACTACAATACCGCTTTCGTCGGTCTTTGAGTGAATCGTGGTGCACACTTTCGTAATCTGCAGCGCTCCATTGTAGATAAATCGGACGGACCCCGGAGTGAGAGCGACATCCACGAGCCACTGAAAACCGAGTAAGCCTTTCCATTTCTAGTGTTTCCTCAACTCGGCGGAGATTTTCGCCCGAACGTTGGCCGGCGTTTTGAGGAGTTGTCGCGTTTCCGAACACTTCTCATGAGGCAATCGGACTTCGCCGATAGTCCAAAGGTCGCGCGCTGCGCGAGAGCGCCCACCATGGGGCGTTTCCGAGGCTGAAATGATTTCCCTCAAGAGATACCTCGATTCCAACTCGATGGAACTCGGCCAGCAGGGCGAGGCCGTTCCGCAGGACCCCTTCGCCGTGGCGCTGGATGTGTACGGCTCTGCCTTGCTCGAAATGGGCAATTGCAGCCTGGATGCATGCCCCGGAACCGGAGACAATCTGAAACAAAGTCTCGCGCAACTGAAAGCGGAACTCAGCCCCGCCATCGGCCATGAGAAACTCGCCGCCAATGGCGATCTAGCGGCGGAACAACTGCGCGGCTGGGGGCGTGACGCGGCGCGTCATTATCAGGCCAAGGCGCGTGAGGTCAAGGAGATGCTCCTCACCATGGCGCGCACCGCCGAATCGGTCAGCGCGCGCGATCATCACTGCGCGGGCCAGATGAATGCCGTCACCGAGAGGCTGAAGGCCATCGCCACTCTCGACGATCTCACCGAGATCCGGGCGTCGATCGACCAAAGTGCGGCGGAGCTGAAGACATCAATCGAACGCATGACCGAGGAAGGGAAGAAAGTCCTCGACCACCTGCGCAAACAGGTGGAGGAGTATCAGGTAAAGCTCGAAGAAGCCGAGAAGATTGCCTCGCGCGACGCGCTGACCGGCGCATGCAGCCGCGTCTACGTCGAGGGCCAGATCGAAAAACGCATCGAATCCGGCGCGCCCTTTTGCGTGGCCATTGTCGATATCGACCGTTTCAAGAAAGTGAACGACGCGCACGGTCATCTTACCGGCGACGAATTGCTCAAGCAATTTGCCGGAGAGTTGCGATCCGCCTGCCGCTCCACGGACATTATCGGGCGCTGGGGCGGCGACGAGTTCATCCTGCTCTTCGATGCCGCGATCGAAGAGGCGGAGGCGCAGACCGAGCGCCTGCGCAAGTGGGTCTGCGGCAACTACACCGTCACGGGAAAGCAGGGCGCAATCAAACTCAGCGTCAACGCCTCCATCGGGCTGGCTGCGCACGCGGCCGGCGAGGCGATAAAGGATCTCGTGGCGCGGGCCGATGCGGCGATGTACCAACAGAAAGCCACGGCGCGATCCAAGGCTGCCTGACCAGCGCCGTCGCGCCGGCCCAATATCGCAGAGTGCGCGGATTGGGAAGCGCGGAAGGGGTCTGTCGCGGAGGTCTTCTTCTGTACCGATTCGGCACATGTTCTTTTTTGTTCCATTCCTGCAAGCGTTCCTTCATTTTTTCTCATGCATACCTTGAGTTCCCGCCGCACTCGCGGGAAGGTGATAGAAAGCTTCACGCGCAGCAGGCCGAATTCAAAGATCGGGCGCGGTTGCGATGAATGAGCACAAAGGAAAGGCTCGCATGAGGCTACTGATTGCCGAAGATGACAAAGCGTTGGGGCTGTTTCTGACCCGGGGGCTCGAGGCCGATGGTCACCGCGTCCACGTGGCCTGTGACGGCGCCGCAGCCGTAGAGGCATTTCGCGCCGAAATGCCCGATTTAACCATTCTGGACCTGAACCTGCCCGTCAAAGACGGCGAGCAGGTGCTCGAAGAGGTGCGCACACTCGATGCCGACCTGCCGGTACTTGTACTCACCGGCCGGCAGGAAGTCGATACGCGGGTGCGCTGTCTGGACCGCGGCGCCGACGACCTGATGACCAAGCCGTTCAGTCTGCACGAACTGCGCGCCCGCTGCCGGGCGCTTCTGCGCCGCAAGCGTGAAACCCGGCTGCAACTGCGTGCCGGTGATCTTGAACTGGATCGCCTGGATCACACGGCGCGGCGTGGGGGCCGTTTAATTGTTCTCACCAACAAGGAATTCGCGCTTCTCGAGCATCTGCTTTTGAACCGCGGCCAGTGTATCTCGCGGGTCGAGTTGCTCGATTCGGTATGGAATCTGGAGCCGGCGCAGACCACCAACATTGTGGACGTTTATGTGAACTATCTGCGCCGCAAGCTGGCGGACCCGCCGCCGGGCCACCTTCTCCGCACCGTGCGCGGGCAGGGCTACATGGTGCCTTCGGAAGCCGAACTGGCGATTATCGCACGTGCCGCCACGCCTCCGGCCGCGGAGTTGGCCCTACCGGCCGTCGCCGCTTCATAGGTTCTTCGAGGGTCCGTTTCACGCTTTGCACCACTCTTAAGGAAACTGCTCATGCAACTCTTTTCGATTCCACCTCTGAACCTTCGCACGCGGCCGCGGACGGCGCTGGTGGCCAGCGCCGACTCGAGTTTTCGCCAGCGCCTTGCCCACCAACTTGCTGGCCTGCGCTGGCAGGTGAGGGAAGCCGAAAGCGGGGCCCAGGCCTGGACCCAGGCCGAGACCGCTGCGCCCGATGCCGTCATCGTCGATTCCTGGCTGCCGGATCTGGACCTGGGCGAGTTCCTGAGCGAGTTCAAGATTCGTTTCCCTGAAGTCGATTTGGTGACGGCGGCGGGCGATGTGGCTGCGGAAAGCCCTCGCGGACCCTATCGGCAGGAGTTGCTTTACGCCCTCCGCCGCTCGCAGGAGACCGACACGGCAGCGTGGAATGCCGCCCCCGCGATCGAGAGCTCCGCTCCAGAGCTGGCGCGATCGGAGACGGCCTCAACAACGGCCTGCGCGGTGGCGACTTCCCCTGCGCCGATCCATCCGCTTCCGGCGCCGGGTATGGGTAAAACTATCTCCATCCAGTCCGGTCGCCCCGCAGCGGGCAGCGAAATGAATCCAGGCGAGTATCTGCCGGAACTGGTGGGCAACGCCGCCTGCATGCTCGAGATCAGCCGCCGCGTGCGTCTCGTGGCCCCGCGCATGACCCCGGTGCTGATCGAGGGGCCTACGGGCTCGGGCAAAGAGATTGTGGCCGAGGCGCTGCATCGCCTCTCGACGCGCAGCCGCAAGCCGTTCGTGGCCATCAATTGCGCAGCCATCCCCGAAGCCCTGCTCGAGGCCGAACTCTTCGGCCACACCCGCGGCGCCTTTACCGGCGCGGTGCAGGGCCGCGTCGGGCGCATCGAAGCGGCCGATGGGGGCACGTTGTTCCTGGACGAGATCGGCGAGATGCCGCTCGCCCTGCAGGCCAAGCTCCTGCGCTTTGTGGAATGCGGAGAGTTGCAGCGCGTCGGCGACAACGAGCTCGTCAGGGTGGATGTGCGCATCATTGCCGCCACGCACCGGCCGCTGGCCGAGCATGCGCAGAATGGCAGCTTCCGCTCCGACCTTTACTACCGGCTGGCGGTCTTTCTCATCCGCACGCCGTCCCTGGCCGAGCATGCCCAGGATCTGCCCTTGCTCGTCGAGCACTTCCTCGAGCGGCTGGGCCGGGACATTCCGGTGAAGCGGCTGGATGCGGGCGCCCTCGGCAAGCTTGCGGCGCACAACTGGCCGGGCAACGTCCGCGAGCTCGAACACGTGCTGGAGCGCGGCGTGATTCTGGCCGGAGAGAACCCTGTGCTGACCGCGCGCGAGATCGACTTCGGCCTCACGGTGCATTGAGCAGCGCGCACCGCGTCGCGCCGAGGACAAGGCGATAGTGATTCCGGGAAGGCGGGGGTGGGCATGCAGATCGCAACCGAATTGAGCGACCAGATAGCGCGCTATCTCGACCTGGCCACGGCGGAAGCCAAGCTGACGGCCGCGAACATGGCCAATGTGGACACGCCCGGTTACCGCGCGGTGGGAATGGATTTCGAGGCCGAGATGCGCGGGGCCCTCGACGATGTGGTCCGAGGACATGCGCCGCGCAAGGTGCGCGTCACCGAGGTCGACGGGCTCATCGCGCGGCCCGATGGCAACGACGTCTCCGTGGACCGCGAAAGCCTCAATCTGGCCGAAGCGCAACTCGAGTTCCGTACCGGCGTGGCGCTGCTCCGTCAGGAATACCAGCGCGTGATGGATGCCATCCACGCCGACAAGTAAGCCGCGAATCGTGATTCGTGGTTGGTGGTGCGCGATCGCCGTTCACGATTCACGGTCCACGAATCACGATCCACGATGCAACACGGGAGCGCAGGCCATGAATTTATTTGGCATGATGGAAACTTCGGGCGGGGCCATGGAGGCCGAACGCATGCGCGCCGAGGTGGTGGCCGCCAACATGGCCAACGCCGAAACCACGCGCACCGCCAATGGAGGCCCCTACCACCGCCAGGAGGTGGTCTTCTCCGCCAACCAGGGCAATCCCGGCTTTCTCGATTCCATGACCGCGGCCAGCGCGGCGCCGGCCTCTCCGGGGCTCCTGAAACCCACGCTCCCCGGCAGAGCGCCGGTGGCGCCGGGCGTGCATATCTCGGCGGTCGTTGAAGATCCTTCGCCGCCCCTCAAACGCTACGACCCGGGGCATCCCGATGCGGGGCCGGATGGCTACGTCTCCTATCCCGACATTAATCCACTCACAGAGATGGTGGACCTGATGGGGGCAACGCGTGCATATGGCTTGAACGGCGCTGCGGTGCAGGCCGAGAAGGGCATGATCGCGTCGGCGCTGGAGATTGCCAAGTCGTGATCCGGGGTCGAGGCGGGGGACGTTGGGGATGATTTCTGGAGGTGCACCATGCTGGCGGCAGTGAATTCCGTAATGGCTGTGTCCGGCGCGGCGGGCGCGAACACAACCAACACGCTTGCGGCGCAGACAACCCAGACCGCCGCATCTTCTCCCTTCGCGGATCTGATCGGCGATGCCGTAGGGCAGGTGAATCAACTGGACGAGCAGGCGCACGCGGCGGTAACGGGCCTGATGACCGGCTCCGGCGTGGACGTGCACCAGGCGATGATCGCCACCGAGAAGGCCAATATGGCCTTCGAACTAGCGCTGGCGGTGCACAACAAGGCCGTTCAGGCTTACCAGAGCGTGATGGGCATGCAGTTTTAAAGACAGCTTCTAGCCTCTAGCTCCGAGCCCGATCGCGGAGCGAGAAGGCTGGTCTGCCGGTCAAGCGAAGCTAGGAGCTAGCAGCTAGTAGCTGAGAATCATGGCCACGGGAACACAGTTGGAGAAGACTCCGCCGGCGC
>Ga0187852_1003256_pt1 | contig 12089 bp, 8 predicted proteins | sample June2016WEW_6_40_FD_134511 | JGI IMG/M metagenome (GOLD analysis project Ga0187852, IMG submission 134511) | Peatland microbial communities from SPRUCE experiment site at the Marcell Experimental Forest, Minnesota, USA - June2016WEW_6_40 | ecosystem: Environmental > Terrestrial > Soil > Wetlands...
ACGCGATAATACCACTTTTCTGTAGGTGACCGAAATCAAATCGAGCAGTATGTCTACACTTGCGGCGGTAATAATGGCCCTTTCAGTGGCTAGTCGCAAGCATAAAGCTACACTATCGTAACAATCGCTTGACAGAACCGGGGCGGGTCTGGTACAAGGCCTCTCATCAGTCAGCCAGTGTGGTAGACGGTGGAAGCCGTCAGGCTGCGAACTGCCCCTGGTGGTCAGTGCTTCAAGGCGGGCATTGTTCAGTCCGCCGTGGCGAATGATGGCCTGCAGTTCGTGACCTAGCGGTTTGAATCCATGGGGCTTATGCAAACCCGCGAAACCACAGACCGGGAGGTGCTCGTCCAAGGGGCAGGTTCGTCACCCCCAGTAATCACTCCGCCTACTGCAGAGCGGCTCGTATCGCTCGATACGTTTCGCGGTTTCATCATGTTCTGGATTATCGGCGGTGAGGCTTTGCTGGCCGCGTTTCGTTCTCTCGGTCACAATCCTCTGATTAATTTCCTAATCTATGAAGTGAATCATACTCCCTGGCAAGGCTTGCGTTTTTACGATTGCATCTGGCCGAGCTTCATGCTGATGGCGGGTGTCTCCATCCCCCTGTCCTACGCCAAGCGCTCGCTGACCGAGACGGACCATCAGTTCAAAATCCACGCGCTAAAGCGTGCCCTTATCCTTTTCTTGCTGGGCTCGGTGCGGGAATCTGTTTATCTAAAATCCCCTTTTCTGATTGAGCTGAGCAGCGCCCTCCAGCCCATCGCCGCTGCCTATTTCTGCGGAGCGATGCTCGTAAGAAGGCCACCGAAGGTACAGGCCACCATCGCCGGTTCAATTCTGGCCGCATACGCGATGCTTTTGGCGTTTGTACCTGCCTCGGGCATTCCGGCAGGCACGTACGATTTAAACCACAACCTGGTCAATGCGGTGGATTTGCACTTCCTCCGGGCCCATTGGGATATCTGGCCCTACGCTCCGGAAGGCTGGGGAACAATTCTGAGTACTATTCCCACGATTTCCACCACGATCTTCGGCCTGCTCATTGGCGAGCTCCTCCTGAGCAGCCGGTCCAAACAACAGAAGGCCCGGATAATCGGCGGACTCGGAATTGTACTGCTGGTTCTCGGATTCGCCCTAAGTCCCGTAATCCCCATCGTCATGAAGATGTGGACCACCTCTTATGGCCTCGCTTCGGCCGGATGGGCTTGCCTGATGTTCGTGGCGTTTTATTGGTTCGTTGACATCCGCGGGCATCGGAAGTGGACTCTGGTACTCGTGGTCATCGGCATGAATCCAGTGTTTATCTATCTGGCCACCAGCATTCTGCCCATCCGGGAACTGGTGGGGATCTTTACGAACGGAATGGCCGCACACCTCGGGGCCGGCGGAGCCGCTTTTAATGCTCTCGCGGTCCTGGCGATCGAGTGGCTTCTTTTGTTCTGGATGTACAAGAGAAAGATCTTTCTCAGGGCCTAGATTGATCGCGTTCTTTGACTTTAGCCTAGGGACGGTTGATGTGAACCAAAGGAGAGGGTTATGAGATTCCTGTCTTCCAGATCTGCCGGGCGGGGCCTGAGTTTCGCCGCCGGTGCTGCGATCGTTGTCATGTTGTTCGGGTCCGGGGTTCCGTGTAGGGCCCAGCAGGTCACTGCGACCCTGAGCGGAACTGTCAAGGATGCCAGCGGGGCGGTGGTTCCCCAAGCAACTTTGACCGCCACCAACGTGAGCACGGGGGTTGCGGCAAAGACCACCTCCGACGCGGCGGGCAATTATATTTTCCCCTCGCTTGCCGCCGGCACGTACACCCTAACCTCAGAACAAAGCGGCTTCAGCACCACGGTCATTTCCGGCATCACTCTAACTGTGGACCAAAAGGCGAGCGTCAACATCGAGTTGAGCGTGGGCCGCGTTACGCAGCAAGTGCAGGTTACAGGGGCGGCGCCGCTCGTCAGCACCACGACCGCCAGCATCGGGACCGTGGTTGGCACGCAGCAGATCTTTGATCTCCCTCTCAATTTGCGCGAGACCGGCACCCTGGCTCTCCTGGTTCCGGGCACCGTGGACTCCACAGGAAGGTCGCAGGCTACGGGAGTTGCCAATGGCTCGGGCTTCCAGGATAACGCCTATGACGCGGCGGGTGGGCGCGGCTCCAGTAATCTGGTTTTGATTGACGGCATGATCGCACGCGCACTCAACAATGGGGGGTTTTCACTTCAACCCTATCCGGAGATGGTGCAAGAGTTCAAGATCCAGAACAACATCTATGATGCCGCGTTTGGCCTCAGTTCCGGCTCAACGATGAACCTGGTTACGCAATCGGGCGCCAACACGCTGCACGGCTCCGTTTTTGAGTTTCTGCGGAATAGGGAGTTGGATTCCCGCAACTTCTTTGCGGTGGATCAGACGAACCCGTATACCGGGGCGGACCTCCCGGGTACAGCCCGCCCGGAATATATCCGGAATCAGTTCGGGTTTGCGGTAGGTGGCCCCATACGCAAGGACAAGACGTTTTTTTTCGGCAGTTATGAAGGATTGCGGCTTGTTCAAGGCGAGAGCACGGGCAACGAGGTTCCCACCGGCGACGAGAAGGCGGGAAATTTTAGTTCATTCCTGACCGGGCAAACTGCCAACCTCTGCGCCGCCAGCGGATCGGCTGCGCCGGCAAACCTCAATTTCGACACCGGGCAATTGTTCAGTCCAGCAACCGAGAGCCTCTTCACTTGTCCGCAGAACCCGGCAACTCCCACCGTTGCGCCCCCCACGGTGCTGTTGGGCACTCCCATCGCAGGTAATACCCTGACGAGCCTTGATACTGTGGCGCAGAAGGTAATGGCCCTGTACCCGGCGCCCAACCGGCCCGGTGTACCCAACTACGTCAACCAGACGCCCGACCGGCGCCAGGACCAGCTATTTGACGTTCGTGTGGACGAGACCCTTACGAGCAAAGATCAGTTGTTTGGTCGTTACTTATTTGGGAATACGAATCAAGTGTTCCCTCAATATCTTCCCGCCTTTAGCACTTTTCAACACTACCGAGGCCAGAATGCGGTCCTGGGATGGACGCACACCTTCGGGCCGAATCTGCTGAACGACTTGCGTCTCGGTTTCCAGCGGGATTATCTCTGGTTCGACTGCGCGGCTTGTCCTCGCGCGCCGGGCACGCTGGCCGGCATGGGAATCGAGAACCTTAGTCCCCCGGGCCCGCAGTATGAGGAGTATCCCTACATTTCCACCAACAACTTCGCCCCCTGGGGAGACTACGGTTACACCCCCACCGTCGTCCCGGATCAAATGGTCAAGATCGAGGATACCCTTACGAAGATCCACGGACGCCATACGATCGTTGCCGGGGGCGATTTCAATTTCTGGCAAACGCGCGGAGTTGCGGATCCGAAGGCGCTGAACGGGCTGCTCACCTTCAACGGACAGTATTCCTCGTTGGCAGGTGAAATACCCGGAGTCAGCAGTGTCTCCGACCTCGCCGATCTCGAACTGGGTTATCCCTCGGAAGGGTTATACACGCAGCATCCGTTCGTTAACGAAATAGAGGGAGGCGGGTGGTTCAGCCTGTTCGCTCAGGATAACATCCGGGTCACCTCGAGATTCAGTCTGGAAGTGGGCTTGCGATGGGAATACCGAAAACAACCGTACGACCAGTTCAACCAACTGGCCGCTCTCTACCCCGTTTCGCAAAGCTTCACGCCGGGAGATGCGTTCTTAGTCACGCCTCTTCCCGACGCTGCCAATGACGCGCTGTGCTCTCAGGCGTATTTCCTCAACGCGAACGGCCAATGCCTGATTATGAGCTCAGCGATGCGACGCCAGGTGGGGCTGACCGGGAATAAGCTCCGCGAGGTAAGTTTTGGCCCCGGGAAAGGAGATTTCGCGCCGCGGCTCGGGTTCTCCTGGCAACCGACGAAGTCAGGCAAGGAGGTTGTGCACGCTGGAGCGGGTGTATTCTATGATCTGCCGGTCACGAACATCATTGGCTCGTTCGTTAACGATAATCCGGTTTTCACCAGAACACCGACCTACAATACCGCCACTGGCTCGCCACCGCCCCTAACGAACGGCGCTCCCACCACGACGGAGACGGAGTTCGCAGCGGCGGCGTCAGTTCCGCTCTCTCAAGTTTTCACGCTGTTAATGCCGTCTCCTTTTTACTTTACCCCCACCGTGTACCAATGGAGTCTCAGCACCGAGTCGCAGTTGACCCAGAACTGGGGATTAGAGGTTGCCTACATTGGAAATCGCGGTGTTCACCTCGACTATATTCACCTTTACGGCAATCAACCTTTACCGGGCACCGGAGATCTCCAGCCCCGGCGGCCCTATCCGGACTTCAATGCCATGCTCTACGACCAGTTCACGGGAGTCTCCCGATATAACGCTATGACCGCTAAGGTCACGAAGAGAGCTTCTAAGGGCTTCGGGCTGTTGGCGTCCTACACCTATGGCAAGGGTCTTGACGAAAATGCTGGGGACAGCGAGCTGAATTCTACCGTACAGAACGACAACGATCCTCGAGCCGACTATGGCCTGTCAGACAACAGCATCAGGCAGCGCTTGGTGGTCAGTCCTGTCTGGCAGCTACCCTTGGGGAGAGGGCGAGCTTATTTGGACCGTGGCGGCGTGGTGAACGCCTTGGCCGGAGGATGGGAAGCTGCGGGCATCGTCACATTCCAGACCGGCTTTCCCTTCACCGTAGGTGCAACGCAGGACTACTCGAACACTGGTTCAACATCTCCGCGGCCAGACCGCATTTGCAATGGCGCCGGCGCAAAGACCGTCACCTCGTGGTTTGACACCAGTTGCTTTAGCACGGACGCGCTTTCCGCTGCTTTATCGAACGGAACGCCGCGCTTCGGGAATTCCGGCCGTAATATCTTGACCGGACCGGGGATTGATGAATGGGATATCTCTTTGATTAAACACGACCATATCACCGAGCGCATCGGGTTGGAATTCCGGGCCGAGTTCTTTAACCTGTTTAATCATCCTAACTTTGGTATTCCCGGTACGGCCTTTGGTAGCAGTACGGCGGGCCAGATTACGGGCGCCGGCACGCCTCGCGATATTCAATTTGGTCTCAAGATGACTTTTTAGGCTGGTATACCCAGAGGTGGCCGTAGGCCTGTTTATATGGAGTTCATTCTCGTCCAGAGGGTGAAGGGTGCGGCGGTAGTAGTGACCGCGCATAGCTACTTTGCCGAACCTTGCTGGAAGTCTCTGGAAACTTGCTGAGAAGTCGACTGCGCAATACGAGCAGCAGGCTTACTTGGGGGGACTTCCCAAGTGATCCAAGGCGGTTCGGGCCGGTTTGAATTGCGGATCACTCGCTAGCGCCCGCCGAAATTCCTGGGTCGCCTCACTCTGCTTGCTTTGCCTTTCCAGTAGTAAGCCCAGGTTGTAATGGGCCGACGCAGATTTAGGATTCAGGCGAATGGCTTCCCCGAATTCTGTGCTGGCTTGCGCGAGGTCTCCTCGTTCGAGGTACACACTGCCCAGAGTGTTATGGGCGTCGGGGTCATGAGGGTCCGCCTTGAGAGCAGCCTGAAGATGATCCTCTGCTTGGTCCCACTGCTTTTGAACTGCGGCGAGTGCTCCCAAATTGTAATGAGCGTAAAAGTCGTTCGGATCCACCGTCAGGACATGGCGGAAATGTGACTGGGCCTGATCGAGATCTCTTTCTTGGAAACATACGGTGCCAAAAAGGTCCTCGGCACCGGCATAGTTGGGAGAAATAGCCAGAGCTGCCTGCAACTCCTTGGTTGCCTGATTCAACTGGTGGAGAGCGACGTAACTCACGGCCAAGTTATAATGAGCTCGGGCGTCAAAAGGAGATGCTTTAAGAACTTCGCGAAAATTCATTGCCGCTTTTGCATGCTCTCCCAATCGTTGGTAATTCAAGCCTAGGGTCATCCGCGGTTCTTCAAGGTCTGGGTATTTCGTAAGCAAACGTTCAAGCAAGGAGTTGGACTCTTCGAGATGGCCTGAGGATGCCATTGCGAGGGCATGGCCATACTCTTCGTAGCTGGTGATCCGGTCTTTGGGATCGGCGCCCATGGAAGGAGACTCCGCATGGGGAGAGCTCAGGGCAACGTATCCCAACGACATTAGCCGAGCGACCGTCTCGGAATCCAGAGGCCTTCCTCCGGTCGAAGGCGTCTGGCCGATCCGCGAGCGAAGGCTCAAGAGCCGCTCCCGCAAAGCCAGGGCCATGGATTTGTGCTCGCCATAAAGGTTGTGTTTCTCTGTGGGATCCCCAACCAGATCATAGAGCTCGGGTTTCGGAGCCTCGATGTACTTGTAACGACCGACCCGGAGGCTTACAAGTGAGCTGCACGCGAAATGGTAGTGCGCATACAGGCTCTCGCTATAGATTTCGCGCTGCCCCTGCCCGGTTCCAGGTTTGAGCAGCCCGAGCAGCCCCTGGCCCCGAAATTGTGATGGGCGGGGCACGCCGGCGAATTGAAGAATGGTTGGGGCTACATCGAGCAAGCTGGCAGGTTGGTCAACTCGCTGGGGAAAAGATCCTGCACCCGCAGGCCAATGGATAATCAGTGGCACCCAGAGGGTGCTCTGATAAATGAAATAACCGTGCGTACCTTCGCCGTGTTCCCCCAAACCTTCGCCGTGGTCAGAAATCAATACCACCAGGGTCTTTTCGAGAATATGGTTCTGGGAGAGGAATTCCCAGAAGCTCCCCAGTACCTTGTCTACGTACCGAACTTCGGCGTCATATTCTGTCTCGCCATTCCCAAGGCGAAAGGTGGCGGGAAAGTTGTAAGGTGTGTGCAGGTCGTAGAGATGAAGGAACAGGAAGAAGCTCTGGTCTGAGTTGTCTTTGAGCCAGACGGTTGCGGCTCGAGCTACATCCTCCCCAAAGCGCTTGATTTCACCGGGATCTCTCCCCGGTTGGCGATGGAGATCAAAGGAGCTGTCATAGTGATCGAAACCTTGACCTAGCCCGAAGCGCCGGTCGAGGACGAAGCCTCCAATAAAGGCCGCGGTGTGGTAGCCGTGGGCCTTTAGTACAGCGGCGAGGGTCACGGTGTTCGGCCGAAGTTCCTGGCCGTTATCTTCGATTCCCGTCGCAAATGGATAATTCGATGTGAACAGAGACGTGTGGGAAGGAAGGGTCAGCGGTACCTGCGAGTTGATTGCCGAGAAGATGGTCCCTCCCTTACTCATCGCATCGATGTTTGGAGTGCTGATATGTTGAGATCCGTAGCAACCCAACCGGTCGGCGCGCAAGGTATCGACGGAAATGAGGATAATGGGTGGATTCGGAGGAAACCCGGAAGGTCCTGCGGCGGCGCAGCGTCCAACGCATCCACTGGCCACCCACAACCAGCCCAGCCACACCCACGGGGCGATTCGCGAAACTACTGAAAGAAAGGATTGCTGTCCAGGAATTTGCCTAAAGACCATGAGGAAGACTCGCCAACTCGACCCAGACATCATGCGGGGGAGGCGCCAGAGCTTTCACCTTCAGGAAATTTTCAAATCGCTCCCATGAGGGGCACTCCTAAATTGGGCCTCGCAGGTGGAATTTTCGTTCTCAATTTTCCACCGACCGACAACATACACTCGACCACCTCTGAATGCAATCCGCCGGGATGTTCTCGGCGTTGCAGCCACGTCGTTTCGCCTTGACAAACCCGAGGGCTGGAGTTATTTTGCCCGCGCCAGAGCGGGCGAGACGACCGCGCTACAAGCTTCTCGCAAAGAGGGACAACTTTTGTGCATTTCCATCGGCTGTTTTTCCTGGGACGATACGAGTCACTTGCAATTGTTCTGATCTCCGTGCTTTATCCAACAGCAGCGGCCCATTTCCAGCTCGTGGCCTCCACCGCGCCCCTGGGTTGGAATAGCTGGAACCACTTTTCTGACAAGGTGAGGGATTCGGACGTCCGAGCGACAGCCGACGTTGGCCGAGCAGGCTCAGGAGCACCTTAGATTACGCCGTGACTCTAAAGGGTGACCCGTACAGCCTTGCAAGTCTGGAGTTGCGAGCCCAGATGTTGGACTACGCTGGAATTAAGTTTCTGTATGCCGTCGAGATGGCCGATTATTGGAAAAACATGGGACGCCATGCATGAGCTCTGCGACGGTTGCCTGGTGCACTTTCCCGAGGGCGATCTGCGCCGGGGCTTTAGTGAAGCACTCGGAATCTGATCGTGTTCGGGATGGCCTCCAGCGCTCCGATCAGGCCGATGTCCCATTCACGGTTGACGTCTAGGATCGCGTATCCCACTGAGCCCTTGGTTTCATAAACTTGTCGTTCCACGTTGACGCCCTGGTCCGCAAACACTCGGTTGATCGCCAGCAGCATTCCGGGAATGTTTCTGTGAATGTGCACCAGCCGATGATCCTGCGGGACGCTCTCGAGGTGGCAGCGCGGCAAATTCACGCTGAGCCGGGTGTTACCGCCTTGTAAGTAGCGGCACATTTGCGCCGAAACGAATTGGCCAATGCTTTGCTGCGCTTCCTCGGTGCTTCCTCCGATGTGCGGTGTCAGAATGACGTTGGGAAGGTTCTGGAGCGAGTTGGAGAAGGTTCCCCCGCTGCTCGGCTCCTCGGGAAACACATCGATGGCCGCCCCGCTCAGTTTGCCGCTCTTCAGGTTCTCTGCCAGCGCCTCATAGTTGACGACAAAGCCACGACTCAGGTTGAGAAAGACCGATCCCTTTTTCATCATCCCAAATTCTTCCTCCCCGAACAAATTCCTGTTTTGCGGCTTGCCGTCGACATGCAGGGAGACCACGTCCGCGGTTTGAAGCAGCTCCGAAAACGTGCCGTTCTTGGCGTTCCCTCGCGCCAGAACCTCCGCCACATCGCAGAACATAACTTTCATCCCAACGGCCTCGGCCAACTCGGAAAGCTGCGAGCCAATCTTGCCGTAGCCCACGATGCCGAGGGTCAAACCACGAACCTCATGGCAGCCTTTCGCGGTTTTGCGCCAGACGCCGCCGTGGAGAGCGAGGCTGTTGTGGAAAACCCGGCGTACCAACATGATGATTTCCCCCAGCGCTAGCTCTGCCACGGACCGGGTGTTGCTATGGGGATCATTGAACACGGCGACGCCCCGTTCGGTGCAGCCCGCGCAGTCAATTTGCTCCACGCCGATGCAATACGCGCCAACCACAAGCAGTTCCGGAGCAGATTCAAGAACCGGCCGGGTGATCCTTGTCTTGGAGCGGATGCCGAGCACAGCAACGTCTCGGATTTCCCGGGCGAGTTCGGCCTCGTCTGGGCTTCCGGGCAGGGTCCTGACTTCGTATCCGGCGCGGCAGAATGTCGCGACTGCATCTTCATGAACGCCTTCAAAGAACAACGCTTTTATCGCCATCCCGTTTCCCTAAAAGAAATGAAGTAGATTGCGCTGATAAAATACCTTAGAGAAGCTGCTAAAAGAACAGGATTCTAAAGGTGGCGGAATCAGGGGGCGCGAACCCGCGTCAGCGGTGCAAGGTGAATTCAGACCTGGAATACCTTCTGCGCCCAATCCACGGCCTCCAGGTAGGCGGCGGAGAGGTGCGACTCATCCTGTCGCAGGTCGGCAACGAGTTCACTGACCTCGTTCCAGCTCCCTGCTTCGAAGGCCTTAACTAGATCGAGTATTTCCCGGTAATGGTTGGGCCTTCCAAGCAGGGCGGCTCGTACCACATCCGGCAGAGCGATCTCGGAGACAATTTCTGACATGGGCCGGCCTAACATCGCTTCCATCAGCGAGAAGACTCCCAGAAGAAACATGCTCTGCTCGTCGATAGCGGCGTCCCTGTTCGCGGCCAGCAACTCGCAACAACGGCCCCGGGTGAGCGAGGTCAGCACCAGTTCGTTGGGCTTATTGCCCGCAATGCCGAGTACTGCCGCTACGCAAGCCCATTTCCTCAGCTCTCGATCCCCCAGCAGCGCCAGCGCGTGGCGCGTGGAGCTGATCTCGCGCAGAAATCCAAATAGGGGCGAGTTCACGAATCTCAATAGCTTGTACCAAAGCGAGATTTCGCGCTCAATCAGTGTCACGATTTCGTGTCTGTCCAATTCCGGTTTGTTGATAGCTTGAAGGATCCGCAGGTAGTGAACTTTGAACGCCGGAATGTGCAGGCTGGGGACAATCTGCGGTTTACAAAAGAAATAGCCCTGGAAGTAAACGTACCCGCTGTCGCGGGCTTCGGCAAATTCGGCACGTGTTTCCACCTTTTCCGCCAGAAGTCGGATACCTCGGGGCAGGAACTTCGCTATTGCTTGCTTCCTTTCGCTCGGCCCTGAGAATTTGAAGTCGATTTTAATTATGTCGGCCAGTTCGACAAAGGGCTCGAATTTTTCGGCATAAGCGAAGTCGTCCAGGGCGATTACATAGCCCATATCCTTTAATCTTCGGCAGGCGGCGAGCACTTCGGCGTCCGGCTCAATGGTCTCAAGAATCTCGACGACGGCCTCCGCTTTGGGCAGCAGGGTGGCATACTCTTTTACCAGGAATTGGCGGGTACAGTTGATAAAGGCTTTTCGCCCCGCCGTAAGCGGCTTCGCACCGGCGCTGAGGAAATAGTCAGCCACATCGCAGGCCGCCGCGTCGCGGTCATCGCCGGTGTACCGGTTTTCCAGGCCGGAACGGAAAAGGAGTTCGTAACCGTAGACATGTTCCTGGCGATCAAAAATTGGCTGCCGGGCAATAAACCGCGTCGGACGGGGAGCAACGGAAGCAGAACTCGGCGATGCCGTGGGAAGGTCCACATCAAGCTAATCGGCTTTTTTCGAAAAAGGTAAAGCACCCCGGCTCGGATCGGTCCATGACGACTCACCGAGTAGCGGTTACGAAAGTCCCTTAAATCCAGTGCTGTCCTGATTTGAACGTACCGCCGCCATCTTGGCGGCTCCGGTGCCGGCTGGAAGCCGGCGCTACGACTCAAATCAGGACACCACCTTAAATCCCTTAAATCCCTGCGAATTGACAGTATGTCATGCTCAGGCTATCATCTTTCGCTTACGATGCTGAAAATGAGGAGTTCACGTGCGAGTGGGAGTGGTAAGTCCCTATGCGCTTTCCAGAAAGGGGCTGGGATCCCTGATTACCTCCACTCCGGATATGTCTCTGGAACTGGAACTCCCCTCCGTTCCTGAGGACTTGGAAATTCTCCGCCAGGCGAATCTGGACATTTTGGTGCTTCACACCGATGGCCGCGACCTTGACGCCGTTTCCAGACTGCGGAAGCTCATCCCCACAACCAGGATCCTGCTCTTCCTCGACAACGCCGACGAGGACATGGAATTGGCGGCGCTGCGGGCGGGCGCCGCCGGATGTGTTACCCGCAACATCGATCCAACCAACCTGATTAAAGCCTTCCAGGTCATAGGGAAAGGCGACCTCTGGATGAGTCACCATGTGGCGAGCCGGGCCATCACCGAGCTCACAGAAAGCGATAACGCCGACAGCGCAACTCCGAGTGAGCTTACGCCGCGGGAGTGGCAAGTCCTGGCTCTGCTTGCCAAAGGCTCCCGGAACAAGGATATTGCCAACTCTCTTTCCGTTTCAGAAAATACGGTAAAGACCCACCTCGGTGTCATCTATCGAAAAATCAATGTGGACTGCCGGTTGGCGGCCACGCTTTATTATTTCCGGCACGCAAGTTCGCAGGAGGGTCCCTCCCCCCAATCATCCTCGCACCGGGCAAGGCGGAACAAATCGGTAGGCCGTTCTGGTCAATCGAGAAATGCCCCGCCGCCGGAGTCTGAGTCTTGAAGTTGGCACCGCAGCGGTTTTTAACGAGCTGCCATGTTTGTGGCCGCCGCCTTGGTTTTAGTCGTGATGCTCTCAAAGATCCGCATCGAAGAGAAGTTCATGGCGGAGCAGTTCGGGTCCGAATCCGTCACTTATCGACGGCAGGTGAAAGCGCTTATTCCCTTGGTATGGTAATTGTCAGAGGTTCTTACGCCGGGTTATTCACTGCTGACGGCGGGGGCGAATGTTTGGCGGAATTCATCGGATGATTTTCGTAATGCGAGCCAGTCGGCGAACAGGTCCGGGGTCTCCAGCCAAACCTGGAACCAGCGCGCAATTTCCTCTTTTTCTTTTCGCTTGG